>ERZ773090.649-NODE-649-length-15730-cov-3.52663_pt1 | contig 15730 bp, 15 predicted proteins | sample MGYA00580579_ERZ773090 | MGnify/ENA primary metagenome ERZ773090 (study PRJEB29015, sample SAMEA2738014) | human oral metagenome | biome: human oral; feature: human-associated habitat; material: dental | place: China | collected 2132 ... | reverse complement strand
CCGGCCGAGCAAAGCGCTTCGGTTAAAGCCCCCGCCCCGGCCAGTCCGTTAGAACGAAGCGCTTCGGCACTGGCATCCAAGAGGTGGAGTTCAGCCGGCTGGGTCGTCTCAGCGAAGCGCTTCGGTATTAGAACAAGTCCGCCGGGCCATTCCAGCGAAGCGCTTCGTTAAATCGGCGACGCCGGGGTCATCAGGAGCGCTTCAGTCGTTAGAACTGAAAGAACAGTCTGGAACGAAGCACTTCCCCCGGCTGTCATTTAGGATTTGCTGGGGACGAAGCGCTTCGGTTGCTCACAAAAAAACCGAGCCGAAGCTCGCTTCCGGTGCTTGAAATGGGAGGGCGGCCCCCCGCCCGGGCCTCAGGGGGAAGCGGGGCGGTTGGCCTCCTCCCGGTCGGCCTTCCGGGCCCAGTAGCTGGCCAGCAGGGCGCCGGAGAAGTTATGCCACAGGCCAAAGAAGGCCGCCGGCACCGCCACCAGCGGCAGGGCGGCGAACATGGGGGCCTTGGCCAGGGTCGCGGCCAGGGCGGCCTCCCCGCCCGGGCCTCAGGGGGAAGCGGGGCGGTCGGCCTCCTCCCGGTCGGCCTTCCGGGCCCAGTAGCTGGCCAGCAGGGCGCCGGAGAAGTTATGCCACAGGCCAAAGAAGGCCGCCGGCACCGCCACCAGCGGCAGGGCGGCGAACATGGAAGCCTTGGCCAGGGTCGCGGCCAGGGCGGAATTTTGCATGCCCACCTCAATGGCCAGCGTCTTCTGGGCGTCAAAGGGCAGCCGCAGCCAGCGGGCGCCGAGGAAGCCGAGCAGCAGGCCGAGGCCGTTGTGCAGCATGACCACGGCAAAAATCAGCGCGCCGGTGTCCAGCAGCCTGGCCTTGGCACTGCCGAGCACGGCGCCGATGACAATGCCGATGCCCAGCACCGACAGCAGCGGCAGTATCGGGCTCAGGCTTTCGGCCGGCCGGCGCCAGTAACGGTGCACCAGCAGGCCGGCCAGAATCGGCAGCAGCACAATGCGGCAGATGCCCCAGAACATGGCGCCGGCGTCGATGTTCAGCCACTGGCTGGCGAAGAGATAGAAGATGGCCGGGGTCAGCAGCGGCGCCAGCAGCGTGGAAATGGCCGTAACCGCCACCGACAGGGCCACATTGCCCCGGGCCAGATAGCTGATGACGTTGGAGGCGGTGCCGCCGGGGCAGGCGCCGACGAGAATCACGCCGACGGCCACATCGTCGGGCAGGCCCAGCCCTTTGGCCAGCAGCCAGGCGGTGCTGGGCATGATAAGGAACTGCAGTACCACGCCGATGAGCACGGCGCGCGGGTGCTGGCTCAGGATTTTGAAATCGGCCGGGGTCAGGGTCAGGCCCATGCCGAACATAATCAGGCCCAGGATAAATTCCAAATCTTTCATGGCCCAGGTCAGGGCCGGCGGGTGGAGGAAGCCAATCAGGCCGAAAACCACCACCCAAACGGCGAAGGTCTGGCCGACCCAGCGGCTCAGGCGAATCAATTTGTCCATGGGAAAAGCTCCTAAACGGTGAAAGCGGCTATTATGCGGACTTTTTCTAGCCCCATGACCTCCGAAAAATTCTCCCCGGCGCTGGTGCGCGCCACTCTGTGGAGCATCGGCCTGAGCGCCTTCCTCGCCCTGTTTAAGGGCACTGCTGGCATTCTCGGCGATTCCTACGCCCTGATTGCCGACGCCATCGAATCCACCACCGACGTGTTCTCCTCCACCATGCTGCTGCTCGGCCTCTGGTTTGCCCACCGGCCCGCCGACGATAACCACCCCTACGGCCACGGCCGCGCCGAAACCCTGGCCACCTTTTCCATCGTCGCCTTCCTCATCGGTTCGGCCACGGTCATCGTCTTCGAGAGCGTCGAACATATCCTCACCCCGCACAAAACCCCCCGGCCCTTCACCCTGGTGGTGTTGCTGCTGGTGGTTCTGATTAAGGAGGGCCTGTTCCGCTATCTGCGCCGCCTCGGCCAGAGCGAGGGCAGCGTGGCCCTGGAGGCCGAATCCTGGCACCAGCGCAGCGACGCCATCACCTCGCTGGCGGCCTTCCTCGGCATCAGCCTGTCGCTGCTGCTCGGCGAGGGCTGGGAGAGTGCCGATGACTGGGGCGCCATCGTCGGCGCCGCCATCATCTACTACAACGCCTGGGTTATTTTCCGGCCGGCCCTGGGCGACATCATGGACGAGGACCGCTTCGACGAACTGCGCGCCGCCCTCAGCGCCGAGGCCGAGGCCGAGGAGCTGGTGTGCCGGGTGGAGGAATGTCTGGTGCGGAAGATGGGCAGCGCCTATCTGGTCGATATGCGGCTGGCGGTGCAAACGACGGCCACGGTGCCGGCGCTGGTGGCCCTTAACGGCCGGCTCAAGGAGCGGCTGCGCGCCCGGGAGGGCCAGATTGGCCGGGTCTTTATCGAAATCAGCGGCGATTGAACGGCGGTTTTTCAGGGCTGTCTATGGCGGCCCTGCGTGTTGAAACATCGAAATCAGCAACGGCGAACCGAAATAAAAGAAGCGCTTCCCTCGGGAAGCGCTTCGGTTTTTAGAGCGGTGATTATTTCCAGCAGAACTGCTCGTCCACGCCCTGGGCCCGGCGTTGTTCCTGCAGTTTCTTCATTTCTGCACCGTTGTTCAGCCAGCGGGCTTCGCCGTCGGCGCTGGCCTGAATTTTCTGCAGGGCCGCCCGGGTCAGGGCCGCCCGGTCGGGGCCCAGGGCCGGCAGGCTGGGGTCATTCAAAGCCGCCTGGGGGTGGGCCCGCACCCACTCTAGGGCCCGGCGCCGCTGCCGTTGCTGGTTTTTCAGGTCGCAGAAGGCATAGCTGTTGATATAGGGCCCGAGCAGCTCGCGGAAGGCGGTCATGGCCGTCTCTTCCTCGTGCCGGGCGCCCTGGCTAGTGTCGATGACCCGGACAAATACCGAATAGCGGTCCTTGGCCACATAGAACCAGAAGACGGCCTCGTCGCGCTGGCCGGCGTCGTAGAGCCGGGCGGCCAGCACCATCAGGGTCAGCGGCGGAATGGCGGCCGAATTTTTCTCAATATGGGCGCGGGCGGCGGCCAAGTCCTGAGCCTTGCCCGAGGCGAGCAGACTCAGCAGCGGCTCGTCCACGCCCCTCAGGGTTCGCACCTGGCCGCCCTCGGCGGCGTAGTAGGGGCTGACGTAGAAATCGGCACTTTTCACCGGCGCCGCCCGCAGGGGGGCCAGGGCCAGGGCCAGGGTCAGCAGAACAATTTTTTTCATGTTTCCTCCAGGGTTGATTAGGGAGCTGGTCAGCCACTATAGCTTTCTTTCCCCGGGGGGGAGTGTCAAAATCCCTCCCTTTTTTTGGAGTCATCCATGTTTTCCTACTTTGAACGCAAGACCAATCCCTTTCCCACCCTGGACCAGCGGCCGCCGCCGGAAGGCCTATGGCCCTTTATCTTCCATTACTGCCGCGGCTTCTTCTGGCCCCTGGCCATCATCACCGGCGCCGGCATCGCCATCGCCGTGCTGGAGGTGCTGCTCTTTAATTTTGTCGGCGACATCGTCAATTGGCTGGGAGCCAAGCGGGAGGGCAGCGCCGGCCAGCTGCTCACCATGGGCCTAATCGTGCTGCTGGTGCTGCCCCTGTGCCGCGGCCTGCAAACCTTCACCCGCATGCAGTGCATCATGGGCAATCTGCCCATGGCCATCCGCTGGCGCATTCACAACTATCTGCTGAACCAGAGCATGAGCTTCTACCAGGACGAGTTCGCCGGCCGCGTCTCGGCGCGGGTCATGCAGATGGCCCTGGCCATTCGCGAGGTGATGACCACCATCACCGACATTCTCATCTACGCCCTGGTCTACATCACTTCCATACTGGTGCTGCTGGCCAAGCAGCACTGGCTGCTACTGGCCATCATGCTGGCCTGGCTGGTGGGCTACATCAGCCTGCTGTACTACTTCCTGCCGCGCTTCGCCAAGGCGTCGGAGGAACAATCCGGCGCCCGCTCGCTGATGACCGGCCGCATCACCGACGCCTATTCCAACATCGCCACGGTGAAGCTCTTCGCCCATTCCAGCTTTGAAGCCAACTACGCCCGGGCCGCCATGCGCGAATTCCTCGACAGCGTCTACGGGCAAATGCGCCTGGGCAGCAAGTTCGACTTCTGCCTGAACTGCCTGGTATACCTGCTCATCTTCACCATCACCGCCGCCGGCCTGCTGCTGTGGCAGGAGGGGCTAATTACCGTCGGCGCCATCGCCATGGCCAGCACCCTGTCCCTGCGCATGAACGACATGGCCCACTGGATTATGTTTGAAAGCTATGGCCTCTTTGAGGCCATCGGCACCATCGACGACGGCCGCGCCATGCTGCAGCGGCCCATCGCGGTGCAGGACGTGGCCGGCGCCAGGGATTTAGTGGTTAAACAAGGGCAGATTGACTTCAAGGACGTGTCCTTCGGCTACAACAAGAACAACACCCGCCACGTCATCAGCCATCTGAACCTGACCATTAGAGCCGGGGAGAAAATCGGCCTGGTGGGCCGCTCCGGCGCCGGTAAATCCACGCTGGTGAACGCGCTGCTGCGCTTCTACAACCTGGACGGCGGGCAAATTCTCATCGACGGCCAGGACATCAGCCAGGTAACTCAAGACAGCCTGCGCCGCCACATCGCCATGGTCAGCCAGGACACGGCGCTGCTGCACCGCTCCATCCGCGAGAACGTGCTCTACGGCCGCCCCGAGGCCAGTGAGGCGGAGCTGCTGGCGGCGCTGGAGAAGGCCGAAGCCCTGGACTTCATCGACCAGCTCACCGACCCCAAGGGCAACGCGGGCCTGGACGCGCAGGTAGGCGAACGGGGGGTGAAATTGTCCGGCGGCCAGCGCCAGCGCATTGCCATTGCCCGGGTGCTGCTGAAGGACGCGCCCATACTGATTCTTGACGAGGCCACCTCGGCCCTGGACAGCGAGGTGGAGAGCGCCATTCAGGCCAGCCTGCTGGGGCTGATGCGCGGCAAGACGGTCATTGCCATTGCCCACCGCCTTTCCACCATCGCCCAGATGGACCGGCTGATTATTCTGGACAAGGGGCAAATTGTCGAAGAGGGCAGCCACGAGGAGCTGCTGGCCCGCGGCGGTCTCTACAGCCAGCTGTGGGCGCGGCAGACCGGCGGCTATTTGGGCGAATAGGCTCTGCTCCCGGCAGTTGGGTGGGGCGCGCCTTTGCCCCGCCCAATGGGCCTAAATACATACAACCGAAGCGCTTCTATGTTTGTAATTACCCGAATTTTACAAACATAGAAGCGCTTCTACTGTATGTATTTGACGTTTAAGTGGTTGAATGTGGAGGCAAAGCAATGCCGTGAAGTGGGCCCAGGCTGGGCACTGTGAACAAGCTGGATAAGTCGGGCATGAATGCCCGACCTACCTGGAGCGTAATTAACCCTTCATATAAGGGAACAAGCAGGACCTAAGGTCGCAGCGTTTCGCAGCTCCTGTGCTTAAACGCCCTAGAACCTTCTGGACGACCAGGCTATATAGGCGAGAAAGATGAATATCCAGGCCAACACGTTCAGGCCTAGGCCGATGCGGTTCTTGCCGACGATAGCGTAAACGGTACCGAAGATGGCAACAATGCCAGCCACGTACACAAAAATGGTGTTGTTAGCGCTAAAGATGTTCCGCGCGGAAGTGAAGGCGTAAAAGGCGAGCAGACAGGCGATGGAGCCGGAAATAATGCCGGTGCGCTTGATGTCGCCCCAGGAGTTTTTCTTTTCTTCAGTCATTTTTCCTCCTAGAGCTTCAATTTTTTACTGTTATTTACGGCGTTATTCTTGGCAGCTTCCAAGGCGGCCTTTTGTAGAGGCGGATTTAATAAAGCCAAACCAACAGGATTTTTGGCGGAATTCTTTTTCCCAAGGGGATTCTTTTTCTTTAGGCTCAGAATGGGTTTATCGTCTTCGCATAGAGGCTTGCCGCCCAAATCACACCATTCATATCCGCCAAACATATCTATGGCTACTGGTGCGCCAAATTTCTTTACCGCGTCTTTTTGCATTCTTTTCACATTGGTATCAGAATCGCCTTCACCTAAAAAATAGAGTACCCCGGCCACCACCAGTTCCTGGGGCTTGTTCTCCAGCACATTAGGCTCAAAGTCTATGCTAATAGTTTCGCCATCTCCCATATTAAACATGGCAAAATGGACAAAGGATTTACCATGTAATTTGCTTAAATTCTCTCCTGACTTCCTCTCATTTTCTTTACTGGCATTGGGAAATTTCTCCTTCAGGATTTTTAGGGCTTCCTCCTGGCTCATGCCCAAACGAACGCCGCTGATGTCCAGCTTCATCACATCGACGGATTTACCGGTGGCCTTCACTTCATCTTCGGCCTGGGCCAGGGCGGCGCCGCATAGCATCAGTGCCATTAGTAATTTCTTCATAGATTCTCCATGATTGCTTTCAGAAAAAAAATCAGGCGTCATTTTGACTTTTTTTTTTTTGCGAATATCAAGCAAAAATTGCCAATTAGCTCTGTTTACGCTTATTGCCAGTTATAGACGGCGATGGCCGGGTAAATATTCAACGGTCGTCGGTCCAATAAAGATGCATGGGAAGCGCTTCTACCGTATGTTTAAGGACGCGGCGGGGGCCGGCCTTTTTTACTGGGGGAGCGCCCCGGTCGAAGCGCTTCGGGCTGGAGATTCAGAACGAAGCGCTTCCCGCTGCCGGGAGTCCAAAACCCTTCCCCTTTCGTCTTAAAATAGGCCCTTTTTCGGAGGGGGACGAACCCATGAAACCGCTCAAACGGCGTCTGGAAGCGCTGTTTTTTACCCGCGACCGGCCCCTGGACGAGGCCCTGCTCACGGCGGCCCTGGGGGTGGAGGAAAGCGAACTGCAAACGGCCCTGGCCGAGCTACAACGGGACTACCGCCAGCATTCGGCCCTGGAGCTGGTGGCGGTGGCCAGTGGCTGGCGCCTGCAGCTGCGGCCGGAGTATGAGGCCGAAATTCAGGCCCTGGCCGCCGTGGCCCCGCCGCGCTATTCCCGCGCCTTCTGGGAAACCCTGGCCTTCATCGCCTACCATCAGCCGGTTACCCGCAGCGACATCGACGCCGCCCGGGGCGTGCAGACCAGCAGCGCCATCTACCAGCAGCTCTTCAGTCTGGAATGGGTGGCGGTGGTGGGCCGGAAAAAGGCCCTGGGTAGTCCGGAGCTGCTGGCGGTTACGCCGCGTTTTCTCGACGATTTCAATCTGAGCAGCCCCGCTGACCTGCCCAGCCTCGACCGGCTGGAGACGGGCGCATTTTCACCCTGAGCAAAAGGAAGATTTATGAAAGATACGGGCGAACGCCTGCAAAAATGGCTGGCCACCCGGGGCTTCGGCTCGCGGCGTGAAATAGAAAACTGGATTCGGGCCGGCCGGCTGCTGGTCAATGGCAAGGTGGCCACCCTGGGCCAGCGGGTCAGCGGCGAGGAGCGCTTCGTGCTCGACAATAAACCGCTGCACACCCGCACCCGCCAGCAGGCCCCGGCCACGCAAATTCTGATGTACCACAAGCCCCTGGGCGAAATCGTCAGCCAGCGCGACCCCCAGGGCCGGCGCACGGTTTTCCAGTCGCTGCCGAAGCTGCGCCAGGGCCGCTGGATTGCCATCGGCCGCCTGGACATCAACACCACCGGCCTGATTCTGTTCACTAACAACGGCGAGCTCGCCCACCGGATGATGCACCCCAGCTATGAGGTGCAGCGGGAATACTGGGTGCGCGTCGCCGGCACCGTAACCGAAGAGACGCTGGCGGCCCTGCGCGGCGGTGTGCCGTTGGACAGCGGCGAAATCGCCAAATTTGAGGACATCATTCCGCTGAAAAACCTCGACGACGACGACGATGGCCACTACAACCGCTATTTCAGCGTCATTCTCCAGGAGGGCAAAAACCGCGAGGTGCGGCGCCTGTGGGAGGCGGTGGGCTGCCAGGTCAGCCGTCTGAAACGGGTGGGCTACGGCGGCATCTACATGCCCAAATATCTGGCCCCGGGCAAATTCATCGCCCTGGAGGCCCACGACATCAAGGCGCTGATGGCCAGCCTGCAGCGCAAAAAAACCAAGGACAAACCCAAAAATGAGCAGTGATAACGATGATATCCCCAGCGGCCCGCTGGTGGACAATCCGTCCCGCAAACCCAACGCCATGGGGGTGAAGAAGAAGGGCGCCGAAAAAATCCGCCAGATTGAGCTGAACACCCGCCACCTGGGCGAGGAGCGGCTGCGCAAACCCGAATGGATTCGGGCCAAATTCCCCGGCGGCCCCGAGGTGCAGCGGCTGAAGGGCATCATGCGCGAACAGAAATTGCACAGCGTCTGCGAGGAAGCCTCCTGCCCGAACATCGGCGATTGCTTCCGCCACGGCACCGCCACCTTCATGATTATGGGCGACATCTGCACCCGCCGCTGTCCCTTCTGCGACGTCGGCCACGGCCGGCCCAACCCGCTGGATACGAACGAGCCTATCCATCTGGCCCAGACCGTCGGCAATCTCGGCCTGCACCATGTGGTCATCACCTCGGTGGACCGGGACGACCTGCTCGACGGCGGCGCCGGCCACTTTGCCGCCTGTATCCGCGAAATTCGCCGCCATTCGCCGAAGATGACCATAGAAATCCTCACCCCGGACTTTCGCGGCCGCATGGCCAAGGCCATTGAAATCCTGCGCCACACGCCGCCGAACATCTTCAATCACAATCTGGAGACGGTGAAACGGCTCTACGAGGAGGTGCGACCCGGCGCCAACTATGAGCATTCGCTGGAATTGCTGCAGGAATACCAAAAGGTTACCGGCCGCAAGGTCATCACCAAGTCCGGCCTGATGGTGGGCCTGGGCGAGGAGCCCGAGGAGCTCTACGAGGTGATGGCCGATTTGCGCCGCCACGGCGTGCAGATGCTGACCATCGGCCAGTATCTGCAGCCGTCGGTGCATCACCTGCCGGTGAAGCGCTACTACACGCCGGCCGAGTTCGACGAATTCAAGGAGCGCGGTCTAAAAATGGGCTTTGCCCACGTGGCCTCGGGGCCGCTGGTGCGCTCCTCCTTCCATGCCGACGAATCGGCCAAGGAAATCATCTTCGGCGCCATTACCGGTGGCTAAACCCCGGCCCGCGCCCCAAAAAAAAGCAGCCCGACGGCTGCTTTTTCTATTGCTGAATCAGTTCAATCCAGTAGTTGTCCGGGTCGCGGATGAAGGCGATGTCGCGCATGCGCCCCTCCTCGGGCCGCTTCTGGAACGGCACGTTCTGGCTGTCCAGCCAGGCCACCGCCGCCGCCAAATCCGGCACGCTCAAACAGATGTGGCCGAAGCCGCGCGGCTCGGCGTTGCCGTTGTGGTAGTGGAAGGCCGGGTCGTTTTCCGTGCCCCAGTTGTGGGTCAGTTCGAGAATGCCGCTCCGGTTGGCAATCCAGCGTTTGCGCTCGGCCTCGTCCTCGGGAAGCGCTTCGGCGCCGACGAAGCCGAGGAAATAGAGGCTGAATTGGCCGGCCTCCTGGTGGCTGGTGCGCAGCAGGGTCATGCCGAGAATTTCCGTGTAGAAATGCAGGGATTGCTGCGCGTCCTTGACCCGCAGCATGGTGTGGTTAAAACAAAATCCCCGGGTGGCCGGGGCTTGTTCCTTGTTTTCATTGCCGTTCATTTTTCTGTCCAAGAATTAGGGACCACCTATAATAGCAGGCTTTTTTTCGGAGCCTGCCATGCGCTTTTTCGTGGTCATCAGCATCTTTCTGCTTTATGAATTCCTGATTTACAACTTCTACCGCAACCTGAAATGGCTCAGCGGCGGCCGGGTCGGCCGGAAAACCTTCTATCTGCTCTTCCTCGGCGCCAATGCCGTCTGCGTGCCGGCGCTGGTCTTCTTCCAGCTCTGGGCCTTTGACCTGTTCACGGCCCTGGCGGTGCTGCTCTGGTTCTGGTTCCTCTGCGGCCTGGGCGTCGGCCTGCTCTGGCTGCTCTGCCGGGCCCAGCGTTCGGCCCTCTGGCTGCGGGCCCTGCTGCCGCTGAGCTGGCTCGGCCTGACTGCCTTCGGCCTCTTCAACGCCCTGAGTCCGACGGTACAGCACTATGAAATCCAGCTGCCGAAGCGCTTCACCCCCTTCCGGCTCATGCTGGTGGCCGATAGCCATCTGGGCGAATTCATCGGCAATCGCCAGCTGGCCAAGCTCCGGGCCCTGGTGGCGGCGGAAAAACCGGACGTTCTCTTCTACGCCGGCGACATCATCAACGACGAACCCCATCTCTACCTGCGCGACCAGATGGACGCGACCCTGCGCCAAATCACCGCCCCCGGCGGCCAGTTCGGCGTGCTCGGCAACCACGAGTACTACGGCCAGCGCTTCGGCAGCACCCTACGGGACAACGAGGACGCCATTCGTCAGGGCGGCATCGACCTGCTCCGCGACGAGAGCCGCTCGGTGGGCGACTGGTTCATCATCGGCCGCGACGATTTCACCAACGGCGGCCGGCTTCCGTTGAGCCACTGGGCCGAAGCGCTTCGTTCCCAGACGGACAAGGTGGTCATTCTCATGGACCATCAGCCCAAGGAAATCAACGAAACGGCAGCCCTGCCGGGGGATATCAGCCTGTCCGGCCACACCCACCGGGGCCAAATCTTCCCGCTCAACTTCGTTACCCAGCGCCTCTACGTCCTCGACCACGGCCACCGGGAAATCAACGGCAGCCATTTCTTCGTTACCTCCGGCTTCGGTCTCTGGGGCGTGCCCCTGCGGCTGGGCTCCCGGGCCGAGGTGGTGGTGATTGACGTCAAGCCGCAACATTAACATCTTGAAACTCGGTCGGAGCCAACCCTAGAATGGCTTCTCCCCTTTTCCCTTCACATAAGGATTTGCTATGAAATTTTGGAAAATAGCGCTGGGCGTGGCTCTGGCCACCGGCGCGGCCGCTGAAGAATTCGTTACCTTTGGCACCGGCGGACAAACCGGCGTCTATTACGTCGTCGGCCAGTCCATTTGCAAGCTGGTCAATCGCGACAGCGGCAAAACCGGCATCAAATGCAATGCCCCGGCCTCGGGCGGTTCGGTGGACAACCTGAATGCCATCGCCGCCGGCGAACGGCAGCTGGGCATGGCCCAGTCGGACAGCCAGTTCCGCGCCTACAACGGCCTCGGCGAATTCGAGGGCAAAAAGATGGACAAGCTGCGCTCGATTTTCTCGGTCTATCCGGAGCCGTTCACCGTGGTGGCCCGCCAGGACGCCGAGGCCAAGAGCTTTGACGCCCTCAAGGGCAAGCGCGTCAATATTGGCAACCCGGGCTCCGGCACCCGCACCACCATGGAGCTGCTGCTCAAGGAACTGCAATGGGGCGATAAACCCTTCGCCGTGTCCTCGGAGCTGAAGCCGGCGGAAATGGCCAGCGCCCTCTGCGATAACAACCTGGACGCCATTTCCTACACCGTCGGCCACCCCTCCGGGGCCATCAAGGAGGCCGCCGCCTCCTGCAAAACCAATCTGGTCAATGTGGAGGGCGCCGCCGTCGATAAGCTGGTGGAAACCTACCCCTATTTTTCCAAGGTGAGCATTCCTGCCGGCACCTATGACGGCACCCCCGGCGAAACCAAAACCTTCGGCGTCTACGCCACCATCGTAACCTCGGCCGATGTGCCCGAGGAGACGGTTTATCAGGTGACCAAGGCCGTGTTCGAGAACTTCGAGCGCTTCAAAAAGCTGCACCCCTCCTTCGAGAACCTGAAACCCGAGGAGATGGTGAAAGCCGGCCTGGCCGCGCCGCTGCACGATGGCGCCGTCCGCTACTACAAGGAAAAAGGCTGGCTCAGCCAGTAGAAAACGCCGCGCCGGCGTGATTTCCGGTCGGGGGGAGAAGCGCTTCTTCCCCCGTTTTTTTTGCCTGAACCAAGGAGTTTTTCGTGTCCACCGACTCTAAAAATAACGGCGCCAGCGCTCCGCTCGCCGACTACGAAAACCTGGAAGATTTGGTTGCCTCCACCGACACCGGCGGCCGCAACCCCGAGGGCTGGGTTCGCCAGCTCCTGGTCTGGACGGCCATCGCCTGGTCGCTGTTCCAGCTCTACTATGCCTCCGACTGGCCCTTCAAAATCCAAGGCTGGCTCCACGCCCACCAGCTGGATTTAAACGTGGTGGTCGATGCCACCCGGGCCCGCTCCATTCACCTGGCCTTCGCCCTCTTCCTGGCCTTCCTCTCCTATCCGGCCAGCCGCCGCGCCCCGAAAAACTACGTACCGGCCTACGACTGGATTTTTGCCGTCTGCGGCGCCTTCCTCGCCGCCTACTATCTCTTTTTCTACGATGACATCGTCCGGCGCATCGGCGCCCCCAACAGCCAGGACGTCATCGCCGGCATCTGCGGCATTCTGCTGCTGCTGGAGGCCACCCGGCGCAGCCTCGGCCTGCCGCTGGTGCTGATTGCCCTCGTCTTTCTGCTCTATAACTATGTGGGCCAGTTTTTCCCCTTCGACTGGATTATTTCCCACCGCAGCGGCTCCCTGACCCAAATCATCAACCAGCAGTGGATTAGCACCGAGGGCGTCTTCGGCGTCGCCCTGGACGTGTCCACCCGCTATGTCTTCCTCTTCGTGCTCTTCGGCTCGCTGCTGGACAAGGCCGGCGCCGGCAACTACTTCATCCAGTGTGCCTTCGCCTACCTGGGCCACCTGCGTGGCGGCCCGGCCAAGGCAGCGGTGGTGGCCTCGGGGCTGACCGGCCTCATCTCCGGCTCCTCCATTGCCAACGTGGTAACCACCGGCACCTTCACCATTCCGATGATGAAGCGGGTCGGCTTCCCGGCGGAGAAGGCCGGGGCGGTGGAAGTGGCCTCGTCGGTGAACGGCCAAATCATGCCGCCGGTGATGGGCGCCGCCGCCTTCCTGATGATTGAATATATCAACATGCCCTACAGCGAGTTGATTAAGCACGCCTTTTTGCCGGCGCTGATTTCCTACATCGCCCTGGTCTACATCGTCCACCTGGAGGCCTGCAAATCCCAGCTCCAGGGCCTGGAACGGTCGGAGCCGGCCCGGCCCTGGCAGCGCGCCCTGCTCGGCTTCCTCGGCGGCCTTATCACCCTCTGTCTCCTCTCCTTCGCCGTCTACTATGGCCTCGGCTGGATTTACCGCCTGACCCCGGCCTATGGCGAACAGGTGGTTTACGCCCTGCTCTTTGCGGTCTATGTGCTGCTGCTGCGCCGGGTGGCCCGCTATCCGGATTTGCAGCTGGACGACCCCGACCGGGCCATGCTGAAGCTGCCGCGCCGGGAACCGACGGTCAATGCCGGCCTGCACTTCCTGCTGCCGGTGGCGGTGCTGATTTGGTTCCTGATGGTGGAACAGAAATCGCCGGGCCTGTCCGCCTACAAGGGCGCCCTGACCCTCATTTTCATCCAGCTGACCCAGCGGCCGCTGCTGGCGCTGTTCCGCCGGCAGGGCCACTACGGGGCCGGCTTCAAAACCGGCCTGATTGAACTGCGCGACGGGCTGGAGGCCGGCGCCCGCAATATGATTGGCATCGGCATCGCCACCGCCTGCGCCGGCATCATCGTGGGCGTGGTTTCGCTGACCGGCTTCGGCGTCCAGCTGGCCGACATCATCGACAAGCTCTCCGGCGGCAGCCTCATTCTCATGCTGGTGCTGGTGGCCCTGTTCAGTCTGATTCTCGGCATGGGCCTGCCGACCACGGCCAACTACATCGTGGTTTCCTCGCTGATGGCGGTGGTCATCGTTGAGGTGGGCAGTGCCAACGGGCTGGTGGTGCCGCTGGTGGCCGTGCATCTCTTCGTCTTCTACTTCGGCATCATGGCCGACGTAACCCCGCCGGTGGGCCTGGCCTCCTTTGCGGCGGCGGCCATTTCCGGCGGCGACCCCATTCGCACCGGTCTGGTGGCCTTCACCTACAGCCTGCGCACGGCCCTGCTGCCGTTCTTCTTCATCTTCAACACGGATTTGCTGCTGATTAACGTGAACTGGGCCGAGGGTGTGCTGATTTTCATCGTCTCCGTGCTGGCCATGCTGGCCTTCACCGCCGCCACCATGGGCTATTTCTTCACCCGCAGCTATAAATATGAAAGCCTGCTGCTGCTGCTGGTTACGGCGCTGCTGTTCAACCCGGGCTATTTCATGAACAAGCTTTCGCCGAGCAAACAGGAGGTGGCCCCGGCCCGGCTGGTGGAAACCCTGGCCACGGCGCCCACCGCCAGCCAGTTCCTGCTTCAGCTCCAGGGCGTCGATGATTTGGGCAATGCCAAGCGCTTCTACGTGCAACTGCCGGTGCTGGAGGGCGCCGACGGCACGGCCCGGCTCCAGGCCCTGGGCCTGAGCCTGCGCCAGGACGGTGAAAAACTGCTGGTGGACGAGGCCGCCCTCGGCAGCGTCGCCCAGAAGAACGGTCTGGACTGGGACCAGGAGATTGTCAGTGCCGTCCTGCCCACGCCGCACAGCACGCCGAAGCAGTGGCTCTATCTGCCGGCCATTGGCCTGCTGGTCTGGCTCGCCCGCCGGCAAATCAAACGCCGCGACGCCGAGGCCCCGGCCCCGGGCGTCTAACCCCGGAAGCGCTTCCCCCGAAGCGCTCCCCCTACTCTGGAGAAAACGATGTTTAAACGAATACTAGTGGCCGTGGATTTGGACCAGCCCCAGGTGAACGCCCGGGTGATTGATTGCGCCCTGGCCGTGGCCGGCGAGGAATCGCTGATTCAGCTGCTGACGGTGGTGCCCCGGCTGGGCGGCTCGATGGTTACGTCCTTCCTGCCGATGAACTACGAGAAAAAGGCGCTGGAACACGCCCAGGCGGCCCTGCACCAGTTCAGCGAACGGGCCCTGGCCGGCCGCAAGGTGAAACACTTTGTCGCCCACGGTTCCATCTACGAGGAAATCAGCCGCATCGCCAGGGAACAGAACAGCGACATTCTGGTGCTGGGTTCGGGCAAGAATCCGATTATCGGGCCGAATTCTGCTCGGGTAATGCGCTACTGTCCCAAACCCGTTTTGATAGCACGTTAGGGCCTACGGACGGATTGAGTGGTTCCCTTGCAGCTGCTGCGCAGTCTGCTTTTAGCACCAGCCCCAACCGAAGCGCTTCCTCTGGGAAGCGCTTTTCTTTTGGCCGGGGGGAAGCGCTTCGCTCCGGAAGGCTGGATAAATCGAAGCGCTTCATTGGGCTGGGAAAAGGCTTTCTAGTTTTGCTAGTTCCAGAGGGAAGCGCTTCCTTCCATTTGGCTAAAGGGGAAGCGCTTCCCTCTCTACCGAAGCGCTTTGGGCCCGGCAGCTTTTAAATCGGCACGGCCAAATTTCAAAACGCCGAAGCGCTTCCGCCGGGAGGTATTTTTCTTTTGCCCGGACTGAAGCGCTTCGTTGGGAGCGGGCAGCTGAGAAGGAAGCGCTTCGCTCTGGGACTCTGGATAAACCGAAGCGCTTCATTGAAAACGACCTTCTCGGAATGAAGCGTTTCGGGCCGGCAGCTGGGAAGGAAGCGCTTCGCTCTGATTGGACCAGGGCCAGCAACCAATCTTTCCAGTCCGAAGCGCTTCAATCCAACGCCAGCAAAGGGGAAGCGCTTCTAGTGAGCTCAGCAACGAAGCGCTTCGACCGAAAACTAGCCACGGGGGAGCGCTTTCTTAAAACAGTCCACAAAGGGGCGCGCTTCGGTCTGCTCGGGCCGGGGCTGGCAATGAAGCGCTTCGGGTCCGGCAGCTTTTAAATCGGCCCGGCCAAATTTCAAAAC
>ERZ773090.648-NODE-648-length-15762-cov-4.34965_pt1 | contig 15762 bp, 16 predicted proteins | sample MGYA00580579_ERZ773090 | MGnify/ENA primary metagenome ERZ773090 (study PRJEB29015, sample SAMEA2738014) | human oral metagenome | biome: human oral; feature: human-associated habitat; material: dental | place: China | collected 2132 ... | reverse complement strand
TCTCTATTTTTACTCTTTCAAAACAGGTGGGTTTAACAGATAAAGAATATGAGAGATTAATGCAAACCCCTTTTGTTGATGAGTGCGTTCATTTAATTCTAAAAGGAATTAAAAACATAAAAAAATAAAGGAAACTAAATATCTATGGATGAAAAACATAAAGTTTTTATTAGCTACCATCATAAAAATGATCAATGGGCAAAAAAAGAATTACTAGAATATAATATAGAAGAATATATTTTTATTGAAAGCCTATCAGACGAGATAATTCGTGAAAAAATTCGTGACGAATACTTACAAAAGAGTACGGTAACTATTTTGCTTGTAGGAGAAGAAACTAAAAATAGAAAACATATTGATTGGGAGATTTATTCAAGCATGTATGATGGCAAGATAAACAAGAAATCAGGAATTCTGGTTATTCAACTTCCATCAACTAGCCCTAATTCTATTATATTGGCTCATGGCAATAAGGAAAAAGAATATATTTATCCTAATTCTAAAAATTGGAAACGTATTGAATCAAGAAAAGAACTTGAGGAAAAATTTCCTTATCTACCGGATAGAATTATTGATAATCTACTCAAACCAGAAGCTAAAATATCTGTAGTTAGATGGTGTGATATAACAGCAGATAAATTAAAATTTTTAATTGACTTAGCATTTGAAGATAAAGATAGTTGTGAATATGATATGAACAGACCAATGAGAAAGAAAAATTCATAGTGAACGTTTCATTATGGTGGTGGCCCTCTTCGCCTACTACTTCATTTTGAAATAACCCCGAGCCCGCTCCGGCGGGCTTTTTTATTAGTGGGGAAGCGCTTCGCCTGTGGAATTTTTACCAACCGGGAAGCGCTTCTCCTGTCAGTTAAACCGGCCGCCGCAGTTCCCTATCCCAGCAGGGCTGCCAGCGGCCGTCTTTTTCCGCCAGATAAACCACCAATTCATCATTCACCCACTCGGCCACGTAATGGAGTAGGGGCGGCTCCTCCCCGGCGTCAATGAGCCAGAGATAGAATTGCCGCGCCCGGCGCCAGCGGGCCCGCGTCCAGCCGTTTTTCCGGTGAACGGAGGGAATGGGCGCTGCGGCCGACCGTTCCAGCGCCGCCTGCACCCGGTTATCCAGCTCGTTCAGCTGGGCCAGAATTTTCCGACAGCGGGCTTCTTCCGCCGCACTGGAAAAGTACAGCAGCAGATTGCGGGCGCCGACGCTCAATTCCACTTCGACGCCGGGGCCCTCCTCGTCGTAACCGCCGTCGGCGGCAATGGGACGGCGAAGGCCGTTGGCCAGTTCGCGGGGCCAATCGACGGCGGCGAAACGGTCGTGGGGGAAGTGGCTGAAGGGGCGGGAAAAGAGACGTTTCAGGGCGGCAAACATGATTCTACGGGGGTAATTGGTGGAGCTTTCATGATATGAGGAGGGAGCGCTTGGGCATTAAACATACAGTAGAAGCGCCCTACTGTTTGTTAATCCCACTAAATGCCCCCGAAGCGCTTCCCCCTAGCGCGACTCAGCGGCGGCCCGGTCGGCGGCGGTTACCGAAGTCAGCCGCGTCAGACGCGGGGCCAGCCATTGGCGCAGGTCGTCCATAAGACTGTAAACCACCGGCACAAAGATGAGGCTCAGCAGGGTGGAAACCAGCAGGCCACCGATGACCGCCACGGCCATGGGCGCCCGGAAGGCGGCGCCGCTGCCGCCAGCCAGCACCGCCGGCACCATGCCCGCCACCATGGCGATGGTGGTCATGATGATAGGGCGCGCCCGTTCGGCCCCGGCCTGGAGCAGCGCCGGCGCCCGTTCCCGGCCCTGGCGCCGGTTCTCGATGACAAAATCCACCAGCAGAATGGAATTCTTCGTCACGATGCTCATCAACATGAGTAGGCCGATGACCGAAGATAAATCCAGCGCCGCCCCGTAGAGCAGCAGCGCCCCCAGCGCGCCGCCCAGGGACAGGGGCAGGGCCAGGAGAATGGTGATGGGCTGGAGAAAGTCGCGGAACAGCAGGATTAGCACCAGCAGCACCGTGAGCAGGCCGAAGCCCATGGCCCGGCCGAACTGCTCGAACATTTCGTTCATGGACTCGGCGTCGCCATATTCCGGGCTACGCACCCCCGCCGGCAGATTCCGCATGATGGGCAGGTCATTGATGGCCGCCAGCACGGTGCCGACGCTGTGGCCGGCAACCAAATCCGCCTCCACGCTGATGCGCCGTTCCCGGTCGAAGCGGCTGATGGCGGCGCCGCCGTTGCCGTAGTCCAGGTCGGCCACGCTATGCAGGGGCACGCTGCCGCCGTCGGCCGTGGGGACACGCAGATTTTTCAACTGTTCCCAGTCCCGGCGCACGTCCTCGGGCAGTATGGTGCGAAGGGTGATTTGCCGGTCGCTGAGATTAAAGCGCGCCGATTCGCTGTCGCTGCTGCCCAGGGTGGCCAGCCGCAGCAGATTGCCCACCGCCACCGGACTGACCCCCAGCCGCGTGGCCTCGGTACTGCGCAGGCGCACCCGCAGTTCGGTTTTCGCCAGCGGTTCGTTGATTTGCACGTTGGCGGCGCCGGCCACCCGCTCGCGCAGCTGCCGTTTCAGGGTGCGGGCCGTCTGGCTCAGCAGCGCCGGGTCGTTGCCAATGAGAGTAACGCTGATGTCCCGCTGGGCCGTGTCATTCTGAAAGGCGAAACGGATATCGGGAATCGACGCTAGTTCGGCGCGCAGCTGCCGTTCAAATTCGCCCAGACTCTGGGCCCGCTCCCCATAAGGACGCAGGCGAATCAGTAATTCGCCCCGGGCCACGTCACTGCCGCCGCCGGTGGCGTAGGTGTGGGCCACGGCCGGGTGGCGCCGGGCCATCTGCGCGATTTTTTCCAGGGTCGCATCGGTCTGGGCCAGGGTGCTGCCGGGCGGCAGCCGGACGCTCAAAGTGCTATAGCCGATGTCGCCCTTGGGCATGAAGCCGGTGGGCAGCAGCGGCAGCAGGGCCAGCGACCCGGCCAGAATCAGGGCGGCCAGGGTCAAAGTGCTCCGGCGGTGGCGCAGCGTCCAGGCCAGCAGGGCCAGATAGGCGCGCATTATTGGCCCAGGCTCCTTCCTGCCCGGGCCGGCGGCGTGGGGTTTCAGCAGGTAGGCGGCGAGCAGGGGTGTGGCGAGGCGGGCCGTCAGCAGGGACGCCAGTACGGCGGCGGATACGGTGGTGCCGAACTGGCGGAAATACTGGCCAATCATGCCGCCGGTAAAACTGCCCGGCAGAAAGACCGCCACAATGGTGCCGGTGATGGCGACCACGGCGAAAAACCGATGGCGTCGGCGGCGTCGATGGCGGCCTGGAAGGGGCGCTTGCCCAGGGCCAGATGGTTTTCGATGTTCTCAATTTCGACGATGGCATCGTCCACCAGTATGCCGATGACCAGGGTTAAACCCAGCAGGGTAACGCTGTTCAGGGTATAGCCCAGCAGCTGCATGACTAGAAAGGCCGGCCCCCTCCAGCAGCGTATCGATGGCCACCTTGTAGTTTTCCCGGGTGTTATCCACGCTGCTTTGCACCGGTTGAATGCGCACGTCCGGGTATTGGCCCTGCAGCTCGGCGATGGCCCTTTCCACGCCGGCGGCCACCACCGTATCGCTGGAACCCTTGGCCCGATGGACGCTGAAGCCGATGACCTCGCGGCCGTCCAGCCGGGTGCGGCTGCGCACCTCACCCTGCCCGGCGCGGATATGGGCTAGCTCGCCCAAGGCCACCCGGCGGCCGTCGCCCAGGCTGATGGGGCTGGCGGCCAGGGCTTCCACATCGCTGGCGCTGGCTACCACCTGCAGGCTGCGTTCACTGCTTCCGTCGCTGATGCGGCCGGCGGGCACATTAATATTGGTCTGGGCCAGCTGGTTGTTTACCTGTTCGGCGCTGATTCCCAGGGCCTCCAGCCGTTCCGGCCGCAGTTCCACGGTGATTTCCTCCCGACTGCCGCCGCTGCGGCTGACCTTCTGCACGCCGGCCACAGCCAGCAGGCGCCGGCTGATGTCGTTGTCCACAAAATAGGCCAGGGCCGCCCCGTCCCGGTTGGGCGATTCCACCGCGTAATGGGCCAGGGCGCCGCCCTCCGTGTCCTCCCGCTCCACCAGCGGTTCATCAATGCCCGCCGGCAGGTCGCTACGAATCTGGGCGATGGCATTGCGCACATCATTGACGGCCCGGTCCGTATCGGTTTCCAGCTGGAATTCCACGGTGGTGGTGGACAGGCCCGCGCTGATTTCCGAACTGACGTGGCGCACGCCGGCCAGGCCGGAGACGGCACTTTCCACCCGCTGGGTCAGGGAATTTTCCAGCTCGTCCGGGGCCGCGCCGCTGCGGCCGATGCTGATGGTGATGATGGTGATGATGGTGATGATGGTGATGATGGTGATGATGGGAAAGCGCACGCTGGGGTCGGCGTTGATGGGCAGCTGGCGGAAGGCGGCCAGGCCCAGCAGCGACAGCAGCAGGAATAGCACGATGGTGGGAATGGGGCGGCGTATGGCCCAGGAGGACAGCTGCATTAAACCTGCTCCCCGTTCACTGGACTAACCCGGTCGCCCTCGTCCACCAGGGCCCCGGCCCGGCCGATGACCCGGTCGCTGGCGCCCAGCCCGTGGAGAATTTCCACCCGGCCGCGCTGGCGCCGGCCCAGCTGTACCGGCCGCCGTTGCACCAGCCCATCTTCGGCCACTAGCCACACCGAAGCGCTTCCCTCCCGGTCGTAAACCAGAGCCGTTTCCGGCAGGGTCAGGGTCGCCGGCGGCTGGGGCACGGCCAGAAGCGCTTCGCCATAGCTACCGCTGAACAGGGCTTTATCCGTCTTCAGAGTAATGCGCACCGCGCCCCGGCGGCTATTGCCATCGAGGGTGGGATTCAGCAGGCGCACAGTGCCCGGTAGCGCTTCGCCGTCGGCCAGGGTTACCGTGGCCGTTAGACCGGGGCGCAGCAGGGCCAGCTGGCCGGCGTCGGCCTCGGCCACCAGTTCCAGCTGGTTATCTTTGATGATGTGAAAGAGGGCGTCGCTGCCGGTCAGGGCCCCGGCGCTGGCACTGCGGCGGGCGATGACTCCGGCCACCGGCGCGACGATTTCCGCCTTACCGCGCTGGTGGCGGCTGTCCTTCAGCTGGGCCTGCAGCTGGCTGATTTCCGCCTTGGCCGCCTGTACCTGGGCGCGGGCGCTGTTCAGGGTGGCCTGCTGCTGGTCGAGGTTCTGTTTGCTGATGGCATCTTCGCTGGCTAATTTTTTAAAGCGCTGCAGGGTGGCGGCCGCTTCTTTGGCCGTGGCCTCCTGGGCCTGGAGCTGAGCCCGGGCCCGGGCCAGCTGGGCTTCGGTCTGTTGCAGCTGGGATTGCACGTTTACGTGTTCCAGCTGGGCCAGCACCTGGCCGGCCCTGACCCGGTCGCCCACCTCCACGGCGACGCTGAGAATGCGCTGGCCCTGGAGGGCGGCGGTTACGGCCACCTCCTCGCGGGCGGCCAGGGTGCCGGGCAGGCGTAGGGTAGGGGATAAATCCGCCGGCGTCGCTTGCAGCACCGTTACCCGCAGCGGTGGCGCGGCGTTTTCCTCGGGCGCGTCGGGCTGGCAGGCGGTCAGCAGCAGGATTAGAAGGGCAAAAATCTTGGGGTGGGTCATGGCGGCCTCATCATTAAAACAGGTGCCGGATTATAGTCTTGATTAGGACGGTCAATCAACAGGACGGTTCGAAATATGAACCATAAAAACAGCGTTACAATGGCCGCCTTAGCCACAGGAATTCACATGAACCCAGAAAATAAGCCCATCGACCAGCTCAGCGACATTCTCAACAATATCTTCATGCTCTACGACCGCTGGGCCAAGGACAGGGGTCTGAACAGCAACGTTTTTTGCATTCTCTACGCCCTCTATCCCGAGCGCAGCAGCAGCCAGAGCGACATTTGCAACTATTGGAATATCGCCAAACAGACCGTTTCCACCCTCAGCAATGAGCTGCTGGACCAGGGCCTCTTGCACATCGAAACGGACAGCAGCAACCGCCGCCGCAAGCTGATGCGCCTGACCGAGGCCGGTCGGGACTATGCTCGACCCTTCATCGAACCGCTACAACGGGCCGAGGCTGAAGCCTTCGCCTCCCTGGGGGAAGAGCGGGGCCAGCTGCTCATCGCCGGGTTTAGTCAATTTCAGGAGGCCTTCGCCGCCGCTCTGAAGGCCAGCACCGCCGAGTAGATTTACCAACATAGAAGCGCTTCCCCTGTATGTATTTAGGCTTTAATCCATGAACAGCAAATCCCTGGCCGCACAGATTTACGACGATGACGGCGTTAGTGCCGCCGGCGTGGCGCGGCTCCTTGAAATCCTGCCGGCGCTGCTCGGCGGGCCGGTGGAAGTCATCAGTGCCGACGCCATCATCGCCGGAGAACTCAAGGCCCGCTGGCTGGTCATCGGCGGCGGCGCCGACCTGCCCTACTGTCGCCGGCTCAACGGCCCCGGCAACGAGCAAATTCGCGCCTTCGTCAGCGCCGGAGGCGGCTATCTGGGCATCTGTGCCGGCGCCTACTACGCCAGCGCCCTGGTGGATTTTCGCGGCCACAGCTGCCGCATCTTCGGCCGCCGCGAGCTGGCCCTCTTTCCCGGCCGGGCCCGGGGCAGTCTGCCGGAATTGACCGGCGGCCGGCTCTACGACGAGGGCGACGCCAGCCGGGCCGAGGTGGAATTAAGGGAATTCGGGGCGGAGCGCTTCCCCTACCACGGCGGCTGTGCCCTGCTGCCGCCGCCGGACTTCGCCGGCCAAATCCTCGGCCACTACCGCGCTAACGGCCTGCCGGCGCTGGTGAGTGGGCGGGTCGGCGCGGGCCGCTATCTGCTCTCCGGCGTCCACTGGGAACGGCGGGCCGACGCGGTAGCCTGGGGCCGAGCGTTGCTGGCGATGATGAATTAGGAGGAAATAGCTTCTTCCGCCCACGTCTTTACAAATAGGGAAGCGCTTCATCTGTAGGTTTAAATATCCCCATGAAAAAAGCAGGCTGAACCGCTAGGAACGCCGGCGGGACAGCTAAGCGCTTCGGTTTTTTACCAACGGGTGCTTCGCTGCCCTCGCGCTCAGCTCTATATAAATACAGGGAAGCGCTTCCTTTATATGTTTAACCATAAATTTTAGGCAGAAGAACATGAAATCACTCCGCCACCTTCATTTTTTACTCAGCCTCAGCGCCTTGATGGCCTTCACCTCCCTGTCGGTGGACATCTACCTGCCGGCGGTACCGGCCATGTCCCGGGCCCTTGGCGGCGATGCGGAACTGACCATCACCGGCTTTCTCATCGGCTTCGCCCTGGCCCAGCTGCTCTGGGGGCCCATCAGCGACCGCCTCGGCCGCAAAATCCCGCTGTTCATCGGCCTGGGCCTGTTCACCGTCGGTTCCATCGGTTGTGCCCTATCCGACCGGCTACCCAGCCTCATCGGCTGGCGCGTCTTCCAGGCCTTCGGCGCCTGCACCGGCCCCCTGCTGGCCCGGGCCATGGTACGCGACCTCTTCGGCGCTACCCGGGCGGCCCAGCTGCTGTCCACCCTCATGCTGTTCGTGGCGGCGGCACCCATCGTCGGGCCCATCGTCGGCGGTCTCCTGCTGAAAATCGCCGACTGGCACGCCCATTTCTGGCTGTTGGCGGGAATTGGTTTAATCATGCTGGTGGCGGTTCTGCGTCTGCCGGAAAGCCTACCGCCGCAGCGGCGCAGGGCCGCCAGCCTGGCCGCCGCCTTCGCCAGCTACCGGGCACTGCTGACCAACCGGCCCTTTCTGCGCTACAGCCTCTGCATCAGCAGCTTCTACGTGGCCGCCTACGCCTTCATCATCGGTTCGCCCCGGGTCTACATCGACCACTTCGCCATCGACCCGAGCCACTACGGCTATTGGTTCGGCGTGAATATCTTTGGGGTTATGGCCTTGAGTGTGGTCAATGGGCGACTGGTACAGCGCGTCCCCCTCGACCGGCTGCTACAGGTGGCCACCCGGATTGCCGCCGACGCCGCCCTGCTGACGCTGCTTCTCGCCGGCGCCAGCTGGGGCGGCATCTGGGGCCTGGCCCTGCCGATTTTTCTGGTATTCGCCATGAATGGCATCATCGCCAGCTGTAGCAATGCGGCGGCCCTGGCTCGTGTGCCCGTCCCCCAGGCCGGGGCGGCGGCGGCGTTGCTTGGCGCCCTGCAATACGGCAGCGGCATTCTCTCTTCGCTGCTGCTGACCCTGCTGGGCGGTACCACGCCTTTAACCCTGACGGTGCTGATGGCGCTGTTTGTGGGACTGAGTGCGGCGCTGGTTTGGCGGAAGGGCCTGGCTTCCTAAACCGACAATAGGGCGCTTTATCTGTATGTTTAAAGCATTATTAAACATACAGGTTAAGCGCCCCGCTGTTTGTTTAAATCCGAAAAAGCCCGACTTTTGCCGTGCTTAATTTATTGGATTTAGTGCTGGTGTCCTTCGCCCTCGTGTTTGTGCTCTTCCGCCTTGGCCCCGTCGGACTTGGCTGCGTCAGGCTTAGGCTCTTCCTTGGCCGCGCCATCGCCCTTCTCCAGCAGCGTTACCACCAGGGTGCTGTCCTCCGAGGCGGTACCGCTGATGAAATCGCTACCGTCGAGGGTGAAGACCTGGCCGGCACTGACGCTGACTTTCTCCTTATCGTTGATGGTGAATTCCGCCTTGCCCTTGACCAGCGTCAGCACCAGCTTGGCGAACTGCGGGTGGTCGTGGCGCTTCATGTCCTTGCCGGCGGCTAGTTCGATGCGGACCACCTTGAAGCCGGCCCCCTCCAGCACCGGCCCAGCCTTATCCTCGGCCACCTGCACGGCGGCGAACACGTTGCTGGCGGCCAGAGCGGCGAGCAAAAGCAATGATTTTTTCATGGCATTCTCCAGTTAAAAAGAAGCGGCCATTGTCCTCCCAATGGGAATGGCTCGCAACAACTAGCCCAAATACCTGCAGAAGACGCGCTTCTAGGTATTTATCGGGCCCCAACATTCCACGAGAAAATCAATGAAAGCGCGGATTGTCGGGCTGACCGCCGCGCTGGCGTAGTAGACGGCGCTAAAGTCGGTAGCCACGGCCAGCCGCCGCGCGGCGAACAGTTCCACCAGCCGCTCCGCCGCCAAGTCCTCGGCGACGGTGAAATCCGGCAGGCAGGCGATGCCCTGGCCGGCCAGGCACAGGCGCTTCACCGTCTCGCAGCTGTCGGCCAGCAGCACCGGCTGTATCCGCAGGGCCTGGCCGTCAGCGTCGGCGATGTCCCAGCGATTCAGCGGCGACGGTTCGCCGTAGCCCAGGCAGTCATGGCCCGCCAGCGCGGCCGGGTCGGTCGGCGGGCCGCGTTCTTCCAGATAGGCCGGGGCGACCACCACCCGCCGGTAGCTGCGGAACAGCGGCCGGGTTTTCAGCGAAGAATCGGCCAGAGGCCCGGCACGGATAGCCACGTCAACCTTGCGTTCAATCAGGTCAATGCGGTTTTCCGAAGAGCTCAGGGCCACCGCCACCAGCGGAAAACGGCGGCGAAATTCACCGAGCAGCGGCACCAGCCGATTCAGCACCAGCGCCGTGGCCGCATCGACCCGCAGCAGACCCTGAACGGCCCCGGCCGTCGCGCGCACCTCCGCTTCGGCGCTGGCCATGGCCGCCAGTATCTGCTGGGCGCGGCGGAAATACTGGGCGCCCGCCTCGGTGGGGCGGATTTGCCGGGTGGTGCGGTTCAGCAGGCTCACGCCGAGCTTGGTTTCCAGGCGCTTCACGCTGCGGCTGACGATGGAATTATCGGTGGCCAGAGCGGCGGCGGCCCGGCTGAAACTGCCGTTTTCCACCACGGCCACGAAGAAGCGCAGCTCATCGGAATGGGTTTGCATGGACATACTCAAAAGGGCCGATTATTGGCTTTTTTGCAAAAGATTTCTGCGTTTTTCCGGCTTTTTCTCCCATAATCGGCGGCCCATAATCGGCGCCTTTTACAAGGGGGCAATAGCCATGGAGCTAAACCAAGATTTAATGGACACCGTGCGCCGTTTGAGCCACGCCGGCTGCAATTACCGCCTGGACGAGCTGGCCGACTACTACGAACCGGATTTACAGATTTTCATCATCGCCGCCGATGGCGCGGTGCAGGCCTTCGACTACGAGAAGAACATGGAATTCTTCCGCCTCCGCCGCGACGCCGGCGCTCCGCCCCTGAACACGGCCATTCAATTCAACCTCGCCGAGGTGCAGGGCGGCACCGGCTTTGTTACCGCCACCCGCCGCATGGATTTGGGCGCCGGCGAACGGGAAATGGTCTTCACCCTGATGCTGCGCATGGGCAACGACGGCCGCTGGCGGGTCTTTCGTGAACATGCGGTGATTACCTCGGGCCGCCATTAGGGATTTACCGACGAAGGGGCGCTTCAGCTGTATGTTTAATAGGGCTTTTAAACATACAGGGGAAGCGCCCCTCTGTCGGTATCAGGCGGATTTGCCCGCCAGCGCCTGCTGCACCCCTAGAATGGACGCCAGCGCCAGGGCGAAGCCCAGCAGCGATTTGCCGCTCATGCTCTGGTCGAGGAACAGCCAGCCCAGCAGAAAGGCGCTGACCGGGCTCAGCAGGCCGAGGGAGGCCACCAGCGCCGGCGACAGGCGCGCGATGCCGTTAAAGAAAAGAATGTAGGCGAGGACGGCGCCACACAGGCACAGGTAGAGGTAGCCGCCCACATTGGCCGGGCTCAGGGCCGGCGGCAGCCCCTCCAGCAGTAGCGCGACGGGTAGAAGAAACAGGCCGCCCACCAGCAGCTGCCAGCCGGTGAAGGCCAGCAGGGACAGGTTGCTGCGCCAGTACTTCGACAGGTATATGCCCAGGGCCACCGCCGCCGCTCCGGCCAGGGCTGCCATGATGCCCAGCGGGTCATAGCGGACAGAAGGCGCCAGTACCAGTAGAGCGATGCCGACCACGCCCAGCGCCGCCCACGCCCAGGCCGCCCGGGGCGGTCGCGCCCGGCCGATGAGCCAGCTGAACAGCAGCACCAGCAGCGTCTGGGTGGAAGTCAGCACCGCCGCCAGCCCGCCCGGCAGCCGGTAGGCGGCCACAAATAGCATGGCCTGGAAGAAACCGATGTTCAGCAGGCCCAGCAATAGAATGCGGCGCCATTCGCCCCGGGGCGGCAGTTGCCGCGTCCAGGCCAGCAGCAGCAGACCGGCGGGCAGAACCCGCAGCAGGGCGGCGGTGAAGGGCCGGTCGGGGGGTAGAAAGAGGCTGGTAACCAGATAGGTGCTGCCCCAAATCAGCGGGGCCAGAGCGGTGAGCAGTAGGGTGCGGGTCATGGGTTCCTTGATTTATGAATTTCTGCCCTAGTTTACAAACGAACGGGCGCTTCCCCTGTATGTATTTAACGCTTCATCAGCTACGGCCGAAGCGCTTCGGCTCCGGGCTATTTTGATTGGGGTCAGCTGGGTTTAAACCAGCGAAGCGTTCGCTGGCGAGAAAACGGAAAAACATTTTGGCCGGGCCCAGGTAAAGGAAGCGCTTCCCTCGGCTCGTTTTCCTCCCAACGAAGAACGAAGCGCTTGGCCATTGCTAGCGCCCAGGTCGAAGCGCTCCTCCTCATTATTTGGTTAGGCCGAAGCGCTTCGGTCGGCTGGGCCCAGGTCGAAGCGCTCCCCCTTTCCGGCTGATTCCCCGGATAAAGCGCTTCGTTGGGCGGGCGGCGGCAACAAAAAAACCGCCCCGGGGGGCGGTGGAGCGCGGCTGCGGCGTTTGCCCCTCGGGGTGCCATCGGTTGAAGCGCTTCCCGGGGGCGTGGACGCTCACATCTGCCGTTCGACCAGCTTCATCTTGATTTCGGCGATGGCCTTGGCCGGGTTCAGGCCTTTGGGGCAGGTGTTGGTGCAGTTCATGATGGTGTGGCAGCGGTAGAGCTTGAAGCTATCCTCGAGGAAATCCAGGCGGGCGGCGGTGGCCTCGTCGCGGCTGTCCATAATCCAGCGGTGGGCCTGCAGCAGTATGGCCGGGCCCAGGTATTTATCGCTGTTCCACCAGTAGCTCGGGCAGGAGGTGGAGCAGCAGGCGCAGAGGATGCACTCATAGAGGCCGTCCAGCTTGGCCCGGTCTTCCTCCGATTGGAGCCGCTCGCGCTCGGGGGCCGGTGTTTCCGTCTGCAGCCAGGGCTTGATGGAGGCGTGCTGGGCGTAGAAGTGGGACAAATCCGGCACCAAATCCTTGACCACGTGCATATGGGGCAGCGGGTAGATATTGACGCGCTCATGCTTCACGTCGCAGATGGCCTTGGTGCAGGCCAGGGTGTTCATGCCGTCGATGTTCATGGCGCAGGAGCCACAGATGCCCTCGCGGCAGGAACGACGGAAGGTCAGGGTGCTGTCAATCTCGTTTTTGATTTTCAGCAGGGCGTCCAGCACCATCGGCCCGCAGTCGTCCAGGTCGATGTCGTAGCTGTCCAGGCGCGGGTTTTCGTTTTTACCCGGGTCCCAGCGGTAAATTTTGAAGGTGCGGACATTTTTAGCGCCCTCGGGGGCGGGGTAGTGTTTGCCCTTTTTCACTACCGAATTTGCAGGAAGAGAAAATTCAGCCATGGTTTTGCTCGATGATTTTGCCTAATGATGATTTTTTGCCGATTTCGGGCGGGCCTAGCTGACCCGCCGGCGCTGCACTTGACCTGAAAGAGAGTTAGTAAACTCTCTTCTAAGCCGGCGCTGCACTTGGCCTATAAGAGAGTTAGTAAACTCTCTTCTTAGGCTGCACATAGTCCACCTCGTCGGTGCCGGTGTAGTCGTGCACCGGTCGGTAGTCGATTTCGACGGAGCCGTCCTCGTTCAGTTTGGTGAGCGTGTGCTTCATCCACTGCTGGTCGTCGCGCTCCGGATAGTCCTCGTGGGCGTGGGCGCCCCGGCTCTCGTGGCGATTTTCCGCCGCCACAATGGACACCCGGGCACAGGCCAGCAGGTTGCTGAGCTCGAAGGCCTCGATTAAGTCCGTGTTCCAGTTCAGGCTCTCGTCGGCGATGCGCAGCTGCTCGTAGCTCTTGTAAATGTTCAGCATCTTCGCGGCACCTTCGGCCATGGACTCGGCGGTGCGGAAAACGGCGGCGTGGCTCTGCATGGTGCGCTGCATCTGCTCGCGGATTTCTGCGGTTTTCAGGTCGCCCCGGGCGTGGTGCACCCGCTGGAAGCGCTCCAGCGCCTTTTCCAGGGCCGCCGCCGGAATGGGAGCCGGTTTGCTATTGGGCTTGATGACCGCCCGGGCCCGGTGGGCCGCCGCCCGGCCGAAGACCACCAAATCCAGCAGCGAGTTAGAACCGAGCCGGTTGGCGCCGTGCACGGACACGCAGGCTGCTTCACCGATGGCCATCAGGCCCGGCACCACGGCGTCCGGATTGCCATCACGCAGCTGCACCACTTCGCCGTGGTAGTTGGTGGGAATGCCGCCCATGTTGTAGTGCACCGTCGGAATGACCGGCGCCGGTTCTTTGGTTACATCAACGCCGGCGAAGATGCGCGCCGTCTCGGCAATGCCCGGCAGCCGCTTGTGAATGACGTCGGCGCCGAGATGTTCCAGATGCAGGTGAATGTGGTCCTTGTGTTTGCCGACACCCCGGCCCTCGCGAATTTCGATGGACATGGAGCGGGACACCACGTCGCGGGAGGCCAGGTCCTTGGCGGTGGGGGCATAGCGTTCCATGAAGCGCTCGCCGTCGCCGTTGGTGAGATAGCCGCCCTCGCCGCGACAGCCCTCGGTCATCAGGCAGCCGGAGCCGTAGATGCCGGTGGGGTGGAACTGGGTGAATTCCATGTCCTGCAACGCCAGGCCGGCGCGCAGCACCATGCCGTTGCCGTCGCCGGTGCAGGTGTGGGCCGAGGTGCAGGACAGCCAGGCGCGGCCGTAGCCGCCGGTGGCCAGTACCACCATTTGCGCGTTGAACACGTGCAGTTCGCCGCTGGACAAATCCAGAGCCAGCACACCGCGGCAGCTGCCGTCCTCACCCATTAATAAGTCCGTGGCGAAGTATTCGATGAAGAATTCGGCCTGGTGCTTCAGCGCCTGCTGGTAGAGGGTGTGCAGCATGGCGTGGCCGGTGCGGTCGGCGGCGGCACAGGTGCGTTGGGCCTGGCCCTCGCCGAAGTTCACGGTCATGCCGCCGAAGGGCCGCTGGTAAATCTTGCCCTCCTTGGTGCGGGAGAAGGGCACGCCGTAGTGTTCCAGCTCGATGATGGCGGGAATGGCCTCGCGGCACATGTAGGCGATGGCGTCCTGGTCGCCGAGCCAGTCGGAGCCCTTAACGGTGTCGTAGAAGTGCCACTGCCATTTGTCCTCGCCCATATTGCCGAGAGCCGCCGCCACGCCGCCCTGGGCCGCCACCGTGTGGGAACGGGTCGGGAAAACCTTGGTGATGCAGGCGGTTTTCAGCCCCTCCAGGGCCATGCCGAAGGTGGCGCGCAGGCCTGCGCCGCCGGCCCCGACGATGACCACGTCGTAGCTGTGGTGATGAATCTTGTATTCGCTCATATTTCTATAGTCCCAATTTCAAAATAGCGGCCACGCCCACCAGGGCGCCAATCAAACACAGACCTTTAACCGCAATGATGGCCAGCCATTTTCCGGTTTCATGATGAACATAGTCCTCCAGCACCACCTGCAGGCCGATGGCCGACTGGAAGAAGCCCAGCAGCACAAAGGCACAGCTCAGGCCCATATTCAGCGGGTTGCCGAACCAGGCCTGGACGGCGGCGTAGTCCTTGGCCCCCACCAGCGCCACCACGGCCCAGAAGAAATAAAGCACCAGCGGAATCAGAATGACCGCGCCGGTGCGTTGCATGATGAAATGGCCGGTGCCATTGTGGCCGGAACCCAGGCCCTGGGCCCGTTTCAGATTTTTAAAAACGCTCATAGCACACTCCAGATGGCCAGCCACAGGGTTAGATTCATCAGCACCGTGGCGATTTGTACGATGACCGCCGAGCGCTTCGCCTCGACCAGGCCGAAGCCCTTGCCGATGTCCCAGCGCAGGTGGCGAATGCCGTTGCAGAAGTGGTAACAGAGACAGCCGGACCAGATAAACAGGCCCCCCACCACAAACCAATGGGACAGGACTTTATTGGCCCAGCGATAGTTGGCCTCGCCGCTGGCGGCAATGGTCAGCCAGCTGGCCACGAAGACCATGCCCAGGGCGCAGATGATGCCGGTGGCCCGGTGCATCAGCGAGGTGAAGGAGGTAAAGCGCGTCATATCGTAGATTTGGATATGGGGCGACAGCGGTCGATTGGAGTGCGGTTTCATAGATTTCTGCCTCAATTATTGATTTTTATCAGGTTTTCAAAACCCGGCGCCGGCCGGCCGGGCCAGCTTGGATTAAATTATAGAAAGGTTTTGGGTAAGTGCAAGAAAGCCGCCCGGAGCCAGCGCCGGTGCACTGGACGGACGGCCATTGGAAACGGCGGAAACCTAGTCGAGGGGCAGCTCTTGAATTTCCCAGGGCAGGCCGGCCGGGCCCAGAGCCGCCAGGAAGGGGTCCGGGTCAAACTGTTCCATGTTCCAGACCCCGGGCCGGTGCCAGTGTTTCTCCAGCATCATTTTTGCGCCAACCATGGCCGGCACGCCGGTGGTGTAGGAAATGGCCTGGGAGCCCACCTCGCGGTAGCATTCCTGGTGGTCGCAGATTTGGTAGATGTAGAAGCGCTTCGGCTGGCCGTCCTTAATCCCCTTGGCCAGGCAGCCGATGCAGGTTTTACCCTTGGTGCGCGGGCCGAGGCTGGCCGGGTCCGG
>ERZ773090.646-NODE-646-length-15821-cov-9.68039_pt1 | contig 15821 bp, 13 predicted proteins | sample MGYA00580579_ERZ773090 | MGnify/ENA primary metagenome ERZ773090 (study PRJEB29015, sample SAMEA2738014) | human oral metagenome | biome: human oral; feature: human-associated habitat; material: dental | place: China | collected 2132 ... | reverse complement strand
GCCCTCCCATTTCCTGGCTTTCCTCTACCTCGCATCGATTCCCTTGTGGGGTGGGGGGAATGTCGATTCGGCCTAGGACATAACGCTATGGATCGAGGAGCATAGATCCCGCTGCTTCACGGCACCCGTCACCCGCCCCTGCCGCGCTTGGCGCCTCAGATCCAGCCCGCAACCATCTCTGCGCGCCCCAGGGCTGGAGCCTGCTTGCCGTCTGGCCGTGAAGCGCAAAAGCCAGGAAATCGGGATGGGCCGCAAAGCCCAACAAGCGCCCATGCCCGCGTTTTCGCACCCGCACACAAATGGCAAACAGGCCCTCAAGGCTGGCGAAACGCCGCCTTGAGCGCGGCCGCGAGATCGGGATGCTCAAGCGCAAAGCGCTCCGGCGCGGTGAAATGCGCCTCGCAGGCCACCGCAAAGAACTCTGGCGGCGAGTGCGCCGCATAGGCATCCAGCCAGGGCGCAGGCGCGCCAAAGCGCTCCGCCAGCGCCAGCCGCTCGCAAAACCGCTCATAGGCGCTTTGCCACACCGCATGCCAGTGCAGGCGGCCTTCGCGCGCTGAACGCGCGCCCATGAAGCCTGCGGGCAGGGGCGGGCAGCCATCAGCCGGGCCGGCGTGCATGTCGATCTTGTGGGCGAATTCATGGATGACGACGTTGGAGCCGCGCAGGGCCTGCGCGTCAGCGGCGGCCGCGTCGGGCCAGCTCAGCATCACCGGGCCGCCTGGCATGGCCTCGCCCAGCAGCGTCTCGGCGTAGCGGTGCACTACGCCGGCCTCGTCCTGCCGCTGGCGCGGGGCAATGGCCGGCCCCGGCTGGAGCACGATGCCCACAAAGTCGTCATACAGCGCCAGCGCCTGCTCTGGCCGCCGCGCGCCGCCCAGATGCAGCAGCGGCAAACAGGCCTGCGCCGCCACGGCCACGGCCATGCCGTCCGTCACTTGCAGGCCATGCGCGCCCGTGAACTCTTTTTGCGCCAGAAAATGCGCGGCCAGCCGCCGCAGCCGCGCCTGCTCATGCGGCAGCAGCCGCGCCAAAAAGCGGTGGCCCAGCAGCGTGGCCCGCCAAAGATCGTCAGGAATGGGCGCTGGCTGCCCCAGCCTGCAAAGCCGGGCGGCCAGCCGTGCAAGCCAATGGAGCATGAGCGGCAAAACGCGGGAAAACGCGGCAATGGAAACCCCGGCAGGTGCGAGCGCCGCGCGCGGCTTCAAGAGGGCTGGCGCGCCGCAAAAGGCCGCCGCGAACGTTCCTCCGCCGCACCCGGGCGCGCCTGTGTCTTCAAAAAAGTTCAGAGAGCGCCCAGCGCTGGCATGCGCGGAGCCAGCGCTGCTGCCGGAGCCTTTTTCACCTTCCGGCCTGCGCCCCAGCCATCAGGAACACACCGCTTTGGCAGGCGAAAATTTAGCTCCTTGATTCGTAGCATGAGGTCCTAGTGAAATGAGCGCAGAAGCCATTTTCAATGCCTTTGAATTCGCTTCTTTTTTTGAAGCGTAACACCCGCCCGCCTTCCCCTTTGAACAGGTTCCCAGAACCTGTTCAGAGCCTGGCCGTGAGGGGCAAAAGTGCGGATCGGGATGAGCTGCAAGGCGCAAGCTGCAGACGGGCCTTGTGGCCCGGCGAGGATTTGCAACGCCGCAGACCGCCCGAGACCGCGCTTTTTGCACCCGCGGGCAGACTTTGAACAGGTTCTCAAACCCGCAAGGCGGGAAAGCGCTCGGCCAGCAAAGCCTCCAGGCCAAACTGCGCCAGCAGCGCTTGCAGGCGCTCGGCGGCGCTGCGCTTTTTGTGGCCCGTCCACATGGCGATGATCAGCTCGTTTTTCATGCTGTGCTCCCAGCCGACCAGCTCGGTCACCGTGACGGCGTAGCCCTGCGACTCAAGGTAGAGGCAGCGCAGCACGTTGGTGAGCTGGCTGCCCATCTCGCGCGTATGCAAGGGGTGGCGCCACAGCTCGGCCAGCGGCGTGCGCGCCAGTTGCAGCGCCTTGTTCATGCGCAGCCGCGCGGCCACTTCGGCCTAGCAGCAAGGGGCCAGCACGATGGCGCGGGCCTGCTTGCGCAGGGCAAACGCAATGGCGTCATCCGTGGCGGTGTCGCAAGCGTGCAGGGCCGTCACCACGTCAAACACATCCGGCAGCGCGGCGCTGGCCGCGGACTCGGCGGCGCTTGTGTTGATGAAGCTCATGCGCTCAAAGCCCAGGCGCGCGGCCAGCTCGCGCGAGCGCTCCACCAGATCAGCGCGGGTTTCAATGCCATACAAATGCCCCAGTTCGCGCCCCGGCTCGTGCCTTGTGCGCCACAGGTCATACAGCATGAAACCCAGATACGACTTGCCCGCGCCGTGGTCGGCCAGCAGCAGGCCGCCTTCGCGCGGCGGCAGCTCTTGCCGCACTTTCTCAATGAATTGCAGCAGGTGATTGACCTGCTTGAGCTTGCGCCGCGAGTCCTGATTGAGCCGCCCATCGCGGGTCAGGATGTGCAGCTCCTTGAGCAGCTCGATGGACTGGCCGGGGCGCAAGCCCAGCTGGGCATGCAAATCAGGCGCGGCCTGAAGCGCCGCCTTGGTTTTGCGTGATGAAGTCATGGTGTGTGCGAAAAGGCGTTTTTGGGCGTTTTTGCTCTTGGTTCCAGAGCATAAAGTTCTGAAAACCTGTTCAAAGTGGCCGTTCACAAAGTGGCGGCCGGATGGGCTGGTGGGCTTTCACCCACCGCGCAGCTGCCCCAGTTCGGCCATGAGCTGGCGGTAGGCCTGCATGTCGCCGGCGGCCAGGGCGGCGTCCATGCGGCGTTTGATGTCTTCCACGCGCGCGCCGCGCAGCACGCTTTGCAAGTCGTCGCGGTCGCTGGCGATGCCTTCGAGTGCGAGCAGGGTTTGCACTTCATGCACGGCGGCCGCTTCCAGCGGGTGGCCGTGCAGGGCCTGGCGCAGGGCGGCCCAGGGCTGGGGGCCGTGTTCGTGAAATTGCCTGTCCAGCCAGGCAAAAAGCGGGCCGTGGGGGGCGGGCTGGCTGCAAAGCAGGTGCTGGTCTGGCTCGCCCAGGGCAGGCCAGGCGGCGGGGTCGGTGAGCACGATTTGCAGGGCGCGGCTGGCGCGGCTGGCCGGGGCGGCGCGAAGGCGGGCGGCGCTGTTTGGCCAGCCGTCATTCCAGCCGTCATTCCAGCCGTCATTCCAGCCGTCATTCCAGCCGTCATTGCGGCGGTCATGCCAGCGCTCATCCGGCCCGCCTGCGCTGCCGCGCCAGGGGCGCTGGCCCGGCCCAGGCGATGGGGCGCTGCGGGCGTTTGTGCCTGATGCGCCTGATGCGCTGCGGCTCTGGCCCCAAAGCTGGGCCAGCTCGCGCGCGTCGATGTGCGTTTGCTGGGCGATGTCGGCCAGGATTTGCTGCGCCAGCGCCCCGGCGGGCAGTTGCTGCCACAAGGGGCGGGCCTGGGCGGCAAAGCGGGCGCGCCCTTCGGCGCTGCTCATGTCGCAGTCCTGGGCGGCGGTTTGCAGCAAAAAGCGCGAGAGCGGCTCGGCGGCGGCCACGGCGGCGGCAAAGGCCTGGGCGCCTTCGGTGCGGATGAAGCTGTCGGGGTCGTGACCGCCGGGCAGAAAGAGAAATTTCACGCTGCGCGTGTCGCTGGCGTAGGGCAAGGCCGCTTGCAGCGCCTTGCTGGCCGCGCGCTGGCCAGCGGCGTCGCCGTCAAAGCTGAAGACCACGCTGGCGGTGAAGCGAAAGAGCTTTTGCACGTGCTGCGGCGTGCAGGCGGTGCCCAGCGTGGCCACGGCATTGGCAAAGCCCAGCTGGGCCAGCGCCACCACGTCCATATAGCCTTCCACGACCAGCGCGTAGCCTTTTTCGCGCAGGGCGGCGCGCGCTTCATACAGGCCATACAGCTCGCTGCCTTTGTGAAAGACGGGGGTTTCGGGCGAGTTGAGGTATTTGGGCTTTTCGTTGCCCAGCACGCGCGCGCCAAAGCCGATGACTTCGCCTTTGACAGAGCGGATGGGGAACATGATGCGGTCGCGAAAGCGGTCATACCGGCGCTCTGGCCCGCCTTCGCCTTCACCGGCGATGACCAGGCCGCTTTCCACCAGCAGCGGATCGGCGTAGTCGGGGAAAACGCCCGCCAGCGTGCGCCAGCCTTCGGGCGCGTAGCCCAGGGCAAAGCGGCTGGCGATCTGGCCGGTGAGGCCGCGTTTTTTCAGGTAGCCGATGGCGCGCGGCGCGTCTTTCAAGCGCTGGCGGTAGGCCTGGCTGGCGCGCGCCAGCACTTGCGAGAGCGTGGCGCGGCGCTGGCTTTGCTGCGCGTCGCGCGCTTTTTCTTGCGGGCTGCGCGTGTCTTCGGGCACGGACAGGCCGCACTGCTGGGCCAAGTCGTGCACGGCCTCGGTAAAGCTCGCGCCGGTGTGCTCCATCAGAAAGTTGATGGCGTCGCCATGCTTGCCGCAGCTGAAGCAGTGATAGAACTGTTTGGCGGGGCTGACGCTGAAAGAGGGCGTTTTTTCGGCGTGAAACGGACACAGGCCCATGAAATTGGCGCCGCTTTTTTTCAGCTGCACGTAGCGGCCCACCACCTCCACCACGTCGGCGCGGGCCAGCAGCTCCTGAATGAATGACTGGGCAATGGCCATGCTGCGCCTCAAGCCGTGCCTGGCGCTGATTCAGCCGCCGCCAGATTCAGCCGCCGCGCCGCCGCCAGCAAGGCCGCCGCGCTGCCCGTGGCCAGCAGCCGCACCGCGCCGGGGGCCGGGCCGGGGTTGAGCAAGCCGGCCGCTGCCAGCAGGCGGCGCGCGTGGCGGGCCACGGGCGGGCCTGGCTCCAGCAGCGCCACGGCATCCGCGCTTTCGTTTTCGCTCTCGCCTTCATCCGCCTTTGCCTTCAGGCCCGCGTGCCGCCGCCAGGCGGCCTCGGCCAGCGGGTAATGCGTGCAGCCCAGCACCAGCGTGTCGATCGCGCCGGGCTGCGGCCCCAGCGGCCCCAGCGCGGCCAGGTAGCGGGCGATCAGCGCATCCGTGCGGCCTGCATGCAGCCCGCCATCAGGCAGGATGGCCTCTTGCTCGATGGCATCGGCCAGCCCGTCGCACGGCTGCAAAACAAAGCGCACTTGCGGCGGCTGCGCGGCCAGCAGGCGCGCAAAGCGCGCGCTTTGCAGCGTGCCGCGCGTGGCCAGCACCCCCACGCACTGCGTGCGCGTGCGCGCCGCCGCCGGTTTGAGCGCCGGTTCAATGCCCACGATGGGCCGCTGCGGCCAGCGCGCCCGCAGTGCATCAGCGCCCGCCGCCGTGGCCGTGTTGCACGCAATCACCAGCGCCTTGGCGCCGTGGTCTTCCACCAGCTCGCGCGCAATGGCCAGGCAGCGCGCGGCCACGAAGGCGCTGCCTTTTTCGCCATATGGCGCATGGGCGCTGTCGGCCACATAAATGAAGTGCTCATGCGGCAGCTGCGCGCGCAAGGCGCGCAAAACCGAAAGACCGCCCACGCCGCTGTCAAACACCCCGATGGGCTGATGGCACTGGGCCGAAAACGTGGCGGAAGGCATGACGAAAAGACGGGGGAGAAGGCGGAGAAAAAGCGGGGCAGAAAGGCCAGGGCGCGCGCAGCCTGGCAGTTTACGAGCGCTGCAATTGGAGCCGGCATGCCGCGCTGGCGCATGAGAACTTGTCCAAAGTCTGTCCGTGAGGGCGGAAAGCGCGGACGGGGCCTGGTCTCGGGCGCTCTTGGGCCTTGCAACCCATCCCGACTCCTGAGCTTTTGCCTTCACAGCCAAGCTCAGGTTCTGAGGCCAGCAGCAAACAGGCACGCGGAGAAGCCACGCACGCGGAGAAGCCACGCAGAGAGAGCAGGCTCGCAGCGGTTCGCGCCTTGCTCCGGACCGTACACGTTTGACTAGGGCCTGCTAATGACCGAGTGACCGAGACTGAATCACAGCCAAAGCCAGTTCCGGATCAGTTCTTGGCCCCCTTTGCTGGCATGCCGCTGGCCCGTCATCAGTGCGAACTTGAGCAGATTGCCCAGCGCATCGCACAGGGCCCGTATCCTGGCGCTCACGCCCCACCGAGTGAGTGGCCTATGGCCTGGCTTTGAGTCCCGCGCCCGGGCCGTGACGGTGCACTTTCACGATCGTGGCATCGGCCATGGCGCATTCCATATTTGGCTGGCTACTGACCGCATCAAGGCGTTCTTGCCAGATGTGCCGGCCTTGACCCCGTCGCGAAAGTGCTTGAAGACGGTGTTGCATTTGCCAAATTCTTCGAGCCAATCGCGCCAGGGGCTGCCTGTGCGCACGATTCACGGCATGGCCTCTGCAAACCAAGCGCCTGTTCGCGCCTCTTGGCCCTGCATCGCCAGGCTTGCCCAGGCAGTGCGAGGCCATCAGTGCCCATTGCTTGTCGCTCAATACTCATCTTTCCATGGCGGAATTGCTGCACAAAAGGAAGATTCTCAACAGGCCTAAACGAAAGCGGCTTGTGCGGCCTGCCGCGCAAACCGGCACCCCGTCAGACGGAAGGCAAAAGCACAGTCGCAGGGACAACTCGCGCTGCAGGCCCGAAGGCGGACGCAGCGGATACGGATGGAACCGGCGCGCCTGCGGACCGGGCCTGTCTGGATATATCAAAAACAGGAGCAAATTGAAGGGCCTCAAATATCGCTTCGCGCTCGTTTCACTAAGACGTTACGCTATGAATTAAAGAGCGAAATAGAGGCTGGCTCGTGAACGGAACGCGTGCGCTGGCGGGCTTGGCGCCTGTTCAGAGCTTGGCCGTGAAGGCGGCAGATCGGGACAGGCTGCAAGGCGCAAACCGCAGACGGGCCTTGCGGCCCGGCGAATTTGCAACGCCGCAGACCGCCCGAGTCCGCGCTTTTCTTTTGCATCCACGGACAGGCCCCTACTGGTACAGCGCGCCATTGATGCCGATGGTCTGGCCGCTGATGTAGGCGGCGCGGTCGCTGGCGAGGAAGGCGACGAGGTCGGCCACTTCCTGCGGCTGGCCCGCGCGCTGCATGGGCACGAGGCGGCGGATGGCGTCTTCGTCAAAGGCACGGGCGGACATGTCGCTGGCGATGATGCCGGGGGCGACGGCATTGACGGTAACGCCCCGGCTGGCGCATTCGAGGGCGAGGGTTTTCACGGCGGCGTGCAGCGCGCCTTTGGCGGCGGCGTAGTTGGTCTGGCCGCGGTTGCCGGCCTGTCCGGCCACGGAGGTGATGGCGATGATGCGGCCCCAGCGCGCGCGCAGCATGGGCAGCATGAGGGGCTGGGCCACGTTGAAAAAACCGTTGAGGTTCACGTCGATCACGCGCTGCCACTGCGCGGCGCTCATGCCGGCAAAAACGGCGTCGTCATGCGCGCCTGCGTTGCTGATGAGCACCTGAATGGGGCCGCTCGCCAGTGCCTGTTGCAGCGCGTCGGCGCTGGCGGCGGCGTCGGTTACGTCAAAAGCCAGGGCTTCGGCGCTGCCGCCTGCGGCGCGGATGCTGGCGGCCAGCGCTTCGGCGGCATCCAGGCGCGTGTTGGCGTGGGCCAGCACGTGCAGGCCCTGTGCGGCCAAGGCGCGGGCGATGGCGCTGCCGATGGCGCCGCTGGCGCCGGTGACGAGGGCGCGGCGAGGTGTGGATGAGACGGCGGATGAAACGGCGGCGGGAGTGCGGGCGGCGGTCATGGAGGTGTCAGGGAACGCTGGGGGCGCGCGGCGGCGTCAGCTGCACCACGGCGCGGCCTTGCAGCAGAAGCGGGCCGCTTTCGGCCTGAATGTTTCCGGCGTGAATGTTTTCGGCATGGAGGGTAAAGCGGTACAGGCGCGTGGGGCCGCTGACGGCATCAGAAAGCACGCTCACGAGCAGGCGGGCGGCCACGCCGTCCAGCCGCGCGGCGTGGAAGGTGACAGCGCGCACGCTCACCAGCATGCCGCCAGCGGGCGCGGCATGGCCTTGGGCTTCGGCCAGCAGCGCGCCGTGCAGGGCCATGGCCTGCCCGGCGTATTCAATGCCGCAGGCTGTGCCCAGGCGGCCTTGCTGGCGCAAGGGGTTGCCGGGGTCGCGGTGGCTGTCGGCGGCGCACAGCAGGCCGTTTTCGCTGGCTTGAAGCACGCTGTCCAAGAGGCACATGCGGCCCTGGTGGGGCACGCGGGCGGCGATCCAGCCGTGGCCCTGGCCTGCGGCGGCGTTGAAAAAGCGGCCGGTGCTGTCAGTGTTCATGGCACGGCGGGGCTGGTAGCCAGCGGCGTGATCTCAACGCGCAGCACTTGCGGCGGCAGGTAGGTCAGCGCCACGGGCTGGGCTTGGGGTTGGACGTGGGGCCGGGTGCGGCCTGCCGCAGCGGGCGCGGCCAGCGCCGCCAGCAGCGGCAGGCCCAGCCAGGGCGGCAGGGCGGCGGCCATGCTGGATAAGGCTTGCAGGCGGGCGGCCAGCGCGGCATCGGTGCGGGCCGTGACGGATTGCACGGTGTCGGCAACGCCCTCGGCCAGCGCGCCCCGGCAGGGCAGGCTGAGGCGGGCCAGCGCGCACGGGCCAGGCGCAGGGGCCAGCACCAGCGCCAGCGCGCTGGCGTCGGGTACGGGGCGGCAGGCGCGCAGCGGCTCGGGGTGGTCGCTGTCGCTGGCCAGCAGCAGTACGGGCTGGCCGCCGGTGGCCACTTGTGCCATGGCTTCCAGCAGGCCGGCGGCAAAGCTGGCGTCGTGGGCGCTGAGCGTTTGCGAAGCGGGCGTGGCGCCGGTGGCGATCGACCAGTAGCCAGCGGCAGCGTTGTGCACCGAGTTGTGAAAGCGCGTGGGCGAGACCTGCCGGTCTTCGCCCGCCAGCAGCTCGCAGATGGCGTGGCAGTTGTGGCCGTCGCCGCCGGAGCTGGCGAACACGCCGGGCAGGCTGGCGGGGTCGCGCCCGGCCTGGCGGCAGGCTTGCAGGCCCGCCGCCAGCGTGGCCTTGACGATGCGGCTGGCGCGGCGGCGCTCGGCGGCGGGCAGCAGCTCGGGCGCGGGCAGAGCGGCGGGCGCATGGGCCCAGCCCGCCTCGCCGCGCAGCACGGCCAGCGCCTGCGGCCAGCCGTCCAGGCCGGGGCCGAGCAGGCCAATGCCTTCAATCCACGCATTCAGCATGCGGCCTCCCCGTCAGGGCGTGAAAGAGAAAAAACCAGGCTGGCATTACTGCCGCCAAAGCCGAAGGAGTTGGATAGCGCGTGGCGCAGCCCGGGCGCGGGCGCGGGCTGCATCACCACGTTCAGCGCCAGCGCTGCATCAGGCTGGCGCGTGCCCACGCTGGCGGGCAGCAGGCCGTGGCGCAGGGCCAGCGCGCAGATCACGGCTTCCACCGCGCCGGCCGCGCCCAGCGTGTGGCCCGTCATGCCCTTGGTGGAGCTGCACGGCACGCCGCTGCCCGCGCGGCCGGGACCGAACAGCGCGCTGATGGCGGCGGCCTCGGCGGCGTCGTTGGCCTGCGTGGCGGTGCCGTGCAGGTTGATGTAGCCGATGTCGGCGGGCCGCAGTCCCGCGCGCTCCAGCGCCTGCCGCATGGCTGCGCGCGCGCCCGCGCCTTCGGGGTGGGGAGATGACATGTGGTGCGCATCGCTGGATTCACCCCAGCCGGCGAGCATGACGCCGCCCGCGCCATCCGCATCGCCGCTGGCCGCGCCGGGCCGCTCCAGCAGCGCGAAGGCCGCCGCCTCGCCGATGGACAGCCCCTGCCGCTGCGCGTCGCACGGGCGGCAGGGTTCGGGCGCCGTCAGCTGCAAGGAGGCAAAGCCGTACAGCGTGGTCAGGCACATGGAATCCACGCCGCCCACAATGGCCGCATCCGCCAGCCCGGCGGCCATCATCCGCTGGGCGGCGGCGAATACCTTGGCCGAAGAAGAGCAGGCCGTGGAAAGGGTGAGCGCCGGGCCGCGCAGGCCCAGCGCCTCGCGCACGAAGGCCGTGAGCGACCCCGTGTTGTGCGTGGCGCGGTAGTCGAACCAGGCGGGCAGCGCGCCATCGGCCCCGCGCTCGCGGTAGGCCAGCTCGGTGGAAAGAATGCCGGAGGTGCTGGTGCCCAGCGCCAGCGCCACGCGGTCTGCGCCGTAGCGGGCAATGGCCGCGTGCGCTGCTTGCAAAAAGCCATCGGCTTGCAGGCCCAGCCAGGCCAGGCGCTGGTTGCGGCAGTCGTAGGCGGCCAGCGCGGCAGGCAGCGTGGCGCTGTCGATGCCCGGCGCTTCGCCTATCCAGGTGGGCAGGCGGGCGGTTTCAAAGTCGCACGGCTTCAGGCCGCTGCGCCCGGCCCGCAAGGCGGTCAGCAGCGGCTGGCAGCCCGCACCCAGGGCGGTGGTGGCCGTCATGGCGCTCACGGCCAGCGGCTCGATGGAAGAAAGGGCTTGCGTCATGCTGGAGAAGCTGGCGCGCGGGCGATAAGAAAGGTGTTGGCAAAGGGCAGCCCGCCTGGCGTAGGCGCGGTTTGCACCGCAAGGCCCATCGCGCGCAGCGCCGCCGCCCATTCGTCCAGGGGCCGCGCGTGCAGGCGCGCCATGCCGTGGCCGCGCGCCAGCGTCACCAGCTGGTCGGCCCACAGGCTGAGCTTGAAGCGCAGGCCGCCTGCCGCGTCGCCCACGCGCAGCGCCAGCGTGCCGCCGGGGCGCAAGGCGGCGCGCGCGCGGCGCAGCACATCGTCTTGCTGCTGCAAGGGCATGTAATGCAACACGTCAAGAATGGTCACCACGTCCACGGCGGCCTCGCCGAAAGCGGCCTGGCAGATATCGGCCTGCTCCACGCTCACGCGCTCCTCGTCGCCTGATGCGCGGAAGGCGGCCTGCCCGCGCGCCACGTCGGCGGGCATCAGCTCCAGCGCGCGCAGGCGGCGCACGCGCGGCGGCTCGGGCCAGCCTGCGGGCCACGCGCCGGATTCAAAGCGGTCGCGCGCAGCCAGCAGCCACGCGGCCAGCACGGCCTGGCCGCAGCCCAGATCCAGAAAGTCTTGCGCCTGCGGCGGCAGCGCGCCCATGCGCAGCAAGGCCAGAAACATGGGATCGCCGCCCAGCTTGCCGCGTGCGAAATGCCAAGCAAAGCGCCCGCCTGCGCGAAAACGCTGGCTGGCCGCATCCACCAGCGTGCGCTGCAAGGCGCGCTCGTCTGGCGTGAAAGCATCATGCAGACCGCTCATGCCGCCACCTTGTCCAGCGGGCAGACGGCTTCGCCGCCCTTGAAAGCCTCGTTCAGCGGCACGCTGCGCAGGCGCTGGCCGCGCAGGGCCTGCAACAGGCGCGGCAGCACGGCCAGCACCACGGGCTGCCCGTCGGGCGCAAGGGCGGAGTTGCCGTCATGCAGCAGCAGCACGTCGCCCGCAGCCAAACCGCGCGTCAGGCGCGCCGTGACCACGCCAGCGTCGGCGCAGCGCGTGTCGTAGCCACGGCGCGTCCATGAAGCCAGCAACAGGCCCTGCCGGTGCAAGATGGGGTCCAGCAGCGGATTGCGCAGCCCCGCCACGGCGCGGAAGAACTGCGGCACACGCCCCGTCACCGAGCCGATGCTGGCCTGCGCCTGCGCCACCTGGCGCGACATGCGCCGCCAGCCGTAAACGGAAAAAGCATGCGGGTGCGTTTCGGTGTGGTTTTCAATGACATGGCCGCGCCGCGTCATCTCGCGCGCCAGGGCGGCATGGCGGCGCACGCGCTCGCCCACGCAAAAGAAAGTGGCGCGCATGCGCGCTTCGTCCAGCAAATCCAGCACACGGGGCGTGACTTCCGGATGGGGGCCGTCGTCAAACGTCAGCGCCACTTCGCCGCGCGCGGCGGCCTGCGGCGGCAAGCGCGTGAGGTTCGGCCCCAGCCCCTGGCTGCGCGGCCACAGCCCCACGCCTGCCAGCACCGCATGGTTGGCCAGCAGCACGCCCAGCCAGGCGGGCCAGCTCTGCGGCAGGGCCGCCACGGCCCCCAGCCCCAGCAGATGCAGCCAAGCCGAGGCTTGCAGCGCAGGCGCGGGTTTCCACGGCCCTCGCATGCGCCTGATGGGCCTCACGGGCATTTCTTCTGTTGCGTTCGCACTCATGGTGGCAATTATGTTTCAGCCCCCTCGTTGGACCAGGGCGCGAAGGCGCGTGGAAACCGCTTCAGGAAAGGAGCTGCAAAGCCAGCCTGCGCCAAGGCTCCGGGGCCGGGCGCCTCCGTCCGCAACTTGCTTGCGGAATGGATGAAGCGGCGGGTTCCTGCCCGCCCGCGCCACAAACCTGGCATGCCTCACGGGCCAGGCGGCATCAAAAACAGGAGCTAATTGAAGCGGCAGAAAATGCCATTCAGCGCAGTTTCCACTAGGACCTATTGCTATGGATAAAAGAGCAAGAATGGCTTCGCGCTTTCGTCCTCTGGTATTCAGTCTTGCGCATTCGTTGGCAGCGTCTTGCCCGTTCCGGACTCATTGCATGGACAGACCGTGGCCAGACGCTAGGCCGAATCGACATTCATCCGGTATCTCCGGCGGATGTCCGAGACTAGGCATCCGCGGCCCAGCCGCTACGAATTGACCCAAACCCAATGGGAGCGCGGATCGAAGATCTGCTCCCAGGCAAGGCCAGTGACCCTGGGCGTAGTGATCTGCCGACGCGCTACGGAGCCTGCAAGAGCATGCACAAGCGCTTCACCCGCTGGGCGGCCAAGGGCATCCGGGAGCGGGTGTTGCAGTCCCTGATTCAGGATCGAAGCAACGAGTATCTGATGATCGGCAGCAGCATTGTCCGGGCGCACGCACAGGCGGCGACCGGAAAAGGGGAGCAACGCACCCGGCTCTGGGGCGTTGCCCAGGAGGTCTGGGCACGAAGATCCACATGGCGGTGGATGGCCAGGGCCGCCCGGTGCGATTTATCCTCACTGGCGGCCAGCGTAACGACATCACGCAAGCGCCAGCGCTGCTGGCCGGGTTCAAGCCCAAGTGCGTCTTGGCCGACAAAGGCCATGACAGCCGGCAACTGGTGGCGCAGATCCACTCGCTCGGCGCCCAGCCGGTGAACCCGCCTCGCAGCTGCCAGCAACCGCGTGCCTGCGACAAGGCACTGTACCGGACTACGCAATCGCATCGAACGTTGCTTTGCCAGGCTCAAACAGTTTCGCCGCATCGCCACTCGCTTCGACCGCAAGCCCTCCCATTTCCTGGCTTTCCTCTACCTCGCATCGATTCCCTTGTGGGGTGGGATGAATGTCGATTCGGCCTAGTGAAACGGGCGCAAAAGCCATTTTCAGCCCCTTGAATTCGCTCCTTTTCCCGAAGCGAAAAGCCGCCTGCCCCAGCTAGGGTCAGCCTTGGGTCTGGCCCGCTTGCTGGTGGTAGCGCGTGACGCGCTCCACTTCGTTTTTGCTGCCGAGAATGACGCTCACGCGCTCGTGCAGCTTTTGCGGCTGCACGTCAAGAATGCGCTGGCGGCCATTGGTGGCCGCGCCGCCGGCCTGTTCGATGAGCCAGGCCATGGGGTTGGCCTCGTACATCAGGCGCAGCTTGCCGGGCTTGTCCGGCTCGCGCTGGTCCCACGGGTACATGAAGATGCCGCCGCGCGTCATGATGCGGTGCACGTCGGCCACCATGCTGGCGATCCAGCGCATGTTGAAATCCTTGCCGCGCGGGCCGTCTTTGCCTTGCAGGCATTCGTCGATGTAGCGGCGCACGGGCGCGTCCCAGTGGCGCATGTTGCTCATGTTGATGGCGAATTCGTGCGTGTCTTCGGGAATGCGCAGGTTGTCTTGCGTGAGAACGAAGCTGCCTTGCTCGCGGTCCAGCGTGAAGGAGGCCACGCCGTCGCCCACGGTGAGCACCAGCGTGGTTTGCGGGCCGTAGATGCAGTAGCCCGCGGCCACCTGGCGGCTGCCGGACTGGAGAAAGTCTTTCTCTTGCACGCTGCGGCTTTCTTCGGGCATGTGCAGCACGCTGAAGATGGTGCCAATGCTCACATTCACCTCGATGTTGCTGGAGCCGTCCAGCGGATCGAACAGCAGCAGGTATTCGCCCTGCGGGTAGCGGTTGGGCACCACGTGAATGCTCTCCATCTCTTCGCTGGCCATGGCGGCCAGATGGCCGCCCCATTCGTTGGCCTCAATCAGCACTTCGTTGGCGATGATGTCGAGCTTTTTCTGCACTTCGCCCTGCACGTTCTCGCTGCCTGCGCTGCCCAGCACGCCGCCCACGGCGCCTTTGTTGATGGCCAAGCTGATGCGCTTGCACGCGCGCGCCACCACTTCAATCAGCAGGCGCAAATGCGCGGGAATGTGCCCGTCCACCCGCTGTTTTTCAACGAGATAGCGGGTCAGGGAAATGGTCTTGCTCATGGTTGGGATTCCTCAGGTTGTACGGAGCGGACCGCCTGGCGGCGCTCCAGTTCGTTCAAGCCGGTTTCGGTCTGGCGCTGCTGTGCCAGCACGCCCGGCAGAGACCAGGTTCAGCGCGGCGCCATGCTTTTGCGCGGCTTGTGCAATGCGCAGGCGCTTCTGCAAAAACTGGCCAGCTTGCGCAAAGGCTTGCAGCTCACAGGCGTTTTGCGCCAGGTCCAGCGCTAGCTCGCCCGCCCGCGCGCAACGCCTGCGCCTCAAAGCTGCCGCGCCGCTGCCGAGACGGCCAGCGGGCCAGCAAGGCAATGCTCCAGCGGGCAGCAGATAAGCAGGCATGGAAAAAAACAGGCAGCAGAAGACAGGCGAAAAGTCGGACGATTTTGCAACGGCCGCAGCGGCGGCCCGCGCTGCCAGCAAAGAGCAAACGGCCCCCAAGCGCCTGCCGCCCTGGGCGCTTCAGCGCAGGAGCTGCGTGCGCCACGCCCCGCCAGCGCGGCAAACGCGGTGAATGGGCATGCCGCTCCATCAATCAAACAAGGCCAGCATATTGTTTGATGTGGACGGACTGTTTTAAAAGCGGCCCGGATTGAAAACGGCCTGAAAGGTGTTGCGCTCCATGCGGAAAAAAAGTTTTCGATCTTCAGAAAACGCATATTCCAATGGCTTCAGCCTATCAGCGCTAATGGCAATATATTCTTGCGGGCGACAAATCACGAGAATGACAAGCTTTCTGGGTATTTGTCTGCGAACATTGCGTTTCCAGATACGGCATGATGGCGATCCTGAATGCCATTTATGGCGCTTGCCAGCGGTGGAATCTGCTCCATCAAACTGTGTGGGCATTACTAACGCAACGGGCGCTGCAGAGGGCGGCGGCGAGTTTTTGTAACGGCACACCTGATTGATATGGCAAAGACTGCCATGCTCGGCTTACGATGGATTCCGCTATTTAAACGAGTGACCACTTACGGAAAGGAACGATGCAATGCAACTGGAACATTTGTCAATCGACGGGCGGCGCAAGCTGCCGTTTTGCAGCTTTCATGCGCTGCTCGGGCGCTGGCTCCGGTGGGCCTTGCTGGCCATGCTGGCGCTGGGCTGGCAGGCGGCGATGGCGACGCCGCCTGCGATGGAACCCATGGCTGAAATCGTGGTGGATGTTCCTGATCCGCCGCTGGGCATGCCTGGCGGATGAATTGGAGATGAAGCTCTCATTGATCCGATTGCAAGAGGGTCTGTATGGCAAAGCCAAATTCAAGAAGGTTGAAACCAATCATCAGGATTTGACGGGCATTGAAGTACTGGCGGAGTTGCCACTGACCAGGAATTGGTTTCTAAAGTTAATCAAAAACAAGCTCAGCGGAAAAAAGAATCATGCTGAAAAAGTTATGGCAAACCCTTTAAGAAATGATTAATAAAAAAGAAGTTGGATCGTGTCACAGGCATCTTCTTTTGATCAAGGGAATAATATAGATATAAAGCCAGATAAACGCATGACGAAGCAAAATTCCACATCAGCAAAGCCGAAGCCAACTCCTGGTCCGTTTTCCAGGCCCTGTATGAACTGACGGAGCA
>ERZ773090.645-NODE-645-length-15833-cov-5.85676_pt1 | contig 15833 bp, 9 predicted proteins | sample MGYA00580579_ERZ773090 | MGnify/ENA primary metagenome ERZ773090 (study PRJEB29015, sample SAMEA2738014) | human oral metagenome | biome: human oral; feature: human-associated habitat; material: dental | place: China | collected 2132 ... | reverse complement strand
AAGCTCGCTCTGTGTCATTCTTTTGTGTGACTGCGTATTCTTCTGGCGAGAGCTTGGACTTAATCTCTTCATCGCTAGGCTTAGGATAGCGACTAGCTTCGATAACTGGGTAAGCAGCTTGATTGACATCAATATGGCAATATCCATTAGGATTCTTTTTTAGGTAATCCTGATGATAATCTTCTGCCTTGATAAAATTTTTCAGAGGTTCTTTTTCAACAGCTAAAGGCTTATCATATTTCTTAGCAATCTCATCAAAGACCTGATTAATAGTATCCAGATCAGCTTCGTCCGTATAATAAACCCCCGTTCGATACTGGGTACCCTGATCATTTCCTTGTTTGTTTTTGGAAGTCGGATCAATGATGCGGAAATAGTGAAGCAGAATTTCTTTTAGCGAAATTTTCTTGGCATTGTAAGTAATGTGAACAGTCTCAGCATGTCCAGTTTGGGAGACCAATTCATACTTGGTTGTGTCGCCCTTACCATTTGCGTAGCCTGACACTGCATCAAGTACACCTGGCACACGAGAAAAGTACTCTTCTACTCCCCAGAAACAGCCGCCAGCCAGATAAATCTCCCGCTTATCCTCTTCCTTGACGTCTTCTTGCTTTTGTTGGGATACAGCTTCTGTCTTACTCATAGAGGCTTTCTTGATCTGCTCAGGAGATGATTGCTTACCATTCCCCGCAATCACATAGACCAGTCCAAAGCAGACAAGCAAGCCAAGCATAACCAGAAGAATTTTCCATTTTCCTTCCATGTTCATTGCACCTTTCTACTTGATTTCCTTTAGTGTTTTCTCAATATCTTCCTTGCTCATATAGCCAATATGCGTCTTGGCAAGAGAACCATCGCTGCCAACAAAAAGAGCAGATGGATAAGAGCGAATACCATACTCTTTCAGCAATTCTCCCTTGGTGTCCATGAGAACCGGGAAGTCTTTGTAATCCAAAGACTTGTACCATTCCTTGAAGTCATCGGCAGACTTTTCTCCGTTAAAGGTCGGAGATACGACCGAAAGGACAACATAATCTTTTCCTGACTGCTCCTTAGCCAAATCATTGGTATCTCCAAGTGTAGATAGACAGATTGAGCACCAAGAAGCCCAAAACTTTAGATAGACTTTCTTGCCTTTGAAATCAGACAGCTTGTAGGTCTTGCCGTCTACTCCTTGCAGACTAAAGTCCTTGGCCATCTTGGTAGATTGCTCAGAATCAGCTTTTGTTTGCATATTGCTTTTATCACTTTTAGAAATTTCCGAGTTCATTTTCTGATTTGAGCAAGCTCCCAGTAAGCCTGCACAAAGCAGACTAACAGTTAAAATGGATAATTTTTTCATCGTTTTCTTTCCTCTCAAAATAAGGAGAAAGCCGACAAAATTGACGACTTTCTTTCCTATGGTGGAATTCTTATTTGTCAGATGACATTTCGGATGAATCTTTCATTTCATCCTTCATGCTTGAATCACTTGATTTCATATCATCTTTCATGTCAGACTTACTGTCGGACATCATAGAAGAATCCTTCATATCATCCTTTTTCATTTTATCATCAGACATGCTAGAGTCTTTCATATCTTCTTTCTTCATGTCGTCTTTTTTCATATCATCCTTCTTCATCATACTGCTGTCATCCATCTTCTTCATATCAGAATCTGATTTTTGATTAGAGCAGGCAGCTAGGACAAAGATACTAAGTGCAGCGATTGTAAGTGTAGCGATTTTTTTCATGATGTTTCTCCTTTAATTATACAATATTTATCCAAATAACGATGCTAGGATATTGAGATTTCCAAGCATTAACAAAATTCCCATGAGAATGATGAGTGCACCGCCGATTTTCTTAAGCGTTCCCATATAAGGTTTGAGTTTCGCAAAGCGCTGTAATACCCAGCTGGAAGCCAAAGCCATGGCTAGGAAAGGCAAGGCTAAGCCCAGTGTATATACTAGCATGAGAAGCCCACCCTGCAGAGCACCATTGCCACCTGAAGCCGCAATAGCTAAGACAGAACTCAGAACAGGTCCCACACAGGGCGTCCAACCAAAGCTAAAGGTAATCCCCAAGAGAAAAGCGTTAAGAAAATCACTCCGATTTCCATCCTTCTTAAACTGCATACTTTTCTGCTTTTGCAGCTGCTGGATATTGATGATTCCCATCTGGTGAATTCCCAGTAGAATGACAATCCCGCCCAGAACGTAGCGAAACCAAGGGGCATAGAGGACTTGACCTAGAGCGCCAGCTCCGTAGCCTAAAACCAAGAATACAGTTGATAAGCCAGCGATAAAGCAGAGCGTCTTAGCTAGACCATACCAGGAAATGTCTCTTCCCATAAATCGAACTGTTTTCGGCTGATCAGAATCCAGCAAAATCCCCACATAGACTGGCATAAGCGGTAAAATACAGGGCGAGAAAAAAGATAGAATCCCCGCCAGAAAAACAGAAATAAAGAACAAAAAACTTGTGGCCATTTCAAAAACCTCTCTATCAAATTCTGACTCTAGTATAAAATAAAAATCTCCCTAAAAATAGAGAGAAAGATTTGAAAAAACTTGAATTTGATGTTATATTGCTTGAGATTTCTGGATTGGGCAAAAACATCCACCACATTGTGGCGGATGTTATCTATTAGCTCTCCATCTCAAAACGCTCACTCTTCAGCTTGTTTGGCAAAAAGAGAGAAAGCAGGATTCCAACCAGAGCTGGCACCAACCAAGGCAAAGAAGCCTGAGCAAATGGAAGGGCATTTACAATATCACTTATCCTAGTAATATGGAACTGCTGTCCAAGAATGCCCGCAAAGGAAATCAGAGTCACTGCTGCTACCGTCAATTGCATACCGATTTTGGACAGTGGCAAGAATTTATTGACAATGACAATCAGCACGATAACAATGGTAATTGGATAAAGAATTTGTAGTACCGGAACTGAATATTGGATAATGGCATTGAGGCCAAGATTAGCAATCGCAAACCCAATCAAAGTAAAGACAGTAGCGTAAACTTTATAAGACACCTTAGGGAAAGTTTTATGGAAGAATTCCCCAGTCGATACAATAAGTCCCGCTGTTGTGGTGAAACAAGTCACAGTAACCATAGCTGCAAGGAAAATCTGTGCTGTAGGTCCAAAGATAGCCTGTGTCGCCTGCGATAGGACATAAACACCTGGATTGCCTTTGGCAATAATCTCAGCTGGAACTGGGAAATGATTACCCAGAAAACCCAAACCGATATACATGGCGCTAAAACCCAACGCTACCATCAAACCAACAACCCAGATGGTTGAAACATATTCCTTTTTATTCTTGAAACCTAGCTGGTTAAGAGTTGTTACTGCGATTACGCTGAAGGCCACGGAAGCTAAGGCATCCAAAGTATTATAACCCTCCAAGAACCCTTGCCCAAAAGCTGACGCAGAATAAGCTTGCGAAGCCTGCTGAGGAGCGGTTGAGCCGTATTTCAAAGCTCCTAGAATGACTAAGATAATAATCAAAACTGCAAAGACAGGTGTCAGAACACGTCCAATCCGGTCCAAAATCTTAGATGGATTCAAAGAAATCAGATAAGCCGCCGCAAAGTAAAGGGTTGTGAAAACAATCAATCCCATGCCTGTCATATTTTTAGACAACATCGGAGCGATACCCACTTCATAGGCCACTGTAGCTGTCCGCGGGATAGCAAAGAAGGGCCCTATTGACAGATACAAGGCCACAAGATAGACAATAGCAAACCAAGGCGCAATTTTCTGAGAAATCTCATGGATGTAACCCTTAGGATTGAGTGTTCCAATAATCAAAGTCAAAACTGCAAGCCCAACCCCGGACAGGACAAATCCTGCAATAGCTGGCCAAAAATGCTGGCCAGATAATGTTCCAAGCGAAGGCGGGAAAATCAAATTCCCAGCACCGAAAAATATTCCAAATAAGAGCAAGCCTGTCAAGGCACCTTTTTTAATCACAGGAATCTCCTTTAAATTTTTTCATGCTTTATCATTATATATGGAAATAGCCCGCTCCGCAAGACTTTTGAATTTTTCAGAATATTGATTCAAACCAAAAGGACATATCCGATTTAAATCGAATTGTTTATCCGGAATTTTGGGCAAGATACTCACTTATCCACAGATTTTTTGGAGATTTTGAATGTTTTAAAAACGAAATAACGTTTTTTGTTTTAAATCGTAATATCTTTCCTTATCAATCTCTTCTTTACCTATCTTTCTTGAGCGGCTCCTTTATGTTATACTAGGAGAAGAAAAGTTAGAAAGAGCTTACATATCTCTTTGTCTATTTATCGAGCCTTTGAACTGGCAGCAAATCGTAGCCTTTATTACAATTAACATTGTCATGATTAGCATTTGGAACAATGAAGCTTATTACTACAACAAATACGGTGATTCTCGCATGATTGACATTTACTCAGTAATTTTTCTTATGCTCTGGGTAGGAAATCTGGCCCTCAACATCAATTTTGATTTAGAAGTCCTTGCCAATAACCAGCTTACTGTTATATCTTTTAATAGTTTTCTGATACTAGCTTACCTGACCATTGCCCTACAATATTATCTCAAGGGACGAAAGCTAGGCTTTAATCGGGTCATGAAGTTTCATATCAGCTTCTTGCTTATCTATTCTATCGCTCTTCTGCCGCTAGCAACCACTCTGATTCCTTTTTCCCTTTCTGTTTTTCCAGTCTACTATCTTCCTCTGATTTTGCCCCTCTTTTTCAGAAAAGAACTCTTCACAGATCGCTTCAATTTCGCTCACTTTCTGGAGCGCAAGCAGCTTTTGACAATTCTGACTTTTGGCGAATCCGTTGTTACCATTATCCGCACCTATCCCCTTACTCACTATCCTTTGGAGGGTGTCGTCTTCTTTCTCGGTTTAGGTTTCCTCTTTGTCTTTTATATTATCCAGACCTTTATCAATGTTAATCACCATCAAAATGCTTCACCACTTCTGCTCCACTATGCGCATTTGATTATCATACTGAGCCTCATGTTTCTTACTCTTGGTCTCCAGTTCATTGCTAATAAAGCCCATCATGAATTAGGCACTTATTTCTTTATCTTTTCCATTCTGGCCTTTTTCATCGGGACTTTAGCAACTTCTTGGTACAACCACGACTTCTACCAGATTGATAAAAAGCTGATTGGTCAGTACTCTCTTATCTTGTTTATTTCTTGCTTCTTATTCTATATCCTGCGCCATAACCTTTTTCTGCTAGGCCTGTCCTTAGTCATTTCGACTTTTTTGATGCAGCAGACAGGTATGCGCTATCGACGCTTAATGCGCGAGAAATACAATATTGTACATCCTGATCCAAAACAAAATAAAAGAGATTTTTCATAGTAAAAAGGTTGAGACATCTTATCTCAACCTTTTAAAAATGGCTATAAATCATTTAGCAATCTTTACACATCGCTAAATCTTCGGTACTTAATTTCGAATTCAAAAAAGTTCTTCTCTTGCAGCATATGGAAAATATCTCGATAAGCCTCCTCATCAAAATGGTCTCCCAAATACAGGATTTCAAAGCTTAATCCTTCATATTCCAGAAAGGCATTAGTCGTTCGAAAGCCGTTACGCTTATAGAAGTCCATACGTGCTTGACGTTGCTCTAGATTGTCACATTCCTCATCGACACGTTCTACCTCTAGAACCATGGTTTTTTGATAAAACTCTGTCAGTTTATGAATAATTTCTCCCCCGTAGCCATGACTGCGAAGGTGCGGCATAATCGCAAAGAAACTGACATAGAACATTTTTTCGTTATAAACTGCAAAAGCAAAACCAACAAATTCTTCCTCATTGTAGAAGGCAAAGAAATGAGACCGCTTATCGTTTGTATAACGGAGAAATTCGCTGATAGCTACCCTTTCCTCTACAGGAAAAGCCTCGCGGTTTAAGGCCTCAACCTTATCCAAATCAGGAAATTCTGCTGTAATAATTTGACTCGTTAAAGACATGGCTACCTCACTTTGCTTAATATTCTAGCAGTTGTCAAAAAATTTAGCAAGCATTATCAAGCTTCTTCCACTTTTTTAGAAAATTGGCTCTGATAGAGGTCATAATAAAATCCTTTATCAGCCAAGAGGCTCTCATGATTTCCTTGCTCAATAATCTGACCATCCTTGAGCACCAAAATCTTATCTGCTTCCTGAATGGTTGACAGTCGGTGAGCAATGACAAAACTGGTCCGACCCTGCATGAGTGTTTTCATAGCCTTCTGAATCAAGAGCTCCAGCCGTGTATCGACAGATGAGGTCGCTTCATCCAAAATCAGAATCTTAGGATTGGCCAAAAGAGCCCTCGCAATCGTAAGCAACTGCTTTTGACCCAGCGAGATATTGCTGGATTCTTGGTTCATTTCCATATTGTAGCCACCTGGCAAGGTCCGGATAAAGTGGTCCACATTAGCCGCCTTGGCTGCTTCTACAATTTCTTCATCAGTGGCTTGCAGATTGCCAAAACGAAGATTTTCCTTGATAGTCCCTTCGTAAAGCCAGGCATCCTGCAGCACCATACCGAACTGTTTACGGTAGTCCTGACGGGACAAATGGCGTATGTCATGCCCATCAACTGTAATCGCGCCTTGGGTCACATCATAGAAACGCATGAGCAAGTTAATCAGCGTGGTCTTACCAGCACCAGTCGGACCTACAATGGCGACCATTTCTCCAGGTTTGACTTCCAGATTGAAATTCCGAATGAGCGGTTTATCTGCCACATACTGGAAGTCCACATCCTTGAAGCTAACCTGACCTGTCAGATCTTGCTCCAGCTTTTCTGTCTTATCATTGACTTCATCTGCTTCGTCCAGCACTTGAAAAATCCGTTCCAAAGAAGACTTGGCACTCTGCAGCTGACCAGCCAGCTGAGTCAGGTTTTGAATGGGCTGATTAATCTGCCAGACATACTGAACAAAAGCTTGCATATTTCCGACTGTCAAGCGCCCAGCGATAACCTGAAGACCGCCCAGCAGAGCCAGCAAGAGATAAGTCAGATCTGAAATAACATTCAAAACAGGCATCATCAAACCAGAAATAAAGCTGGCCTTAAAACCTACTTTCTGCAAATTTTGCGTAATTTGACGAAAATCCTCCTGAGAGCTTTCTTCTCTGACATAGAGATTCAAAATATTAAAGCCTGTCAAATTCTCCTGAACAAAGCCATTCATAGCTCCCAGTGCATCTGCCTGCTGTTTAAAGTAAGGCTGGGATTTCTTCACGATAAAGCGAGCACTGAGGTAGGTAATCGGAATCGAAATTACCACAATTATACCCAACTGCAGATTGAGTACCAATACCATGACGATGACCAAGATTAGAGTAAAGACTGCGTTGATAAGCTGCAGAAAGGACTGCTGCAAGGCATTGGAAACAGCTTCGACATCGCTGGTAAAACGCCCCAGCAAGTCACCAAACTGGTGCTTATCAAAGTAGGAAACGGGGATGCGATTAATCTTATGACTAAGTTCATCGCGCAAGTCACGAATGGTAGCCTGTACTGCATTGGTCATAAAGTAATTAGAATAGTAAGAACCGATTTCATAAAAAATCGCCCGCACAAAATACAAGACCATGACCCAGCCAACATAAGACACATTAATCTGGGCACCAGACACACCTTTAGCCATATCCAGCAAATTATTTGTCAGTTCAGTAATGGCTAGACCTAAGACAAAGGGCTCGACGACACTCATAACAACGCTGAGGATTTTGAGGAAGATTGCAAAGGCGACTGCAAACTTATAAACTTTTAGGTAGCTCCACAGGCGAGCAAAACTAGATGTGTTTTTCATATCAGTCTCCTTTCTATTCTTCTGTAAAAGATTGATTTTTCAGCTGCGAATCCGCAATTTCACGATAGATATCATTGGTTTCCATCAGCTCTTCATGCTTCCCGCGTCCGACGATTTCACCCTGATCCAGAACGATAATTTGGTCAGCGTCCATGATAGTTCCCACCCGTTGAGCTACAATCAGCACTGTTGCCTGACCTGTCACTTCCTTGAGACGACGACGAAGCACTGCATCCGTCTTGTAATCCAGGGCAGAAAAAGAGTCGTCGAAGATATAAATATCCGGCTTTTTGACCACCGCACGGGCGATAGAGAGCCGCTGCTTCTGCCCACCAGATAGATTGCTGCCTCCTTCGGCCAGATGAGTCTCAAAACGCTCTTCCCGGCTCTCAATAAAGTCCTTAGCTTGAGCCACCTCAGCTGCCTGACTAAGTTCTTCCTGACTAGCCTCTTCCTTTCCGTAGCGTAGGTTCGCTGCGATGGTTCCGGTAAATAGCAGAGCCTTCTGAGGAATAAAACCAATCTTCTGACGCAGAGCCTTCAGATTGTACTCGCGGACGTCCACACCATCCACTAAAATCTTACCTAGTGTTACATCGTAAAAGCGCGGAATCAGCTGTACCAGTGTAGACTTACCCGAACCAGTAGAACCGATAAAGGCAATAGTCTCACCCGGCTTGGCTTTGAAGGAAATATTATGCAGTACAGGACTCTCTGTCTCACCCGGATAAGCGAAGGTCACATTGTCGAACTCCAGATAACCCTGCGTATCTGTCTTGGTTATACCATCTTCATTAGGATTGATTGAAATGGGCATGTCCATGACTTCCTTGAGCCGCTGGCTTGATACCGCCGTCCGTGGATACATGGTAAAGAGATTGGCCAAGAATAGGAAGGACAGCAGCGCGTGAAAGCTGTATTCGATAAAGGCAACGAGATTTCCGATTTCAAGACTGCCGTCCCGCAAGGGGTCTAGGGCAAACCAGACAATGGCCACAATCATCGCAATAATAATCTGCACAAAGAGTGGCTCAGTCAGACCAGTCAGCTTAAAGAGCTTATTGGAGTTTTGCGCATAGACTTCATTTTCATCAGCAAAACGCTTCTCTTGAAATTCTTCTCTTGCAAAAGCCCGAATAACGCGCAGACCAGTCAGATTTTCCCTCACATACTGATTAATCTTATCAAGAGTCTTCTGCTGCTTTTCAGACAAGGGCTTGGTTTTAACCGCTACATAAATGACCACGACAGCCAAGAAAGGCACTGAAACAGCTACAATCCAGGCCAGAGACGGACTGGTCAGAAAAATCATGAGAATACTGGACAGCATCATCATGGGAGTAATGACACCCATTTTCAGGGTTTGCTCTGCAAACTGCATGAGTACAAAAGCATCAGAAGTCAAGCGCGTGACTAAAGAGGATACACCGATTTGCTCATACTCATGATGAGAATACTCTTGCAGCTTAGCATAGAGATCATTGCGCATGTCCTGCACCATGGTCGTCGTTAGCTTCCCAGCCGCATAAGCCAGGACGATTCTCCCCAATACTCCTAAGATAATAACGCCAAACATGACCCAAGCCCAGAAAAAGAGCCGGTCTGTCTGCTTAGGATTGATTCCCTCATCAATCATCCGAGCCAGCACCGTTGGCAACCCAAGATTGACGATTACAAAAAAGATTGCCGCAACAAAGTCCAAGACCAGCCACTTAGGATATCTCTTCAAATAAGACCAAATGTATAACATAAGTCCTCCTTCACCATCTATTCAAAAATAACTCACTCTAAAGCACCCAAGTGCTTTCTAAACACAGAAAAGAGCGCGCAAATGCACGCTTTAATACCAATATTATAACAAAAATATAAAGGAGGGTAAAGGTCATTTCAGACTTTTTTCTGCTTATCATCAGCCTCATAAATGACTGTCAGCAACAAACTGCCTGAAAGCAGACCAGCTACAGTTTTAATTGCTTGACTTATGTAGAAAAACAAACCTAGTTTTCACTAGGTTTGTAATTTCTTATCTGCAAGAAGGTCTGAATCTAAGAGTAATTCAAGCTCTTACCCAGCACCAACTTGTCAGACTTACCATTTTGCAGACCATTTGACAGCTCAAATCCATCACTTCTGGTTTTCAAAGATTGATTTTCTGAAATCATTGGTCTGATCGAGGTAGGCTTTGAAGACTGCTTTTTTCAGCTTATGCACAGCGCTGTCATGTTCTGGTTTATAGCCGCTCCAAGAATACCAATTATCATTTGCATCTTTGAGAACTGCTTCATCCATCAAGCTTTGCAACTCTTCTACAGTACTGATAGTCTTAGTAGCATAACTTGTCCATGGTTGTCTTGTATCATCAAATGTGACCTTATTCAAGCTGTCGAACTTGTTTTTACGTTCTTCATACATAGCCTTCTTAAACTCGGTCCAATTATTAAACTGACCATTGAAGACCTTGCGTAAAACCAAGTCATCAGTTACCAGACCTCTGCTCTTACCATAGATACTGATGGTTTTTCCGTTTTGCTTGGCATCATCTTCATACTGATTAGAGATATAAGGGACCATACCATCTTTAAAGCCTTTGGCTGCCAGAAGCTCATAAGCCATACGCCGTCCCATAAGATCTCCAGGAGTTCCTTTTTCACTGCTTAATGCCGAATAAATCGGAGAGAAGAGTTTAATCGTATGGTAGCCATTTCTTTCTACATCACCATTTTTGTACTCACGCGCTGAAAGAATATCATTTTCAATCAGACTGTCGAATGAATTTAATTTTTGCGCATCTGCCATTGTAATATTTTTTATCACATTCATTGCGTAAACATCATTTCCATCAGCATCTCGGACATATTTATTCTCAATCTTCCTCAGAGCATTCACTTTCTGTACATCAGATAGACGGTTCACGATTGACATTCCTTCTAGGTACTCCAGCATATAAATGACATCAAACATGTTGTGAACGTAGTTTTTCAAATCGTCAGCATTTTTAAATCGCTCACTTGGGTCAAGGACTTGCAAGCGTGATTTTTCCGTCGCATCATTCTTGTCGTATTTAAGAATGGAGTTGATCGTGATGGTCGCATCATCTGGATGATCAGGTGCTTGCAACAAGCCCTTGGCGAAGAATTCTGGACCAAGACCGCTTCTTCTTCCATATCCGCTTAAATAGACTTCATTATCAGAATCATGGGTCATTTCATGGGTATAGGTAATGGCTCCGTCCTTGTCCAGCATCCGATAGCCCATGTAGTAAACCCCGTCCCCAGTAGCGTAAGCTCCGTGCTTATTGTGTACGACCTTGTTTCCAACCGGTCCGAAGAAATACTTCATAGCTGGATTAGAACTGTCAAATTGCACCTCCGCTGTAGCTTTGCCGACAGTAGTGTCATCACCGAACTTATAGGCATCATAGACCAAGATATTTCGATAGAGCTTTTCACGCCCCTGCTCGTCTAATATTCTATACCAATAATCATAATGATCGCGCTGACGTTTTGCAGTTTCCTGAGCATTATCCTCAACAAACTTATTGAGTTCAGCCCCTGCTCTATGCTCATTATTTCTATATCTGTCATAGGCTCCAAAACCAAGACTGGATATAGTCGATATAACAAAGACTGATCTTTCAGGCATTGTCAGCAAAGGTAGGACCATATTTCGGTATTTCCAAGTGTCGCTGGTAATTCTATCATAGACCCCGATAGAGTATTTGCTGCCAGCTTGCTCCTGTTTAACCCTCACCTCATCAATAGTTGATTTTTCTTCAACGATATAAGCCTTGGTTTGCTCTTTGAACCATTGATTATTTGTTTTGTTTGGTAAAAATACTTCTCGATAATTGGCAAGCGTGCTGAACAGATCTTTTGTTCCATTATTGTTTGCTAGGCTGATGCTATAAGCATCTACGTTGTTCTTGGCCAGAAGATTGTTAAAGCCAGATTTACCTAATTCAATGATCGTGTCTAGCGGTGACACATTGCCCTTACCAAAGAAATCCATGTGGTACATGACTAAGTCTTTGACATTAACGTCACCATAGTTAAAGTTGTACCAGCGCTCTAAATAGGTCAAACCTAAAAGCAAGGCTTCCTTGTTGCGTTTGATTTTATCAACGACGTAACCATTAATCGTTTGATTTTCGCTGGCAATGACTGCATCAGCAGACAACAGTTTTTCCAGTGTATTTGCTAGATTTTCCTTCGTTTTGACAAACTGCTCTTCTAAGTATAATTCCGTTAATGAAACTCCTGAAGAAATACCTAGGGTGTTTCTGATAGCGTCTGACTGATAATCTACCGCTCTCAAATCAGGCAAGACTTCATTAATGATTGAACTATGACTATACAAGAATTGATTTGGTGTATAGATGAGACCTGTATCGCCCACGCGATATTCTGCTAACTTACTAAAGTCAGATTGGTAGGTGATATCTAGTGTTTCAGATGTATGATCCTTATAATGAAGCAAGAGCTTATTAGCTGCTTCTTTATGTGAAGCAATATCTGTAATCACTTCATTATCTTTCATCATGACTGCAGATAGGACTTCTTTTTCGTGCAAAGCGCTATCTTCTTTTACCAGATTACCGTATTTGACAATGGTTGCCTTATCATAAAACGGCAGTAATTTTTCTATATTCTTATATGCTAATGCTCGACTAGCATGATAGTCTTTAACCTTAGAAAAATCACTTTCTATATTTCTGCTAGTCAGTAAGCTTTCGACCTTCGGTACTGCAAGAGAGTTAATTTCAGATTTCTTACTTGCGATTTGAGCAGGATCAATCAATGTTCCTCTCTCTTCGAGAGATTCCTTGGTGACAACCTCATCTTTTTCAAGAGTCACTTTGTAGACTCTGTTGTCCTTGTTGCTATATGAGTCAGTTATCCTCATTCCTCGATAGTGATAGCCACTAATCGCATTCCCGTTCATAACATTGACATCGCTAAGAACATTATGCAATCTTCCAGCATGTCTCTCTTCGTTAGACTCTCTATCCCACAAGTAGCCAGCTATACCAGCAACGCTTCCAAAGCGTTTGACATTGTTAATCTGGCCCTCGGCGTAACTATTGCTGATAAGCGCATCTTTCTCGACAAGACCTGCAAGGCCGCCGACAGTTTGGTTTGTACTATCCGCATTGGACGAGATGGTAATTGTAGCTTTTGACTTATCAACTACTGCATTGATGCCAGTCAGTTGACCTACTAATCCACCGATATTGTATGGTGACCTCGTTTCATAGGTGTTAACAGTTCTCCCTTTGAAACTGCTGTTCGCAATCTTAGAATTATCAGCCTTCCACACTAAGCCACCAATGCCACGTTCGCCAGCCAGAACACCGTCTACATGGACATTGTTAATCCTTGTTGCGTTATTGGCTTCATTTGCAAGAGCCCCAATATCATTTTTCCCTGAGATATTTACATCTTTAAGAGCCAGATTTTCTACAATAGCTCCGCTCAAAGTGTCAAATAAAGGCTTCTTCAAATTATAAATAGCATAATTTTTTCCGTCTTTGCTGCCAAATAGCTTACCAGTAAATCTGCCCTTTATATAACTGCTAGCACCATTTTTTAGTTCAATCTCGTTGGCATTCAGACTAGCACCTAAATAATAGGTTCCGCCAAGATCGTTATTTATAGCTTGAACCAGGTTACTAAAGGACGTAAAGTTTGTAACTTCTTTCTCTGCCTTTTTGGCAAGGTAAAAAGTATAGTTGTCCTCGTACTTATTATCAACGTCCTGTTTTAATTTTTCAGCACTTGCTGTAATTTTATAAACTGGCTGACCATCTTTTGTGCTATCGACTATTGAAGAAATCGGCAAGAAGACATCTTTAAACTTAGAAGATTTGACCTTCACGAAATAATTGTCATGATTGCTCGGAATTGTATCCAGAGAAACGTGTTGTTTGTATTTTCCGTCAGATAGACTATACAATTCCAATTCAGATACATTTCTCAATTCAATATGCTTTTCAGGTTCTTGCTTCTGCTCTTTAGGCTCTTGAGCTTTTTCAGCAGGATTTTCCGCTTCTGGCGCTGCTGGTTCGATGTTTCCAGTATATTCTTGCGGAGTCTCTACCTGCTCGGGTTCAACAATGGCTCCAGCTTGGACTTCTGTATACTCAGGTAATGGAGCGACCTGCTCAGGTTCCACTACCGCTCCTGCTTGTGTATCTGTATATTCTGGCAAGGAAGAAACTTGTTCAGGCTCAACTATGGCACCTGATTGAGTTCCCGTATACTCAGGTAATGGAGCGACCTGCTCAGGTTCCACTACCGCTCCTGCTTGTGTGTCTGTATATTCTGGCAAGGAAGAAACTTGTTCAGGCTCAACTATGGCTCCTGCTTGTGTTCCTGCGTATTCAGGTAATGAAGACACTTGTTCGGGTGCCACTACTGCACCTGCCTGAGTCCCCGTATACTCTGGTAATGGTGTCACTTGCTCAGGTTCAACGATTGCTCCTGATTGGACACCTCCGATTTCAGGTTCAATTTGTTCCGGCTCAACGATCGCTCCAGATAATGTACCTGTATACTCAGGTAATGAAGCAACCTGTTCAGGCTCAACGATTGCGCCGGATTGGACGCCTGTGTATTCTGGCAAGGGAGCGACTTGCTCAGGTTGAACCAAGTTAGCACCCACTGGCTTTTCACTTGGCGCTTCAACCTTTTTAGTCCCTTTTTCCACTATTTTAGGAGTCGCTTCCTCTATTTTAGTCGAAAGAACCTCTCTAGAAACTTCCGCATTATCTACAGTAAAAATTCGAACGACTTCGATTTTACGGCCTGGTTTGCCTTCTTGTTTTACTCTTACAGTACCTTCAGCTAAATCAGGATTCTCTTGTATTTGTTCTCCAAAGGCTATCTCAGTTTCAACGGCCTCTTCTTTGTATAATAGTTCCGGCTTAGCTACTCGGCCAGACAAGACTTCATCTTGAGGCTCAATTGTATTGACGCCAAGAGTTTGATTTTTCAGTCCATTCTTATCAAAAGAAACAGAATAATCTAGCTTCTTATTTTGGTTTAAAGCTTCTTTATCTAGATTAGCATTCTGCTGATTATCAAGAATCTTATTGTCTAATAATTTCTTAATCGATTCATTTTTTATGTAGCCAACATAGGTATAGCCCGAGATTTCACCTGGTGACGGCAGACTTTCCCCAGCTGACACTTGATATTCCGCATTATACTGCAGTAAGATCCCATTTTCCAGCGCATTGACAGATAGGTTCAAACCTCCTCCGACACCAGCACCCACCAACACAGTCAATAGGAACTTGCTTTTAACCTTTCCTTTTGACACAACAAAAACAACCAATCCTATCGTCGTTAACAGACCAGCCGTCATCATAGTATTGGAATTGTTATCATCACCTGTATTCGGTAAGTTTTTTGCTCCAGCATTTGAGTTTAGCCTATAGACAAGATAGTAAGTCTCCTCGTTGCCTTCAGGCCTTTTAGGAAATCCACTTACAATCAACTCCTTTTCTTGCGGAGTCATTTCAGTATCTGTTACATATTTATAGTGAACATTGAACTTTTCCTGCGCTTGAACAGAGTCAACCCCAACGATAGACACAAAAAATAAACTAGAAATAGCAGCCGAAACAAGCCCGACAGCTAATTTCCTAAAAGCAAACCGAGTTTGCTTCTCCCCAAAAAACTTTTTCATTAAAATCCCTTTCAAATTATTCTAAAAAGAATAACAAATCCTTTAACCAGAGAATGAGCAACAGTAAGCTATTGCATTCATTCATCTGGATCCCCCTAACAAAAATTCCCTAATCAACAATCTCATATAATTTTTATCTTATTCATAATATCTCCTAAATCGCAATAATCTGTCTAAATTATATCATACAATCCTATTTTTTGTTAGCGTTTTAACATAAAAATGATTTTGGGATACAAAAAAACCAAGTCTTTCGACTTGGTTGATTTCTATGATTGGAAACTCTATTATTTAAGAGTAACTGAAGCTCCAGCTTCTTCCAATTTAGCTTTGATTTCTTCA
>ERZ773090.640-NODE-640-length-15928-cov-4.47949_pt1 | contig 15928 bp, 12 predicted proteins | sample MGYA00580579_ERZ773090 | MGnify/ENA primary metagenome ERZ773090 (study PRJEB29015, sample SAMEA2738014) | human oral metagenome | biome: human oral; feature: human-associated habitat; material: dental | place: China | collected 2132 ... | reverse complement strand
GTACAGACGCGCCGCCCGCTTCCAGGACTGGCGGTAGACTTCGCCGAAAATCATCGCCGTTTCGATGGAGGCGTCCTCGGCCAAATCGTAGCGGGCGATTTCGCCGCCGGTCTTCTGATTGACGCAGCGCACAAAGGCATTTTTCACCTGGCCGAAGTTCTGTTTGCGCGCCTCGGCCTCGTGAATGGTTACGGTGATGGCGATTTTCTGCACGTCCGCCGGCAGCTTCGGCAGCTGGATAAGAATGCTCTCGTCGTCGCCGTCGCCCTCGCCGGTGCGGTTGTCGCCGGTGTGCTTGACACTGCCATCGACGCTCTGCAGCTGGTTGTAGAAGATGAAATCCTGGTCGTTGCGCACCCTGTCGCCGGGGCCGAGCAGAAAGGCGCTGGCGTCCAGGTCAAATTCGGTGCCGTCGGTGCTGCGCGCGTCCCAGCCCAGGCCGATGAGCAGTTCACTCAGATTCGGGTCTTCCTTGTTGAGGCTGACGTTGCCTCCCTTTTGCAATTTTACTGCCATGTTTTCACTCCAAAAAAGGGCCCAGCGGGCCCGAAAAACTAAGCTTTCAGCTGTAGCCACTTATTAATGTAGCCGCGCACCTGCTGCACCAGGGCCGGGTCTTCGTTGATTTTACGGCCATAGGAGGGAATGAGCTCGGCCAATTTCTCCTCCCAGTGGTTCTGCTGATAGAGGGTGGCGAAGGCATCGCGCAGCACGTTCAGCATGATGGCCGGTGCCGTGGACGCGCCCGGGCTGGCGCCCATCAGGGTTACAAAGCTCTTGTCGGCGCTGGAGACGATTTCCGTACCGAACTGCAGCTTCGCGCCCTCGGCGGTTTTTTTGATGATTTGCACGCGCTGGCCGGCGGTAATCAGCTCCCAGTCCTCGCGGCGCACGTTGGGGAAATACTTGGCGATTTCGCGCTGGCGGGCGGCGTCGTTGAGCAGGGCCTGGCCGACCAGATATTTAATCAGGTGGAGATTGTCCCAGCCGACGCGCAGGATGGCGCCCAGGTTGCTCAGGCGAATGGACTTGAAGAAATCCAGCCAGGAGCCGCGCTTCAGGAATTTGGTGCTGAAGAGGGCGAAGGGGCCGAAGAGCAGCATTTGCTTGCCGTCCAGATTGCGCAAATCCAGGTGGGGAACGGACATCGGCGGCGCGCCCTGTTCGGCCTTGCCGTAGACCTTGGCCGGGTGGCGGGCGGCCAGGGCGGGCTTGTCGATGAGCAGGAATTGGCCGCCCACCGGGAAGCCGGCGTAGTTCTTGGCTTCGGCGATGCCGGATTTCTGCAGCAGGCTGATGCTGGCACCGCCGGCCCCAATGAAGACAAATTTAGCGTTGACGGTGTAGCGCTGGTAGGTCTTCAGATTCATGACCTCAATGTCCCAGCTTTTATCAGCCTGCTGGCGGAAACCGATAACGCGCTGCTGCAGCCGCTGCTGGTAGTTGGGCCGGCTGCCCAGGGCGGCGGCCAGCTGTAGGGTCAGTTCGCCGAAGTTGATGTCGGTGCCCTCGCTGCTGTGGCTGGCGGCCACGGGCTGGTTCGGGTCGCGGCCTTCCATAATCAGCGGCGCCCAGTTTTTGATTTGTTCCGGGTCGGCGGAAAATTCCATGTCGGCGAAGAGCGGGTGTTTCTGCAGGGCCTCATGGCGGCGGCGCATATATTCCACGTTGGCTTCGCCCCAGACAAAGGCCATATGATTGGTGGGGTGAATGAAGGTTTTCGGGTCCTGGAGCCGCTGGTTTTTCACCTGGGAGGCCCAGAACTGCCGGGAGATTTCAAACTGTTCCATGATGTTCACCGCCCGGCTGGTGGACACCGAGCCATCGGGATTTTCCGGACAGTAGTTGAGTTCGGCGTAGCCGGCGTGGCCGGTGCCGGCATTGTTCCAGCCGTCGGTACTTTCGAGGGCGAGGGTTTCGCCCTGTTCCAGCAGCAGTAGTTGCAGCTGGGGCGCGAGCTCCTGCAGATAGGTGGCCAGCGTAATGCTGGCGATGCCACCGCCAACCAGTATCACATCAAAACTTTGTTTTTCCACTGTCATATTTGCCTCATTGGGAAGTTGAGAAGGGGGCAAAAATTGCCTTTCGGTAATGTAAAACAGTTTTTGCCCGCTGCGCAATTGCCCGCCGCCTTTTCTTGAAGCCTCCGATTAATTTTTTTTGGCGCGAACGGCCGGGCCGCCGCCGGCCAGAAACGAAGCCCGGCACTCAGTCGGGCCGGCTGGTTTTCGGCGTCTGGGTTTTCGGGGCCGGGCCGGGGCGATAGTGGCCGGTGATTTTGAAGCTCCAGAGCATGTCCTCCTCCTGGACGCCGGCTCCGATGTTGTGGATGACCAGCGGCGTGCCGTCCTCGGCCTTGCGGTCGGAGACGATGCCGATGTGGGGCCGGCCGTCGGGCAGATTCCAGCTGACGATGTCGCCGGCCTCGTAGTCCTGGGCATCGCGGGTCGGGGGCAGGCTCCGGGCGTGGCGCTGGAAGTAGACCTGCAGATTCGGCACGCGCCGGTGGTCGATGTTGCGGTCGGGGCCCTTCAGTCCCCAGCGCTGGGGATAGAGGTGGAAATGGGCGCGCATGTCCTCGTGGACGCGTTGCTGCAGGTCGATGCCCTGGAGGCGCAGGGCGCGGACGACCACATCGGTGCACACGCCGCTGGTCATGGGCACGTCGCCGTTGGGATAGGCTAGGACGCGATAGCTAGCGTCATAGCCGGTGGTCAGGCCAATTTGGGCGCGGCCGTCCTTCACCAGTTCGCTGCGATTCCAGGCCGAGGCGGGCAGCAGCAGGGCGGCCAACAGGACGCCGAGCAGGGGACGAAGATTCATGATTCCTCCGAAAAAGGGGGAATGATAGGCCAGCGCCGGGGGAAGCGCTTCGGTTGGTGATGGCAGCCAAGGGGTAGGGGCACGATAAAATCGTGCTTTTTTGTGAGATTAGGCCATGATTTTTGAGTGGGACGACCATAAAAACCGAATTAACCTAGCCAAGCATGGCGTATCCTTTGAGGAGGCCGCCGAAATCTTTGCTCTACGAACAACCCTCTTTATTGATGATGGTGAAGTGGTAGCCGGAGAAAATCGCTGGAAGGCCGTTGGTTCCAAAAATGGTTTCCGCTATCTGCTGGTGATACATACCTACCCACCGAGCGAAGATGGAGAGGAACGCATTCGGATTATTTCAGCCCGTAAACTGGGAAAAAATGAGGTGCAAAAATGGCTATGGTGAAAAAGACCCTTGAGGAAATTCGGCAACTGGCAGAACAAAGAAAGTGGCTGCCCCCGGGTGATGACGATGAAAACATTGACTACAGTGAGATGCCCCCCCTGACCGAAGCCGAGTGGCGGCGGGCCTTAACCTATGAACAGTTTCTCCAGAAACGCCGGGAGACCCGGAAAAAACCTTAATTTTTCTACAGCAGCGCCCTTTGGGGCGCTTTTTTTGTGGCCGTGGCGGGAAGCGCTTCGTTCCCCGGGCTCGGGTGGAGGGAAGCGCTTCGGTGGCAGGACTAAAGGGGAAGCGCTTCGTTCCCGAAAGCTAGGAAAACCGAAGCGCTTCGGTTCCAGCGGGTCGGTGGCGCCACATCAAAAAAAATCCCGGCGCCAGGCCGGGGTGGTTTCGCCGCCGCTGAGAACGAAGCGCTTCCCTCCGAACAATCTAGTTCCCAGCGAAGCGCTTCGGTATTAGCGGCTTTCCAACTCGAAGCGCTTCGGTGAGTCGAATCAGACGAGACCGGGGTATAAAAGGGGGAGCGCTTCGTTACCCGGGCTCGGGTGGAGGGAAGCGCTTCGGTTGCAACGGGCCGGGGTTGAAGTGCGCCCATAAAAAAAGCCCCCGGAGGGGCGGGGGCTGGTCGCGGACGGAGCCGACGGGAAGCGTTTAGTGCTTAAAGTGGCGCATGCCGGTGAATATCATCGCCAGCCCGTGTTCGTTGGCGGCGTCGATGCACTCCTGGTCGCGGACGGAGCCGCCGGGCTGAATGATGGCCTTCACCCCCACGGCGGCGGCCGCATCGACCCCGTCGCGGAAGGGGAAAAAGGCATCGCTGGCCAGCGCCGTGCCGGTCAAATCGAAGCCCTCATCCTGGGCCTTGAGCACGGCAATGCGGGTGGCAAAAACCCGGCTGGTCTGGCCGGCGCCGATGCCGAGGGTGGCCAAATCCCGGGCCAGCACAATGGCATTGGATTTCACCGCCCGCACCACGCGCCAGCTGAAGAGCAGGTCGTTCAGCTCCCGGGCGGTGGGTTCGCGGGCGCTGACCACCTGCAAATCGCCGTCGCGGACGGTGCCGTTGTCCCACTCCTGCACCAGCAGGCCACTGCGCAGGCCGGTCAGCTGCCAAGCGCGGCCGTCGGGCCAGTCGCTGGCGCTCACCTCCAGCAGGCGCACATTGACCTTCTGATTGAAGATGGCCTGGGCCTCGGGGGTAAAGGTCGGCGCCAGCACCACTTCGACGAACTGGCGGGCGACGATTTCCGCCGCCACCTCCGCATCGACGCCCCGGTTAAAGGCGATGATGCCGCCGAAGGCGCTGGTGGGGTCGCAGCGGTGGGCGCGGTCGTAGGCGCTGAACAGGTTTTCACCGATGGCCACGCCGCAGGGGTTGGCGTGCTTGACGATGACACAGGCCGGTTCACTGAAGCGGGCCACGGTCTGCAGGGCGCTGTCGGCGTCGGCGATGTTGTTGTAGGACAGGGCCTTGCCCTGGAGCTGGCGGGCACTGCCCAGGCCCACCGGCCGATTGCCCACGTAGAAGGCGGCGCGCTGGTGCGGGTTTTCGCCGTAGCGCAGCCGTTCGCGGCAGTGGAATTCGATGCTGAGGTTATCCGGCAGTTCGTCGCCGCCGGCAAATTGCCGTTCCAGATAGTTGGCGATGGCCCGGTCATAGCTGGCGGTATGCTGGAAGGTCTTCAGGGCCAGGCGCTGGCGCAGGGCCAAATCGAAGGCGTCGTTTTCCAGGGCCTCCAGCAGCTCCGGATAGTCGGCCGGACTGGTTACCACGCCGACACTGGCATGGTTTTTCGCCGCCGAGCGCAGCATGGCCGGGCCGCCGATGTCGATGTTCTCGATGGCCTCGGCCAGGCTGACGCCGGGTTTGGCGATGGTTTCGGCGAAGGGATAGAGATTGACCACGAGCAAATCAATGGCGCCGATGTCCGAGGCGGCCATGGCGGCGTCGTCCTGACCGCGCCGGCCGAGCAGCCCGCCGTGAATCTTCGGATGCAGCGTTTTCAGCCGGCCGGCCATCATCTCCGGAAAGCCGGTGTAGGCGCTGACCTCAATCACCGGCAGTCCGGCCGCCGTCAGCGTGGCAGCGGTGCCGCCGGTGGAGAGCAGCTCGATGCCGAGGGCGTGCAGCCGCTGGGCCAGTTCGACGAGGCCGCTTTTATCGGAGACGCTCAGCAGAGCGCGCCGGACTTTAATCTGGGACATGGGTTCCTCCACGGTGAAAAGCGCCAATTATAAGATTTTTCCCCGGACGCTTCGGCTACACTAGCGGCCTTTTAACCGAGACCTGCACCGTGAAAATCCTTCCCCTTCCTCTCCTGTTGGGGGCGCCGTTGCTCTGGGGGCAACAGTGCCCCGTTGACCCGCTGGTGGCGGCCCTGAACCCCGAGCGCTTCCACGATGATTTTGTCCGGGTGCAGGCCGAGGCCGCCGAGGGCAACTACCAGTCGGCCCAGCTCAGCGGCGGTGTGGTGCTGACCCAGGGGGAGAAGCGCTTCACGGCGCCGGCGGTGCAGTATTCACCGGCCCTGGAAATGGGTAGCATCGCCAGCGACGCCGTCTTCGCCGACCCGCAGACGGTGATTCGCGGCCAGGGGGTGCAATTCAATCTGCGCGAGAAGACGGCCCATTTCCGCCGGGCCGAATACTATCTGGACAAACAGCAGGCCAGCGGGGCCGCCGACGATGTCCATATCGACGAGAACCAGCACCGCGACCAAATGGCCAATGCCACCTGGAGCACCTGCAACCGCATCAATCCCGACTGGCACCTGCAGGCCGCCAGCCTCACCCTCGACCGGCGCCAGAACCGGGCCATCGCCCGCCACATGACCTTCCGGCTGCGCGGCTGGCCGGTGCTCTATCTGCCCTATTTCTCCTATCCCATCGGCCCCGGCCGCCAGAGCGGTTTCCTCACCCCCAACCTCTACACCAGCAGCAACCGGGGGCTGGAACTGTCCGTGCCCTACTACTGGAACATCGCCCCCAACCTGGACGCCACCACCACCCTGCGGCCGATGACCAAGCAGGGCCTGATGACCGAGGGCGAGCTGCGCTACCTCGGCGAACGCCAGCGTGGCCAGCTCAACGGCGCCTTTCTCTGGAACAACAAGCCGCACAAGCGCTGGCACGGCAGCTGGCAGCATCAGTATGTTTACGGCCGCTGGCACAGCGATTTGCACCTTCAGCAGGTGTCCGACGTGCACTATCTCAACGATTTCCGCCCGGGTCTCACCGAAACCAACGATTGGTTCCTGGAACGGCACTGGCGCACCCGCTACGGCCAGCATTGGCAGCTGGAGGTGCAGGACTACCAAATCTCCGACCCGGAGGTCTGGGACAAGCCGCACAGCAAATTACCCCAGCTGTCCTATCAAAATCAGTGGCAACGGGGCGATTTCACCGTCAGCGCCCAGGGCGAGGCCACCCATTTCTATAAGCGCCACGACATCAGCGGCAACCGCTTCAACGGCGAGCTCAGCGCCGACTATGAGCTGCGCCGGGCCCAGGGCTATCTCAAGCCGCGCCTCAGCATCAACGGCGGCTACTACCAGCTCAACGACGGGGACCGGCTGTACCGGCTGCTGCCCACCTTCAGCCTGGACAGCGGCCTGATTTTTGAGCGCAACACGAAGCGCTTCACCCAGACCCTGGAACCGCGTTTGTTCTACGTCTACACGCCGTTCCTCGACCAGAGCGCCTACCCGCTCTTCGACACCAGCAACGCCAGTTTGAGCTGGTCGAACCTGTTCCGGGAAAACTGGTTCACCGGCGGCGACCGGGTGGCCGACAACAACGAAATCCGCGCCGCCCTCACCACCCGCCTGCTTAACAACGACGACGGCGGCGAAAAACTGCGCCTGTCCCTGGGGACGGTGCAGTATCTGTCCCGGCCGCGCAGCCGCTGGCTGGGAAGCGCTTCAGCCCTGCAGGACAAACGGCTGCTGGCCAGCGAACTCAACTATCAAATCAATGACCGCTGGGAGCTGGCCGGCCTCAGCCTCTATAACCATAGCGACCGCCAGCTGCACTACAACCGCGTCGATTTGCGCTTCAAGCTCGGCCCGGAGCAGTTTATATCGCTGGCCCACCGCTACCACCGCGACCGCTTCGACCAGATTTCCCTGCAGGGCCGCTGGCGCTTCAATGACCGCTGGCAGACCTTTTTCCGCCAGGATTATTCGCTGGCGGAGAAGCGCTCCTTCAATAGCATCGCCGGGGTGGAATACAACGACTGCTGCTGGTCCTGGCGCCTGGCCGGCAAGCGCTACCGCAATGCCCCCAGCGATAGCCGCCGGCACAATACGCTATACTTGGAGTTCATTTTCAAAGGTCTGGGCAGCGCTGGTCGCAGTGCCGATGCCCTTCTAAAAAACGAGATTAAGGAGTTCTAATGCGTGCCCATCTTCCGTTGGCATTGTTTCTGGCGCTAAGCGCTTCCCTCCCCAGCACCGCCGCCCCGACCAAGGCGGCGGTTGCCGTTAAGGCCCCCAAAACTTTAAAAACCCCCAGTTCCAAGGCCACCAAGCCGGTGGCAAAAGCCAGCGCCACCAAGCCGGCCGCTAAACCAGCCCCCGGCCGCCGGGCCAAAATCGCCACCGTGGCCAACCGGGCTCGCACTAGCCCTGCCGCCCCGGGCCGGGGTGCCGGCGGCAATCGGGCCGCCGTGGCGCGCAAATTGAATTGGGCTGCCCCGGCGGCGGCCGGCGCCGTGGCCGCCGCCGACTATGCCAGCGCCGGCGGGGCCCTGGGCGACGATGTGGGCCTGATTATTAACAATCGGGCCCTGAGCAAAAACGAGGTGCGCCAGGAACTGGCCCTGCTGCGGCGGACGGCCCCGGCCGGCATTCCGGAAAAACAGCTGCTGGAGGAACTCATTCGCCGCCAGCTGCTGCAGGAGCTGGCCACGCGCAACGATATCAGCGTCAGCGACGAGGAAATCGACGGCGCCCTGGCCGAGGTGGCCGCCAAGAACCAGCTCAGCACCGGCGCCCTGCTGCAGAAACTGCAGCGGGAAATGGGCCTGAACGCGGTGGAATACCGCCGCCATCTGGCCCAGAGCCTGCTGGAGGAAAAGATGAAGATGGAGGCCGTGGCTCCGGAAATCAGCGTGCGCGAGGAGGAAATCGACGACCAAATCGCCCAGCTGGCCTACAAGGCGGACACCACCCTGCAGGTGGAAGATTTGCTGCTGCCGCTGCCAGCGGGCACGCCGGAGCAGCGCGGGCCGCTGATTCAAAAGCTGTTGCAGCAGGTTTCCGGCGCCCTGCGCCAGACCCACAACAATCTGCAGGCCGCTGCCCAGCTGCTGCCCAATGCCCGCTTTAACAGTCTGGGCCAGGTGAATCTGCTCCAGGCGCCGCCGCGCTTTGCCCGGGTGCTGGCGAACCTGCCGGTGGGCGAGGTTAGCGCCACGCCGGTCATCGACTCCGACGGCATGCACTTCCTGCGCGTGGCGGCCCGGGCGGCCGGCGGCGAGGAGGGCAAGGCCGTGAAAACCACCGAGGCCGATGTGGCGCAGATTCTCGTGCGCGGCCACGACGCCGGCGCCAAGGAAAAAATCGAGGCCATCTACCGCCAGCTCCAGGGCGGCGCCAACTTTGCCAGCCTGGCCCAGCGCTATTCCGAGGACAGCGCCTCGGCGGCCAAGGGCGGCGAAATGGGCTATGTCAATGCCGAGGAGCTCGGCGAGGAGTTCGGCCAGGCTCTGGAACGGGCGCCCCTCGGCCAGGTGCTGCCGCCCTTTGAAACGCCCTTCGGCTGGCATCTGATTCGGGTCAAAGACCGGCGCCAGGTGGACGCCAGCGAGGCCCTGCTGCGCCAGCGTATCCGCGTCGGCCTGTTCATGCAGCGGCTGGAGGAAAAATGGCAGCAGAACCTCCAGAATCTACGCCAGGGGGCCTTTGTGAAGGTCAATCTCTAGGCTAGCCCCAACGAAGCGCTCCCCCGAGCGCTTTGTTTGTTTTCACCGGCCCGCCCGGGTTTCTCCGCCGAAGCGCTTCGGCCCCCAATCCATTACCCAGAACCCATCATGAAACAATCCTTTGAAGTTAAAGCCAAAACCCAGCTCGGCCAGCATTTCCTCGCCGACGAGCACGTCATTGCCCAGCTGATTCACGCCATTAATCCGAAGCGGGGCGAGGCCCTGCTGGAAATCGGCCCCGGCCTCGGTGCCCTGACCCTGCCCCTGTTGCGCGTCGCTGGCGCCCTGACCGCCCTGGAGGTGGACGGCCGGGTGATTGACATTCTGCGCGCCAAGGCCGCCCCCCTCGGCCAGCTGCACCTTATCCACGGCGATTTTCTCCGCCACGACCTGGGCCCCGGCCGCTGGCGGCTGGTCGGCAACCTGCCCTACCAGCTGTCCAGCCCCATTCTGGCCCACTGCGTCGCCGCCCGCGCCCATATCCTCGACATGCATTTCATGCTGCAGAAGGAGGTGGTGGAACGCCTCTGCGCCGAACCCGGCAACCGCGACTACGGCCGCCTCAGCCTGCTGCTGCAACGCCATTTCGAGCCCGAAGCGCTCTTCGACATTCCCCCCGAGGCCTTCAGCCCGCCACCCCGGGTGCAATCGGCGGTGGTGCGCCTGACCCCCCGGCCCGCCCCGGCCTGGGCCGTCGCCGACGAGGCCGCCTGGGACGCCATCGTCCGCACCGCCTTCGGTCAGCGTCGCAAGATGCTGCGCCAGTCGCTGAAGGCCTATTTTTCCAGCGCCGAACTGGAAGCGCTCGGCATCGACCCCACCGCCCGCCCGGAAAATCTCAGCGGGGGGGATTTTGCCACTCTTGCTAACGCCAAAGCTGGGCGGAAATCATGAAAACGGGTCTAGTCCATAGAATGGTGGAAGTGGCTCCCTTGGGTGCCACTCTTGCTAACGCCAAAGCTGGGCGGAAATCATGAAAACGGGTCTAGTCCATAGAATGGTGGAAGTGGCTCCCTTGGGTGCCACTCTTGCTAACGCCAAAGCGGGGCTGAAACTCTAATGGTTACATTAATCCACCACCGTGGAAGCGGCTCCCCCGGGTGCCACCCTCGCCAACGCCAAAACCGGGCTGAAATCATGAGAACGGGGCTAGTCTGTAGAGTGGCGGAAGTGGCGCCCCCCTGGCCAATAGGCCGGGCTGAAATCATGAAAACGAAGCCAATCCCAGCCCCCGGTGCTGTTCCCACTGGCTCCGGCCCACGGCCCAGCGGGACCACCCCGCCCCGAAGCCGCAATGCCACCAGGGCCGGCTGATGCGCCCGGCTAAACGCCCCAACCACTGGCGCCGGCGGCTGGGCCGGCTACTCGGCCAGGGGCTGCTATTTCTGCTGCTGATTTTGGCCCTGGACTGGTGGCGGGCGCCCCGGCGGGACATCAGCCTGCCGCCGGTTCTTTACAGCCTTCAGGGCGAAGCGCTTCCCCTGGGGACGCCGGCGAGCCCCGCCGGAACCCGGCAACCGCTTCCCTCGCCACGGTCGGGGCCGCTGCTGATTTACGTCTGGGCCGAATGGTGCGTGTTCTGCCGCCACACCACCCCGGCGGTGCAGGCCCTCAGCGCCGACTATCCGGTCATCGGCCTGGCCCTGCGCTCCGGCGATGCGGTGGCGGTGCAGAGTTATATGAAGCGCCACGGCTGGACGTTCCCGGTGGCCAATGACCCCGACGGCGAGCTGTTCCGCCGCCTCGACCTGCGGGTGGTGCCGACGGCCCTCATCGTCAAGGACGGCCGCCTGCTCTATAGCACCAGCGGCTGGAGCAGCAGCTGGGGGCTGCGCCTGCGCCTCTGGCTGGCCCGGTTTTTCTAGGGCCCCACCGGCCGAAGCGCTTCCCCTTTGCCGGGCCGGTGATGATTTGACCGTCGGGCCGAAGCGCTTCCGGCTGGAGATTCAGAGCGAAGCGCTTCGCTCTGACGGCCATAGAAAAGCGCTCCCCTTTGAACCGGGCGGGGCTGGGAAAGCATTTCTTTCTGAACGTTGCCGGAAATACCGAAGCGCTTCCCCCTTAAACTTAGTCCTTTTGTCAGGAGGAACCCATGAGTAACCCGAGAGATGAACTGAGAGCCCAGGCCGAAGCGGTGCTGGCCGCCAGCGAGTGCGGTCGCTACACCAATCCCCGGGGCGCCGTCGTCGATTTCAGCGCCGCCCAGCGCGCCGCCGAAGCCGGCAGCCGCTGCTACCGCCCGGCGGAACTGGCCGAACTCCACTGGCCGGCCCCGGCCGCCGTTCCCATCATCAGCGTGGGCGAGGAAAGCACCAGCGCTGCCGCCCGGCGCCTGGTGGTCGGCGCGGGCAAAACGGCCGTGGCCCTGCTGAACTTCGCCTCGGCGCGCAATCCGGGCGGTGGCTTCCTCGGCGGCGCCCGCGCCCAGGAGGAAGACCTCTGCCGCAGCTCCGGCCTCTACCGCTGCCAGCTGCAAACGCCGGAGTATTACGAAGCCAACCGGGGGCAGAAATCGCTGCTCTACACCGACCACCTGATTTACTCGCCGGCGGTGCCCTTTTTCCACCTGAATGATTGGCTGGACGATTATTTCTGCGTCGATGTCATCACCGCCCCGGCCCCCAACGCCGGCGCCCATTTGCAAAAACACCCGGAGGACGGCCCGGCGGTGCTGACGACCCTGCGGCGCCGCGCCGGCCAGGTGCTGGATTTGGCCGCCGCCCGGGGTTGCCGCCATCTGATTCTTGGCGCCTGGGGCTGCGGCGTCTTCCGCAACAATCCCCGCGATGTGGTCGCCGCCTGGGCCGACGGCCTGGCCGCCAAGGCTTACCCCTTTGCCAGCGTCCACTTCGCCATCTACGACCGCAGCCCGAGCCAGTCTGTACTGGGCGCCTTCCGGGAGCGCTTCGGCTAGGGGTGTCCGGGCGCAGCGACCACCGGCAACGGCCCCAGAACGGCCCCGGCGCGACCCGCCGGATTTTGCTGTAATAACCCTTTCCCCAACCTTTAGGAGTTTTTATGACTGAACCCATGCATGAACCCATGAGCGCCCTGTCCCATGTGTCCCTGGGCACCAATGATTTTGCCGCCGCCGTGGCCTTTTACGATAAGGTGCTGGCGCCGCTGGGCATCAAGCGGGTGCTGGATTTGAGCGAACATGGCGCCGTGGCCTATGGCCGCGCCTACCCGGAATTTTGGATTCAGGCGCCCATGGACGGCCAGCCGGCCACCGTCGGCAACGGCACCCACGTGGCCTTCCTTGCCAGCAGCCCGGCCCAGGTGGACGCCTTCCACGCGGCGGCCCTCCAGGCCGGCGCCCGCGATGACGGTGCCCCGGGCCCCCGCCCCCACTACGGACCGGAGTACTACGGTGGCTTCGTCCGCGATTTGGACGGCCATAAAATCGAGGCTATGGCTCTGCTCAGCAACGGCCCAAGCCACTGATTCACCGGCAAAAACGGGAGCGCTTCCTCGGAGGCGCTCTTTTTTTGTCCCGGCGCAGCGCTTCCCCTTTTCGTTGTTTTGGCCCGGAAGCGCTTCAATCTCCTGAATCAGGAAGCGCTTCGCTGGGGAACGGGCCCTTCTCGGGCGGCGCCGGTAAGGGTTAAAAGAAGCACTGGGCCCGAGGCCGAGGGAAGCGCTTCGGTTCGGAGCACCTGGCCAAGCCGGGTGGCTTTCCCAACCGAAGCGCTTCTGGCTTTTCGATTGGAACCCGACAAAGGGGCCGAGCCAGCCAAGCCTTTTCCCAGGCCGAAGCGCTCCCCTTTTTGGCTCCTAGAACGAAGCGCTTCCCCAGGCGGAACCCGGCGAACGGGTCAAAGAAATGAAGCATTTCCCGGAACCGAAGCGCTTCATTCCCTTGGCCCAGAAGGAAGCGCTTCGCTGGCATCGACCTTTCTGGGGGTAAGCGCTTCGGTCTTCCGAACCGATTCCAGCGCTGGCCGTTGCTTTAGGGATTGGATTCAGCCAACCGAAGCGCTTCCCCCTTTTGGAGTTTTCCAACCAAAGCGCTTCGTTATTAGGGAGGAAGTGGAAAACGGCCCGAACTGAAGAAGCGCTCTCCCGGGGCGGCCATTGTCAAAGCAGAAACGGAGGAAGCGCTTCGTTTTAACTGCCCCGGCCCGGGCCTACTCATCATCAGCAACCGGGTTACTGGGCCGAAGCGCTTCGGTAGAGGAAGAAGCCGGCCCTTGGAAATGAAGCGCTTCGGTTTTCCAGCCTTCCGGAGGCAAAGGGGGAGTGCTGGGCTGGTTTGCCGGTTCCGGCCGGGAAGCGCTTCGTTTTGACTGCCCCGGCCCGGGCCTACTCATCATCGGCAACCGGGTCGCTGGGCCGAAGCGCTTCGGCCGGCGAGGACTGGAAAAAGGGAAGCGCTTCCCTTGGGGTTTTGGCATTAGCGCCAAAAAAAGCCCCCAGACGGGGGCAAGATAAGGGGAGAGGGGGATTAGGGCCGTTCCACCGCAATGGCCAGGCCCATGCCGCCGCCGACGCAGAGGGTGGCGAGGCCGCGTTTGACATTGCGCCGTTGCATCTCGTGCAGCAGGGTTACCAGAATGCGGCAGCCGCTGGCGCCGATGGGGTGGCCGAGGGCGATGGCCCCGCCATTCACATTGACCTTGGCCATGTCGAAGTTCAGTTCCTTGGCCACGCCCAGGGCCTGGGCGGCGAAGGCCTCGTTGGCCTCGATTAAATCCACCGATTCCAGCGGCCAGCCGGCCTTGGTCAGCGTGGCGCGGACGGCAGCCACCGGCCCCAGACCCATCACCTCTGGCTCTACGCCGGTTACGCCATAGGAGGCAATGCGGGCCAGCACCGGCAGACCGCGCTTCTGGGCCTCGCTGGCACCCATGACCACCACGGCGGCGGCGCCATCGTTGATGCCCGAGGCGTTGCCGGCGGTAACGGTGCCGTCCTTGCGGAAGGCCGGTTTCAGTTTGTCCAGGCCCTCGGGGCTGACGTTGTCCTTGATGTACTCGTCTTCGTCCAGCACCAGCGGTTCGCCCTTGCGCTGGGGCACGCTGACACTGACCAGCTCATTCTTAAAATGGCCGGCGGCCCGGGCGGCGCTGGCCTTGTGCTGGGATTCCAGCGCCAGCGCGTTCTGCTGCTCGCGGCTGAAGCCGTAGCGTTCGGCGATGTTTTCGGCGGTGATACCCATGTGATAGCCGTGGTAGGCGTCGGTGAGGCCGTCGAAAATCATGGAATCCAGCAGGGGGGCCTCGCCCATCTTCACGCCGCTGCGCAGGTGCATGAAGTGGGGGCTCTGGGACATGGATTCCTGGCCGCCGGCGATGACGATGTGGGCGTCGCCGCTGCGAATGGCCTGCACCGCCATTTGCACCGCCTTCAGGCCGGAGCCACAGACCACATTCACCGTGGTGGCCGGCTTATCCAGGGGCACGCCGCCGGCAATGGCCGCCTGGCGGGCCGGGTTCTGGCCGATGCCGGTGGTGAGCACGTTGCCCATGATGACCTCGTCCACATCGGCCGGGGCAATGCCGGTAATTTCCAGCAGATTTTTAATCACCACGCCGCCGAGCTGGGGCGCGGTCAGCGGGGCCAGGGTGCCGAGGAAACTGCCAATCGGGGTGCGTTTAGCGGCAACGATAACGATGTCTTCCATTGCGTATCTCCAGTAAAAAAATCAGATGAGATTGACCTGCACATAGGAGCCGGGAGCCGGGGCCAGGGGCGGATGGTCCGTGCTGCCCAGAGGCCGGGCCGGCACCTTGTCGCCGGCGTAGGCCGCAACCCACTCCTGCCAGGCCAGCCACCAGGAGCGCTTCACAAACTCGGCGCCGGCCAGCCAGCTGGCCTCGTCCACGAAGGGTTCCGGGTTGTGGTAGTAGCCGTATTTATTGCGGCTGGGCGGATTGATGATGCCGGCCACGTGGCCCGATTCGCCGAGCAGCAGCGTGCTGGGCCCGCCCAGGGCGGCGGCGCCCCGGAAGGTGCCCGGCCACAGGGAAATGTGGTCCTCCTGGGTGGAAATGAAGAAATTCGGCGTTTTCACCCGGCTCAGGTTCAGGCCGACGCCGTCGATGCGGATTTTGCCCGGCTGCACCAGCTCGTTATGCAGATAGAGCCGGCGCAGCAGGAAGCTGTGCACCGCCGCCGGAATGTTGGTGCCGTCGCTGTTCCAATAGAGGATGTCGAACTGGGACGGCTCCTTGCCCTTGAGATAGTTCTCAATGTAGTAGTTCCAGTAGAGCGTATTTTCCCGCAGCAGGCTGAAGGTAACGGCCAGATGGCGGCCGTCGCAGAAGCCCTGCAGGGCGTCCAGCGCCTCCATGGCCTGAATGACCGGCTCATTGATAAAGACGCCGAGCATGCCCGGGTTGGCAAAATCCAGAATGGTGGCCAGATAGGTGGCGCTTTTGATGGGATTGTGGCGCTCGCGCTTGGCCACGGCGTAGGCCTGGGTCGCCGCCAGCAGCGTGCCGCCGATGCAATAGCCCAGTGCATTCACCTTGCGTTCGCCGGTGATGGCCTCGATGGCGTCGGTGGCGGCCAGCACCCCGGCCAGCATCAAATCCTCGTAGGTGGTTTTAACCGGCTGGGTGGGATTGCGCCAGGAGATGAGAAAGACCGTATGGCCCTGGCTGCGGGCCCAGTGCACGAAGGAATTGTGTTCGCGCAGGTCCAGCACATAAAACTTATTGATGAACGGCGGCACAATCAGCAGCGGCGTCTGGAAGACTTCGTCGCCCAGCGCTTCGTACTGAATGAGCTGGAACAGGTCGTTTTCAAAAACCACCGCCCCCGGCGTGGCCGCCAAATCT
>ERZ773090.633-NODE-633-length-16103-cov-28.1201_pt1 | contig 16103 bp, 14 predicted proteins | sample MGYA00580579_ERZ773090 | MGnify/ENA primary metagenome ERZ773090 (study PRJEB29015, sample SAMEA2738014) | human oral metagenome | biome: human oral; feature: human-associated habitat; material: dental | place: China | collected 2132 ... | reverse complement strand
GAGCATCTGATTTGTAATCAGAGGGTCGCGTGTTCAAGTCATGTAGCCGGCATTTGCGAACGTAGTTCAGTGGTAGAACATCACCTTGCCAAGGTGGGGGTCGCGGGTTCGAATCCTATACGTAGGTTGACTTATAGCATATCTAGAGAGAAGGCTACCCTTGACCTTCTTTTTTATGGCTCCTTGTCAACTGTAATAGGTGATTGATAAAGCGTGCGAGAGAATCAGATTGGTTCTCTCTTTTATGATGTTCAAATTTTTAGTAGCTAATATAACTAAAAACACTCCTAAGTTGGACTTTTGTATCCAATTTTAGAAGTGCTTACAAGTGAATTGCTTTTAAATTACCATTATTTGAAAAGTTACAAATCTATGTCTAATTCATAAGGGAGAATAATAGTTTCTCTACCATTATTATCAATAATTTGAACGATTTCTGGATAGAAAGGGTCAAATTTGGTTGCATAGTCAGATACAATAACGGTTTTACTGTATTTATCGTAGTACTTAAAACTCAGTTGCCCTTGATTATTCACTAATTGAAAGGTTAAAAGAGTGTCAAGTGTGAAAACGTCTTTTAAGTTATTATCAAGAATTTCCCAAAAAACATCAATCAATTCGGGAGGTAAACTTGTCACCACACCAAAACTTGCATACCGTCCCTTTGTATTTGTAAAGGCCATGATATAAGAGACTCCTTTCTATAAAAAAGAAAGCACCACTGAAGTGCTTTTTGACAACTTTAACGATTCTTAAGTTCAAGATAACGTTTGTACCAAATATTGATATAGGATTGTGAAAAGGGTCCTTTACCATTATTAATCCAGTCTACTAAAATTTTGACGTTTTCTTTCAAAATGTAGTCAATATCAGAAGAATATCCCATTTTTTGTTTATGTAACTCATATTCATCAACATCTAGAAGTTTTTTTTCACCATCTGCAAAAACCTTAACATCTAAATCATAATCGATATACTTTAATGCTTCTTGATCCATTATATAAGGACTAGCTAAGTTGCAATAGTAAGAAACGCCATTATCTCGAATCATTGCGATGATATTAAACCAGAATTTTTTATGAAAGTAAACAATAGCTGGTTCGCGGGTTACCCATCGTCTCCCATCACTTTCAGTGACTAGCGTATGATCATTAACACCAATAACGGCATTTTCTGTTGTTTTTAGTACCATAGTGTCGCGCCAAGTTCGGTGCAAACTACCATCATGCTTATAACTTTGAATTGTAATAAAGTCGCCTTCCTTAGGTAATTTCATTGCCTTACCAACTTTCTACAATTAAGCTTGTCTTTTACAGTTTAACATAATTTCAAGAAAAAAGCATTTTTTTCTGTCAGAAAGGTTACAAATACTCCCGTAAGGCATTTTTAATAGCATCAAAGGCAAAGCCTTTTCTGGCTAAGCTTTGTGTCAGGCGTTGTCTGAGTTCATAATTTTCATATTTTTTACTATATTTCCGATATTGTTTATCTAGTTCTTTATAAATAAGTTCTTCTTCATTTTCAGAATTGTTTTCAATATCTAAATCTTCAAGAGCTATTTGGGCTTCTTGATAGGAAAATCCTTTGGTCGTTAAGGCTTGCTTGAGTTTATCCTCGAGAGCTCTTTTTGGGAGCTTACTTTGATATTTTTTAAGGAGTTTTTGGGCCGTTTTAATGCAAATACTGCTGAAATCAAAATCTTTTAACATGTCTTCAATTAATTGAGATTCGATTCCTTTTTGAAGTAATTTCTGTTTAAGGACAAAGGCGCCTTTATCACCAGAATGAAGATTTTGCTGCAATATATTGTCGATATATTTACTGTCATCAAGCCACTTTTCCTCTTTTAATTGGGTGAGAATCTGAGGAATAACAGTAGTGTTAATATCGTGTCTTATCAGATAATCTTTGACTTCTTTTTCCGTGCGCTGTTTAAAAGAAAGATAATACAGAGCAAGGTTTTTACCATAAGAAAATTGGGCAAAGGTCTTGATTTCTTCTAGTTGCTCAGGAAGAATTTCCTTATTCTTGCTGATCATAAAATGGACAATGGTATCTTCAGTGATATAGAAATGTTCAGCTTCATCAATTTCAATCAGATAAAGTCTTTTTTTCTTTTCAATTTTAGTAATTTTCATGCCTTTATTATAGCAGAAAATGATAGAATAGTAGTATGAATTTACGAGTAAAACAAAAGATTCCCTTGAAAATTAAGAGAATGGGAATTAACGGTGAAGGAATTGGCTTTTATAAGAGAACCTTAGTTTTTGTTCCCGGTGCTCTGAAAGGTGAAGAGATTTTTTGTCAAATAACCAGTGTTAAACACAATTTCGTGCAAGCCAGACTATTGACCATCAATAAAAAGTCTAAATTTCGGGTGCGGCCTGCTTGTCCTATTTATGAGGAATGTGGCGGCTGTCAAATCATGCATTTACGTTATGATAAACAATTGGATTTCAAAAAAGATTTGCTAAAGCAAGCTTTGAAAAAATTTAAGCCTCAAGGTTATGAGACCTATGACGTTCGAGCGACAATTGGAATGGAACACCCTCAGCATTATCGCGCCAAGTTACAATTTCAGACGAGAAAATTTGGCGGTTCTGTTAGAGCGGGACTTTTCAAAGAGCAGAGTCATCATTTGGTAGATATTAAAGATTGCTTGATACAAGATGAGCTGACCCAAAAAATCGTCAATCGAGTCTGTCAGCTTTTGGACGACTACAATATCCCTATTTATGACGAACGGCGTCATTTTGCTGGTGTCAGAACTATCATGGTCAGAAAGTCACAAGCCACCAATCAAGTTCAGTTGATTTTTGTAACCAGTAAGGAAGTTAATCTCGTCGGAATTATTCGTGATTTGACAGGATATTTTCCAGAAATTAAGACGGTTGCCGTTAATTTTAATTCCAGCAAATCCAGTGATATTTATGGACAAAAGACAGAGATTCTCTGGGGTATTGATAGCATTTCAGAGGAAGTTTTAGATTATTCCTTTTCCTTATCTCCCAGAGCCTTTTATCAACTTAATCCTCAGCAGACGCAAGTTCTTTATCATCAAGCACTTCAAGCTCTTGATGTGACTGCAGAAGATCATTTAATTGATGCTTACTGTGGTGTCGGTAGTATTGGTCTTGCTTTTGCTAATAAAGTGAAATCAGTTAGAGGGATGGATATTATTCCTGAAGCTATTACAGATGCTAAAAGAAATGCTGAGCGTATGGGATACACAAACACCTATTATGAAATGGGGAAAGCCGAAAATGTTATTCCAAAATGGTACAAAGAAGGCTATCAAGCATCGGCGCTTATTGTTGATCCACCTAGAACAGGACTTGATGCGAAACTTTTAAAAACTCTGCTAACCTATCAGCCAGAAAAAATGGTTTATATCTCTTGTAATGTTTCAACTCTTGCCAGAGATTTGGTTCAATTGGTTAAAATCTATGAAGTCAATTATATCCAATCGGTCGATATGTTTCCTCATACAGCAAGAACTGAGGCTGTTGTTAAATTAGTAAAACGAAAACAAAATAGTTGTTCTAAAAAGTAAGGAAGTAAAATGACAAAAACAATCACTTTAATTTATATTAGTTTAAGCGGCAATACCAAAAGTTTTGTAGCTCGCTTGACAAACTATCTACAGTCAAAAACGGACTTAACAATTCATTCTGTCAATGTCAAAGATTTAGTTAAAGATCAGGCAGATTATTTTGCCCTATCTGATTATTTTGTTGCTTTCTTACCAACCTATCTTGAAGGTGGAAATGGTCTTGACAGTGGGGATATTGAAATTTTGACAACCCCTTTACGAGAGTTCATAGCTTTTGCAGATAATTATCGTTATTGCTATGGCATTGTTGGTTCAGGCAATAAAAATTTTAACAATCAATATTGTCTGACGGCTAAGCAGTATGCTGAACAATTCGGTTTTCCTGTGCTTGATAATTTTGAATTGCGCGGTCTAGCCGATGATGTTGAACGTATTGGTGATACGATTTTAGCCTTATACGCAGCTAACTAATATCTTTATTTAAGAACAAATAGATCAAACAAGCAACAATAGAAAAAAGGAACTGAGATAATTTTTCAGATCCTTTTTCAATTAGTATTATTGCCACCACCGAGAATCGAACTCGGAACGGAGCATTACCATTGCTCTATTATACCATTTAACTATAGCGGCGACTCATCTATCATACTATAAAATAATGAAGAATGCAAGGAGGGAAACTTAATATCATTTGTTCATTAATTTAAATTAGAAAACGAAATGGCTATCTCTTTTTCTCTTAAAATGGTATAATAACAGTTACAGAATTTTTTACAAGGAAGATATGATGTCATACGAACAGGAATTTTTACGAGAATTTGAAGCTTGGGTCAATTCACAAGTGACCATTAACGAAATGGCCATGAATGCTAGTCGTAAAATCATTGAAGAAGATAAAGATGAGCGTGCAGCAGATGCCTATATTCGTTATGAAAGCAAACTGGATGCCTATAAATTTATCCAAGGAAAATTTGAAAATTATAAGGCTGGCAAAGGATTTCACGATATACCAGACGGTCTTTTTGGTGAGAGAAATTATTGATTTCTAAAGGTTAATCTGATAAAATAAGGTCATTCAGAGGTGTTTTGAATTCCATTTGTTATAGGAAGCGGCGTTACTGGGAAATCCGCACAAATGTCGAAACTGGTTGCTGATGTGATTTTTTGAAATAAAATGAGTTGCGGGTCTAGCCCGAAACTGGGTGGTACCGCGGAGATCATAGAATGACATTCGTCCCTGTCAGATTTGGCAGGGACGGTTTTTTGTTGAAGGGAGGTCTTGCTTGATGGAAACTTACGCATTGGTCGACAATGTCAAAAGTTTGCCCCATTCTTTGACGCCGCATGTCACTCTAGCTTATTATCATATCAATGGTTTGCCAGCCGAGCAGGTGGGGAAACTGAAAAAGACGGTTGCAGAGCTAAACGAAACGCCGCATGATTTTATTTTGGATAATGAGAGACTTTACTATCAAACCTTTACCAGCATGAAAGATTATCGAATTGTTTTTCCTCTTATAAAGGAGTAGAATATGAAAATACCTTTTGAAACTGAGAAACTTTATTATGGCTTTCCTATCTTTCTTTTGGGCTATAGAGATGAAACCTGCGGTTACAATATCACAACTTGCTCTTCCTCTTATAGCCTAGGAAATATGCTTGTTGTGGGAATTGGCTTGAAAACCAATGCCGCCCAAAAAATTAAGAAATTTGGTCGTTTCACAGTCAATATTCCTACAGAAAAATCAATGCAAGCTATTGAGCAAGCAGGTTTTGTCAGCCATCGTGACAAGTTCTCCCTAACTGGACTTGATTATAGTCTCTCTGATATTGTTGATGCCCCTATCTTAACAGATTGCCCTCTTGTTTTAGAATGTCAAGCCGAAGAAATCATTGAAAAAGATAATGTTGCCCATATTTTTGCTCATATTGCTGGTCGTAAGATTGATGAAAAATTAATTGTGAATCATCAGTTCATGAGTCAAAATTTTGACCCCGTTTATTTCATGGGCGATGGTAAGGAGCGAATTTACCGTTACTTGGATCAAGAACGGAGCGATAAGTTAGGACGTTTTAGACGAAAGTCACAAGAACAAAATTCAGAGGATCTGTAATGAAAATTCTAGAAACTTATAATGGCAAAGAGTTGCCAAAAGTTGAAACAGAACGCCTCATCTTGCGTCAGCGTACTTTGGAAGATGCAGAGGATATTTTTGCCTATGCTAGTCTGCCAGAAATTTGCTGGCCGGCTGGTTTTCCACCTGTTAAAACGGTAGAAGATGAGCGTTATTATTTAGAAACTGTTTATCCCCAAAATTTAACAGACAATAAAATTCCTTCTGGTTATGGTATTACACGCAAGGGACAAGATAAAGTCATTGGTTCAATTGATTTTAACCACCGCCATGCTGCTGATGTACTGGAAATAGGCTATGCACTGCATACAGACTACTGGGGCCAAGGTATCGTTCCAGAAGCAGCAGCTGCTTTGATTGAGCTTGGCTTTACTCTTCTCAATCTTCACAAAATCGAAATCCACTGTTATGACGATAACAAGCAAAGCCAGCGCGTGGCAGAGAAACTGGGTTTTACCTTAGAAGCGCGGATTCGGGATCGCAAGGATATTCAAGAAAATCGCTGTGCGGATTTGGTTTATGGTTTGCTGAAGAGAGAGTGGGAGGAGAGACGATGAATTTAGTGTAAAATTTGCACAAGTTGGAATCTTTTAACTTGTAAAGAAATTTTGTAAGTTGAACTGTTCGGAAAAATCGAACAGTTGGGGCAATGCTTATCAAAGTAACGAAAGGAAACTATGGCAACAGAACAAAATGAAATAATTTCACGGAAGGGCGATTCACTTTCACCAGTAAGAAAACGTGCTTTTAATGTTGCATTGTATAATCGACAAAAAGAAAACTTATTAGCGAAAAAAATTAAAACGCAATTATCCAATACTACTCATTTTTTTGAGGAGTTACAGAAAAAGTCGAGATACGAATTGAACTTAACCCAGTTTGCAGAAAAACTAGCTTCGGGAGAAGTTCAGTTTATGAGAAAAAATCGAACAGGGGAATCTTTAGCGACCTTAGTAGATTCTGTCACTAATAAAACCTATGCTCAGGTGCCAATCAAATCTGTACCTGTTGAACTTGGAGCAAGTATAGCCACAGCTGGACTAGCCCAGAAATTGGAAGAACTTTCTGCAAAGCTTGATTTGCTAGAAAATAAAATAAACCAAGTCAATAGGAATTTTGATTTAAACAGATATGCTGAAGTATTGTCTGCAAAAGAAAAATATGAGACAGCTCTCCTTATTCAAGACTTTGATACAAGAAAACAGTTACTCAGGGAGGCCTATTCTCAAGCAACCAATGCTAAAAATTTGTTGCTACAACAAATTTATGATTCCAAGTATAAAATTGAAGAGCGAAATAAAGATGAAAGAAATAAAAATAAGTTACAAAAATTGACTTCTAGAAGTAAGACTAAAGAAGATAATGAATTAGCAGAAACAACTTTAATGAATTTACAGTATTTAAAAGATGCATTCAGTTTCCAGATTGGTAGTTTGACTGAATTGCAGGAATATGAGGCGTTAAATTATTGTTTACTTGATTTTGAAAATATTATTTTAGATGATTTCTCTAGTAATGATGCTCTCTTATTGGACGAGTTTACTTCAAATTCAAAAAATCCTTTTAAATTTTTTTCTAGTGAAGTATTAGAATCAACAAAGTCACTAACAGAATTTATTGCCAATAATGATGATCTTTTGGAAGTTCATTTTATTCCTGAACAACTTATAATATCTCAGAATGAGGAGGAAATTGATAGTGAAAACTAATATTTGCAAAAAATGTGGCAAAGAAATAAGTGATAGCAAAGAAATGTGCCATGACTGCCAGAATAAAAGGAATGATAAACAAAGAAAAATTGGCGGAGGAATTTTAGGATTAGTATTTCTAACAATTCTTGGAGTTGTTAAATATTTTTCCAGTTCGCATAATGATGAATCCAATAATAAAGAACTCTGAGTAGTTAATTAGTAACTGAACTTATTTTTTATATATTAGAAAGAATTGAGGAATAAAATGGGGACATTGAATGATTTTAAATTAATAAATAATATTTCAAGAAAGTATTTTGAACAACTACAATTGGATATAGATATATCTGATATTGAAAAGTCAAGATTAGGTTTTTATATGTTTATCTTATCTTGCGTAACAGATATTACAGATGTTGAGGATCTAAAAGGACTTGTGATAGATACTGACTTTCAAAGAAAAATATATAAAAGAACAAATAATGATTTAGGAATTGATGCAGTCTATATTGATGAAACAAATTATGAAATTAATCTGTTTAATTTTAAGTATCGAGAAAAGTATAATATAGATAAGACACAGTCTTTGAATACAGTTAGTGATAGTTCAAAATTTTTAAATACTATCTTAAGTGGTAATCTAGACGGCTTGGATGAACTTACCAAAGAAACTGTAGAATCAATCATTGAAAAATATAATTCCAACGAGATTTGGACTACACGGTTGTATCTAATTTCTAATGAAAACCAGAGGTTGAATTTAAATATTAATGAGGTTCAATCATTTATTGATACTTATGACGTAAAAGTTATTCCAATTAGCTTAGATGATATTGTTGACTTTATTTCAGAAAAACCAGATGATAGGAAAGCAGAGTTTGTTGTTGACTCTGATTCGGTTATGATATTTAAGGAGGATCCAATGTCTTCCTCACAATCATATTTAGTCAAATTGTCGCTCATTACTTTAATTCGACTAACATGCAAGAACGAACAGTTGAGAAATGATTATTCAATTGAAGATTACAACAGTTTAAAAAATCAAAATCTTGATGTTGCATTGCTATATGATAATGTAAGAGGGTATCTAGGAAATACGAAGTTTAATAAAAATATTCTCAATTCATTAGATGAAGAACCAGACAGATTCTTTATGTATAATAACGGAATTACCATTACAGCAAATAAAGTTCAAGCGAACAAAATTAATGGAAATAAAAAACTAAGATGTACTTTGGATGGATTTCAAATTGTGAATGGAGGACAAACATTACGCACAATTTATAAATATAAGGAAAATAAATTCGATGAGGAAAAACTATCAAATGCTGAAATATTAGTCAGAATTTTTCAAACAGAAAATAATTCTGTTTTGACTAATAATATTGCAGAGTTTACAAATAGTCAAAATGCAATTTCTGCTGTGGATTTAAAATCAATTAGCAATATTCAGATAAAAATTGAAGAATATTTTAAAGAAAATGGTATTTCTTACATAAGGAAAACTGATAAAAGTAGCGATGTTTTATCAGAGTCAATAACTATGGAAGTAATGGCACAGCTTATCTATTCTAAATTGGGTTATCCTGAACTTGTGACGAATCAAAAAGCTGCTTTATTCAATAGATATTATGATGACATTTTTAATGATAATTTAGATTTTGATGATTTAATTTCACTATATAGGACTTATAAAGATATTGAAACAAATTATAGTGATTCAACAAAACAAATGCGTTTTTATATTGTATGGATGATGTTAAATAAGGGAATTGATATGGAAACTTCAATTGCAAAATTAAAGGAAGCATTATCAACATACAAGAAGGATGAAAATTTATCGAATGCTCGTAAAATAATTCAAAAACCTTTTAAATTACATCTTGAACAAATATTATGAGGAGAACTAAAATGACACAACTTTCACCAAAATACAATCCAGCTGAGGTTGAAGCTGGGCGCTATCAGAAATGGCTTGATGAGGATGTTTTCAAACCGTCAGGCGATAAAAAAGCGCACCCTTACTCTATCGTGATTCCACCGCCGAATGTGACGGGGAAATTGCACCTTGGTCACGCTTGGGACACGACTTTGCCGGATATTATTATCCGTCAGAAGCGCATGCAGGGCTTTGACACGCTCTGGCTACCAGGAATGGATCATGCTGGGATTGCTACGCAAGCCAAAGTAGAAGCCCGTTTGGCTGAAGATGGCATTTCCCGCTATGACCTTGGCCGTGAAAAATTCTTGGATAAGGTCTGGGAATGGAAGGATGAGTATGCGGCAACCATCAAGGAGCAATGGGGCAAGATGGGAATTTCTGTTGATTATTCGCGGGAACGTTTCACCCTTGATGAAGGATTGTCTAAAGCGGTCCGCAAGGTTTTCGTAGAACTCTATAAAAAAGGCTGGATTTATCGCGGCGAATTTATCATCAACTGGGACCCTAAGGCACGCACAGCTTTGTCCGACATCGAAGTCATTCATAAGGATGTGGAAGGTGCCTTCTACCATATGAATTATATGTTGGAAGATGGCTCGCGCGCTTTGGAAGTTGCGACCACGCGTCCAGAGACCATGTTTGGGGATACGGCTGTCGCTGTCAATCCAAATGATGATCGTTACAAAGATCTGATTGGACAAAATGTAATCTTACCAATCGTTAATAAGCCAATTCCAATTGTGGCAGATGAACATGCTGATCCAGAATTTGGAACAGGTGTTGTTAAGATCACACCTGCCCATGACCCTAACGACTTCCTCGTTGGTCAACGCCACAATCTGCCTCAAGTCAATGTCATGAATGACGATGGAACCATGAATGAATTAGCTGGCGAATTTGCAGGTATGGACCGTTTTGAAGCCCGCAAGGCAACTGTTAAGAAACTGGAAGAAATCGGCGCTCTTGTGGAAATCGAAAAGATGACCCACTCGGTTGGTCACTCAGAACGGACAGGTGTACCAATTGAGCCACGTCTGTCTACCCAGTGGTTCGTTAAGATGGACCAACTGGCTAAGAATGCCATTGCCAATCAAGACACTGATGACAAAGTGGACTTTTACCCACCGCGTTTCAATGATACCTTCCTGCAATGGATGGAAAATGTGCATGACTGGGTGATTTCCCGTCAGCTCTGGTGGGGTCACCAAATCCCTGCTTGGTACAATGCGGATGGTGACATGTATGTCGGTGAAGAGGCTCCAGAGGGTGATGGCTGGAAGCAAGATGAAGATGTCCTTGACACTTGGTTCAGCTCTGCTCTTTGGCCATTCTCAACCATGGGCTGGCCTGACACGGACTCAGAAGATTTCAAACGTTATTTCCCAACATCAACGCTGGTAACGGGTTATGACATCATTTTCTTCTGGGTGTCTCGTATGATTTTCCAATCTTTGGAATTCACTGGTCGCCGTCCTTTCCAGAATGTTCTCATCCACGGACTTATCCGTGACGAACAAGGGCGCAAGATGTCTAAATCTCTCGGTAACGGCATTGACCCTATGGATGTTGTTGACAAATACGGTGCTGATGCTTTGCGTTGGTTCCTGTCAAATGGATCTGCACCGGGTCAAGATGTGCGTTTCTCTTACGAAAAAATAGACGCTGCTTGGAATTTCATTAACAAGATTTGGAACATTTCCCGCTATATCCTCATGAATAATGAAGGCCTTAGCCTTGATCAAGCTAGCAAAAATGTTGTTTTAGTAACCAATGGCAAAGCTGGTAATGTGACGGACCGCTGGATTCTTCATAACCTCAATGAAACCATTGCCAAAGTTACTGAAAACTTCGACAAGTTCGAATTCGGTGTGGCTGGTCACATCCTTTATAATTTCATCTGGGATGAATTTGCCGACTGGTATGTGGAGTTGACCAAAGAAGTCCTTTACAGCGAAGATGAGGCTGAAAAAGTTATTACGCGTTCGGTCCTCCTTTACACCTTGGACAAAATCCTGCGTCTTCTCCATCCTATCATGCCATTTGTAACAGAAGAAATCTTCGGTCAATACGCAGATGGTTCTATCGTGACAGCAGCTTATCCAACTGTTAATCCTGCTTTTGAAAATCAAACGGCGCATTCTGGCGTGGAAAGTCTCAAAGACCTGATTCGAGCTGTACGTAATGCGCGTGCAGAAGTCAACGTAGCTCCAAGCAAACCTATCACTATTCTTGTCAAAACAAGCGATAGCAACTTGGAAGACTTCTTCAAGGCTAATGTCAACTACATCAAACGCTTCACAAACCCAGAAACACTTGAAATCAGCTCTGCCATTGCCGCCCCAGAACTAAACATGTCAAGCGTCATCACAGGTGCAGAAATCTTCCTGCCGCTGGCAGACTTGCTCAATGTTGAGGAAGAACTAGCCCGCCTCAACAAAGAACTGGCCAAATGGCAAAAAGAACTAGACATAGTTGCTAAAAAACTCAGCAACGACCGCTTCGTCCAAAACGCCAAACCCGAAATCGTCCAAAAAGAACGCGACAAACAAACCGACTACCAAGCTAAATATGATGCGACACAAGAACGTATCACTGAAATGAAGGCTTTGATGAAATAACTAACCGTAGACAAACTTATTTTAGGCAGCACTCATGTGAGATGAGATTTTAATTGAGTGAAGTAGTTAAAATTTTAAAACGTTAGCAATGCTAGCGTTTTTTAGGATATACTTATATATAATAATTGAAGGGGTAAAAAATTGTGTTAAACATTTTAAAATTTGCATTATGGTATATACTACTGATGATATGGCTTTTTGGTAAATTAGAATGGAATGTTATTCGTACGACTTTTCGTGATTTATTTTCATTCAGCTATTTTGTTTATTTATTATTTCGTGTAGTATGGATAGATTATGTTAACAATTTTAGCTTTATTGAGTGGATTATGCTACTATTTTTTGTTTTGTCAATTATCCAAGATGCTATGCGTGAATTACGTTATGCATTAGAAATGATTAAAGTAAAAAAGGTTAATATTGGCGATGAAATCATAAGAAAGTATGATAAACTCAGAAATTTTTTATTTGTTGAACAAATTGAAGATACTACAGAAATTTTATTAGCATCGTTTTTAATTGAGCTTATATATATTCAACTTAATAAAAAAATAGTTATTTTAGGAAAGACTATAATTTACCACATCCCGACTATAAACTTAGTTAATAAAAGTAATGTTGAATTATTAAGTTTTATCATTGCTATATTAAGTATGTATGGTGTATATATTGGATTTTTACAATACTTAACAAGTGATTCAAAATCAGATATGTACTTAGGGCGAAGTAAGATTAATTATTTAATTAAAAAATCTTTTTGGTATCATACCACTCAGTCAAAAACTTTTATTCTTATGTTACTATCTACAGTATTTGTCCCAATAGTTGCTAAATTGGATATTGGATTTATTAAGGAATCAACAATATTGTGGCAAACATCATATTTTTTATTATTGGTAATATACGTTTTCTTATTACGCATGAGTCTATATATTATTAAAGTTGCTCTATTGATGAAAGCGAAGTCCGATGAGAAACTTAAAAAGAATATGAGAAGGGAAATTCAAAGGGAATATACAGATTTATTTTGGACAATTTATTATGGTAGAGACTATTATGGAAATAAATTCATTGAAAATACATTATCTCGTGATCTAAGAAAGATAGAGAAGAATAAGTATGAAGAATTTATTAGAAATATTTTTGGAGAAGAATATTTTGATGGAAATTTATATTATAGTAGTATAGATAGATTGAATACTGAATTAAAACTATCCCAATACGAAAAAATTAAGAATTGGATTACAACAAAAATTCCGATACTTAATGACAGAACTTGGTTGAAAACTTATCAAGATAAAAATAATCATGATTTAGGAGAAAAATGGAAAGATTTTTATAGTTATTTAAAAAATTTCACTTTTGAAAAATGGAATTTTCTATATAAAAAAGACATTCTAGAAACAATAAATTTTCAATGTTATAAACCGTTATTAGAATCGGATCAAGTAATTTTTGAAAAGATATTAAACAAGGATAATCTAATTACAGAGAGTATATTGAAAGTGGAAATGAGTAGCATAACACCAAGTTATCTTAATCCAAGTAGTGAAAACTATGAACTCTCAAGTGACTCTATTTTGGTTTATTTGCTGGATTTACAATATAATTTAATAAAAAATATTAATAGTAGTAGGTATGTTCAAAAAGTTATTGATGAAACTTTGGAAACAACACGAAAAATAAAAGAAATAGTGAAAATTACTCTAAAATGCAGATGAGCTTTTTTAATCAACTTGAGAGTTATAAATGGAGACAAATTTTAGACATAATGGATAAATGTGAATCTCGTTCTAGTATTAGCTTACCTAATCAAGATGTCTTTCTGCTTGAATTCTCAGAACATATACTGGAAGACCTGAATAATACTAACTTGTATTCTCAAATTTTCTTAGAAAAAATTATTGAGGAGTATAATGAAAATCTATATAGAGCAATGAATTCTCTTTATAAAATATTGTATCAATTGTATCGATTAACAGTTAATAATAATGATACAGAAGCTAATTGGAAAATCAATGAATTAATTAAGTTGTTAAACGGGCCTGTTGAATTTATAGCATGCCAATTAGTTGATATTTTATACGATAATACGATGTTATTAAATAAAATATATATCAAAGATCAGTATGAAAATGACTTAGGAAGAAAATTAGTAAAATATAAAATTATTCATCAAAAAGAACGAGACTTGGAAAGTCTGAATAACAGAGGAGGATTATCATATAGGAGCATACCAGAAAGTAAAAATGAAATAACTATTCAAATCAATTCTTACAAATTATTGTCCTATTTTGCTTTATTAGATGAGTTGAATAGAAATTTTGAATCAGAAAATGAATGGATAGATGGTACAAATGAAAATATTATTCGGATATTAGAAGATAAAGATATTAATTTTGACAATTTAGTTAGGAATACAATTAAATTATTCAATGACAAATCAATAGTTGAAAGAGATGAATTAGAAAAAATATTTATTGGTAATAGAAAGGCAAAAGATTGTACAGGCTATTTATATACATAATCTATCTTTCGCTTTTTCTAGTAAAATACAACTACAAAATAAAAAATTCTAAAAGGCGGGATTTCATAGCTATATCCACTTCAGTCCATTTATCGGATTAATTGAGTGAGGAATTGACCTTATGGACGTAATCTCACAACATCAGCAAATCAGAATTTATTGCGCAGATTTTGGTGGAAAAATTGGAAGATCTCTATGATATCCAAGAAGCTGATTTGGTTGTGCAGAGTGGCTTGATGATGGGCAAGTGACTTATCTCATGATGAAATGATGAAGCGTTATGGATAAGTATCACGTTCGTTATGCCTCAACTTTTTTCAAAGCCATGGACAAACTGTATAGGGGAGCGCAGAAGGTTAGCCAGATGGATTGACAAACATCTAGTAAATGTTGATTTTCCTAAAGTATCGGGAAAATATCTGACAGACAGTTTGGCTGATTATGTTTGCGTGTGGGGTCTTACTGCATTATTGCTAAGGTTGATGATGAGGATTTTGTCATTATGAATGTTTATGCCGCTAAGCGCTCAGATGTGTGAGAAGGTTTTGATTTACCTAAATTAGATACACTCATATTAGCTGTGCCTTTCTCGTGGAAAAATAATCTCATTCAGTATACAGGCGTATTCATCGTCCTTATCCATACAAATCCGAAGTAAAGATTTTTGATTACCTTGATATTTACGTTCCCTATCTTGAAAAATGTATCAGAAAAGGTAAATTGTTTACAAGACAATGGCATATCAGCTGAATGAAAGTCACCAAAAGCAGACTTTATTTGATTGATAATGGATCTTACGTTAAGGCCTTCAGAGAAGATTTGGAACAAGTGCATTCAAGCGTCTTTCTTTGAGCAGCCTCTATAGATAGTCAGAGAATTTATCTTTTTTGAAAGATTCAGAGGGAAAATAATAAAGATACAAATTTCTCAAAAACATAAATTAAGTTCATGGTTTAAAGGAATAGAAAAAGAAAATATAGGAAGTGAAGCTGTTAAATGAAAAGCCATCAACAAGTTTAGTTATTGTTGATGAATCCATTATCTGGTATGGCAATCTTTCACCAATAGGTTATCAGGATGATGAAACTGCTAGTTTGCTTCGATTAGAAAGTACAGATGTTGCTAAAGGTTTTTAGCTATGTATGAAAAAAGTAAGTCTTAAAAGCGGATTAAGACAAATGGTGTAAAGTTATTTAAACATCAAAATAGTAAACGTTTGCTCGTTTTGCTATACTTCAAGTGTTTGATTGATTTCATAGTTGTATTAATTTCAGTCTATCCTTGGGTTAATTTGATTTAGTTATGTAAGGATAGTTCGGAAATTTTTGTCTGGCATTAATATTAGGATTTATTTTCTCCACCCCAAAATAAAACAGAAAAAAAGCGAGAAAAGCTATTGACAAAGGGGGGAAGAGCTGGTAGAATAAAGAAGTTGTCTCAGAAAGAGGCAGAGCCCTTTGAAAACTGAACAAGAAGACGAACCAACCAAAGTGCAGGGTGACATAAAGAAATGTGACCTGTCAAAGAACGAAACATAAATCTGTCAGTGGACAGAAATGAGTGAAGACTCAAACGATTAAATGAGAGTTTGATCCTGGCTCAGGACGAACGCTGGCGGCGTGCCTAATACATGCAAG
>ERZ773090.629-NODE-629-length-16143-cov-6.15365_pt1 | contig 16143 bp, 14 predicted proteins | sample MGYA00580579_ERZ773090 | MGnify/ENA primary metagenome ERZ773090 (study PRJEB29015, sample SAMEA2738014) | human oral metagenome | biome: human oral; feature: human-associated habitat; material: dental | place: China | collected 2132 ... | reverse complement strand
CGCCAAAGCCCAAGGCCTGTGGCTTGAGCAAGACGCCCCCGAGGCCAAATACTCCGAATATTTGGAGCTCGACCTGTCCACCGTGGTGCCGTCCATCGCCGGCCCGAAACGCCCCCAGGACCGGATTCTCCTGTCCGAAGCCAAGGAAGCCTTCCGCCGCGACCTGCCGAACTACTGCAACGACACCGAAACCCTGCCCGCCACCACCCTCACCGGCACATTCGAGGCAAACTATAACTCCTCCCGACCCGGTAGTGGGGAATCCGCCGCCGAGGGCGCGGAAGGCCGCCTGTCCCACCCGGTGACCATTACCTCCCCGCAAGGCGGCGAATACACGGTCGACCACGGCATGGTGGCGATCGCCTCCATCACCTCCTGCACCAACACCTCCAACCCGTCGGTCATGGTGGGTGCCGGCCTAATCGCCCGGAAAGCCGCGGCGAAAGGCCTGAAAGCCAAGCCATGGGTGAAAACCATTTGCGCCCCCGGCTCCCAAGTGGTGGACGGCTACTACCAGCGCGCCGACCTGTGGAAAGACCTGGAGGCCCTGGGCTTCTACCTGTCTGGCTTCGGCTGCGCCTCCTGCATCGGCAACTCCGGCCCCCTCCCCGACGAAGTGTCGGCCGCCATCAACGAATACGACCTCACCGCCACCGCGGTGCTGTCCGGCAACCGTAACTTCGAAGGCCGCATCTCCCCCGACGTGAAGATGAACTACCTGGCCTCCCCCATCATGGTGATCGCCTACGCCATTGCCGGCACCATGGACTTCGACTTCGCCACCCAACCACTTGGCCAAGACCAAGACGGCAACGATGTGTTCCTCACCGACATTTGGCCATCCACGGAAGAAATCGAAGAAACCATGGCATCCGCCATTTCCCGCGAACTCTACGAGGCCGACTACGCCGACGTATTCAAGGGCGACAAGCAGTGGCAGGAACTCGACATTCCCACCGGGAAAACCTTCGCCTGGAACGAAGACTCCACCTACATCCGCAAAGCCCCCTACTTTGACGGCATGACCATGGAGCCCCAACCGGTCACCGACATTCACGGCGCCCGGGTGCTGGCAAAACTGGGCGATTCGGTCACCACCGACCACATTTCCCCCGCATCCTCCATCAAACCGGGCACCCCGGCCGCCCAATACCTCGATGCCAACGGTGTGGCCCGCAAAGACTACAACTCGCTGGGCTCCCGGCGCGGCAACCATGAGGTCATGATGCGGGGCACATTCGCTAACATTCGGCTGCAGAACCAGTTGGTGGATATTGCCGGTGGCTACACCCGGGACTTCACCCAGGAGGGTGGCCCGCAGGCGTTCGTGTTTGATGCGTGCGAGAACTATAAGGCCGCCGGTATTCCGTTGGTGGTGCTCGGCGGTAAGGAGTACGGCACGGGTTCGTCTCGTGACTGGGCTGCGAAGGGCACGAATTTGTTGGGTGTAAAGGCGGTGATTACCGAGTCGTTTGAGCGGATTCACCGGTCGAATTTGATTGGTATGGGGGTCATTCCATTGCAGTTCCCGGCGGGTGAATCCCATGAGTCGTTGGGGTTGGATGGGACGGAAACGTTCGACATTACCGGCATTGAGCAGCTGAATTCCGGTGTGACGCCGGAGACCGTGCATGTGACCGCGACGAAGGAGTCGGGTGATGTGGTGGAGTTTGATGCTGTGGTGCGGATTGATACTCCTGGTGAGGCGGATTATTACCGTAATGGCGGTATTTTGCAGTATGTGCTGCGTAATATGGCTAAGAGCTAGGTAAATGTTTAAGTTGGCCCGGGGTTCCCGGGCCAATAGTTTTTTAAGGAGTGGTTATGCCGGTGGTGAGTTCGTCGGAGTTGTCGCAGCGGCGGCAGGAGATTTTGGATGGGGCGCGGCGGTGTTTTGCGGAGCATGGTTATGAGGGGGCGACGGTGCGCCGGCTGGAGGAGACGATTGGGAAGTCGCGGGGGGCGATTTTTCATCATTTTGGGGATAAGGAGAATTTGTTTTTAGCGTTGGCGCGCGAAGATGCGGCGCGGATGGCTGAGGTGGTGGCGGCGAATGGGTTGGTGGAGGTGATGCGGGATATGTTGAAGCATCCCGAGCGGCATGATTGGTTGGCCACCAGGTTGGAGATTACGAAGATGTTGCGGACGGATCCGACGTTTCGGATGCGGTGGCAGGAGCATCAGAAGGTGTTGGATGATGCGGTGCGGGCGCGGTTGACGGCGAATGCGCGGCGGGGTGGGTTGCGTAGCGATGTTGAGATTGGGGTGATTCACACGTATCTTGAAACGGTGCTTGATGGTTTTATCACTCGGTTGGCTTCGGGTGCGCCTACGGATGATTTGGAGGCCGTGTTGCATTTGGTGGAGTCGAGTGTGCGAAGCCAGTCGTCGGTTGAGTAAGGGAATGCGTGGGATGTTTTTGTTTGTGTCGTTGCGGCCGGCTGGTGAGTTGTATCATCAGGTGGCGGTGACGGAGTTTGCGGATTTTGTGCGGGCTACGGGTGTGGTTGATTGTGAGCATCGGATTATTGCGGGGGTGTCTGATGAGGTGGGGGATGTGTCGGGGTTTGCTGGGGTGATTGTGGGGGGTAGTTCGTTGAATGTGACAAATGATGCTTATGATGCGTATCAGGTGCATGTGCATCGGCAGTTGCGGTTGCTTGTCGACGCTGCTACGCCGGTGTTTTTCATTTGTTTCGGGGCCGGCTGGTTGGCGGATGCTACCGGGGGTCGGGTAGATCGGTCACATGCGGAGTCGAGTGGGGGGAGTGTGGTGGAGTTATTGCCTGCCGCATTGTCGGATCCGGTGTGTGGGGGGTTGCCGGATCGGTTTATGGGGTTGACGGGGCATACGGAGTCGATTGCCGAGGTGGGGCCGGGGGTGACGGTGTTAGCGTCGGGGCCGACGTGCCCGGTGCAGCTTTTCCGGTGGGGTGGGAATAAGTGGGCGTCGCAGTTTCATTGTGAGATGGATGCTGCAGCGATGGAGGCCCGCATGCGGTTTTTTATTGACTATGGTTATTTTTCCCGGGCGGATTTCGCGTCGATTGTGGCGTCGTTGGGTTCGGTTGATGTGCGGTGGGCGCATCGGGTGTTGCAGAATTTTATTTCGTATTGTTTGAGTGAAAGAGTCACTGATGTTGCCGTTTTTGCTTCTTAGTCACCGGCCGGAGGATGAGGCTGCGCATGCGGAGCATCATTCGTTTCGGCGGATCATGGGGTTGCGTTCCGAGGAATTAGTGCAGGTTCGGATGAACCTGGAGCAGCCGGAGCTTGATTTCGCGGATTATTCGGGCATTATTTTGGGTGGGGGGCCGTTTAATAATACGGATATGCGGAAGTCGGTGGTGCAGCGGCAGGTGGAGGCGTATGTGACTCCGATTGTGTCGCGGGTGGTTGCTGAGGATTTCCCGTTTTTGGGGGCGTGCTATGGGATTGGGGTGGTTGGTTCCGTGGTGGGGGCGACGATCAGTCGGGTGTTTGGGGAGAAGCCGGCGTGTATCACGGCGTCGTTGACGCCGGAGGGGGCGAGGGATCCTTTGTTGGCGGGGATGCCGGCACTATTTGACACGCTGGTGGGGCATGTGGAGGCGGTTGAGGCATTGCCTAATGAGGCGACGTGTTTGGTGAATGGGACCGATTGTCCGGTGCAAATGTTCAAGGTGGGGTCGAATGTGTATGCGACCCAGTTTCATCCCGAGCTGGAGTTGCGGACGTTTATTCAACGGTTGCAGATTTATGCGGATAACGGGTATTACGAGCCGTATGAATATGATGCGATCGTGGCGGGGGCGGCGGCCGCGAACCTGGAGACCGATAATCTGATTCTCCGTAATTTCCGGGATCTTTATGCCAGGTAAGGTGTGGCGGCGTAGCATGTGACGCATGTTTGCGATCATGACTGTTACCGGCATTGACCATGTGGGTATTATTGCCGCCGTGTCCACGGCCTGCGCCGAACTCAATATTAATATTCATAATGTGTCCCAGACGCTGATGGATGATTATTTCACCATGATTCTGCACGTGGCGTTTGACGAGTCGGAGGTGGATATCACCACGATTCAGGAGAAAATGACCGAGGTGGGTGAGCGGGAGAAGCTGGTTATCCGCATTCAGTCCCAGGCTATTTTTGATGCCATGAACATTATTTAGGGGGTGTGGCATGGATTTTCATCATTCATCAAACAATATTCTCGACACCATTGCGATGATCGAGAAGTATCGGCTGGATATTCGCACGGTCACCATGGGGATTTCCCTGCTGGGGTGCATGCGGTCTGCGACGAAGGACACTTGCACGGCGGTGTATGACACGATCACGCGCCGGGCGGAGCACCTGGTGTCGGAGTGTGAGAAGATTGAGTGGGAATTGGGGATTCCCATTGTGAATAAGCGGATTTCGGTGACCCCGGTGGCGTTGATAGCTTCCCGGGAGCATGAGTTGGTTGCCCACGCGCTGGATGAGGCGGCGAAGGCTGTGGGGGTGAATTTCATTGGTGGGTATTCCGCCCTGGTGGAGAAGGGCATGTCGGAGAGTGACAGCCGGTTGATTGCGTCCATTCCGGAGGCGTTGGCGTCGACGGATGTGGTGTGTTCGTCGGTGAATATTGGTTCGTCCCGGGCCGGCATCAATATGGATGCGGTGCGCACCATGGGGGAGGTTATTAAGCAGGCGGCCGAGTTGACGAAGGATCAGGGGGCGATTGGGTGCGCCAAGCTGGTGGTGTTCGCCAACGCGGTGGGCGATAACCCGTTTATGGCGGGGGCGTTCCATGGGGTGGAGGAGCCGGATTGTGTGGTGTCGGTGGGGGTTTCCGGCCCGGGCGTGGTGGATCGGGCGTTGGGGTCCCTGGCGGGGGCCAGCCTGGATGAGGTGGCAGAGGCGATCAAGAAGGCGGCGTTTAAGATTACGCGGGCCGGCCAGTTGGTGGGCACCATGGCGTCCCAGCGGCTTCAGGTGCCGTTCGGGATTGTGGATTTGTCCCTGGCGCCGACCGCCGAATTGGGGGATTCGGTGGCGCACATCATGGAGCACATGGGGTTGTCGCAGGTGGGGACGCATGGGACGACCGCGGCGTTGGCGCTGCTCAATGATGCGGTGAAGAAGGGCGGCATGATGGCGTGTTCCCGGGTTGGGGGTTTGTCGGGGTCGTTCATTCCGGTGTCGGAGGATAAAGGCATGATCGATGCGGTGCGGGCCGGCACTATGAGCGTCGATAAGCTAGAGGCCATGACCGCTATTTGTTCGGTGGGGTTAGACATGGTGGCCATACCTGGGGACACGTCGGCGGAACTCATTGCGGGCATGATCGCGGACGAGGCTGCGATTGGGGTGATGAACCATAAAACCACGGCGGTGCGGGTCATTCCGGTTCCCGGCATGGGTCCGGGCGACCAGGTGGATTTCGGGGGGTTGCTCGGCTACGCCCCCATCATTCCGGTGTCCACTGTGGATAACTCGGAGTTTATTCGCCGCGGGGGGTTCATTCCCGCCCCGGTGCACGGTTTCCGCAACTAAGGAACCATAGTGGCCCAATGACCGGCACGAGTGTTGCTAGAAACCATGCGCGTTTGTGCCGGTTTGGCCGGTGGTAGAGGAAATGCCAGGCGGCGAGCTTGAGGGTGATGTCTGCTGCGATAATGATCTTTTTCACGATAGTTCCACGATCTCCATGTAGTCGTCGTTCCATAGGTCTTCGTCCCCGTCCGGGAGGATAATCACCCGTTCCGGTTCGAGGGCCCGCACCGCGCCGGGGTCGTGGGTGACCAGGACGACCGCGCCAGTGTAGGTGCGGAGGGCTTGGAGTACTTGTTCCCGGGAGATGGGGTCGAGGTTGTTTGTGGGCTCGTCGAGCAGTAACACGTTTGCCCGGGATGATACCAGGGCGGCGAGTGCCAGGCGGGTTTTCTCCCCACCGGATAGGGTGCCGGCCGGTTGTTGGAGTTGTTCCCCGGAGAACAGGAATGCGCCCAGTAGACTCCGCAGGTCTTGTTCGACGGCGTCGGGGCAGGCGGCGATGGTGTTTTCCCACACGGTTTTGTTCGGGTCAATGGTGTTGTGTTCCTGGGCGAAATAGCCGATTTTCAACCCGTGCCCGGTCACGATGCCGCCCGCCCCATCGGTGTGCTCCTCCCCTGCCAGCAGTCGCAGCAGGGTGGTTTTTCCGGCGCCGTTAAAGCCCAGCACTACCACGCGGGATTGCTTATCGACGGCTAAATCCACCCCGGCGAACACCTCCAGGGAGCCGTACGTTTTCGTCAACCCGGTGGCCTGCAAGGGGGTTTTCCCGCAGGGGGCGGGGGTGGGGAAAGAAATGTGGGCCACCCGGTCTTTTTGGCGGACCTTGTCCGCGGAGCCCACCAGCCGGTCGGCGCGGGCCAGCATTTGTTTAGCGGCCGCCGCTTTTGTGGCTTTCGCCCCGAACCGGGCCGCCTGTTCCTTCAGGGCGGCCGCTTTTTTCTCCGCGTTGGCGTGCTCCCGCCGGCGGCGGGCCTCGTCGGCGGCGCGGGCCTCCAGGTAGCGTCGATAGCCCATGTTGTACACGTCCACTTCGGCGCGCACCGCGTCCAGGAACCAAATCTTATTGCACACCGCGGCGAGCAGTTTCACGTCGTGGCTGATGAGGACCAGCCCGCCTTCGTGTTTGGCTAAAAACTCCCGCAGCCACATGATGGAGTCCGCATCCAGGTGGTTTGTGGGCTCGTCCAGCAGGAGGGTGGTGGTGGATTTCCCGGAACCGGCGGAGGCCGCGAACAGGATTTGCGCCAGCTCCACCCGGCGCCGCTGGCCCCCGGATAGGGTTTTTAGCGGCTGGTCCAGCACCCGGGCCGGCAGCCCCAGGGTGTCGCAGATTTGGGCGGCTTCCGCGTTGCCTTCGTAGCCGCCGAGGGAATGGTAGCGTTCTTCCAGGCGGGCGTATTTTTTGATCGCCTGGTCGCGGCGGCGGGGGTCCTCGGTGGTTTCCATGATTTCCTGCTGCCGGTCCATGTTCCGCATGATGGTGTCTAGGCCGCGGGCGGAGAGAACCCGGTCCCGGGCGGTTTGTTCCAGGTTTCCTTCCCGGGAATCCTGGGGTAGGTAACCAATCTCCCCGGAGCGGGTGACCGAGCCGCCGTAGGGTTCGGTTTCGCCCGCCAGTATGCGCATGGTGGTGGTTTTTCCGGCGCCGTTGCGACCCACCAGGCCAATGCGGTCACCGGGTTGGACTCGGAGCTGTTGTTTAGGGGCGGTTAGGAGGGTCCTGGCGCCCACCCGAACTTCAAAGTCATTGGTCACGATCACAAGCGAAAATACTAGCACCCTGTGGTGACGGGCAGTTAATGATATACCTTTTAGGCAAAAAGTCAAGTGGTAGCAGAATAAAAAACCAGCCTGTGGATAACTTTGGCCAGTTTTCTGTGCCCGAGCTTAACAATCCACAGGTTTTCATTGGGGTGGTTGCGTAGCCGGGATGCTTCGGCTTAGCTGGAGTTATGAGCCCCATACAGCAGATTTTGCGGCGCAGAGCGGCGGAAGACTCCGCCCTCCTGTTGCATATCGCTTCCGAGAAACCGTCGGCAAGCGATCTTGCCGCGTGGGGTCGTATCACCCTCAAGCGGGCCCGCCGCATGCTTTGGGTTGTGAAGGTGCTTGGCAGGGCGCTGCTCACGAAGCTTACCAGCCGCCACCTCAGCTACGATGAGATCGACATCATTGCTTCCGGGCTGAACAAACTGACCGGCACCGACACGGATCGGGTGAAACTCGTGGATGATTTCTGCGAGCAGGCCGCCAAGGTGCTCCCCCACGAGCTGGAGCAGCACGTGAAGCAAACCGTGGCGAACCTTACCGCGCACCGGAACCATCCCCGGCTTGCTTTCAATAAGACCGCGGACGCCAACAACCACCTTTACTTCCAAGGGGCCGGGCCCGCCGAACTGGTGGCTGCGGTAGAAACCGAGCTGGTAGCCACCGCCAATGCGCTGCGCACCGACAGCATGAAGTTCTCGGAAGCAATGTTTCACGCCCTGGTGCGGAAAGTCCTCCACCCTTCCGGGAAAACCACCGACCCATTCCTCCCCTACCGTAACTGCTATGTGATTGTGCTGGATCCCACCCTGCGCTACCATGCTGACGGCAAGGTCATGACCACCACGGGCACGCTTGTCGACGTCAAAGACCTCGTCAACCGGGAGCTGCAACCCTACGGCTATGCGGTCGCCTACGCCCTGAGCACCGGGGGCGACTACGAGCACGTCGGTACCTATGGGGTGCAGCGCTTCTTCAACCAGCATCAGCGTTTCGTCGGTTCCCTGGAGCATCCCATTTGCGCCTATCCCGGGTGTGACCGTCCGGCAAAAACCTGCCAGGCCCACCATGTGCAGGCCGCGGCCCTGGGCGGGCCCACCCTCCTGTCGAATTATGCGCCACTATGCGCAGTGCATAATGGCCAGAACGATGACGACCCCAGCAAACCACCCAAAAACGGCCGGATCGAATTCGACCCGGCCACCCGAATCCCGGGGCTACGTAGGTTTCCCGGGGACCCATTGCGGTACAATCTCAACCCGGTCACGATAAAAGGAATCCGCAGATATTTAGCATATCTGCGGGGTGAAGGGTACGCGGCTTCCTTCCGGGACTAGACGTTGAAGCCGAGGGCGCGCAATTGTTCCCGCCCTTCCTCGGTGATCATGTTCGGCCCCCACGGGGGCATCCACACCCAGTCCAGTGTGAGGTTTTCCACCACACCGCTGCCCACCACGGCTTCCTGCGCCTGCTCTTCCAGCACGTCAGTGAGCGGGCAAGCAGGGCTGGTCAGGGTCATCTCAATGTGCGCGTCCACACCGTTTTCGATCCAAATGCTGTAAACCAACCCCAGGTCTACGACGTTGATGCCTAATTCGGGGTCGATAACGTCCCGCATGCACTCCTCAACTTCGTCCCGCTTCCGCTTGTCTTCCGGGGTTTGTTCCGGAATGTCCGCCAAGTCGGTGCGGGTTGGGATGCCGTTTTCCTCTGTCATTCCTGTTCCTCCATTGATTCCGCCGCCGCTGCCTGGAATGCTTTCCAGCCCAGCAGGGCGCATTTCACACGTGCCGGGTATTGCGACACCCCACTGAAGGCGATGCCGTCCCCGATTATTTCGTCGTCACCCGCGTAGTGGCCGCGGGAGGTGATCATTTTTTCAAATTCCGCCAGCTTTTCCAGCGCTTCCGGCAGGGGCTTGCCGACGATTTCCTCCGCCATCACGGACACGGACGCTTGGGAGATGGAACAGCCGGTAGCTTCATAGGACACATCAACCACGGTCTGTTTATCGTCGGAAAGCTTCACCCGGAGGGTGAGTTCGTCGCCGCAGGAAGGGTTCACATGGTGCACTTCGGCATCAAAGGGAGCCTTCAACCCTGCGTGCGTGGGATTCTTGTAGTGGTCCAGGATGACTTCCTGGTACATGGATTCAAGGTTCACGTTCAGACCAATCCTAATGCACTCCGAAAAATTCCCGGGCGGCCCGCACCGCCGACGCTAACGCATCCACTTCCGGGAAAGTGTTGTAGAAGTAGAACGATGCGCGTGCGGTGGATTGCACCCCTAAACTCCGGTGGATGGGCCAGGCACAATGGTGCCCCACCCGGATGCTCACGCCGTGGTCGTCGAGGACCTGGCCGAGGTCGTGCGGGTGGATGCCGTCGACAAGGAAGCTAATGGCGGCACCCCGCGCGTCGGCGGTGGTGGGGCCCACGATCGTCACTCCGGGAATTTCCTGGAGCTTTTCCAATGCGTAAGCGGTCAGCCGGTGCTCATGCTCGGCAATGTTCGCCATGCCAATTTCCCGGAGGAATCCGACTGCCGCGCCCAAGCCCACAACCTGGCTGGTCATTTGGGTGCCGGCCTCAAAGCGTTGCGGTGGGGGCGCGAAGGTGCTTTTGTCCATTGTCACGATTTCGATCATGGATCCGCCGGTCAAAAACGGGGGCAGTTGCGCCAGCCGCTCCGCCTTGCCGTAGAGTGCCCCAACCCCGGTGGGTCCGCACATTTTGTGGCCGGAGAATGCCGCGAAGTCCACATCCAGGGCGTGGAAATCCACCGGCATGTGCGGTACGGACTGGCAGGCGTCCAACACCACCAGGGCGCCTACCGCGCGGGCTCGCGCCACCAGGGTTGGCACATCCGTAACCGCCCCGGTCACATTCGACTGGTGAGTGAACGCCACCACTTTCACAGTGTCGTCCAATTCCAGGGAATCCATGTCGATACGGCCGTCTTCGGTGGTGGTATACCATTTCAGTGTCGCACCGGTGCGGCGGCATAACTCCTGCCACGGCACCAGGTTTGCGTGGTGCTCCAGCTCCGTGACCACAACGGTGTCCCCCGCCGTGAGCTGATCACCCAGCGTGTACGCCACCAGGTTCAGTGCTTCGGTGGCGTTTTTGGTGAACGCGATCTCCTCGTCGGCCGCACCCACAAACGCTGCAATGTCAGCGCGGGCCTGTTCGTAGGCGTCGGTGGCTTCTTCCGCCAACTGGTATGCGCCCCGATGCACTGGGGCGTTATGGCCAAGTACGAAGTCTTCCTCCGCCCGCCACACCCGCAGTGGCCGCTGGCTGGTCGCCCCGGAGTCGAGGTACACCAGGGGTTTATTCCCCCGGACGGTGCGGGACAGGATGGGGAATTCCGCGCGGATGGCTGCCTCGTTGAGTGTGCCATCTGGGTTGTGAAAACTAGTCATAATTTCTCGGAAGGGTTAGGCGAGGAACCGGTCGTATCCGTGCTCTTCCAGCTCGTCGGCCAATTCGGCACCGCCGGAGGTCACAATCTTGCCGTCGGCGAACACGTGCACGAAATCGGGTTTCACATAGTTGAGGATCCGCTTGTAGTGGGTAATCATGATGATCCCACCACCGGTTTCTTTCTGATAGTTGTTAATGCCTTCGGAAACAATGCGGAGCGCATCCACGTCCAGCCCGGAGTCGGTCTCATCCATGACCGCAAATTTTGGTTTCAGCAAATCCAGCTGCAGCACTTCGTGCCGTTTCTTCTCACCCCCGGAGAAGCCTTCGTTGACGGACCGTTCCGAGAATGCTTTGTCAATGTGCAGCCGGTTTTGGGCTTCTTTTACTTCTTTCACCCATTCCCGGAGTTTCGGGGCTTCCCCCCGCACCGCGGTGGCGGCGCTGCGGAGGAAGTTCGCCATTGACACTCCGGGGATTTCGGTGGGGTATTGCATTGCCAGGAACAGCCCGGCGCGGGCGCGCTCGTCAACATCCATTTCGAGAAGGTTTTCGCCGTCGAGGAGGACTTCCCCGTCGGTGATTTCGTAGCGGGGGTGACCGGCCAGGGTGTAGGCAAGGGTGGATTTCCCGGAACCGTTGGGGCCCATGATGGCGTGGATTTCCCCGGATTTGATGGTGAGGTCCACGCCTTTCAGGATGGGTTTCGGTTCGGAGTTTTCGTCGTTAGGGATGACTTGGGCGTGAAGGTTACGGATTTCAAGTGTGCTCATGTGTGTTCCTATGCGTGCTGTTGGAGGGCTTCTAGTTCGGCGGCAACCCGGTTTTCCAGGTCTTCCCGGATGGCGGCCACGGGGATGCGGCCGATGACTTCGGAGAAGAATCCGCGGACGATGAGTCGTCGGGCTTCTTCCGGGGGGATGCCGCGGGCCCGCAGGTAGAATTCTTGTTCGTCGTCGAAGCGGCCGACGGTGGCGGCATGGCCGGCGCCGATGATTTCGCCGGTTTCGATTTCTAGGTTGGGTACGGCGTCGGCGCGGGCGCCTTCGGTGAGTACGAGGTTGCGGTTTGCTTCGTACGTGTCGGTGCCTTGCGCGTTGGCCCGGATGAGCACGTCCCCCACCCAGGCGGTGCGGGCTTCTGGTTTCTTGGAAGAGGGGTCGGCTTGGAGGGCGCCTTTGTAGAGTACGTTGCTGCGGCAGTTGGGTACCGCATGGTCGACGAGGAGGCGTTGTTCGAAGAATTGGCCGTCGTCGGCGAAGTACACGCCGAGGAGTTCCGCGTCACCGCCGGGGCCGGTGAATCGGACTCGGGGGATGATGCGTACCACGTTGCCGCCGAAGAGGGCTACCGAGTGCCGGAGGATGCTGTCGCGCCCGAGGATGGCGGTGTGCCCGGAAAGGTGGATGGCGTCGTCGTCCCAGGAGGCGTCGGTGATGACGGTGAGTTTCGCGTTGTCGCCGATGACGAATTCCACATTGTCGGCGTGGGTGCCGCTGCCTTGGTAGTGCAGGTTGACGACGGCCTCGGCACCTTCTTCTACTTCAACGACGATGTGGGCGAAGGTGGTGTGGCCTGTGCCCGCCCCGGTGGTGGTGATTTGTACCGGTTCGGTGGTGACCGTGCCGGCGGCAAATTTCACATAGTGGGCTTCTTGGGCGGAGGTGAAGGCTTGGGCCCCTACTCGGTCGACGGGGGCTGCGCTGCGGCCCACCCGGGGGTCGGTTTTGGAAATTTTCTCGGAAGAGGTTCCGGTGATTTCCACGTTTTCTGTTGTTTGGGCCGGGAAGGTGCCGTTGTGGAGCCCGTTCAGGCGTCGTAACGGCACGAAGCGCCAGACTTCGTCTTTGCCGTGGGGAATGTCGAAGTCGTCCACGTTGAAGGAGGTGAATAGGTCGCCTTTGGTGTTGTGGACTGTTGCGTTTTTTACAGTTTCAGCCATGGTGGTTACCCCACCGATCCTTCCATTTGCAGTTCGATCAGCCGGTTGAGTTCTAGGGCGTATTCCATGGGGAGTTCTTTGGCGATGGGTTCGACGAATCCGCGGACGATCATGGCCATGGCTTCGTCTTCTTTAATGCCGCGGGACATGAGGTAGAACAGTTGTTCTTCCGAGACTTGGGAGACGGTGGCTTCGTGCCCTAGGGACACGTGGTCGTTACGGATGTCGTTGTAGGGGTAGGTGTCGGTGCGGGAAATGCTGTCGACGAGGAGGGCGTCGCATTCCACGTTGGAGGTGGAGTGGTGGGCGTTTGCGTTGATGCGCACCAAACCCCGGTAGGCGGCGCGGCCCCCGCCGCGGGCCACGGATTTCGACACAATGTTGGAGGAGGTGTGGGGGGCCATGTGCACCATTTTTGCCCCGGTGTCTTGGAATTGGCCTTCGCCGGCGAACGCCACGGAAAGCACTTCGCCTTTGGCGTGGGGGCCGGTCATCCACACGGCGGGGTATTTCATGCTGACTTTGGAGCCGATATTGCCGTCCACCCATTCCATGGTGGCGCCTTCTTCGCATTTGGTGCGTTTCGTCACCAGGTTGTAGACGTTATTGGACCAGTTTTGGATGGTGGTGTAGCGGCACCGGCCGCCTTTTTTCACAATGATTTCCACCACTGCGGAGTGGAGGGAGTCGGTTTTGTAGATGGGGGCAGTGCAACCTTCCACATAGTGGACGTAGGCATCTTCGTCCACGATGATGAGGGTGCGTTCGAATTGGCCCATGTTTTCCGTGTTGATGCGGAAATACGCCTGGAGGGGGATTTCCACGTGGACGCCTTTGGGGACGTAGACGAAGGATCCGCCGGACCACACTGCGGTGTTGAGGGCGGCGAATTTGTTGTCCCCGGGTGGGATGATGGTGCCGAAGTATTCCTGGACCAGGTCTGGGTGTTCTTTCAGCGCAGTGTCGGTGTCGAGGAAGATGACGCCTTGCCGTTCGAGGTCTTCCCGGATTTGGTGGTAGACGACTTCGGATTCGTATTGGGCTGCGACGCCGGCGACGAGGCGTTGTTTTTCCGCCTCGGGGATGCCGAGCCGGTCGTAGGTGTGTTTGATGTCTTCCGGGAGTTCTTCCCAGCTTTCGGCTTGTTTTTCGGTGGATCGGACGAAGTATTTAATGTTGTCGAAGTCGATTTCGGAAAGGTCGGCTCCCCAGGTGGGTAGGGGTTTTTTCTCGAAGAGGCTGAGGGCTTTGAGCCGGTGTTCGAGCATCCATTCGGGCTCGTTTTTTTTGGCGGAGATGTCGCGGACGACTTCTTCGCTGAGGCCGCGGCGGGCTTTTTGGCCGGCTTCGTCGGAGTCGTGCCAACCGTAGTTGTAGGGGCCAATTGATTCGATGATCTCGTCGTCGGTTGCCGGTTGAGTCATGAATCGCTCCTTTCGTTGGGGGTGAGAGGAATGTTGGTGGTGCACACGTCGTTGCCGTTGGCAATGGATGCGAGCGGTTGGACGTGTTGGCCTAAGAGTGCGGCGATTACTTCGTGTTCGGCCTCGCATAATTCGGGGAATTGTGCGGCGACTTCCGCTATGGGGCAGTGATGTTGGCAGATTTGCAGGCTGTGGTTGGCGCTGGCGATGGTGGCCGCGTATCCGTTGCGGCTGAGTGCGTCGACAAGCGCGTGGGCGGCGTGCTCTATGGTGTCGTCGTCTCGCTTGTCGACGTCGGACACCAGGTCGCGGGCTCGTTTGCGGGCGAATGCTTTGACCGCCTCGTCGCCCCCGGTTTCCCGGAGGGTTGCTAGTGCTTGTGCTGCCAGGGAATCATAGTCGTGGCCGAAGAGGGCTCGCCCTTGGGGGGTGAGCCGAAACGCCTTGGCCGGCCGGCCGCGACCGCCGCTGGGTTTTTTCGTTGTTACCAGCTCCGCGTATTCGTCGTCGATCAAGGCGTCGAGGTGGCGGCGGATACCGGCGGCTGATAGTCCAAGAGTGTGGGCCAGTTGTGTGGCGGTTATGGTGCCCGCCCGCAGCATGGTCAGCATGATGAGGCGCCGAGTTTCCCCTTCCGTGGATCGGTGGGTCATGGAACGTACACCTCCTTCAAAACTCTTTAAGACAACACTAGTGTTCCCTAAATCGGCACTAGTTACAAGCTGCATTTTTCATCACTGCCACTAGCAGGATTATTTAGGACACCCTTTGCATGTGGGGAAGCCATTACAATCGGCTGCTATGACGAGTCGACGCGTAGCCTGGTGGAATCATTTCCGGACGATCTTTCCCCGTTTCGGCAAGGCCGGGTCGCGTTCGGCATTATTGCATAACCCGGATGCGGAGTATCGGCACGCATCGCTGCTGGTGACGACCGCCACCGGGGTGGATTTGATTTCCCCGAACCGGGATGGGAGTGTGCGGGTTTCGGGCCCGGACCGGTCCCGCAGTAACCCGTACCAGCTGCCCACGCTCACGTTTTCGGAGCTGCGGCGGTTTGCGTTTTTACGGTGGTTGGGCACGTTGGGGGCGTTGTTGTTGGGGTTTGGTGGGTTGGGGGCCGGGGCGATGCCGGTGATGAATAACCCGTATGAGGATTTTCCCGGAGGGGCGCTTATCACCCGGATGCTGCAAACTTCTACGGCATTGTGTTTCATTGGTATTGGCCTGATTGTGGTGGCGTGGCTGGTCATGGCCCCGTTTACGGGGGTGACGTTGCGGCATGGGCGGCCGCACGCCGGGGTGTTGAGCATGTCGATGATTCGGCGGACGTTTGTGGCGTGGACGTTGCCGATTGTGGTGGGTGCGCCGCTGTTTACGCAGGATATTTATTCGTATTTGGCGAATGGGTCGATTGTGGTGCAGGGGTTGGACCCGTATTCGGCGGGGCCGATTGATTTATTGGGGACGGAGAATCTGCTGGCCCGGTCGGTGCCGTTGATTTGGGCGCATTCGCCTAGCCCGTATGGGCCGGTGGCGTTGGGGGCGGCGGCGGTGATTAGTTGGGTGACGAATGACAGTGTGGTGGCTGGGGTGTTTGCGCACCGGCTGTTGTCGTTGGGGTGTGTGGCGCTCATTGGGTGGGCGGTGGTGCAGTTGGCCCGCCGGTGCGGGGTGATTCCGCAGGCTGCGGTGTGGTTGGGGGTGCTGAACCCGTTGACGATTCTGCATTTGGTGGGTGGGATCCATAATGAGGCGATTTTGTTGGGGTTGCTGCTGGTGGGGGTGGAGTTGGGGTTGCGGGGGGCGGATCGGGTGCGGCTTGATTTGGTGGGCCAGGGGGTGTGGTTGATTGCGGCGAGCGGGTTTTTGATGAGTTGCGCGGGCATGGTGAAGGTGACGGGGTTTGTGGGGTTGGGGTTTACCGGCATGGCGGTAGCCCGGGTGATTCGGCAGCCCCGGCTGGTGGCGATCGGGTTGGCGGTGGCGGCACAGGTGTTGGTGTTGGTGCTGTCGGTGGTGGTGGTGACGTGGGTGACGGGCATTGGGGTGGGGTGGATT
>ERZ773090.626-NODE-626-length-16180-cov-5.98202_pt1 | contig 16180 bp, 18 predicted proteins | sample MGYA00580579_ERZ773090 | MGnify/ENA primary metagenome ERZ773090 (study PRJEB29015, sample SAMEA2738014) | human oral metagenome | biome: human oral; feature: human-associated habitat; material: dental | place: China | collected 2132 ... | reverse complement strand
GAGTGTGCGCGAGATATTGACCGCATTGCAGGCGGCGGGGCTGTCGTCCCTCCCGGGCGGCGGGGCGGAGATCCTCTCCGACCGCGTGCGTGAGATCATCTGCCCGAACAAGGCGACGCGTGCCGAGTGGCTCGACTGTATGCGTACGGCGCACGAACTCGGCATCCGCACAAATGCCTCCATGATGTACGGGCACATCGAGACGGTGGAGGAGCGCATCGACCATCTGATTGCTCTGCGCGAACTGCAGGATGAGACGGGCGGCTTTCAGGCGTTCATGCTCTTCCCGTTTCATCCCGAGAATACAGCGCTTGGTGCGGAGAAGAAACTCATGCGCGTCGGTTCGTGGGAGGATATGAAGATGCTCGCGCTCGCGCGCCTTGTCCTCGACAATGTGGCGCATTTCAAGGCGTTCTGGGTCATGCTGACGCAGCCCATCGCGCAGCTTGCCCTTGGATTTGGCGCGGACGATCTCGACGGCACGATCGGCGAGGAGAAGATCATCCACGCGGCGGGAGCGCAGACACAGACAGGCATCACGCGACGCGAGCTTGACGCGATGATCCGCGAGGCGGGCTATGTGCCTGTGGAGCGCGACACCTTTTATCAGCCGATTGCGGCGGGGGAGGGCGCATGAGAATCTCGGAGCGGGAGGCGACAGACCTCCTTACGCACGGCGACCCCATCGACCTCGGACGCGCGGCGGATGCGGAGCGGCGGCGGCGGTTCGGCGATACGGTGACGTTCATCGTTGACCGCAACATCAACTACACGAATATCTGTGTGAACGAATGCCGTTTCTGTGCGTTCTATACGAAGGTGGGCGCGGAGGATGGATACCTCCTGCCGATGGAGGAGATTCTCGAGAAGGTCGGCGAGACGGCGGCGGCGGGCGGCACGCAGGTCATGGTACAGGGCGGCATCCATCCTGATCTGCCGCTCGCGTACTACGAGGATATGCTGCGCTCCATCCGCGACCGCTATCCCTCCATCGTGATCCACTCCTTTACGGCGACGGAGGTTCTGTATTTTGCCGAAAAGGAGGGCATTACAATCGAGGATACGCTGCGCCGTCTGCAGGATGCGGGGCTTGCCTCGCTTCCCGGCGGCGGGGCGGAGATCCTCGTCGATCGTGTGCGCAAGCTCATCGCACCGAAAAAGATCATGACCGAGGATTGGCTGCGTGTGATGCGGACGGCGCATAAGATTGGGATGGAGTCGACGGCGACCATGGTCATCGGCTTCGGTGAGACGATGGCGGAGCGCGTGGAGCACATGGAGCACATCCGCCGTTTGCAGGAGGAGACGGGCGGCTTCCGCGCGTTCATCACATGGACGTTCCAGCCCGGCAACACTGCACTCGGCGGGGAAAAGACTTCGAGCTGGGACTATATGCGGACACTTGCCGTCACTCGGCTGTACATGGACAATGTCGCGCACATACAGGGGTCGTGGGTGACGCAGGGCGAGCGCATCGGACAGCTGACGCTCGGCTTCGGCGCGGACGACCTCGGGAGCATCATGCTTGAGGAGAATGTCGTGCGTGCGGCGGGGACACGGTACAATATGTCGATTAAGAAGATGATTGATCTGATACGCGGCGCGGGCAGAGAGCCGGCGCAGCGTGACACGCGCTATCGCGTGATACGGAGGTTCTAGCATGGCAGAGGAGAAAATTCCTGCGGCGGGCTACGCCGTCATCGGCGGCTCGGGGACGCTGTCGAGCGACTTCCCGCGTGCAAGTATGGCGGAGGATGTCGAGATCCTCGCAGACGGGCTGCACTTTGCAACCCCCTACGGCGAGAGCCCCGCGTTCCGCCTGTTCTCCGTCGCGGGGCGGCGCGTGCTGACCTGCCGTATGCACGGCTGGCGCAGCGGCGTGACGCGTGCGGACGCGTCGCGGCAGGTGTTCTGGGTGCTGCGGAAGGCGGGCGTGCGGCGCATTCTCTCCGAGGGCGGCGTGGGGACTGTGAATCCTCTGCTCGATCCGCGTGACTTCCTCATCCCCGACGACTATCTCGACCTCTCCGTACGCAAGGATGTCATGCTCGACGGACGCTATCTGCTCGTGATGCGCGACGCACTCTGCTCGGAACTTCGCACGACGCTCGTCGCAGAGACAAAGAAACGCTATACGGGGCGCATCTTTGACCGCGGCATTTACGCCGTCACGGATGGGCGACATTTCGAGAGCCCTGCCGAGATCGCGATGCTGAAAGGCCACGCGGACATCGTGGGGCAGAGCCTTGCGCCCGAGGTCTACCTCGCACGTGAGATCGGCGCATGCTATGCGGGGCTGTACTTCGTCGTCAACTACGGCGAGGGCATCCGCCCGTGGTCGCACGATACACTCTCACAGATTTTCTATGACGATGCGCCCATGATCGGCGACATCCTGCTCGCCACCATCCGCAGCGTCCCCGCCGAGGAGAGCGCGTGTGAATGCCGCAGTCTGCGCAAGGAGACCCTGCTCAAGGATGTCTACAACGCAGCGTCGGACAAGGGTTGACGAAAAACGCCGAACATCGTATAATGAACATAGAAAAAGGTGCTGCCGGTAAACGGTCAGCCCCACACTAGGAAATAGCTAAGATTAGCCGACTAGGTTTGGTCACTCAGGGCGGCTTTTCTTATGCCTTGATTGCTACAACGCAAATTGTAACGAGGAACACAAACGCGAGAAACTCGTATAGTCCCATGGCAATACCCCCTTTTGCTGACCTGTCCAAGAGGCGGGCCATAAGGGCGTAGGCGATTGGGAAACAGGTCGTATGCGAAAACGACCCAAGAGCGCAAGCATGAAATGCGCCGTGCGATTGGTTGTCGTTGACCGCCAAAGGGGCTCAGAATTGACCGCCTACCGTCGTTGACAACACCTGCGCGTATTATAGGAAGCACTGATAAATTCAGCACTGCCATCTTGGCACATCTTTTCCGTCCGCTCTGTGTCGACAAATCCTCCACATAGCCTTTGCTATGCGTCCGGTTTGTCTCCTTGATCGGACGGAAAATCTGTACCAATCTGACAGACTTCATTTTATCAGCGATTCCTATAGCACGAAAATATTTATCTGTGAACTGTCGTTTCACATTGACCCATCGACAATAAAAACCATGCTGTATACACGTCAAATCCCGTCAAAAATCCATTGACAATGATTCCCTGTGGTGCTACTATGATGGCGCAGGAAATCCTGCGGGAACTATTCTGATGAAAAGAAGTGCAATCCACCATGAAACGGCTGGTTTCCACACAGTTCGTCATGGGCCCATAGCGTCCAAGCGCATACCATTGCGTTTGGACTTTTTTGCATTTTGAGGAGGTAATCGTCATGTCAGTCAACAGGGGAAAAGTTGTCATCATCGGAACGAGCAACGTCGGTTCTGCCGTACTCAACAAGATTGCGGATTTTCAGCTTGCATCGGAAATCGCACTCATCGACCTCGATATGGACCGCGCGCGCGGCGAAGCGCTCGACACGAGTCACGCCATGTCCTCGCCGTACAGCACCAATATCAAAGTTCATACAGGCACCTATGAGGACTGCCGGGACGCGGCATTCATCGTCATCACGGCGGGCCCTTCGATCCTGCCCGGTGAGACGCCTGACCGTCTGAAACTCGCGAGCACAAATACGAAGATCATGCGCTCTATCTTCTCTGAGATTGTGAAATACACGAAGGAAGCCATGATTATCATGATTACGAACCCACTCGATGTCGCGACCTACGTCGTATCGACGGAGTTCGACTACCCGTGTGAGAAGATCCTCGGCACGGGTACGATGCTTGAAACCTACCGCTTCCGCTACATTCTCGCCGAGCACTACGATATGGATCCGAAGAACATCCACGGCTACGTGCTCGGGGAGCACGGCAACGACGCCTTTGTCGCATGGTCGACGGTGAACTGCGCGGGGCTTGGCATCGATCATCTCGACGAGTACTTCCACTTCAAGGAAAAACTCAATCGCCGCGATGTCGAGCAGGGGCTCATCCAGACCGCGTACGATGTTATCAACCTCAAGGGGTTTACGAATACGGGCATCGCGATGGTTGCCTGCCGCTTCATCAAGGCGATCCTCTACAACGAGCACACGATTCTGCCCTGCGCCGCCGTCATGAACGGCGAATACGGGATGAAGGACGTGGCACTCTCCATCCCGCGCATGATCTCGCAGGACGGTATTGTACGCTCCCTCGAGGTACACCTGCCCGAGGACGAGATGGAGAAGCTCGTACGCGCCCAGAAGAGTGTCCGCGCCGCGCTCGACGGCGCTGGTGTGAAGTGAACGCTTGACGGACAGACTGTGTCACCCTATAATAGGAACAGTTGAAACGAAATGAAAAGAGCCGCCTGCATGACCGATAGAGGGCGGCTCTTCTGATGTGTATGCGATTGGTGGGATATATGGAACATGGCAGCTGCGTGCCGCAGAGGACGGAGGTTGTGCAGACGGGATTTCACTACACGCTGTCCCTGATTGGCGGCAAGTACAAGATGGCGATTCTCTATCTGCTCGCCGAGCATGGCGTGCTTCGCCACAATGCGATTCATCGGCGGATTGCGGGCATCCCGTACAAGACACTTGCTGTCGTGCTGAAGGAACTCGCAGCGGACGGGCTTGTCGTACGGACGGAGTACCCGCAGGTACCGCCCAAGGTGGAGTATGCCCTCACGGAGCGCGGGCAGTCGCTCATCCCGATCCTGCACAGCATGTGTGACTGGGGCGAGCAGCATAGGGATGACTTACGATAACGCCGCCACAAAACGCGCGTAGTTCTCCGCGCTGCGTTCAATTTCCTCTGTCGTCGAGTGATAGTCCTCACCCGGCACAAGCTCTGCACCGTAAAAGGCGAAGAACGGCTGATAGTCGGCGCGGCAGTAGTACCGCAGTGTCGTTTCAAACGGGGCGAGCAGCTGCGCGAGCGTATAGTGGTATCGTCCGTCGATGCTGTAATCCTCCGCGCGCACGCCCGTTGTGACCGCGAGCGCGACCTTGCGCCCCTCCAATTTATCCCCGCCGTTTCGGCCGTATGCCCAGCCGTGCGTCAGTACCTCGTCGAACCATGTCTTCAGCAGCGGCGGGCAGGAGAACCAGTAGATCGGGAACTGAAAGATCAGGCTGTCGTGCGCCTCGATGAGCCGATGCTCGCGCTCCACATCGATTCGACCGTCGGGATAGCACGTGGCAAGCGTGTGTACTGTGCAGAGGTCAGGATGTTTGCGCAGCTCCGTCAGCCATCGCTTGTTGATGACGGACTCTTCGAGGTTCGGGTGCGCGGCGATAATCAATGTCTTCATAGGGATGCCTCCATTTCTGTCTCAAAGGATAGTGCATGGAGGCCTTGGCGGCAAGAACGCACTTTTTTGTGCGGTACTTACGTCTGGGGAAGTGCTCTGTTTTTACATTTTGAACAGGTCGCTGTGTGTCCCTGTGCGGGTTAGGTAGAGCAGCAGTATGTCATCGGAAATTTCATAGATGAGCAGCCAGTCCGGTGTGATGTGACATTCCCGACAGCCTGCGTAATCTCCCGTGAGCGCATGGTCACGATGTTTTTGCGCAAGTGGCTCGCCATTTGCCAGCTTCTTGATGACAGCGGTCAACAACTCTGTGTTATAGCCGCGCTTTGCGATACGTTTCAAGTCCTTCTGAAAGCGAGAAGTTGGTCGAACTGTATATTTCATGCGAGCAGATCTTTCATCATCGCATCAACGTCGGTGTAGCGTTTGCCGAGACTCGGATCTGCCTTCATCCGTCGCACCTCGTCGAGTGCTTCGCGGGTCTCGGCGTTCGGAGCCTCGCCGCCGATTTCAAAGGGGATGCGATACTCCCGCACCGTCTTTCGCGCGAAAATATTGAACGCCGTTGTCATGCTCATACCCATATCCGCGCAAAATGCGCTGAACTGTTCCTTCAAATCGGCATCCATGCGTATGCTGACATTTGTCTGCGACATTCCAATCAACTCCTTTTGTTTAGGATAGTGTAAAATCTGTGCACTGTCAAGAAAACTCAGGATAGATGCTTGGGCTTACCGATACGAAAACCCGCCCACATACGAAATGTGAGCGGGTTTTGTCGTGTACGGAAAAGTGTCTTACTCCTTCGCCGCCTCGTATCCGACCATCAATGCCTGCATATTGCGGTCGACGGTGTGCGGCGGGACGCGGTTTGCGACGGCATTCTTTACGGCGTCGAGAGGGACAATGCCGGAGACGTGCGTGATCGCGCCGAGGGCGACAATGTTTGCAAAGAGAGACTTGCCGATCTTCTCGATGGCGAGCGTCGTGATGGGGACGGCGACAACGTGTGCCGCCTGCGGGACGCTGGGGACGAGCTCGCTGTCAACGATCAGAATGCCTCTCTCTGAATCGAGATCGCCCGCGTACTTGTCCGCCGCCGCCTGTGTCATGGCGAGTACAATATCGGGATGCTCGATGTGCGGATGATGGATCGCGCCGTCGCTCACAATGACCTCTGAGCGGGATGCGCCACCGCGTGCCTCGGGGCCGTAGGACTGCGACTGTGCGACGTTCATGCCGCACGCGGTCGCGGCCTCGGCGAAGATAATGGCGGCGGTGATGACGCCCTGTCCGCCAGAGCCTGAGAGACGAAGTTCCTTGTGCATATCAGAGCCCTCCCGCACGCCGCTGAATCTCGGCGTTCGCCATGCCGTACTCCTCGCCCGCGCATTCGTAAAGCAGTCCGATGGGGAACTTCTCCGGTGTGCGCTTCTCGGGCGGAAGCTTGTCCCATGCCGCCTTCATGACGGCGGAGTCCTTCATCCATGTGAGCATCGCGGCGGGCGATCCCATCTTGTTCTTGCGTCCGTAGGCGGTCGGGCACTGCACCATCGCCTCGACGAGGGCGAAGCCGTGATTTTTGAGCCCGCCCGCAATCATCTGCGTGAGATGTTTGACGTGGAACGCCGTCGAGCGTGCGACGTAGGTCGCACCTGCTGCCTCGGCGATGCGGCACGCGTCAAGCGGGCGGTCGATCGTCCCGTATGGTGCGGTCGCCGTCATCTTGCCCGGCGGTGTCGTCGGCGAGGACTGCCCGCCCGTCATGCCGTAGATGTTGTTGTTGAAGAGCACAACCGTCAGATCGACGTTGCGCCGGCAGCCGTGCAGGAAATGGTTGCCGCCAATGGCAGTGCAGTCGCCGTCTCCTGTGATGACGATGACGTTCAGCTCAGGGCGTGCAAGCTTGATGCCCGTTGCGAACGGAATCGCTCGTCCATGCGCTGTATGCACGGTATCAAAATCCATATAGCCCGAGCCGCGTGAGGAACAGCCGATGCCGGAGACAATGACGGTGTTGTCCTGCGTAAAGCCCTCCGTTTCCTCAATCGCCTCGGCAATGCACTTTAGTGCCGTGCCGTTGCCGCAGCCGGGACACCAGAGGTGGGGCAGGCGGTTTTGACGAAAATACTGCTCAAAGCTTCGGTCGATCTCCGCGTGTGTATTCATGTCCGTGCTCATGCCCGCACCTCCTCGCTCATCTGACGAATCGCCGCCGTGATTTCCTGCGGCGTGAAGCTGTGCATATCGTATTTGAGACACGGGCGGACGGGTGTGCCGTGCGCCGCGCGCGTGACCTCACCCACGAGCTGGCCGTAGTTCAGCTCCGCGACGAGGATGCTCCGCACGCGATCTGCAAGCCGGCCGATGGCGGCATCCGCGAACGGCCAGATCGTCTTGAGACGCAGGAAGCCGACACGTATGCCCTCCGCTCGCGCAGTGCGTACCGCCTCGTACGCCGTGCGCGCTGTGCCGCCGTAGCTGACGACGGCGTACTCCGCGTCCTCCATAAAGGCTTCCTCCGTGTGGATGATCTCATCGCCCACACGGTTGATTTTCTCGTGGAGACGGTGGATCAGCTGCTCCGTGACGACGGGGCTGCCCGAGGGAAAGCCCGTCTCGTCGTGGAGAAGTCCTGTGACGTGGATACGGTAGCCGTCGCCGAAACGCGCCACATCGGGCACGAGATCCTCGCCCACGGCAAAGGGTTGATAGCCTTCGGCGCGGGTCTTTTTCGGCAGACGACGCGGATAGATGTCCAGTTCGTCCGCCGTCGGGAGCGTTACATTTTCGCGCAGGTGCCCGACGATCTCGTCCGTCAGCAGAATGACGGGCGTGCGAAAACGCTCCGCATAGTTCACCGACAGCACCGCCATATCGAACGACTCGCCCACGCTCCATGGCGAGAGCGCGATGATCGGATGGTCGCCGTGCGTGCCCCAACGCGCCTGCATCACATCGCCCTGCGACGGTGCGGTCGGCTGTCCCGTCGAGGGGCCGACGCGCTGTACATTCACCACGACGCACGGGATCTCCGCGCACGCCGCATAGCCGATCAGCTCCTGTTTCAGAGAGAAGCCCGGGCCGCTCGTCGCGTCCATCACCTTCGCGCCCGCGAGCGATGCACCGAGGATTGCCCCCATCGCGCCGATCTCGTCCTCCATCTGGAGGAACGTGCCGCCGATCTGCGGCAGCAGCTTTGCCATCTGCTCGGCGATCTCCGTGGACGGCGTGATCGGGTAGCCTGCGAAGAACGTCACACCTGCCGCAATTGCCCCTTCGGCGACCGCCTCGTTGCCCTGCATGAGCCTTGCTCTCGTCTCGCTCATTTGCGTTCCTCCCTCCGCTCCACGAATATCGCAAAATCGGGACAGCGCATCTCGCACTGCCCGCACGCGATACAGTCCTCGGGTCGGACGGGCACAATCTTGCCGAGCAGGCTCACCTCGAGCACCTGCTTCGGGCAGAATGCGGCGCAGATGCCGCAGCCCTTGCACCGCCTTTCCTTGATATACAGCTCACCTTTCATGGCGTTTCTCTCCCGCCGGGATGTGGAAGGCATCCCCTTATACACAGAAAACAGTTCCATTACCCGCTCCGGAGGGCTGTCCCTCCGTTATGTGTGCGGATAATTTCAATATTATAACAGAAAATACAGAGAAAATACAATCGCATACTGAATACATATTTACACGATAAAATACTTGACGCGGCGCACCCCTCGTAGTAATCTACAGGCGAAAAAGGAGGGGGTTTCTTGAATTTTTATACCTATGACTATATCACGGCGCACAGCCAGTTCGGCGATAATGTCTGGTATGTGTTCTCGTTTCTCGCGCTTGCGGCGCTGCTGTTTGTCAGCATCAAATATCTGCGCAACCGCCTCGCGACGCGCTACCGCGACCTCATCGTCATTCTGTTTCTCACGGTCGCATTCCTCGGAGGAATGCAGTGGAACGACTACGATCGTACGAAGAGCGATGTGGAGGCGACCTCGCGCATGGCGCAGTTCCTCCACAGCCTCAGCGTGGATCTGGACGTGCCTGTGCAAAAGATCCGCACCAACTCGACGTATTTGAAACAGGGAATGCTCGTTGATGTGCGGGGGACGTTTTACGCGGTGACATTCAATGCGGACTTTACCTCGTTTCAGTACGAACGGACGCATCTTCTGAACCGGGATGTGAAGATTGTGGACAAGGAGGACTGACATGCTGATCTACTCTCTGATGCTGGGCAAGCTCGCGCTCGGCCTTTTGTGTCTCATCCTCCAGATCAACCTGCTCGGCAAGGGCAACCTCGCGCCGAACTCCGCGACCGATCAGGTGCAGAACTACGTCCTCGGCGGCATCATCGGCGGCGTGATTTACAACAACGCCATCTCGATTCTGGACTTTTTGCTCGTGCTGATCGCGTGGACACTGCTCGTACTGGTCCTGAAATATCTCAAGATGAACAGCGGTGCGATCAAGGACTTCGTCGACGGCAGTCCCGCTGTTTTGATCGAGCGCGGCAAAATCCTCATGGATGAGTGTATGCGGCACGGAATGCTCGCGCATGACATCACGCTGAAACTCCGCATGGCGGGCGTTTACTACGTCAAAGACGTGAAACGCGCCGTGCTCGAGCCGAATGGACAGCTCACCGTCATCCAGTACGGCGAGCAGAACGCCCGCTATCCGCTCATCCTCGATGGACAGGTGGACGAGGACATCCTCGAACTCATCGAAAAGGATCGCGTCTGGCTCAACGCCGAGCTGCGTGCGGCGGACTGCGCGGTGAAGGACATCTACATCGGCGAGTATAAGGATGGCGAGCTGATTGTCCATCCGTATGAGAGTGCGTGAGGGGGCACATGAAAAATCCCGCCTGTATGGGGCGGGATTTTTGCTATGAATCTTTGTGGTGCTAAACAGACAGCCGCTCACGCAATGCGGACTGGAGAATCTGTGAAAAATTGAGCCGCTGTTTTTCGGCAAGCTCGTTGAGATACCATGGGATCGTGAGAGTCTTTTTCACGGGACGATTATTCATCTCAGCGCGTATTGCAAACATATTAGCGTCGAGTAGACAGAGGACATCGCCCTGCTGCGGCAGGATGGTATCCAGTGCGCTGGGCGCAGGGATGGGTGCGCCGTCTTGCTCCATGCCCCACAGGTGGAGTGCAAGAACTTCCTTTGCAGCGGCAGAGGCTTCGTCTGCGGTTGCGCCCGTGGCAATACATCCGGGCAGGTCGGGGAAATGCACGCCGTAGCAATCCCGCGTTTTCTGAAGAATGGCGGGGTAGGTATAGTGATCGGGCAGCTGTGCCATAGGAACACCTCCTTAGAGATCGAGCAAGCCCGCCTGTACCAATATGGATTTCTCCATCGCGGGCGAGACATCGTCGCTTTCACGATGCCCTGAGATCGTGACTCGTCCGGGCTTGGTCGGGTGCTTGAATTGACGGTGAGAGCCTTTCTGTGCGGCGAGCTTCCAGCCGTCTGCTTTGATGATACGCAAGAGGTCACGCACTTTTCGGGGCATATCGTTTCCTCCTATATAATACTACACGTAGTTTGTACGTGTAAATATCTCTTTTGACATCCAAGGTTTTCACAGATTGACTGACAGAAACTTTTCCAGTATATCAAGGCGCGTATGATTTTGTGAATAAAATATGCGGTAAATATAGAAACAAATGTGCGACTGAAAAGAAAAGTATGCTATAATATAAATAAGTGAGGTGGAAAATATGTCATCGAAGGGTATGCTGAATACCAGTGCTTTTTTATCAGGATGCTTCCCTATAGCTTTAATAGAGGTCGTTCGTCTTCTTTTTTCTGATAGCAATAATATTATATTGTGTGGGTTGTCTTTGGTGTTTTTAGTGACGACCATTGCGGCAACCATTTATGTATGGAGATCTTTTTCCAGGATGTTTAGCAAAGCTGATATACCGTGCCGTATTTCGAACTTGAAAAGAAAGGATATGTTCAGTAGTGGCGCATTGAGTTTTTACATTCTTCCATTCGTTTCTTTTATTGGGGATAATATACAGAGCATATTTACACTGTTTGTGGTGACTATAGTTTTACTTGTGATTTTTAATAACAACATGATGTTTATGTATACCCCGCTGCTGGACTTTTTAGGCTATAAGGTCTTAGAAGGGGATATATCGAGCTTAGGTAGGGACGATACACAAACTGCTGTAATTGTTGTAAGATCTGGGAAAGGGCTGTTCTTCTCTGGAAGCAATCGTGGACTCGTAAATTGTGTGAGTGAGAATGTGTATTTTTTTGTCAAGAACGAGGGATAAACGGGGCAGTACATCCAACCACACAGTTGTTGAAATCAAGGCATCGCTTTCGTGTGATGGTATCGATGAAATCTTTCAGTTTTTCATCACTGCTGATATCGACATGAATATCTCCTTCTGAGGTAGTTATGACAGGCAGCCTATATTTTTGAGAAATACTATCTTTGTTTTCATTTGTAATAGACTCCAAATCTCTTAAAATATCCTCGTCTGTATGGGCAAAGCATTTTGCTTTGCCAGATTTTTTCATGTAAGCCTCAATGGTATTTTGATCCTTTTCAGACAAAATGTTCCGCACAAAGAGTTCTTCTTTTATCTCATTACTCTTTTTCACAAGATCTTGTTCCAGACCAAGTAGAGATTTTCCATCTTCCGTAACAATATAGCAGTTGTCATCCACAATGAATGTATCAAAATGTTTTGTTAGATTTACAATTTTATCTGAAAGACGTTGAAAAGTTTCTTTTCTTACTTGATACATAAATTTTTTTTTGAAAGAGACGAAGACATTCTTTTTAGTGATGAAAAAATATCTGCGATCTCCGACATAAAGTAAAATAAAATAGGCATTGTAATATTTTAAATCAGAATTATTCAGTTCTGGGGTTAGAGGCATCTTTTCTATAGCTTCTATAAAATTGTTGATCCGAGCATCAGAACGGAGTAGTCTTTCAACATAATCTTTTGGAGAAGCAACAGGGAAATCACCGAGTTGATTTTTGATATACTTTTTCTCACAGAGATAGTCTATTGCATCTATCATAAATTCAGATAACTGCTCGTTTGACAATTCTACTTTTGTTCCGACGACAGGATGTTTTTTGGTGTTTATGGCATAGCAACAGAAATTCGATGCCGATTTTACAATATCTTTTAGCTTGGTAATTAAATCATCCATGACAAAACTCCTCCAACGCTTAAAAGGTTATCATCTCTTGTCTATTCCACGTCTTAGTATATATCAAAATGAAAAGGAAAGCGACGCCGTCAATTATATACCGTTTTGTTACACCTTCGCAATGATAAATATATCACGCCTATTCGATTCTAGGCGTACATATCGCCTACGCCGCCACCTGCTTTGCATTCGCGTTGATGCGCTTGAGGACGTGGGCGATTGCAGCGAGGGTCTTGTTGTCATGAAACACCGTGAAAATGCTCACGCCGCCGAAGTTCTGGTCGTTCCCAAGTTCCTGCTCGTTCATCGTGCCGTTCTTCATGACCCACTCCATAATCTGACGCACGAAGGCGATCTGCTCCTCGGTGTAGAGTGCGGTGTCGAGGAAATCGGAGAAGGCGGCGCGGGCGGCATCCTCGGACAGCCCCGTAAGGGAGCGGACGAATGTGCCGAGGTGATCCTCCTCCTGCACGCCGCTGGGGACGAACGTGCGGAACTCTGCCGTACTGCCGACCTCCTCCCAGAAGATGCGCTGCAGCTCTGCCCAGTCCTCTGCCGCGAGCGGGACGTTGTTCCGCAGTTTTTGCAGGGCGGGGACATTTTCGTTCTCTCTGACGTAGCGGTTCGCGCGCTCATAGTAGCCCTCGAGCACCGTATTCTTTGTGAGCCGCACGCCGACCTCGGTGCTGAGCACCTCGTCCGTGATATTGATGACCTTCGTGTGAATCTCGGTTCTCAGATACTGCATGAGCGCACGCAGCTCCGCGCGGATGCGCTCGATAGCGGGGAGGTCGGCGTGCGCCCAGAACGCCGCCGTGCGAATCTCCTTGAGCATATCCGCCGCCGCTTTCACGGCGGGGATTCCGCTCTTTTCCATGAGACGCGCCGCAATCTTCATCACCGTCTTTGCCGCGCCGTCATAGCGCGCCGTCTCATGTGCGGCGCGCGCGAGCATCATGCGATAGAGGATGACATCGAGTCGCCGCGCGCCCTCGTCGCCCTCCGTGGGCGGGATGAGCGGCGCGAGCCGCGCGATGATCTCCTCGGCGGCAGTGATGTCCAGCGCGTTCAGCGCGGTGGGCACGCCGTATTTCTGCACCGTCGCCAGCTGCTGACGCACAGCGAACAGATTCGGGTTCAGGGCACTGATGGCGGCAGATACCTCCCCCGCGAGCGCAGCGCGGAAGGCTTGCAGCTCCTCCGCCTGATATTCCGCCTTTTGCAGCTCCTCCATGATGCGGATCTTCAGCCCGAATGCCCGCTCTGAGAGGGATTTCTGTGCCGGCGCGTCGATGGTCTTCGGATTCTGCGCGAAGAATGCAAAATTCCCCATATAGTCGAAGATATAGAAGACCGTCTTATCCTTGCCCGCGCCGAAGATATTCTTGCACAGACGCGTCCCGCGTCCGAACATCTGCCAGAACTTCGCCTTCGAGAAGACCCGTTTATAGAAGACGAGATTCAGAATCTCGTGGATGTCGATGCCCGTGTCGAGCATATCCACCGATATGGCAATCTGCGGCAGCTTTGCGGGATCGCGGAATTTGCTCAGCAGACTCTCGTGGTTCTTGACCGCATGGTCAATCACGCGTGCGAATTCGCCGTGATACGCGGGATAGAGACGGTCGAACTCCCGCGCGATATGCTCCGCATGGGCGTGATTGCGTGCGAAGATGATGGTCTTGCCGAGCTTGTCCCCGCCCTCGATCTTCAGCCCCTTTCCCATGAGATCGGTGATGACCTGCCGCGTCGTATCCGCGTTGAAATAGATGCGGTCGATCTCCGACGGGGCAATCATCTCGGGCGGCTCCTCACCCTCCTCGAACGCATCCTCATAGCGCGCCCGCTCCTCGGCGGACAGTTCCGCATAGGTCACGCCATTCGTCGGGATGCTGAAGGTCTTCGCGATACAGTGATAGTCCGCGAGATAGCCCTCGCGCAGCGCCGTTTCATACTCATAGGCATAGGTCGGCATATCGTCTTCCATGTCGAAGAAGTCATAGGTATTGTGATCGACATCCGTCTTCGGCGTCGCCGTCAGCCCGACGATGAGCGCGTCGAAATAGCGGAAGATGGCGCGGTATTTCTTGAAAATGCTGCGGTGCGCCTCGTCGATGATGATAAGGTCGAAATGCCCGGGCGTAAAGAGTCGCGCTCCGTCCGCCGTCCGCATCTCGTCGATGGCGTTCATCATCGTCGGATAGGTCGAGAAAATGGCGCGTGCGGCGGAATTGCCGTGCACGCGGTCGAGAAGGCTGCAGGTGGACAGGTTCGGCAGATGCTCCGTGAACGCCTGCTTTGCCTGACGCACCAGCTCCGTGCGGTCAGCGAGAAAGAGGACATTCGTCACCCAGCCCGCCGAGAGCAGCACATCCACGAGCGAGATTACCGTGCGCGTCTTGCCCGTGCCCGTCGCCATCACGAGGAGCGCCTTGCGCCGACACGCGCGGAACGCCGCACAGACGCTGTGAATCGCCTCCTTTTGATAGGCGCGGTCGGTAATGCGCGGATTGATTGTCATGCGCTCGAACGTCTGCGCCTGTGTGCGGCGGCTCATAATGCGCTCCAAATCGCTGCGCGCAAAGACGGAGTACACCTGATGCGGCGGATAGGCGAGATCATCCCAGAAATAGGTGTCGTAGCCGTTCGTGTAGAAAATCAGAGGGCGCTGTCCCGTCATCTGCTCAAGCGCGTCCGCATAGCACCGCGCCTGTTCGCGCCCGACCTCGGGATCGACGCTCGTGCGCTTTGCCTCGACGACGGCGAGTGGCTTGTGGTTCGCGCCGTAGAGCACATAGTCAACGTACCCCTTGCCCGAGTCCGTCGGCAGACCGATCACGGGGACTTCGCGCATACAGTCCGCGTCGAACGTCCACCCCATCGCACGCAGGTCGATGTCGATGATCGTGCGGCGCGTCTCCGCCTCCGTCTCGGGCGGCGGGGGCGGGGGCGGGGCAGTCCGTGCCGCCGCATGGGTTGCGCGCAACCGTGCCAGCTCGTCCCGCATGGATGCCAGCTCGCCCATGAGGGCAGCGCGCTCGTCGCTGCGTGCGTCCAGCTCCGCGCGCAGACGCGCCATCTCCTGTTTTGAGATGTTCTGCTTCGTATCATCGGCGAGCAGACCCTCGTCAAAGTCGCGCTCCTCGTAGTCCGCGCCATAGCAGTAGTCGATGAAGAGGATGAAGGCAAAGAGATTTTTGAGCGAGAGCACTGCCTCGCGGTAGCTGACTTTTTTATTCGTGTGTGCGGAGAAATTGCTCAGCTTGATGATATAGCGCAGACTGCTCATGATGCTGTCATCGACCGAGGCGGTGAAGGACGGGTTATAGATGAGCGCGGAGAAATTGTCCTTGTACGGGAGACGGAGCGAGCTGTCCACCGAGTAGAGCCACTTTACTGCGAGTTCGGCGCTCTTGTGCACGCCGAGCGCGCAGAGGGCGGGGCTGGCGGCGATGGATTTCTCCGCCTCGATGCACGCATCCGAAAAAGCCGCAAATTGCTGCTCGTCCTTCAGAAAGTCGAAATTCGTCATGTTGCTGCTCCCTTCCGTGCGGTGCGTGCTTACGGATATTTGATAACATTATGATATTTTTTGAGGAAAATAGCAAGAATCCGCGTGATGAATTCCGATTTGTCGACCTGTTCGACAAAGGCGGCAAATTCGTTTTGTAGGTCG
>ERZ773090.625-NODE-625-length-16193-cov-4.77977_pt1 | contig 16193 bp, 21 predicted proteins | sample MGYA00580579_ERZ773090 | MGnify/ENA primary metagenome ERZ773090 (study PRJEB29015, sample SAMEA2738014) | human oral metagenome | biome: human oral; feature: human-associated habitat; material: dental | place: China | collected 2132 ... | reverse complement strand
GCCTTTCATCCGGCCCTCGCTCCGGTCGGCGTTTTACTTGGAATATTGGGCTACGCCCTCGGCAGTGTTGGCGGCTACTTTACGGCCGAGCTGCTGCGGGCCATGGCCGGCAACTAGTTCAGTGGAAGGCCGTTTGAAGGCGGTGCCTTTCATCCGGCCCTCGCTCCGGTCGGCGTTTTACTTGGAATATTGGGCTACGCCCTCGGCAGTGTTGGCGGCTACTTTACGGCCGAGCTGCTGCGGGCCATGGCCGGCAACTAGTTCAGTGGAAGGCCGTTTGAAGGCGGTGCCTTTCATCCGGCCCTCGCTCCGGTCGGCGTTTTACTTGGAATATTGGGCTACGCCCTCGGCAGTGTCGATGGCTACTTTACGGCGGGGGCCAACGGCCCGGGCGCCCAGGCGCAGCCGCCGGCGTCAAACTGCTGCGGGCCATGTCCGGCAACTAATCACCCCACCTCCACCGAAGCGCTTCGCCAGCGTCCGCCCTTTCTGCTATGGTCAGGGTTCCCCCCTTCAGGAGAACGCCATGAAATGCATGAAATCAAACCGGGGCCGGGTCGCCCTGGCCCTACTGCTGCTCGCCCCGCTGGCCCTGGGCCGGCGCCATCTGCCCCGCAACGACGGCCCGCCGCCGCTGCTGCCCGGCGCCGAACAGATTAGGGTCAGCCACTGCCCGGCCGAGGGCCAAGGTGCCTGTGCCGAGGTGATACTGGGCCGGCTGCTGCTCAACGACCCGGGCCAGAGTGCCTTTGCCGACCGGCTGCTGCTCAACGATTTGGCCGCCCTCGGCGTTGCCGATTTTGAAACGGCCAGCCTCACCGCCGCCCTGGAACGGACGCCCCAGAGCCTGAACGCCCGGGTGGATTTATACGGCACGACGCCCGACTATCTGGTGCTCTGGCACCGGGGCCCGGCCGGCGAAGATTTTCAGCTGCTGCCCCGGCGCGGGCCGGCCCGGGCGCTGGGTCTGGCCGAGGTGCTGCGCCCCGACCGGGGGGAACAGTTCCGGGCCCTGCTGCAGGCCAGCGGGGTGCCCGCCGGTCTCAGCCCGGCCCAGTTCAACTGGACGCCCACCCCCGGCGGTCTGCGCCTGCGCCTGCCGGCGGCGGGGCTGGATTTCACCCTACCGACGGCCGCCCTGGCCGAGGTGCTCCGTCCGGAATTCCTCGCCCAGCTGCGCGCCTTCCGCCTCCATCGGGTGGAGAACTAACCGTGGCCATCACCATCAGCCCGCAGCAGCTGCACCAGAACCCCGACCAGATGCTGGCGCTGGCCCGCCGGGAACCGGTTTTTATCAGCGCCGACGGTGAAATCATTGCCGTGCTGTCCAGCTATCGGCATTGGGTGGACGAGCGTAGTCCGGTGGAAGTGTTCAGCAGCGGCCACCCGGCCGGTGATATTGACGATTCCTTTGACCGGGATTTGGCGGCCATCCGCGCCGGTAGTGGCGCGCCCCGGCCTTGGGAGGATTAATGTATCTACTGGATACCAACATCATTTCCGAGCTCCGTAAAATTGAAAAGAATCGGGCCGATACCCGAGTCGTGCACTGGTTTAGTCAGGTAAAAATGTCGCAGCTTTATTTGAGCGTTATCAGTCTGGCCGAAATCAATATAGGCATCTTGCAGCTTAAACGTCGCGACCCTGAGGCCGCCCAGACCTTGCAAGATTGGCTGAATCAGCGTCTGCTACCGGATTTTGCTCATCGGATTTTGCCCCTGGACGAGGTCGCCGCCCAGCTGAGCGCCCGTTTTCATGTGCCCGACCGGAGTCCTATCAATGATGCCTATATCGCTGCCATTGCCCAGCGCTACGGTTGCCAGCTGGTTACCCGTAACGTTCGAGATTTTGAGCGGTTGGCGCTGCCACTGATTAATCCCTTCGCCTAAAAGCGCAAAAACGGTGCCGGTGCCGGGGCTAGACTGGCCCCATGAATCACACTGACCGCTACGAAAGCCGCTTCCGGGCGGTGCTGGAGGCCCTGCGCAGCCCCGACGCCGTCCCGCTCGACCTCCACCGGCTGGCCGAGCAAGCCGCCCTGTCCCCCTACCACTGGCACCGGCTCTACCATCAATTCATGGGCGAGAGCATGGCCGCCACCCGCCGCCGGCGGCGCCTGCACCGGGCCGCCTGGCTGCTGCGCCATTCGTCCCAGCCCATCGCCACCATCGCCGCCCGCTGCGGTTACCAGAATGAGCGGGCCTTTGCCCGCCGCTTCCGCCAGAGCTACGGCCAGAGCCCGCAGAACTACCGCCGGGCGCCGCCGCCCAGCTTTACCATCGGCGAAACGGAACGGCCGCCGCTACCGGTGGCCCTGCTGGCCCACGAGGGCGACTACCTGCGCCTGGCCGACAGCTTCAACGCCCTGAAAATTCTGCTGCACCGGCGTGGCCACTACTGCCGCGATTTGCGCGCCTTTTCCCTGCATCACCCGCCCATCTTTACGGCCCACCGCTGCTGGGTGGCCATGTCCCTGGCGCCGGAGCTCAGCCAGCCGCGCCGCTGCTGGGGGAAACCCTGCCCGGCGGCCGCGGGGCCCTGCTGCGCTACCACGGCCCCTACGCGGAACTGGACCGGGCTGCTGCGGCGCTGCTGGCTGCCTATCCGGAGTCGTGGGCGCCGCTGCTGCTGGAATATCTGGACGACCATCACGACGACCCGCGTTCCTGCTACCGGGTCGATATTTAACCTGCCTCTGGAGAATTTATGAAGAAAATCCTATTGCTGATGGCCGCCGGCCCCCTCGCGGCCGAAGACGGCGCCCGGCTGGGCCTGCTGCTGGCCCATGCCACCGACACCTACCGCTTTGCAACCAGCCGCACCCAGCTGCTGCCCTTCCTTCAATATGAAAGCTAGCGCTTCTACGTGGACGGCCTCGGCGCCGGCCTGCGGCATTAACGAAGAAGCCAGCCTCGGCCTCGGTCTGCACTACCAACCGGAACCGGCCTGGCGGCCGCCGCGGGCCAGCAGACTGGAACGGCGCGTCCCGGCCTTCCGGCTGGAATTGAACGGCCACTGGGACAGTCCCCTGGGCCGCAGCGTGCTGCGCTTCGGCCGCGACCTGGCCCGCTCCGGCCACACGCTGGAACTCCAGCAGGGTTCACTTCCCGCTGACGCCGCGGTTGGCCCTGAAACCGGCCCTGGGCCTGGTCTGGGGCGACGGCCGCCACCGGCGCTATTACTACGGAGTTAGCGCTGGCGAAGCCGCCCGCAGTGGTTTAGTCGAATACCGCCCCGGCACCGGCTGGACGCCCTACGCGGAAATTAACGCCTTCTACCAGCTGAGCCCCCGGCTGAACCTGAGCGTCGGCCTACGCCGCAGCTATTTGACCGGCGACGCCGCCCATAGTCCGGTCAGCCGCCGCCGCAGCGGCACCTCGGCCACCCTGGGCCTGCATTACCAATGGTGAAACGCTGGCTACTGCCGCTGCTGCTGCTTGGCTGTGGCGGTTCTCACGACACCGGCGCCCTAAGCGCCCACATCAGCGCCGGCCCCGGCTGGCTGCACCCCTACCCACTGTTTCTCGGTCTACACAAACAGAACGGCCCGCAGCTGGCCCTGTGGCTGGAGGACGAGAACGGGCGCCTGCTCCAACCGCTGTTCGCCACCCGCAGCTTCGCCCGTCAGCGCTGGTGGGGCGCGCCGGCCCGGGGGCGGCCCGAGGCCCTGCCGCACTTCGCTTCCCGCGTAACGCTGCCCCTGCCGGACGCCTACAGCGGCGCCACGCCGCGCGGTGATTTTTCCGTTCATTTTGACCCGCCGCCGGGCCGGCGCCGCTTCGTGCTGAAGGCCGAGGTGAACCATTTCCTGGACTGGAACGCCGCCTACCCGGAGAACGCCCGCCCCGGCACAAGCAATTACAGCGGTGGCCCCGGCGGCAGCGGCCAGCCGGCGCTGGTCTACGCTTTAAGCGTCGATTTGGACCGGCTCCCGGCGGGCCCGGCCACCCTGCTCGGCGCCAGCGCCCCCGCCGGCGACAGCGGTGCCCTTAATCCCGATTCAGGCGACATCGACAGCGCCCGCCAGATTCTCGGGCGGCTGACGGTGGAACGGGCAGCGCCCTAGCGCAGCGCTTCCCGCCAAGCGGCGACGAAATCTCGACCCGTTCCGGGGGGAGCGCTTCATTCCGGCGGCCGGCCCTAACCGGCCGGGCCCAGCCGGCCAAAACCAAGAGCAGAAAACGCCCCGTTCCACCGTTGCCGCCCGCCGCAATGAAGCGAAGCGCTTCGGTCGGGCCGAGCCGATTCCAGCGCTTTAGGGATTAGTTGGCCCCGGCCCGGGGCTGGGCCGGTGGAAGGAAGCGCTTCGCTCTGGAAGAACTGGAAAAGGGGGAGCGCTTCGGCCCGCCGAATGCCGGCGGCGGTGGCGTTCCAATTCGTGGCTCCGCACCCGATAGGGAAGCGCTTCCTTGCTATCTGGGCCGGTGGAAGGAAGCGCTTCGGCTGGGAAAGTCTTGTTTGAGCCGGAGCGCTTCGCCGGAAATCTAACTGCGGGAAGGAAGCGCTTCACTCTTTGTTATCACTGGCGCCGACCCGTTTAGGCCGAAGCGCTTCCCTCCGGAAGGCTGATTTCTTTTTTCTTGTTTTTCTGCTGGGGTTGGGGGCAGTGCTTCACTGCTAATGATTAGGGCCCCCGGCAGAGCGAAGCGCTTCGGTTGGCAGGGAAAGAACGGAATGGGGGTCGGGTTTCCGAGCGAAGCGCTTCGGTTTTATGGGCGGTCGGCGCGGCGGTCATAAAAAACCCCGGAGCGGGCCGGGGTTGATTTTGTCAGCGGCGCAGAAGTGGGGACCACCGACCCTGGGCGGCCCGCCCCCTGACGCGGCCGGCCGGGGTTATCCCGGTGCAGTCCGCCTAGAAATCGTCATATTCGATGACCACCGGGGCGTGGTCGGAGAAGCGCTCGTCCCGGTAGATGTAGGCCCGGCGCACCCGGGGGGCCAGGGCCGCGCTAATCATCTGGTAGTCGATGCGCCAGCCCACATTGTTGGCCCGGGCGCGGCCGCGATTGCTCCACCAGGAATATTCGTGTTCGCCATCATTGACCAGGCGGAAGCCGTCCCGGTAGGCGCCGCCGAAGAGTTCGTCCAGCCAGCGCCGTTCCTGGGGCAGAAAGCCGCTGTTCTTCAGATTGCCCTTCCAGTTGCGCAGGTCGCGTTCGGTGTGGGCGATGTTGAAATCGCCGGCGATGATGAGATTTTCCGCCCGGCGCTCGTGCAGAAAGCCGGCGAAGCGGGCGAGGAAATCCTCCTTCACCGCCTGGCGCTCCGGGCCGCTGGAGCCGGAATGGATGTAGAGGCTGATGATGCTGTAGCCGTCGTAGCGGGCCTCCAGATAGCGGCCCTCGGCGTCGATGTCGGCCCAGCCGATGCCGGCCCGAACTTCGCGCGGCTCCCGGCGCAGATAGAGGGCGACGCCGCTGTAGCCGGGCCGCTGGGCGCTGTGGTAGTAGTTGAAGGCCAGGGGCCGGTAGAGGGGTGCCGTCAGCTGCTCGGGCTGGGCCTTGGTTTCCTGAATGCAGACGGCGTCGGGATTTTCCCGGGCGAGCCAGTCGAAAAAGCCCTTCTGGCCGGCGGAGCGAATGCCGTTGGCGTTGAAGCTGATGACCTTAAACATCGGGGAAATGCTCGTCGAGCAGCTGGAAAAGCAGCTGATTGGCCGCCGCCAGCCGGGGCAGCTGGCCGAGGATTTCCGCCGGGCTCTGCACAAATTCCCCGGGCGGCAGCGGGCCGCCGTGGGCCAGCAGCTGGCGCACGTTCTCCTCGGTCATTTCGCCATGGAATTGCAAAGCCAGCACCTGCTGCTTCCAGCGAAAACCCTGCTGGGCGGTGGCGGCGGAGCGGAACAGCCGTTCGGCGCCCGGGGGCAGGTCGAAGGTGTCGCCGTGCCAGTGGAAAACCACGGTTTGACGGCCGTCGGCCAGGCGTTCCACCGGGAAAAAGCCGATTTCCGGCCGGCCGCTGGCGTAGACCCGGGCGCCGAGGGCCTCGGCCAGCAGCTGGGCGCCCAGGCAGATGCCGAGGATTCGGCGGCCCGCCGTCAGCGCCGTTTGGATAAAGGGCTTTTCGGCCCGGAAGAAGGGGACGTCCTCATAGACGCCCATGGGCCCGCCGAGAATGACGATAAGGTCGAAATCCGGCGGGGGCAGTGGGTCGCCGGCGGACAGATTAACGGAATGAAGGGCGTAGCCGTGCCGTTCCAGCCAGGGGCCCAGGGCGCCGAGGCTTTCAAAGGCCACATGTTGAATGACTAGAGCTGTTTTCATGTTTTTACTCAAAGAATGGGGGGCGGCGGGCCCGGACAGCGGCGGCCGATGTGCTGGGCCAGCGACGTCCAGCCGTCGGGCCGGGCTAGAAAAATATCGTCCAGCCGGCAGCGTGGGCCCCGGCAGGAGACGGCGAAGGCGAGCCTATCCCAGACCCGCACCCGGCCGCCGGCCCAGCGAATGTCGGCCGGATAGCCGTAGTGGATAGTCGCCGGCGGTGCGTCCCAGAGATAGTCGCGGGCCGGTGTACAGCGGGCGGCGAGGGCGGGCAGCCGGGCCAAGGTGGCTTGCAGGCGCAGCCAGGCCGCCAGGGGGGGAGCGCTTCGTTCCGGCAGCAGGTCGGCGCCGCGAAAGCTCTTGGCGGCGTCGCTGTAGAGGTCGCCGATGAATTGGCGTTCGGCCCGGCCCGGGTCGCCACAGCCGGCCAGCAGCAGCGCCAGCCCCAGAAAAATCCTCACGGCGCCCCGGCGAGGAAGGCCGCCACCCGGTCGATGAGGCCGGGGGGGTCGGGCCGGTGGATTTCCAGCGGCAGCACGGTTTTCAAACGATTGTTCATCCAGGTGATTTGCCGCTTGGCCAGCTGGCGGGTGGCGATGAGGGCCTGTTCCTCGGCCTCGGCCCGGTTGCCGCCCTGCCGTAGCGCCCGGCCGAGCTGCTGGTAGCCGGCGCTCTGCAACGACGGGTGGGCCAGGGTCAAACCGGGCCGGGCCAGCAGCCCTTCCACCTCGGCCCAGAAGCCGGCGGCCAGCATTTCCCGGAGGCGGGCGGCGATGCGTTGGTGCAGTTCGGCCCGTTCTCGATTCAGGCCCAGGGCCAGCACCCGGCCCGGCGGCGGCGGCGTCTGGGCGGCGAAGAGCTGGCTCGGCGGCCGGCCGGTGATTTCCCACAGTTCGAGAAAACGGCTGAGCCGCTTCACATCGTTGGGGGCCAGCCGGGCGGCGCTGGTCGGGTCGATACGTTGAAGCTCGGCGTGGAGCTCCGGGCCGGGCCGGGCCAGCAGCCGATTGCGAATTTCCGGCCGGGACGGCGGCAGGTCGTCGAGGGCGCCGAAGAGGGCGTGGAAATAGAGCATGGAACCGCCTACCAGCAGCGGAATCTGGCCGGCGGCCCGGGCGGCGGCCAGCTCGGCCCGGGCGTCGGCGACGAAGCGGGCGGCCGAATAGCTTTCTTCCGGCGGCAGCAGGTCGATGAGGGCGTGGGGATAGCGGGCCAGGGTGGCGGCGTCGGGCTTGGCCGTGCCGATGTCCAGCCCCCGGTAGACCTGGGCCGAATCCACCGAAATCAGCCGGCAGGGCCAGCGCGCCGCCAGGGCCAGGGCCAGGGCGGTTTTGCCCACGGCCGTGGGCCCGAGCAGACAGAGCAGCGGCGCCGGGTTCATGACTCCGGCTGGAAGAGCTTGCCGATGGCCTCGGTGCTGAGCTGCACCCAGGCGGTGCGACCCCGGGGGGGCGGAAGCGCTTCCAGCAGGCGCAGCAGCTGATTCATTTCGCTGAGGGTCAGGGTCAGGCTCGGCGGCGTCCGGTGCAGCTGGCGGGCGGCCTCGACCAAATCCACCAGCACCAGCCCGTTCTGGTTGGCCGTAACCATGAAGCTCTGGCCCAGCTGGCACAAAGCCTGGCCCAGGGCCGGCTTGCTGCCCCGGCCCCGGGGCGGTCCCTTGGGTCGGGGTGGCGGCGGCGGGGGAATCTCCAGCTCCACGCTCATATCCGGCACCAGATGGCCGCTGGCGCCGGTGGTCATGGCCACCTCGGGCTTGGTGGGCGGGCGCGGATTCACCGGCACCGCCACGTGCAGGGCCTGGCGCAGGGTGCTGAAGATGAAATCATGCAGCTGGCGATTGTCGCGGAAGCGCACCTCGTACTTGTTCGGGTGGGCATTCACATCGAACAGCTCCGGCTCCACGTCCAGATAGAGCACATAGACCGGCAGGCGAAAATGGCCCATGAAATCCTGGTAGGCATCGTTGATGGCGTTCTGAATGAATTTGTCGCGAATGATGCGGCCATTGAGGAAAACGTGCTGCTTGTCGGTGGTGCTGTAGTCGAAGGCCGGCAGGCCAATCCAGCCGCGCAGACTGACGCTGTCCATCTGGTTTTCCACCGGAATGGCGTTCTTGAGAAATTCCTTGCCGAGAATCTTGGCCATGCGCGTGCTCATGTCGCCGCGAAAATCCCGGGAAATGCGGCCGTTGTCGCGCAGCAGGAATTGCACGTGGGCGTTGCTGAGGGCGAAGCGCTCCACCAGCTGCACCACGTGGTTGGTTTCGGTGCGCATGGATTTGAGGAAGCGCTTCCGGGCCGGGGTGTTGTAGAACAGGTCGCGCACCTCAATGGTGGTGCCGCGCGGGTGGGCCGTCGGTATCAGCTGGGCCGGGTCGGCCGGATTGATGCTGTAGCCGTGTTCCTCCTGCTCGGTGCGACTGACCAGCAGCACCTTGGCCACCGCCGCCACCGAGGGGAGCGCTTCGCCGCGAAAGCCCAGGGTGCGCAGCCGCTCCAAATCGTCGAGCTCGCGAATCTTGCTGGTGGCGTGGTTCTCGAAGGCCCGGGCCATATCGTCCCGGTCGATGCCGCTGCCGTTGTCGCGGACGCGAATCAGCTTGCCGCCGCCGTTTTCAATGTCAATGTCAATCTGGGTGGCGCCGGCGTCCAGGGCGTTTTCCACCACCTCCTTCACCACCGACGAGGGCCGTTCGATAATCTCGCCGGCCTTAATCTGGTTAATCAGCTGCTGCGATAGGGTATGAATCTTACTCATCGTTTTCCTCGGTTTTGTTCCTGGCGGCGCAGCTGCTGGGAGATTTCCAGCGCCAGGCGCTTCGCCATCTCGGCCGCCAGCTTGGCATCGCCCTGCTTGCTCTCCGTCCAGTAGTAATCGGGCACTTCGCTATTGCGGGCCGACTTCATCTCCTCGGTGGCGCGGACATGGCTCACGTTGATGACCGTGCCGCCATTGCGCCGCTCCAGCTGCACCTTGTAGCGGTCGCGCTCGCCGCTGTCGGTGAGGCCCAGCTTGGAAAAGACGCCGCTAATCATGCCCTGGGGCAGCTTGTTCTTATCCTCCAGCCAATCGGTAACCATCAGGCCGTTGAGGTTGTCGCTGGTTTTCAGACGAATGCCACTGCGGTTCCAGTAGTTGGTGAGCCAGCGCCAGACCGCGTCGGGGGACGCGGCGGTTTCGATGCGCGGGCCCTGCACCTGGGTTTGATAGAGCTCGGGCAGCACGGTGATGAAGCCGTCCTCGCCCCGGGCCGCCTGCTGGCTGGCCAGATAGCTGGCGCTGAGGTTCTCGTTGGGAATGGTCAGGCCCTGATTTTCAATGGCCACCAGATTCGGCGGAATTTCCAAATTATTGACCACCCGGCTCTGGCGGTAGTCCGGCGAGCGGTCGATGCTGATGTCCTGAATGGAACTGAGATTGCAGCCGGTCAGCAGCAGGCTGAGGGGGAGAAGTTTTTTCATAGAGTGTTGTTAATGTTAAAAAAAAGGAAGAAAGGGAAGGGCCTAGAGCAGGCCGGCATGGTGAAGGGCGGCCTCGACGAGGGCCTGTTTTTCCGGGGCCAGCGGCACCAGCGGCAGCCGAATGCCCGGGTCGATTTTGCCGAGTCGATGCAGGGCCCATTTCACCGGCAGCGGATTGCTTTCGCAGAACAGGGTCTCGTGCAGCGGGGCCAGCCGTTCATTAAGCGCTTCGGCCCGGCCGATGTTGGCCATCAGCGCCGCCATCAGCGCCGGCGCCACGTTGGCGGTTACGGAGATGACGCCGTCGATGAGGCCGTTCACCAGCGCCCGGCTGGCCAGGCCGTCCTCGCCGGAATAGACCAGGAAGCCCGGCGGCACCGTGCGGCTCAGTTCCTCCAGGCGCTCGTAGTTGCTGGCCTCCTTGATGCCGATGATATTGGCCACCGTGGCCAGCTCCCGCACCGTCTCCGGCTTCAGGTCGCAGCCGGTGCGGCTGGGGACGTTGTAGAGGATATGGGGCATGGGCACGGCGGCGGCAATGGCCCGGTAGTGGGCGGCCAGGCCGCGCTGGGGCGGCTTGTTGTAGTAGGGCGTTACCTGCAGGGTGGCATCGCAGCCGATGTGATAGCTGGCCGTGGCCAGTTCGATGGCCTCGGCGGTGGAGTTGCCCCCGGCCCCGGCGATGACCGGAATGCGCTTGGCCACGCGTTCGGTGATGAATTTAATCACGGCCAGATGTTCATCCTTGTGCAGGGTGGCGCTCTCGCCGGTGGTGCCCACGGCCACCAGGGCATTGCTGCCGCTGGCAATGTGCCATTCGACCAAATCGGCGAGCTGGTCCCAGTGAATGGCACCGTCCGCAGTCATGGGCGTTACCAGAGCCACGATTGAGCCTTTAATCATGCTTCGTCCTTAAATTTAAATTGAATAAGGACGCCATGTTATGCGTGGCCAACGGGGAAAATCAAGGGACGGCGGGCCCCGGCCGGAAAATCGCAAAGAAAAATCAGCGCTTGGGCTACTGGAATGATAGTAATGGGGAAAAATTCTCTTTGGTGGCTGCCGCCCCCCAATATTTTGCCCAGGGAGAAACCATGAATGAAAGGGTTCTCCGGGGTCTGAGTGCGGTCCTCCTCATGGCCCTGCTCATGGAAGCTGACCCGGAACGGCTCTGGGCCCTGACCCAGGCGCTGGGGCTCGGCACCCTGGAAGGCCTGCTCAAGGGTGTGCTCCTGGGCTTCTGGCTATTTAATGGGAATGGCGGTTGCTGCTGCCCCTGGCCCTGCTGCTGTTCGCCGCCGTGCCACTGCTGTTGTTGGCGGTGTGGCCCCCGGCCCGGCCCGGGGTGGAGGCCCTGGCCTGTCTGCTGCTGGGCCTGCTGTTCTATGGCCGGCAGCTCTGGTGGCTGGTGCCCCAGCTGGACGGGTTCCCGCCGCCGCTCATTCTGCTCCGGGCGACCCAAAACTGGCTCGGCGCCGACCTCTACGGCAGCTTTCTGAGCTTCTATTTCATCGCCCCCGGCCGGCGCTCTCTCTGGCGGTGGGGACGGTCGGAACGGTGAAGCGCTTCCCGGGGTCGGGGTCGAGATGGCCATTGGGAAATATTCGCAACGGGAAAATACCGCTATAATCGCCAGCCCCAATCCATTAACAAACAAGGTTTTTACAATGAAAAAATATTGCGCTGAATTTTTCGGCACTTTCTGGCTGGTTTTCGGTGGCTGTGGCAGTGCCGTGCTGGCGGCCGGCATTCCCAATCTCGGCATCGCCTACGCCGGCGTCGCCCTGGCCTTCGGTCTGACCGTGCTGACCATGGCCTATGCCGTCGGCCACATCTCCGGCGGCCACTTTAACCCGGCGGTTTCCCTGGGTCTGGCCGTGGGCGGTCGTTTCAGCTGGAAGGAACTGGTTCCCTACATCATCAGCCAGGTGCTGGCCGCCATTGCCGCCGCCGCCGTGCTCTATGTCATCGCCAGCGGCACCGTCGGCTTCGATGCCAGCACCGGCTTCGCCAGCAACGGCTACGGCGAGCATTCCCCCCACGGCTACAATCTGGTTTCGGCCCTGGTGATTGAAGTGGTGCTGACCGCCTTCTTCCTCTTCATCATTATGGGGGCCACCGACCGCCGCGCCCCGGCCGGCTTTGCCCCCATCGCCATTGGCCTGGCCCTGACCCTGATTCACCTCATCAGCATTCCCGTAACCAACACCTCGGTAAACCCGGCCCGTTCCACCGGCGTGGCCCTTTTCCAAGGTTCCTGGGCCCTGGAGCAGCTGTGGCTCTTCTGGGCGGCGCCGCTGGCCGGCGGCGTCATCGGCGGCCTCTGCTATCGCCTCTTCTGCGCGGAAAAGGCCTAAACAATGAAGCGCCTCTCCGTAGAGAAGCGCTTCCCCCTCCGGCACCCGTTCAGGGTGCTTTTTTTATGGCCAGGGCTTTTCCCGCCAGAAATCTTTAATGACCCGGGCCACCGCCGCCGGTTCGTCCATGTGCAGATGGTGGCCGCCGGCCAGCCGCACCACGCGTATGTCTTGAGTCAGCTGGTAGCGGCTCGGCAGGTAGTGCCATTCCTTGGTAAAGCCCGCGTCGCCCTCAATCATCAGCACCGGCGCCCGAATGCGCGGTATGAATTCCTGCACCTGCTCCTCCGACAACATCATCGGCTGCCACACCGTCAGCCGCTTATCGCTGATAAAGCGGTAGCCGCCGGCCTCCTCATTCAGGTTGCGGCGCACCAGTAGCTCGGCACTCTCTGGCTTCATGGCCCCGGCCTTGATGCGGGCGGCGATGAGCGGGGCCAAATCCTGGTAATAGCGGCTGCTGCGCGGGTTCATGTAGTCCATGGTCAGAAGGCGCTCGCGCATGCGCTCGGGCAGGTCGTTGTGGTCGGACACGTAGGGGGTGCCGTAGCACTCGATGCAGACCAGCCGGCCGATGCGGTCGTAGAAGGTGCCGGCCAGCATGCTGGCGACGGCGGCGCCGAGGGAGTGGCAGACGAAGTCAATGTGCTCCAGGCCGAGGGCGTCGGCGGCGAACATGACGTCGCGCATGTGGTCGGTGAAGTGGTAGCCGGTGCCGAGGGGGCGATGGCCGCTGCGGCCGTGGCCGGCCAGCTCCAGCACGATGAGCGAGGTGTTTTCATCCAGCAGATGGGGGGCGAGGGGCGCGAAGCTGGCGGCGTTGTCCAGCCAGCCGTGCAGGGCGAGCACCCGATGGGGGCCATTGCCCCAGCGCTGGGCGCTCAGGCGCACGTGGGGTAGGTCAATGCAGAGTTCGGTGGGAGTTAATTCGGTCATGATGTCGGAGAAAAAGGGCCATTTTAGCCGGCTAAAATGGCGCCTTTTTGCTTTGCGAAGGAGAAAATCATGGCCTGGCTCTATCTATTGCTGGCCGGACTGATGGAAATCGGCTGGCCCCTGGGATTGAAACTGGCCCAGCAGCCGGGTTGGCGCTGGCCCGGGGTGCTGCTGGCCTTGGCCTTTATGGCGGCCAGCGGTGGCCTGCTGTTTCTGGCCCAGAAAACCATTCCCCTGGGCACGGCCTACGCCGTCTGGACCGGCATCGGCGCTGCCGGCGCCTTTCTGGTGGGTGTGCTCTGCTTCGGCGACCCGAATAGCTTCGGCCGCTGGCTCGGGGTGGGCCTGATTGTCGGCGGGGTGGTGGTGCTGAAACTGAGTGGCTAGGGCGGGCCGAAGCGCTTCCCCCGGCTGGACCGTTGGAACAAAGCGCTCCCCGTTTTCTATGCCGGCGGCCGAAAGCTCCACGCCCCTGGCGAAGCGCTTCGGTTTTGAGATTGCCCATGGTCAAGCCGGAGGACGAAGCGCTTCGGCCGAGCCCGCCAATTTCTAATGAAGCGCTTCTCCCGGGTCGGTGAACCGAAGCGCTTCCCTCTGGAAAGTCCAATCCCAACGAAGCGCTTCGGCCGGCCATTCTTTTTTCCCGGTCGAAGCCCCCGGCTGAACTGTGGGAAGCCTTTTGGGAATCGAAGCGCTTCAAGCACCGCAGCCTAGCGGAGTGGCAAGCTGCCGCGAGCCACGCTTGGCGCCGCAACCGCTTCACCCCGGCGCCGGCTTCTAATCCGAAGCGCTTCGCTAAACGGAACAGCCAGCGGCCTCTAAAGGCTGGGCCAGCCAACCTAAGCGCTTCGTTGAAACGGTCCCTCCCAACCTGAAGCGCTTCGGGCGAGCCAGCCGGAAAGAAGCGCTTCCTTTTCCACCGGCTGCTAGAAACGAAGCGCTCCCCCTTTTTCCCGCTTTCCCCGGGCGAAGCGCCTCATTCCCAACGAAACGGGAACGAACGAAGCGCTTCGGTCGAGCTGGCCGTGGCCCTTTGCCCCGGCCCGGGCACTGCAATTCCGCTGACCCAAACGGCCCCCGGCCTGCCACAACCGCCCTTCGGCCTTTTCGCCGGCAGCGCTTCCCCTCCCCAGCGCCTGAAATCGAAGCGCTCCCCCTTCGGTGCCAATCCTCCAGCCGAAGCGCTTCGGTGCAGCCGCCCCGATAAAAGAAGCGCTTCCCCCACAAAAAAAGCCCCCGGACGGGGGCTCTCTAGGTTTGTCAATGATGGGGAAACGCTCAGCGCACCAGTTCCAGGCCGTTGCTGCCGTTGCGCAGTTTGTCCACGCTCAGATTCAGCGCCTTCAGAATGCCGTTGGCCTCCTGGGCCAGGGACTGGAGGGCGGCCTGGTTGCCGGCGGCGCTGGCCTCCAGATACATGCCCATCTGCAGGCTGGCCAGCCAATAGAAGGTATCGGCCATGCGCTGCTTGTCGCCGTCGCCCAGGCCCTGCATATAGCCGTCGCTGGTCATGGCCTGCTGCAGCTGTTTGACCAGACCGTGGGCCTTGAGCTGGCGCAAATCCTGGCCGGCGGCAATGCCATAGTTCACCGTGGCCATGTAGGCCATGGCGGTGGCGACGCTGTTGGGGTCGTAGCCATCGCTCTGCAGGGCGGCGCGAATCTGGTTGATAAAACCGCTGGCCTGCAGCTGGCGCAGCTGGGCTTCGCTCTGGTCGTTGTAATGGCCGGTGCTCTTCAGGCGCTCGCGCAGGGTTTGAATCATCTGGCCGTCGATTTCGGCACTGATGCTGGCGCTGGATTGGTAGCGGTCCACATTCTTGCGGCTGGCGTCGGGCCGGGTCTCGGCCGGGCTGGCCTTGCCATACCAGGCCTCATAGTTGCGCTCGTTCTGGCGGCGGTTGGTCTCAAAGGCGGCCTCGGCGAAGTAGGTGTCGAACCAACCGTCGTAGAGGGCCGCCGCCGGCAGGGCGTTGAGGGCCAACAGCAGAGCTAAAAGGGAACGTTTCATAGTTTTCCTCCTGTTAGAAATCCCGGCCATTGTAGCCAATTTGGCCCGGACGGCTGGCACAGTTTTGGCTAATTTTTCAAAGTTTTCACTAACTTAGAAGGAGAAAAAATGAGCACAACCCCTTTCTATGCCCTGCCGGCCGCCACCCTGAAATGCTGGCGCCTGGAATGGCTGCTGCTGCTCGGTGGCCTGCTGGCCGTTCTGCTGGGCCTCTATTGTTGGCTCGACGAGACCAGCGCCGGCCCGCGCCTGCTGCTGCTCCATTGCAGCCTGGGCGTCGGCCTGCTGCTGGCCCTGATGCTCTGGCTCTGCGGCCCCAGCCACCGGCGCCGCTCCTGGCGGCTGGCCGATAGCGTGCTGGTGATTCGCTCCGGCATCTGGTTCCGCAAGGAAACCCTGGTGGCCCGGGAGCGGGTGCAGTATGTGGACGTGCGCCAATCGCCGTTGCACCGCCATTTCGGTCTGGCCACTCTGGTGATTTTCACCGCCGGTGCCCAGCTGCCGGCCATTCGCCTGGAGGGCATCGCCATTGATACGGCCCTGGATTTGCGCGCCGTCCTCGCCGGAGAGGCCCATGACTAGGCCCCTGCCCGAACGGCTGCACCCGCTGTCGCCGCTGTTCCTGACCCTGAGCTATCTCTGGAATCTGTGGCCCCTGCTGCTCTATCCGCTGGCGGACCTCTTCTTTCTGGGTCAGGGCGCCCGGTTCATCTCGCTGCTCATTCTGGGCGGAAGCCTGCTGGTCTGTCTGATTCCGGCCCTGCTCCACTACACCCACTTCCGCTTCCGCCTCGAGGACGAGCAAATCGTGCTGACCAGCGGCTTTTTCTTCAAACAAACCCGGGTGGTGCCGCTGGCCCGGGTGCACAACGTCAGCCTGCGCCAGAACCCGCTGCACCGGCTTTTCGGCGTCGGCGAAGTCAATCTGGAGAGCGGCGGCACCGGCGCCGAATCCGAGGGCCGATTCAACGTGCTGAAGCTGGCCGACGCCCGCCGGCTCGAAGCGCTGCTGATGCATCGGCCTGACGCCGGGGAAAAACCAGAAACCCCGGCCGCCGCCACCCCCACCGCGCCCGTCGAGGAGAAAGCCTCGGTGCCCGGGCCGGAAGAAAATCTCCTGCCCATGAACAGCGCCACCCTGCTGCGCTATGGCTTCTTCTCCGACC
>ERZ773090.620-NODE-620-length-16343-cov-3.11278_pt1 | contig 16343 bp, 17 predicted proteins | sample MGYA00580579_ERZ773090 | MGnify/ENA primary metagenome ERZ773090 (study PRJEB29015, sample SAMEA2738014) | human oral metagenome | biome: human oral; feature: human-associated habitat; material: dental | place: China | collected 2132 ... | reverse complement strand
GCCGTAACTTTCAGGCCACCCAGGCTGGGGGTCTGATAGGCGACGACGTTGTTGGCCTTGTCGGCGATGCCGGCCAGGCCGTCGGCGCTGTAGTACCAGCTGCCATCGGTCTGGTCGCCCATCTTGACGACATCAGCCATCGGGGTGTCCATGCGGCCCAGCAGCACGGTACCGAAGCCACCCGACAGGCCCACGTAGGAATCTTCCCAGTAGGTGTTGTCGGAATATTTCAGGCGACCGTTGTCGGCGCGGGCGCGGTATTCCAGGTTGAACAGGGCTTTCAGGCCGGAGCCCAGCTCTTCCGAGCCAACGATGCCGACCCGGGAGCCGCCCCAGATGCCGTCGTTGATCTGCAGGTCGCTCTTGCCGGTGCCGCTGGCTTCCTTGTTCAGGCTTTCCACGGCAACGTCGACGCTACCAGTCAGCTGGATGCTGGTCTGGGCCTGGGCAAATGCGGGCAGTGCTGCCGCAACGGCCAGTGCAACAAGCGATTTTTTCATTGTCAATCTCCTAGGTTTCTGGACTCGATCGGTACGACCGTTGCCAGGCGCGTTACCGAAATCGAAACTCCCCGGGCCTTTCGCCCGGCGGGAAGTTGAATCTATTGTCCTCAAATTCCCGGGGGGGTCAAAGAAAGCAGCGCCAAACGATGCCAAAAACACGGTGATTGTTGCGTTTGCGCCACGGGCGTGTCGCCAGGCGGCAGCTTGAGCGGTCTGGGCGGAGGGGGCTTTGCGGGCCACTCCAGGGGCTTTTCTTCAAGCAGTTTGGGAGGATCGATGTGCAGTGGCCCGTGATGATGGGGGCGGTTGGAGGGAACCGGGGCTGTTGTTTTGAGGTATGGGGTGGTTTGGTGGGGAGGGGGATTCTCAGCCGTCGAGGTCTTCGACGATCTCCCAGCTCAGGTCGATGGTGGCCGTTTTTGCCAGCATGGCCATGGCCGAGCAGTACTTGTCATGCGACAGCCTGACGGCACGCTCGACCTGGGTGGGGTTGAGGCTGCGGCCGCGCACGATGAAGTGCACCTTGATGCGGGTGAAGACCTTGGGGTCGGTGTCGGCGCGTTCGGCGTCGAGCTGGACCTGGCAGCCGCGCACGTCATGACGGCCCTTCTTCAGAATGAGGACGACATCGTAGGCGGTGCAGCCGCCGGCGCCGGCCAGCATCAGCTCCATGGGGCGGGCGGCGAGGTTGTGGCCGCCGCCTTCGGGGGCGCCATCCATGGCGAGGGTGTGGCCGCTGCCGGTGTCGGCGATGAAGCGCATGGTGCCGGGGCCCATCCACTGGACGTTGGTTTTCATGATGCGGGTTCCTGGTGTTCCTGCCGTGGCAGGGTGATGTACAGGGCGGGCATGGGGGGTGCCCGCCGGACTGAAGTGTGGGGATTCTAGAGCGTGTCGTGAACGCTTTCGCTCCTGTGTCCCACTTTGCCGTGCGGGGCAAGGTGGCAGGAGGGGATAACCATCGGGTCATGGATGACTGGGGAGCTGCAACCATGTCAGGGCTGGTTGGCCAAAGCCCTGCTTGTTCAGGGCACGAGCATAGTAGCTAACTAACGGGGCGGAAGCGGTGTGATGAAAGCGATGTGGGCGTGCGGCCGAAGCCCGGGGATGCACTTTCCGGCAGGAAGTTGCATAATACTGAGCCCAACGGTCCGTGATCTTTGACGCAGGCCGAAATTTGACGCTACAATCAAAAACTTTCCGAATCGAAGTTCATTGCCGGGCGCGTTTCAAGGCGCGGACTCTGGTTGACCCCGGCCTGCGGCGCCATCGACAGCGTCGTCTGGGAGCGTCCTTCGGGATGCTCCATGGTCGCCACGCTTCGGCACAGACCCCAATTACAGGTGGCGTTTTTATCGCCAGGCAACATGAAGACTTTCTCCGCTAAGGCACATGAGGTTCAGCGCGACTGGTATGTCGTGGATGGTACGGACCAGGTGCTGGGCCGTCTCGCCGCCGAGATCGCCCGCCGCTTGCGTGGCAAGCACAAGCCCGAATTCACACCGCACGTCGACACCGGCGATTTCATCGTCGTGGTCAACGCCGGCAAGATCCGCGTGACCGGCACCAAGGCCGACAACAAGGTCTACCACCGTCACAGCGGCTACCCGGGTGGCATTTCGTCCACGACGTTCTCCAAGATGCAGGACCGTTTCCCCGGCCGTGCGCTCGAGAAGGCCGTCAAGGGCATGCTGCCGAAAGGCCCGCTCGGTTACGCCATGATCAAGAAGCTGAAGGTCTATGCGGAAGACTCCCATCCGCACGCCGCCCAGCAGCCCAAACCCCTGCAGTTCTGAATACCGGAGAGTCAGATCCCATGATCGGCGAATACAACTACGGCACTGGCCGTCGCAAGACTTCCGTCGCCCGGGTCTTCATCCGGCGCGGCACTGGCAAGATCACCGTCAACGGCCGTGATCTGGACACCTACTTCTCGCGCGAGAGCGGCCGCATGATCGTGCGTCAGCCGCTGGTCGTGGCCGACGCAGCCACCACGTTCGACATCCGTGTCAACGTGCACGGTGGTGGTGAGTCCGGTCAGGCTGGTGCCGTTCGTCACGGCATCACCCGCGCCCTGATCGATTTCGACGAAACGCTCAAGCCCGCGCTGTCGTCCGCCGGTCTGGTGACCCGCGACGCCCGCGAAGTGGAGCGCAAGAAAGTGGGTCTGCGCAAAGCCCGCCGGGCCAAGCAGTTCTCCAAGCGTTGATGCAGGCTGGCCTGCTGCCTTTGCCCTGTGGGGCAGGGGGCAGGTTTCTGGCCTCATTCCGACCAAGGGCGCACCAGGCGCCCTTTGTCGTGTCCGGGTTTCAGTGTCCGGGATTGCCCGGCCAGGTTTTGATGTCCGGGATGACGTGTCCGGGTTTCCCTGTCTGGGTTTCCCTGTTCGGGCTTCCGTGCGGACATGTCTGCCGTTGGGGCAGACTGGAATGGAATGGGGCCTTCTCCTCACGCCGCAGACGAGCATGGTATGAAACGAGAGCGATCCAGAACCGTACACCGCATTGGCCGTGGTGCCCGCGTGGAGGGCGCGGTGCGCTTTTCCGGGCGTCTGGAGGTGGAGGGACGTGTCGACGGCACGATACAGGCCGAGGACGTGCGCAGCAGTGCCGTGCGGGTGGCCTCTTCGGGGCGTGTGGATGGGGCCATCGAGGCGGCCGTGGTGCAGGTGGCCGGCACGGTCAACGGTCCCATCAGGGCCAGCAAGCGGCTGTATGTGCAGGCGGGGGCCCGTCTGCATGGGGATGTGCTGTATCGCGACCTGCAGCTCGAGCATGGTGCACTGGTCACCGGCTCGCTGAAGGCTTACGATAGTGATGAAGCAGGCTTGAAACTGGTCGCCGTCGGTCGCAAATAAGGTGTCTGAACGCCGAAGAGCCTCTATGATGTGTGCGATGGGCGCCCGGTTATTGGTTTTAGCGCTCTCTCAGGAGTACAGGATCTATGTCTGAAGTTGCAGAAATGCCTCCACCGCTTCTCTTTACCGACAGCGCCGCCGTGAAGGTGGGCGAGCTGATCCAGGAAGAGGGCAATCCGGACCTGAAGTTGCGGGTGTTCGTCCAGGGGGGCGGTTGTTCCGGCTTCCAGTATGGCTTCACCTTCGACGAGGATGTGGCCGAAGACGATACCGTGATGGAGAAGAACGGCGTGACGCTGCTGATCGATGCGATGAGCTTCCAGTATCTGGTCGGCGCCGAGATCGACTACAAGGATGATCTGCAGGGCGCGCAGTTCGTGATCAAGAATCCGAATGCGTCGACGACCTGTGGCTGTGGTTCGTCGTTCTCGGCCTGATGGCTGGCATGGTGTCGTGATGGCCTGATGGGGCCGAATGGCAGCTGTGGGGCTGCCGCTGCCCAGGAATCGGCCGGGGAAGGCGCCGTTGGGTGGTCTTTCCTCCATCGCTTGCAGGCCGTGCATGAGCATGAGCGCCCTGTTCCGGTGTGTTGCGCCGGGCAGGGCGTTGTCGTATTGGCAGCTCGTGTGGGACGCGAACAAAGATGATCTGCAGGGCGCGCGGTTTTTTGCGTGGGGCGCGGCTTTGTGCGGCGCGGTCTTCGCGCGGGACGCGCCCCTGATTTCTACGCTTTTGTTGCGGGGGTTGAGGCCTCGGCGTGGGGTTCTGGCGTGGGGTTCCTGCGTGGGGCTTCTGTGTGAGGTCTCAGCGCGAGGCCAGATGCAGGGCGCCCAGCAGGCTCGGGTGACGGGCCCCGGTGATGGGCGGCAGGTCGATGGGGATGCGGTGCACGTGCTGGCGGGCCAGCCAGGCAAATCCACTGGCTTCGACGGCTTGTGGGGCGATGCCCAGGGCGGCGGTGCTCTGGACGCGGGTATTCGGGCCCACGGCCTGCTGGATGGCCTGCATCAGCACGGGGTTTTCGGCCCCGCCGCCGCAGATGTAGACGGCCGAGGGGCGTGCGGCGCGGATGGCGGCTGCCGTGGTTTCGGCCGTGAGGGCGAGCAGGGTGGCCTGGACATCTTCGGGGGATGCCTGGCCGTGCCGTTGCTGGTGCTGCTGCAGGTGCTGCTGCAGCCACGGCAGGTTGAAGAGGTCGCGGCCCGTGCTTTTGGGCGGGCGCAGACCAAAGTAGGGGTCGGCCATCAGGGCGTGCAGCAGGGTGGGGATGATCCGCCCGCTGGCGGCCCATTGTCCCTGGTGATCGTAACGTTTGCCCTGGTGGTGCTCGATCCAGCCGTCCAGCAGGGTGTTGGCGGGGCCGGTGTCGTAGCCGCTGATATGGACGGCCGGGCTGGTGCCTGTGACGGTATTTCTGGAGATGCCGACGCCCGGGGGGGCTGGCGGGCTGGTATTGGTGGCAGTGGTACTGCTGTCGATCACCGTCAGGTTGGCGATGCCGCCCAGGTTCAGGATGCCGAAGCGCCCTGGATGGTCTGCAAACAGGTGGGCATGGAAGGCCGGCATCAGGGGGGCGCCGTGGCCGCCGGCGGCGATGTCGGCGCTGCGCAGGTCGGCCACGACATCGATGCCGGTGCGCTCGGCCAGGCGCGGGGCGTCGAGCAGTTGCAGGCTCCAGTTTTCGGCAGGAGCATGACGCACGGTCTGGCCGTGGGCGCCCAGGGCACGGATGCGGCCCGCAGGCAGGCCGGCCTGCTGCAGCAGGGCACTGACGCAGCCGGCATAGAGATCGGCCAGTGTCTGGCTGGCCAGGGCGGCGCTGCGCAGTTCGTCGTGGGCTGGGTGCTGCAGGGCGGTGAGCTGCTGGCGCAGGGCTTCCGGCATGGGCAGGAAGGCGTGGCCCAGGGTGGTACGGATGTGCCCTTCGGGGGCGAAGGCGAGCATGACGCCGTCAACACCATCCATGCTGGTGCCGGACATCAGGCCGATGTGGATCTCGTCATCGGGCTGGGGGGACGGGGCTGAGCCGGGGAAGTGCGTGTGTTCCGTGTCGGGCATGGGGCAGTGCATATGAAAACGCACGCCAGTGGCGGCGTGCGTCGGCGGCTGGACGATGTGCCAGACCCCGGAGGGTCTGCCCGGCATCTGCGCTGGGCGGCGTTCAGCAGGACGCGGTGTGCCGCGGGCCTGTGTGCGAGTATGGCGCTGCCGTTGCCGTTACTCGAACGAGGCCACGTTGGTGGCTTCCTGCCAGCGCATCAGGTCGATGACCCTGGAGGCCTGGGCACGAAGCTGTTCGCGGCTGGCGGTGTCGAGGGCGGGTACGGGCTGCGGCAGCATGGTGTTGGGGTCGATCTGCTGGCCGTTGACCTGGAACTCGAAGTGCAGGTGTGGACCGCTGGCCCAGCCGGTCTGGCCCACTTCGCCGATGACCTGACCCTGTTTGACGCTGTCGCCCAGCTTCAGCGAGGGCGAGAAGCGCGACATGTGGGCGTACAGGGTACGCTGCACGTCGTCGTGCTTGACGATGATGACATTGCCATAGCCGCGCTGCTGGCCGATGAACTCGACCTTGCCGTCGGCCACGGTACGGATTTTGGTGCCGGTGGGGGCGGCGTAGTCGATGCCCTTGTGGGCACGCCAGTCGCGGAACACGGGGTGGCGGCGGCCCAGCGTGAAGCCGGAGCTGATGCGGGTGTATTCGAGCGGCGAGCGCAGGAAGCGGCGCTTCAGGGCCTGGCCGTCGAAGCTGTAGTAGTCGCCCTCGCCATCGGGGCGGGCGAACCACAGGGCGTCCAGCCTGCGCTTGCCGGAGACGTACTCGATGGCCAGGATGCGGCCCGGCTGGCCTTCACCCACCGAGGCCGGGTCGACGAACATTTCGTAGACCAGGCGCAGGCGGTCGCCCTTCTTGACCTCGCGGTGGAAGTCGATGTCGGAGCCGAACACCTCGGCGATGCGGGCCGTGATGGCCGACGGAATGCCGGCAGCGTCGGTGGCTGCGAAGAGTGTGCTGGTGATGTGGGCCGAGCGGGTGACCAGTCGGCGTTCGAGCGTGTGGTTGACCACCTCGGCCGACCATTTGCCGTTTTTGAGCAACAGCAGCAGGCGCTGCGGCGGGGTGCTGCCCTGGCTGTCGTAGGGCAGCGGGTAGCTGAGCGACTGGATGTGGTTCTGCTGGTCGAGCGTGGCCGTGACGGTGGTGCCCGGCGTGAGACCGAGCAGTTTGCGTGCGGTGCCGTTGCGGCGGACGAAGTCGATGAGGGACATGTCCTGCTGGCCGAGCTTGCGCAGCAGGCTGCCCACGGATTCACCGCGGGAAATGGTGATTTCACGGCGGAAGTTGCCGGCCGTGGGCAGGGCCTGCGGGGACAGGGAGACGGGTTCGATGATCCGGGCGTGCGGAGGCGGCTCTTCGGTCAGCGGAGCGACGGCGAAGGCGGTCAGGGTGGCGACGGACAGGGCCGCGCCAAGGGCTGAAGCGAGTCGTTTGCCGTGTGAGGTGTGCATGCGGACAGTCGGAAGCGGGCTGCCCGGTCTTCTGGCGTCAGAGAACCGGGGGAAGAACTGGGCCGCCGCCTGAAAGCCTCGGGTAGAATCTTCGAGGAGAGGCGGGAGGCCGGATCGTACTGGCTGCTGTTCCCGTCTTTTTGGAGGGCGCCCCCGGACAGAGGACGCGCGCACCGGCTCCCGGGCTTGCTGCGGCAAGACCCCTGCCGACGTGCCGGCCTGGTGGGCCGACGGGTGGCGGTCAGAGGGGTGCAGAAAGCCCCGGATGGTTGGGAACAGGCCGATTGGCCCTGATTCTACCGTCAAACGCACGCTGGTCAGTCGCTTTCCATGCCCTTCCATGCAATCGGGCACACACAAACCCGTTAAGTTCTCACATTTTGGCCCAGTTATGTCATCCAGTGATCCAATCGAACAGACCGTCCAGCAGTCCATGGCCCTGATCAGACGGGGTATCGACGAGTTGCTCGTGGAAGAGGAACTCGCGAACAAGCTTCGCCGCAGTGCGCGCGAGGGCACGCCGCTGCGCATCAAGCTGGGGCTGGACCCGACGGCGCCCGACCTGCATCTGGGCCATACGGTGGTGCTGAACAAGATGCGCCAGCTGCAGGATCAGGGGCATCAGGTGATCTTCCTGATCGGTGACTTCACGGCGTCGATCGGTGATCCGTCGGGGCGCAACGTGACCCGGCCGCCGCTCACGCCGGAGCAGATCCGCGAGAACGCCGAGACCTACTTCCGGCAGGCCAGCCTGGTGCTGAATCCTGAGCGCACCGAGATCCGCTACAACTCGGTCTGGAGCGAGGCGCTGGGCACGCGGGGCATGGTGCAGCTGGCCTCGCGCTACACGGTGGCGCGCATTCTGGAACGCGACGACTTTACCAAACGGATGAAGGCCGGTGTGCCGATTTCGGTGCATGAAATGCTGTACCCGCTGATGCAGGGCTATGACTCGGTGGCGCTGCAGTCCGATCTGGAGCTGGGCGGCACGGACCAGAAGTTCAACCTGCTGGTGGGGCGCGAGCTGCAGCGCGAGTACGGGCAGGAGCCACAGTGTGTGCTGACCATGCCGCTGCTGGAAGGGCTGGATGGCGTCGAGAAGATGTCGAAGTCCAAGGGCAACTACGTGGGCATCACCGAACCGGCGAATACGATGTTCGCGAAGGTGATGTCGATCTCCGACACGATGATGTGGCGCTATTTCACGCTGTTGTCGTTCCGGTCGATGGACGAGATCGACCAGCTGAAGGCCGAATGCGAGGCCGGGCGCAATCCGAAGGAGGCCAAGGTGCTGCTGGCGCGCGAGCTGGTGGACCGCTTCCATGGCGCCGGTGCCAGCGAGGCGGCGGTAGAGGATTTCGAGCTGCGCGCCCGCGGCGGCGTGCCGGACGAGATCGAGGAGGTGAAGCTCTCGCCGGCGCCCAGGGGCATCGTGGCGGTGCTGCGTGACAGCGGGCTGGTGCCGTCGGCCTCGGAGGCTGGCCGGATGCTGGCACAGGGTGGTGTGCGGGTGGATGGCTCGGTGGTGTCCGACCGCGGTCTGGAGCTGGCTGCGGGCACTTATGTGGTGCAGGTGGGCAAGCGCAAGTTCCGGCGGGTGGTGCTGGGGTGAGCGATCGTGACGGGATGAGCGCGGGGGCGGTGCAAAATGGCGCCGGACCCGGACCCGGACCCGGACCCGGACCCGGGCTTGGTTCTGGAACTGGGTCTGGAATTGCGCCCGAAGCTGGTGCCTGCGCAGGAGCCGGAGCAGCCGTTTGTGCTGCAACGGGCATTGACAGGGGCACCAGTCCGCTGCCGGGGCTGGAACCGGGGACGCTGCCCGATGGCGTGCGGCTGGTGCTGGTGCGCCACGGTGAGACCGACTGGAACATGGCACGCCGCATTCAGGGGCAGCTGGACGAGCCGCTGAACGATACGGGGCGCCAGCAGGCCCGGGCGGCAGCGGCCCGGTTTGCACCGGGCATGGTGGACGCCATCCTTTGCAGCGATCTGGGGCGGGCGGCACAGACGGCCGCGCCCATCGGTGAGGCGACGGGCGTGACGGTGCAGCCGCAGACGGTCTGGCGGGAGCGGCATTTCGGCCGCTTCCAGGGCTGGCGCTATGCCGAGATTGCCGAACAGGCACCGGCGGTGTTTGCGCGCATCGAGGCGCGTGATCCCGGTCTGGATCTGGACGGGGGAGAGAGCCTGCTGCAGGTACGGGCGCGCATCGAGACGGCGCTGCAGGCACTGGTGGCGCAGCACCGCGGGCAGCGCGTGGTGGTGGTGAGTCACGGTGGTGTGCTCGATGCCGTCTACCGGCTGGTGACGGGCAAGCCGGTATCCGAGCCGCGCGACTTTCCCATTCACAATGCCTGCATCTGCCGGCTGCACTGGGTGGACGGGCAGTGGCATATCGACCGCTGGGCCGACATCGATCATCTGCTGGACAGTCAGGACGAGATCGATCCCCGCAGTCGGCCGGCCGCCCTGCTGGGGCGGGTGGGGTAGTCAGTTTCCATGGACGCTGCCCCAGGGAGCGATCATGATGGCCGGCGGTTCATGTCGTGATGATGGCCGGGGGCTCCGGCCGGGTCTGGCTGGCCAAAGCGCCCCGGTCGTCCGGGAATGGACATGGTAACGGGACACGAACATGGTACAGGGTGCGGCATGGCAGGCCAGTTGGCTGCAGGGGCTGCGCTGGTGGCGCGTCGCGGCCCGTTTGGCTAAACTCATTGCGTTCATCTTCCCCTGGAGGCCCCCTGCTGTGACGGGCGCTTCCGCCTGACTGGCTGCCTTTCGGCTGCCCCGGAGTACATCGCATGTTTGATCGCAAGCAGACCCTCGCCCAGGTCGATCCCGCCCTGTGGGATGCCATCCGTCACGAAGATCAGCGCCAGGAAGCGCACATCGAGCTGATCGCCTCGGAAAACTACACCAGTCCGGCCGTGATGGAGGCGCAGGGCAGCCAGCTCACCAACAAGTACGCCGAGGGCTATCCGGGCAAGCGCTACTACGGGGGCTGCGAGTTCGTGGATGTGGCCGAGCAGCTGGCGCTGGATCGTGTGAAGCAGCTCTTTGGGGCCGAGGCAGCCAACGTGCAGCCGAACTCCGGTTCGCAGGCCAACCAGGCCGTGTTCCTGGGGCTGGCCAAACCGGGTGACACCATCCTGGGCATGTCGCTGGCCATGGGCGGTCACCTGACGCACGGTTCGCCGGTCAACATGTCGGGGCGCTGGTTCAATGTGGTGTCGTACGGCCTGAACGAGAAGGAAGAGATCGATTACGACCAGATGGAACGGCTGGCGCACGAGCACAGGCCGCGCATCATCATTGCCGGGGCCTCGGCCTATTCGCTGGTGATCGACTGGGCCCGTTTCGCCCGCGTGGCGAAGGACGTGGGCGCCATCTTCATGGTCGACATGGCGCACTATGCCGGCCTGATCGCCGGGGGTGTGTACCCCAACCCGGTGCCGCATGCCGACGTGGTCACCTCCACCACGCACAAGAGCCTGCGCGGCCCGCGCGGCGGCTTCATCCTGATGAAGCCCGAGCATGAGAAGGCCATCAACTCGGCCATCTTCCCGGGCCTGCAGGGTGGGCCGCTGATGCACGTGATCGCCGGCAAGGCGGTGGCCTTCAGGGAGGCGCTGGAGCCGGCCTTCAAGACCTATGCGCAGCAGGTGGTGGCCAACGCCGCCGCGCTGGCCGATACGCTGACGGAGAAGGGCTTCCGCATCGTTTCGGGTCGCACCGAGTCTCATGTGATGCTGGTGGACCTGCGTTCGCGCGGCATCACCGGCAAGGAGGCGGAGGCAGCGCTGGGCAAGGCGCACATCACGGTCAACAAGAATGCCATTCCGAACGATCCGGAAAAACCGTTCGTGACCAGTGGCATCCGCGTCGGTTCGCCGGCCATGACCACCCGTGGCTTTGGTACGCAGGAAGCCCGTCTGGTGGGCGAGCTGATTTCCGACGTGCTCGACCATCCGGACGACGAGGCCCATCTGGCGAAGATCCGCGAGCGTGTGGGTGCGCTGACGGCCCGCTTCCCCGTGTACGGCTGAGATTTTCCGCTGGCGCTGCCGTGTGCCCGGCGGTCATGGTGGCCGCAGCCCTTGCGGCCGGTCGTGTCCGGGTACACGCATCGCTTTACGAAAGTCGATTGAATGCGATAATGAAGCATGCATTGTCCATTCTGTAACCACGCCGATACCCAGGTGATGGAAACCCGCGAGCTGGAAGGTGGCGACAGCATTCGCCGCCGGCGCCGCTGCGCGGGTTGCGACCGTCGCTTCACCACCTACGAGCGGATCGAGCTGTCGATGCCGGATGTCCTGAAGAGCGACGGCCGGCGCGTTCCCTACGAGCGCTCCAAGCTCGAATATTCGATGAAGCTGGCGCTGCGCAAGCGCCCCGTGTCCGAAGAGGCACTGGACAATGCGCTCGATCAGGTCGAGACGCGGCTCTTCAAGCTGGGCGTGCGCGAAATTCCCAGCAACACCATTGGCGAGCACGTGATGCGCGTGTTGCGCGACCTCGATACGGTGGCTTACATCCGGTTTGCATCGGTTTACCGGCAGTTCGAGGATATCGAAGCCTTTGCCGACGCCATTCAGGAGATCGGTGCCCGTGCCCCGGAAGGCACCCCTGCCGGGGAGGACGTGCCGGCGCCTTCGCCGGCGCCGGTGCCGCCGGGGGCGGCCATCGCATCACGGGCAGGCCATCCTTCCCGCAAACGCTGATGTTCGACACACACGACCAGCGGTTCATGCAGCGTGCCCTCGATCTGGCACGGCAGGGGCTCAACACCACCATGCCCAACCCACGGGTGGGCTGCGTTGTCGTTCGCGATGGCGAGGTGGTGGGTGAGGGCTGGCATCAGCGGGCGGGTGAGCCGCATGCGGAGGTGCATGCGCTGCGCCAGGCGGGAGAGCGGGCTCGCGGTGCCACGGCCTATGTCACGCTCGAACCCTGTGCGCATCACGGCCGGACGCCTCCCTGTGCCGACCGGCTGGTCGAGGCGGGGGTGGCGCGTGTGGTGGCCGCCATGGAAGATCCCAACCCGCTGGTCAACGGCCAGGGGCTGGCGCGTCTGCAGGCTGCCGGCATCGATGTTCGGTGTGGGTTGCTGCGCGAGCAGGCACACGAACTGAATGAGGGATTCATTGCCCGGATGCAGCGGGGCTGGCCGTGGGTGCGCGTCAAGGCCGCGACCTCGCTGGATGGCTTCATTGCGCTGCCCACGGGCGAGAGCCAGTGGATCACCGGCGAAGCAGCCCGGTCCGATGGCCACGCCTGGCGGGCACGGGCCAGTGCCATTCTGACGGGCAGCGGCACCGTGCGGGCCGACAATCCGGCCATGACCGTGCGCCACGTCGCGGTGGAGCGCCAGCCCGTGCGCGTGGTGGTGGATGCCCGGCTGCAGGTGGGCAGTCATGCAGCGGTGTTCGGGCCGGGCGAGGTCTGGGTGGCCCATGCGCTGCCGCCGGAATGGCCGGATGACGGGCATCGTCAGCGGCTGATCGACCGGGGCGTGCGGCTGCTGTATCTGCCGGCGGCCGACGGGCGGCACGTGGACCTGAAAGCGCTGTTGATGGAAATGGGACGCGCCGGTTTCAACGAGGTGCATGTCGAAGCGGGCGCAGGGCTGAATGCGGCGCTGCTGAAGGACGGACTGGTGGACGAGCTGCTGCTCTATCTGGCACCTTCGCTGCTCGGGCAGGGGCTGCCGGCTTTTGCGCTGCCGGCGGTGGCGGGACTGGAGAAGCGGATCCGGCTGGCCTGGCGGGACGTGACGCCGGTGGGGGACGACCTGCGCGTGCGGCTGCGGGTGCAGCGGGAAGCCGACATGGAGCAGGCAGGCTCTGGGCCGGCAGACGGGGAGGCGGGCTGATCATCCACGGCCAGTGCGGGATCGAATGAGCCCCTGACATACTCTGCTGCCGGTGCGGTGCTGGCCGGCGTTGCCCAGCCTGGCAACGCGGCCGTCCTGTTTGTGCAGCGCCCAGTCAGTACATGGCCGGAGCCAGTGCGGGGGTGAATGAGCCTATGAAACGCTCCGCTGCCTGTGCGACGTTGACCGGCCGGATGGCCCCGGTGGCGGGGCGCAGGGGTACACTCATGCCACCGCCGTGCGCACCGGTGCGCGGGATATTTACGTATTGCGTTTTCTGGAAGATTTCACGATGTTCACAGGTATCGTTGCTGCCGTCGGCGCCATTCGCCAGGTGGAACCACTGGCCGGGGGCACTGGGGTGCGGCTGGATGTGGAGGCGGGATTCTATTGCCATCCAGGGCGCCTGCATGACCGTGGTCGGCAAGACGGCCGACGGTTTTACCGTGGACGTGTCGGCCGAAAGCCTCAGACGTACGGTGGGCCTGTCGGCGCCGGGGCCGGTCAATCTGGAAAAGGCCATGCGCCTGTCGGACCGTGTGGGCGGGCATCTGGTGTCCGGTCATGTGGATGGGCAGGGGGTGGTGCGCCGCTTCGAACCCGTGGGTGAAAGTCACCTGCTGGAGATTCTGGCACCTGCCGCGATGGCCGGTTTTCTGGTCTACAAGGGCTCGATCACGGTGGATGGTGTGAGCCTCACCGTCAACCATGTGGAAGACCCGCAGGTTGCCGATGTGCTGGATCCGCAGTGGCCGGCTGATTCGCGGGCGGTGCTGCTGGACGGTGGCCCCCTGTGCTGTGCGTTCCAGATCAACCTCATCCCGCATACCGTGGCGCACACCACGCTCCAGCGCCTGCGCCCGGGCGACCGCGTCAATCTGGAAATCGACACCGTGGCCCGTTATCTGGCCCGCATGCGTGATGTGGAGGCACAGAGCGGGATCAAGCCGGGGGCTGGCCTGACCGCGGACTGATGTCTGCCCGTACGGTGCCGGCCCACGGGGACTGGTTGCAGACCTGATGCCCGAATCATCGGGCACCTGATACCGGAACCATTGGGTATCCGGCGCAGCGCCTGACGGCAGGGCCCCTACAGAATTCACTGTAATAGAAGCAGGAGAAATCCGTGACCTACAACGAGATGCAGTCGTCCGTGTCCAGTACGGCCGAGATTCTGGCTGATTTTCGGGCCGGCAAGATGGTCATCCTCATCGATGACGAAGACCGCGAGAACGAAGGCGACCTGCTGCTGGCGGCCGATTTCGTCACGCCCGAGGCCATCAACTTCATGGCCACCCACGCCCGGGGGCTGATCTGCCTGACGCTGACCGAGGAGCGCTGCCGGCGTCTGCGCCTGCCGCTGATGACGGCAGTCAACGGCACGAAGATGAGCACCAACTTCACCATGTCCATCGAGGCGGCCGAAGGGGTGACCACCGGCATCTCGGCCGCCGACCGGGCAAAGACCATCCAGGCCGCCGTGGCAGCCGATGCCAAACCGTCCGACATCGTGCAGCCGGGGCACGTCTTCCCGGTGATGGCGCGTCCCGGCGGCGTGCTGACCCGGGCCGGTCATACGGAAGCGGGGTGCGACCTGGGGGCGCTCACCGGCCTGACACCATCGGCCGTCATCTGCGAGATCATGAAGGAAGACGGCACGATGGCGCGTCTTCCCGACCTGATCGGCTTTGCCGAACGGCATGGCCTGAAGATCGGCACCATCGCCGACCTGATTGCCTACCGCAGTGCCCACGAAAGCATGGTCGAGCGTGTCGGCCAGCAGCGCGTGCAGACCGTGGTGGGCGAGCTGGACCTGATCGTCTACCGCGACCGGGCCGTGGGGCAGCCGCATCTGGCCCTGGTGGTGGGCAAGCCGACGCCGGAGCAGGAGGCCTGCGTGCGGGTGCACGAACCCCTGTCGGCGCTGGATCTGCTGGGGGCGACGAGCCGCCATGCCTGGCCTGTCGCGCCGGCCCTGCAGGCCATCAGGGCCCATGGCAATGGCGTGCTGCTGATGCTCAACTGCGCGCCCGATGCCGAAACCGTGCTCGACGAGGTCGAGCAGTGGTCGAGTGAGCGTCCGGCACAGGGCCGGGCCGGTTCGGCCAATGATTCGCGCACGCTGCGCAGCTACGGCATCGGTGCGCAGATCCTGCGTGATCTGGGGGTCGGGAGGATGAAGCTGCTCACCCGCCAGCGCCGCATGCCCAGCATGGCGGGGTTCAATCTGGAAGTCACCGGCTATGTCGAGGCCGATGGCACGGAAGCCGGGCCAGTTGCCGGCTGAGCGGGCGCGGCAGGCGGACATGTGCAGGGCAAGGCCATGATGGCCGGCCCCGACGCCCATCGGCGCGGTCCTGCACCGCACCTGCTCTGTTCTGGCACGGGCGACTCTCGGACCGGCCCTGTGCCGGATCTGCTGCATGCACGCGTCACCCGCGTTGCGTGGCCGGCCATGGCGTGGACCTGCCCTGTACCGGCCCGGCAACGGCCATGAAATACGCCACATCTGCCGGGGCCATTGAAATATCATTGACCCCCTTCTACAAGGAATACGCAACATGTCTTTCGACAAAATTCAAGGCTCCCTGGACGGCCACGGCCTGCGCATCGGCGTGGTGTACTCGCGCTTCAACGAGGAGTTCTCGCTCGAATCCCTGAACGCCTGTGTCGCCAAACTGTACGAACTGGGCGTGGCCGAGAGCGACGTGCTGGTGGTGTCCGTTCCGGGCGCACTGGAAGTGCCGCTGGGTCTGCTGAACCTGGGCAATTCCGACGAGTTCGACGCCCTGATCGCGGTGGGCACCATCATCAAGGGCGAAACCTACCACTTCGAAGTGGTGTGCAACGAAAGTGCCGCCGGCGTGAGCCGCATTGCACTGGAGCTGGGCATGCCGGTGGCCAATGCCATCCTCACCACCTACAACGAAGAGCAGGCCCGCCAGCGCAGCGCCCAGAAGGGCGCCGAGGCGGCCGAGGTGGCCGTGGAAATGGCGCGTCTGGGCTATGCGCTCGAGTCGCTGGCCGATGTCGACGACGACGAAGGCGACGACGAGGAGTGACCGGCATGCAGGGACGTTCTCCGGCCGCACCGGCAGGCAACCGGACACGCAGTGCCCGGCGGCGTTCACGGGAGTTTGCCATGCAGGGCATCTACCAGTGGCTGCTGTCGGCCGAGGATGTCGGTGCCATCCAGGCGCACATCGAAACCAGTCCGGGCTTCGACAGGGCAGACCGCCATCACTTCGAGACGCTGCTGCGGGGTGCCATCCAGCAGGCCAGCGCGCTCGAGGCGCTCATCCTGCCCAGCCTGGACCGGCCGCTCAACCTGCTCAGCCCGGTCGAGCGGGCCATTCTCACCCTGGCCACCTACGAGCTGAAGGACCATCAGGAAATTCCCTACCGGGTGGTGATCAACGAGGCCGTCGAGCTGGCCAAGAACTTTGGCGGCACCGACGGCTACAAGTACGTCAATGGCGTGCTCGACAAGGTGGTGCCGGGCATTCGGCCCAACGAGGTCAGGCCCGCGGACTGACGGGCTGACTTTTCGCGCTAATGCACCCGTGTGCTGCCGGCGTTGCCCTTCAGGCAGGCC
>ERZ773090.619-NODE-619-length-16348-cov-4.21034_pt1 | contig 16348 bp, 14 predicted proteins | sample MGYA00580579_ERZ773090 | MGnify/ENA primary metagenome ERZ773090 (study PRJEB29015, sample SAMEA2738014) | human oral metagenome | biome: human oral; feature: human-associated habitat; material: dental | place: China | collected 2132 ... | reverse complement strand
GGCCACTATCCAGCCATAGAGGGAAATTACTTTGAAAATAGATAAATCAATAAAATTTGCCCGGCGAACCTCAATGAATAATAAAAGTCCATGTAATTGGGTGGCCAATACCATGAGCAATAGAGGAGCCAGGGCATTTATTTTGTTTTTATATACCCGCCAGAATAAAAACGACGCGGCCATATAGATGGACATCACGCCCCAAGGCAGTATGAATGCCATATAAATCATTCCTCAAAATAGGCAAAAAGCTATAATACCTCAACCTCTAGACGGAAACTAAATTAAACCAAAACAAGGAAAAAATTTTATGTTTGACAATCTCAGTCAGCGGCTGCAGAGCACCATTAAGAAACTCAAAGGCGAAAGCAAAATCAGTGAAAGTAACATCGGCGACGCCCTGCGCGAGGTACGCATGGCCCTGCTGGAGGCCGATGTGGCGCTGCCGGTGGTGAAAAATCTCGTGGAACGCATCAAAAATGCCGCCATCGGCCAGGAAGTGGGGCTGAAACTAACCCCCGACCAGGCCTTTTTGAAAATCGTCCGCGACGAACTCACCGCCATCATGGGCACGGCCAACGACCAGCTCAATCTGCGCTGCCAGCCGCCGGCGGTGATTCTGCTCGCCGGCCTGCAGGGTTCCGGTAAGACCACCACCACCGCCAAGCTGGCCCTGCGCCTGGCCAAGGAGAAAAAGAAGGTGGCCGTGGTGTCCACCGACGTTTACCGGCCGGCGGCCATTCAGCAGCTGGAAACCCTGGCCCAGCAGGTGGGTGTCAGCCATATTCCCTCCCGGGCCGATGAGCCGGTGCTGGCCATTGCCCAGCGGGCCCTGGATTTCGCCCAGCGCCAGTATTTCGATGTGCTGCTGGTGGATACGGCCGGCCGGCTCCACGTCGATGCGGAGCTGATGGAGGAGATTAAAAGCCTGCACGAGGCGCTTCACCCCATCGAAACCCTGTTTGTGGTCGATGCCATGACCGGCCAGGACGCCGCCAACACCGCCAAGGCCTTCGACGAAGCGCTTCCCCTGACCGGCGTAATTCTGAGCAAAATCGACGGCGACGCCCGGGGCGGGGCGGCCCTGTCCATTCGGGAAATCACCGGCAAGCCGATTAAATTCTTCGGCGTCGGCGAGAAGGTCGAAGCGTTGGAACCCTTCCACCCCGACCGCATCGCCAACCGCATCCTCGGCATGGGCGACGTCTTCGGCCTCATCGAGGATTTGGAGGCCCAGATGGCCAACGACCAGACCCAGCAGATGGTCAAGAAAATGGTCAAGGGCCAGGGCTTCAATCTGGAGGATTTCCGCGAACAGCTGCAGCAGCTGCAGCAGATGGACATGGGCAAATTCCTGGCCAAGATTCCCGGCCTCGGCGCCATTCCCCAGCAGCTGAAGGACGAGCAGCTATCCCGGCAGCGGCTGCGCCGCCAGGAGGCAATTATTCTGTCCATGACCCCGGAGGAGCGGCGCCATCCAGAACTTATCAAGGCCTCGCGCAAACGACGCATTGCCCAGGGCTGTGGCCAGCCGGTGGCCGAGGTCAATAAACTGCTGAAGCAGTTCCAGGAGATGCAAACCCAGATGAAGAAGTTCAAAGGGGGCAAGCTGGCCAAGATGATGGGCATGATGCCGCCGTTCGGGAAGTTCTAAAAATTAGGAAAAAAAAAAGCGCTTCTAACGAAGCGCTAAACATCTTTCAACTTTTTTATATAGGAGATAGCCCGCCCAAAGGGATTCGAACCCCTGACCTTTGCCTCCGGAGGGCAACGTTCTAATCCACTGAACTATAGGCGGATAGCGCGCAATTTACTGAGTCCGGCGGGTTTTGTCAATCGTCCCCGGCGCCGGCCCTAAATTTTGTCTTTGCAAAATCGCCGCCCGTCCCCATAATAAATCCCGCTCTTCGAGCACTTTTTTTTAATTTTTATAAGGAAGAAAACCTATGGCCATTAGCTTGCAAAAAGGCGGCAATATTTCCCTGAGCAAAGAAGCCCCCACCATGAAAAAACTGACCATTGGTCTGGGCTGGGACGTGCGCGCCACCGACGGCGCCCCCTTTGATTTGGACGGCAGCGCCTATCTGCTCGGCGCCAACGGCAAGGTGCGTTCCGGCGCCGACTTCATCTTCTACAACCAGAAGGCTTCGGCCGATGGCTCGGTGCAGCACCAGGGCGACAACCGCACCGGCGAGGGCGCCGGCGACGATGAGGTGATTGTGGTGGAGCTGGACAAAGTGCCCGCCGACGTGGAAAAAATCGCCGTGGCCGTAACCATTCACGAGGGTGAAAGCCGCAAACAGAATTTCGGCCAGGTGAGCAAGGCCTTTATCCGCTGCGTCAATGCCGACAACGGCAGCGAAGTGGCGCGCTATGACCTGTCCGAGGATGCCTCGGTGGAAACGGCGATGATTTTCGGCGAAATCTACCGCAACAACGGCGAATGGAAGTTCAAGGCCATCGGCCAGGGCTTTGCCGGCGGTCTGGCGGCCCTGGCTGGCCACTTCGGCGTTAGCCTCTAGAATGAAGCGCTTCCTCCTGCGCACCCTGGTCGGCGCCACCCTGCTGGCGGGCTGCGGTTTCCATCTCAAAGGGACGCAGGATTTGGCGCACGTTCCCCGGGTTCAGCTGCACAGCGACGAACCCGCTCTGACGGCGGTTCTCCGCCGCCGTCTCCAGCAACAGGGCGTGGCTCTGGACGAGGACGCTCCCATCAAACTGCAGGTGCGCGATTTCCAGCGCCGCCGCCAGCAGGCCGCCATCGGCACCAGCGGCCAGAACAAGGAAATTGAATTCACCGATAGCTTCGTTGTCCGCATCGAACGGGACGGTGGGGCCCGGGAAAAAACCCTGGTCAATCGGGCCTATCTCCAGTATCAGACCCAGCAGTATCTCGGCAGCGTTAGCGAAGAGAAACGGATAGAAGAACGCCTGTTTGCCGAAGATGGCGATAAAATCCTGCAATATTTTGCCGCTGTCAGCCGTTGCGACGCGGCGGACTGCCCCTGAGAATCCCCATGCCCCAGCTCACCCTTATCGTCGGCGAGGAGGCGCTACTCACCGTCGAAGCGCTTCGTTCCTGCCGGGCCACGGCCCGGGAACAGGGCTACGAATGCCTGCGTTTCTACAGCGACGAACTGCGCTGGGACGAAATCGCCCTGCTGCTGGCCAGCCAGGGCATGTTTGCCACGAAGCGCTTCGTTGAAATTCACTTCGGCGACGAGAAAAAGCTCGATAAAGAGGCCCTGCGCTTCCTCGACAATTTCCGCCCCGACCCGGACAGCTGGCTGCTCTTCTTCGCGCCGGCCCTGGAGAAGGTGGAAAGCAGCGCCTGGTTTAAAAATCACAAGGCCAAAATTCAGTATCTGCCGCAGAAAAAGCTCAACGGCCGCGATTTCCAACGGCAGCTGCAACAGCGCAGCCAGCACTACCAACTGCCGTTTACGCCCGGAGCCCTGCAGCTGCTGGCCGATAGCTGTGAAAACAATCTGCTCGCCGCCGACCAGATTCTGCGCCAGCTGACCCTGCAGCCCTGGTCCCGCATTGACGAGGCCGTTTTGACCGCTCATCTGGAGGACAGCGGCCAATACCCCATTTTCAGCCTCAGCGACGCCCTGCTGCAGGGCCAGTGGCGCCGGGCCCGGGCCCTGGCCGACCGCCTGGCCGCCACGCTCAGCGAGAGCGAACGCCAGCGGCTGCAGCTGACCCTGACGGCGCTGCTGCAGAAGGACGCCAGCCTGCTGCTCGCCCTGCAGCAGGTGGCCGACGATGGCACCCGCCAGGAACTCTTTCGACTAAATAATGTGCCCAATTTCAAGCAGAGCCATTATTACCAGGCTTTGCATAAACATTCGCCGGCCCAATTAAAAAATCTAATTCGACTGGCGGCGGAACTGGATAGAATTAATAAAGGAGGTCAATGGGGCGACTATTGGCTGAAATTAAATGGTTTTTTATTGGAACGGTGCCGATGATAACGCTACAGCCAAGGACGCCCTATCAGGGCGTTATTAGTCGTTGGAATGACCAGAGTGGATATGGTTTTATTCGCCTCGACAACAGTAATAACAGTGTCTATTTTCATATCAGCAGCTATGGCTATGAACATTCCCGGCCGGAGGAGGGCGACCGGGTGGTTTTCTATGCCCACTGGAATGAGGAGAAAAAGAAATACAGCGCCACCCGGGTGCTGCAGGAAGAGGACGAAAAGGCCCTGCCCAAGGCCGGCGTCGTCGATTTTGACATGGCCTATGAGGGCCGTTTTAGCTCGGTGATTTTCTCGGTTTTAATCCTGTTTTATTTCTTCGCCCTATTCTGGGCCAAATGGGAATTTGCCGCCGCCATCTTGGTAATTAGTGGTCTGACCTTTTCCCTCTACCGCCGGGATAAATGGTATGCGCTAATTAAAAAGAAATTCCGCATTCCCGAAACCGATTTATATATTTCCGCATTGCTGGGCGGCTGGCCCGGCGCTATTGTCGCCCGCCGTTTCTATCGCCATAAAATTAGTAAAAGCCGCTTTATGATTTTTTTCTGGGCCTGTATGGTTTTAAATACGGTGGTAGTTTTCTTCCTCATTCGCCACTGGCCCACAATTTTAAGAGAATACATTACATGGACAAATTAAAGACTCTGGTTAATAACAGCCTCAATGATTTGAAAGCCCAGGATATCCAGTGGCTGGATTTGGCCGGCAAGGCCGACTATGCCGACTATCTGGTCATCGCCAGCGGCACCTCCGACCGCCACCTGCACGCCCTGGCCGACAAGGTCTATCTCGACGCCAAAAGCCAGGGCTTCCCCATCCTCGGCATCGAGGGCGAGGACAGCCGCGATTGGGTGCTGGTGGATTTGGGCAGCATCATCGTGCACCTCATGCGCCCGGAAACGCGCGAACTCTACGCCCTGGAAAAGCTCTGGTCCGTCAATCCCCGTGCAAATTAATCTCATCAGTGTGGGCAGCAAGATGCCCATCTGGGTCAATGAGGGCTTCCGCGACTACCAGCAGCGCCTGCGCGGCGACGTTGGCCTGCATCTGTCGGAAATCCCGCTGCAAAAACGCCTAAACAAAAGCCAGCTGCGCGCCGCCCAGGAGAAGGAAACCCAGGAAATCCTCCAGCGGGTTGGCAACGGCTACGTGGTTACCCTGGACGGCGGCGGCCAGGAATACAGCAGCGAGGAGCTCGCCCGACGCCTGGCCCACTGGCAGGAAAACCATCGCGAACTGGCCCTGATTATCGGCGCCCCCGAGGGCCTCAGCGCCGAGGTCAAGGCCCGGGCCCAGGAGAGTTGGTCGCTGGGCAAGCTGACCCTGCCGCACCCGCTGGTGCGCATCATTGTGGCCGAAGCGCTCTACCGGGCCTGGACCATCAACCAGAATCACCCCTACCACCGGGCCTAGCGCCCACAAAGAAGCCCTCGTCCGAGGGCTTTTTTATTTTTCCGGCCACCGTTGTCGGGCCAGCCGCTCCAGCCGCTGGGCCTGATGTCGGCGGCGGTGGCGGGCGAGAAAGAACAGCGGCAGCAGCAGGGGCAGCACCGCCAGTATGCTGAGACCGTAGTAGTGGCCACTGAAAAAGGCCCCGGCGGCCAGCAACAGCGGCAGGGCCAGCAGCCCCCGCCAAAACCACGCCCCCCGCTCCAGCTGGCGCCGCCAGCGGGCAGGATTGGCAGCATGGAAATAGGGGCCGCGGCCGGGCCGACGGTGGCCGAGATGGCCCAGGGTCATCATCAGGCCGAGCAGTCCCAGCCCGAAGCCCAGCCCCACATCGCCCCAGCCGGCCAGCAGGCCCGCCAGTCCGAGCACCAGCAGCCATTTCTGCCCGTAGCTGAGCCGCGCGCCGAGCCGGTCTAAATCGGCCAGCAGCAGGCCGGCCAGCCACAGTGCCGCGCTACTGGTGTCCATAGCCTTCGATGCTGGCGTCAATCTGGGCGAGCAGCCGGGCCGTGCGCCACTGGCTCCAGCCAATCAGAGCGGCGGCCAGCAGCGCCGGCAGCAGCGGCCAATAGTCCTGGTACCAGATGACCCAAATCAGGGCCGCCGCCAGGGGCAGCAGCATGAAGGTGCTGAAATTATTCTGTTTTTCCTGTTTTTCGTTGCGCAGCCGGTAGAGGTTGGCAAGGCTAAGTCCGACCTCACGCCGCCACTGTTGGCCACAGTAGGGCAGGGCCACCGAAACAATGAGTAGTAGGGTTATAAAAGTCATGATTTATTCCTTTTCTTCTTGCTTTCCATAGTGCTAGGCCAAAAGTGTGCCAATGCTGTACCGCCGTCCAAAAGAAATAAATCGACCCCGGCCCGCCGGCCGCCGGCAACCCAGCTTTACCGGAGAAAACCCTGCTGATTCTGACCTGCCGCCCCGGCAAAGCCATCGTGATTAACGATGAAATTGAAATCACCCTTCTGGCCGTCCACGGCAGCCAAATCCGCCTCGGCAGCCAGGCCCCGGCCCCCATTCCCGTTCGCCGCCGCGAGGTGCAACGGCGTTTGCACGACGACACAGAATAAATTTCCACCCCCACCGTCGAAGCGCTTCCCGGCAATGATTATTCCCACCGTCGAAGCGCTTCCCCCTAGCTAGAAAAACCGAAGCGCTTCGGTCCGTAGGGTTTTGATTCGACTACCGCCACCCCAGCCCAGCGGGAAGCGCTTCCCCCCAGCGGCCCAGAATCCCAGCCGACCGAAGCGCTTCGTTCCTCCCCAGCGTCCCCGCGCCCCGCCCCATTCCACAGCGAAGCGCTTCCTTCGGCCGTAAAGAACCCAGCCGGCGCCGGGAGATTAGAAAGAAGCCAGTAGCCGCCGGCGAACAGCCTCCCACTCCGACCAACCGAAACGCTTCAGCCTTTGCCATTTCCCAGCCCCCGAAGCGCTTCACCGTTTGCCACTCGTGGAATCGAAGCGCTCCGTCCGACCAGCCCAGAACGAAGCGCTTCGCTCCTCCCCATATCCCCCAGCCGGCCCGTTTTACTTTGACTCGGCTCGGTCCGGCGCCGCTCGTCTTTCCCAGGGAAGCGCTTCGCTCCGGCCAATCGGAAAAATTGATTGAACAACGCGCCGGCGAAGCCTCCCCCTTTCCTGGGGTTCCCAGCCCGAAGCGCTTCATTCCCCGAACCCTGGTTGGTGAAGCACCGACTCCGGCCCGTCCGCCCGGATGCCAACGCGGCGTTGCTTCAACGGCCGAAGCGCTTCGGCTCCGGAAGGCTGTTTGGAGGGGAAGCGCTTCGGTCTGGAAGCCCACAGGGGAAGCGCTTCGTTTGCAGAAAATTTAGAGCGAGCGAAGCGCTTCGGACTGGTCCCGGCCCGCTCTGAACCGAAGCGCTGCCCCGGCCCTTTCTTCCTATAATTTTCCCTTTTACCTATGGAGAAGCCCATGTTCCTCAGCTATCCGGCGACCCCCGAACGGCTGTCGCCCGCGCCTAGCCCCTTCCTCACCCTGACCCGCCGCGAAATCGGCGCCCGGCTATGGCTGGCCCTGCTGCTGCTGCCGTTGGCCGGCGGGCTGCTCTATCTGACCCGCCCGGCGCCGGAATCCTTCCGGGGTCTGCCCACCCTGACCGCCGACCTCGCCGCCGTCGCCCTCGGCCAGTGGGCCCTGCTGCGCCTGTGGGAAAGCGGGCGCTGGTGGAAAATCATGCCGGCCGATAGCACCCTGCTGGCCGGCCGTTCCCGCGCCCATATTCTTAGCGTCGGCCTGAATGCTCTGCTGCTGCTGGTTTTCGTCGCCCTGCTCGTCCAGCGCAGCCTGGCCTCTCCCCTGTCCGGGGGGCTGAAACTGCTGATTCTGCTGCTGGCCCTGGTTCTGGCCCGGGGGGCCCTGGGGGAACTGGCCGAATGTCGCCGCGACTGGCCCCGGCCGGCGGCTATCCCCCTGGCCGCTCCCCTGCCGCCCCGCGCGCCCCCCGGCCATTCCTACCGCCAGAACCTGACCGCCCGGCTGGATTTTCCCCTGTGGCTGCTGCTCGGCGGCCTGCTGCTGGTGCTGATAATGGCCCTGCTGTTCCAGCCGCCCACGGCCCAGCAGATGAGCGGCCTGATGGAACTGGGCGGACTGGTCGCAACGCTGGTGGCGGCCGGACTGGCGCGCCGGGTCTGGCAGCGGCGCCGCTGTGGCTATGAGGCCCAATCCGATAGCTTCCACCGCGACCGGGCCAGCTATTTCGGCCCCTACGAAAGGGAAGGGTGCTGGCCGGCGGCCGATTTCTGCGGCCTCTACTGGGAGAAAAAAACGAGCTGGAGCCGGGAAGTGCCGCGCAGCCGGCTGTGGCTGGCGGGCAAAGCCGGCGGTCAGGATGTGCTGCTGGCCGAATTGAATTACTGGCACCGCGACAACCAGCGGGCCGCCCGGCAGCTGGCCCAGGAACTGAGCGCCGCCAGCGGTCTGCCGCTGCTGTACCGCTGGCCCGGCCCCCCGGCGGAAATCCACGCCCAGGCCCTCGAACTCCCCGCCGACGCCCCGGCCGAGGGGCTGTTCCTTGTCCCCAGCGCCCTCTTTACCGCTAACGCCGACCCGCGCCAGCTGCTGCGCGACCTGCTCGGCTGAAGCGCTTCCCCCCGGCCTAAGCGCTTCGCCCTAACGAAGCGCTCCCTGTTCGCCGCTGCTGGCTGATTGATGATTCCAAACCGAAGCGCTTCCTCCCAATGGGGGCTCCGGGCGCGCCTGGCAGAAAATACAACGCCGGAGAACGAAGCGCTCCCCTTTGCCGGTCAAACGGAAGCACTCCGTTTATTCCAATATCTGGCCGCGCCGGCGCCGGCAAATCGTCCTTTCCAGCCCGAAGTGCTTCCTTTTCTAACGCCTCTTCCTGCCGACGAAGCGCTTCCCCTAAACATGGCTCTTCCAGTTGAGGGGCTAAGCGCTTCGCTCCGGTCAGCCGGAAAAGTTGATTTAATGCCGCCCCGGCCGAAGCGCTTCGACTTGCAAGGTTTTGATTTAACCACCGCCCTGGTTTCATAAGGAAGCACTTCCCCTTCCTTGGTTCCGAACTCGAAGCGCTTCCCCTAAACGCTGCTAAGGGAACCGGAGCGCTTCTTCCGGCCGAGGGGCTAGGCACTTTGGCCAGCGTCAATCAAACGCCTCTTCCCGCCGACGAAGCGCTTCCCCCTTGGCAATCCCCACGGCAGCGCTTCGTTCCTTTACGGCTTTCCAGCGGGAAGCGCTTCCCCTAAATAAAACGCTGCTGGAAAAACCAAAGCGCTGCCCCCGGCCGGACGAGAACGCAGCGCTCCCCTTTCCTTGGGTTCTAAGACCGAAGCGCTTCGTTTTCACCGCCCCCGGCCGCCCAGCGCTGCCAGTCTGTGGCCACGGCGGCCAGCTCGACCGGCAGTGCCTGGCCCGGCGGCAGCTGGTAGTCGAACTGGAGTTGGCCCGCCCGCAACGGCCGGCGGTAGTAGCCGAGCCGGCGATTGGCCCGGAGCAGCAGTCCCTGGCCATTGACGAAGGGCGGCGGCGGCAGAGCGTCGGCCCCGGGGAACGCCGCGCCCCGGTGGCTGAGCACCAGCTCATCGAACAGCGGTAGCAGGCCGGTGAACGTGGCCCCGGCGTCGAACTCGCCAGCGCTGTGGTAATAGTCCACCCCGGCCCAGCGCCGGCGCGGAAAGGGCGCCAGCATCAGCGCCCGGTCGGCGGCCGGCAGCACCAGCCAGCGGCCCAAATCCGCCCCGCTGGCCACGGCCCGGCCGGCCAGCCAGCGTGCCCCCAGCTCCTGCAGCCGTTCCGTCCGACTGCGTTCCGGTGCCGGCGGTAGATTGAGCCAGTGATAATCGGCGCCGATTTGGCCCACCAGCCCCAGCGCTTCGGCCATCTGCAGCAGGTGGCGGCCGGCGCGGCGGTTCTGGCCGATGGCGGGAAAGGCCGGGGTCAGGGCGTCGATGAGGGCGGCGGCCGGCCGGGGCTGGGCCGTCAGTAGGCTTTCCAGCATTTTTAACGCCCGTTCCAGTGTCGGCCCCTGCCAGCCCATGGCGCGGCGGTCGCGGCCGGCGACGGCCAGCAGCGGCCCGGCCAGCAGCGTCAGCAGGACGGGCAGGTCGGCGCGGCGCACATAGTGCCAGGTGGGCCGGGGCAGATGGAGACGGATAATCTCGCCGGCGGCGAGCTCGGCACCAATGGCGGCGGCGCTCAGGCCGGTGCGCAGATAGAAGGAATAGGCGGTGGACGGCTCGTCCTGGGCCTGGACAGCGAGCAGCTGTTCAACGACGGCGGCCACCGTCGGCCGGCGCGTCAGCAGGCCGCTGGCCCGGAGCCGGGCGGCGAGGATAGGGTTCAGGGTCATGGCAACTCCCGGGGCAATCTTGCCCCCGTTTGGGGGCGCTGATTATAATGGCCGCCGTTGTCAGCTTTTTGGTTTCTGACTTCTCCTTGCCCGGCGTGCTCCTTCGTCGGGCTTTTTTTTGCATGAAGGAATGACAACGGCAGCGCTCCGGGGCCCTTGCTAAAATCCTGGCCTTAGTTTTACGGAAGGTTTCCCATGCATCCCACCAATCCCCTGCTGTCCCAGCGTATCCGCCTGCTTGGCCAAATCCTCGGCCAGGTCATCGAAGCCCAGACCAGCCCCCAGACCCTGGAAATCATCGAAAGCCTGCGCCGGGGCTTCATCGCCCAGCGCCAGCGCCCCGACGCCGAACGGCTCGCCGGCCTGCGCGCCCAAATCGCCGCCCTCGACAACGACACCCTCCGGGACGTTATCCGGGGCTTCAGCCTCTATTTTTCCCTGGCCAACATCGCCGAGGAGGACGCCCAGCGCCGCACCCGCAACGAACAGCAGGAGGCCGACGCCATCCAGTGGGAGGGCTCCTTCCACCGCACCCTGCAGGAGTGCCGCGCCAGCGACATCAGCCCGGAACAGATGCGCGAACTGCTGCAACAGCTGCAATTTATCCCGGTGTTCACCGCCCACCCCACCGAGGCCCGGCGGCGTACCACCATGAATCTGCTGCAGAATATTTTCCGGCGCTGCCGCCAGCTCGACGGCCAGAGCGAGGGCAGCGGCGCCTACCGTTCCACCCTGAAGCAGCTCCAGGGCGACATCGAACTGCTCTGGGCCTCGGACGAGGTGCGCCAGCGCAAGCCCCTGGTGCTGGACGAAATCAACAACGGCATGCACTACTTCAATAACAGCCTGTTCCGCGCCATTCCCCAGGTCTACCGCAACCTGGGCAAGGCCCTGAACCGCGTCTATCCGGAGCTCAGCGATTTTCCCCTGCCGACGCTGATGCGCTTCGGCTCCTGGATTGGCGGCGACCGGGACGGCAATCCCTTCGTTACCCACGAAACCACCCAGACGGCCCTGCTGCTGCACGCGGAAACGCTGTTTTCCCACTATCTGGAGGCCCTGAAGGCCCTGCAGCAGGAGCTGATTCACTGCGCCAGCATCGTCAAACTGGCGCCGGAGCTCTACGCCAAGCTCGACGACTACGCCGCCCTCACCGATGAGGTGCTGTCCTACAACCCCATGGACTACAGCAACGAGCCCTACCGCCGGCTGCTGTCGGCCATTCTCGCCAAGGTGCGGGCGACGCGGAAATATATCCTCAGCCTCGGCGCCAGCCCGGCCGAACACATCTACCCCCGGCCCGAGGCCCTGCTCGCCGATTTGGAACTGATTCGCCGCTGCCTCGCCCAGCATGACCCGCGCCGGGCCAACGGCAGCGTCCTCGATTTGATTCGGCTGGTGAAAACCTGCGGCTTCCATCTGGCCAGCCTCGACATCCGCCAGGAATCCAGCCACCACAGCGCCGTGGTCGCCGACATTTTCCGCCACGCCCCCAATCTGCCCGACTACGAAGCGCTTCCCGAGGAGGAACGCTGCGCCCTGCTGAGCCGACTCATCGCCGCCCCGGGGGCGCCGCTGCTGTTTGAACGGGAGCTGGCGCCGGCGACGCTGGAACAGCTGGCCCTGCTGCAGACCATCGCCCGGCTGCGTGAGCTCATGGGCCCGGGCACCTTCGGCAGCTACATCATCTCCATGACCAACCGGGCCAGCCACGTGCTGGAGGTGCTGTTCCTGATGCGCTTCGCCGGCCTCAGCGGCCACGACAGCCACGGCCAGCCCTGGGCCGCCCTGCCCATTGCGCCGCTGTTCGAGACCATCGAGGATTTGAAGAACATCGACCACATTCTGCCGACGCTCTTCGCCAATCCCACCTACCGGGCCGTGGTCGCCGGCCAGCACAACACCCAGGAAATCATGCTGGGCTATTCGGACAGCTCCAAGGACGGCGGCATTCTCACCAGCGCCTGGCAGCTCTACCGGGCCCAGCAGAATATCCTGGCCATTGCCCAGCGCTTCCAGCTCAAAACCCGGCTGTTCCACGGCCGGGGCGGTTCGGTCAGTCGCGGCGGCGGTTCCACCCACAAGGCCATCGTCGCCCAGCCGGCCGGCACCCTGCAGGGGGAAATCAAATTCACCGAGCAGGGCGAAGTGCTCTACGCCAAATATGCCAACGCCGAAACCGCCACCTACGAGCTGACCGTGGGCATCACCGGCGCCCTCAAGGCTAGTTCCACCCGCTTTGAGACCAATCCGCCGGAGCTGGCCCAGTACGAAGCGCTCATTGCCCGGCTCGCCGACAGCTGCGAGGCCCGCTACCGGGCCCTGACCGACCACACCGAGGGCCTCTACGATTTCTTCCAGAGCGCCACGCCCATTCAGGAAATCAGCCTGCTGAACATCGGCTCGCGGCCGTCCCACCGCAAAAAGGGCACGCCCACCAAGCAGACCATTCGCGCCATTCCCTGGGTCTTCGCCTGGTCGCTGGCCCGCTTCACCCTGCCGGCCTGGTTCGGCGTCGGCAGCGCCCTGGCCGCCATTCGCCCCGAGGAGGAGGCCCAGATTGAGGAAATGCTCCAGCGCTGGGCCTTCTTCCGCGCCTTCATCTCCAACATTGAAATGGGCTTTGCCAAAACCGAGCCGGACATTGCCACCGCCTACGCCCAGCTCTGCCCGGACGCCGCTGTCCGCCGGCGGGTGCTGGACGCCTTCCAGGCCGAATATGCGGAGACGGCGGCCCAGTTCCGGCGCATTCTGAACCAGGACGAGCTGCTGGCCACCCAGCCGGAGCTGAAGCAGTCGCTGCAGTGGCGCGATGCCTATCTGGACCCGCTGAACTATATGCAAATCGAGCTGCTGCACCGGCGCCGCCAGGACGGCCCGAGCCCGGCCATCGAAGACCCGCTGATTCGCAGCATCAACGCCCTGGCCGCCGGCCTGCGTAATACCGGCTAACAGCGGCTACAATCCCCACCTTTTGCAGCGCTTCCTTCGGGAAGCGCTCTTAGCATCGTCCCCAGGAGAAGCGAAACATGAGATTAATTCCCCCCGGCCTGCTGCTGGCCCTGCTCACCGGCTGCACGAGTTTTGAAAACAACCAGATGGATTTGTCGGTGGTGCTCGGCATCATCGCCTTCAGCCTCTGCGTGCCGCTGCTGGCGCTGATTTATGTCTTCTGGCGCCATCGGCGCCGCCGCCGCGAAGCGCTCCCCCCGGACGAGCAGCCCTGATGGCCCGGGCCAGTTTTCACATCGACGGCCTCCACTGCCAGAGCTGCGCCAGCGGCCTGGAGGCGGCCCTGCGCGCGGTGGCGGCGGTGCGCCGGGCCGAGGTCAGCTTTGCCAGCGAGGAGGCCCTCATTGACTACGACGAGGCCCAGCTCCAGTCGGAAAACCTGCGCGAACTGGTGGCCGCCAGCGGCTTCCGCGCCACCCTGCTGGACGAACGGCTGCCTCCCCCGCCGCCTCCGCCCGGGCCGCTACTGGCCACGCTGCTGCTGGCCCTGCCGTTCCTGCCGGCCATGGGGGCCATGCTGTTCGGCCGGCACCAATGGATGCTGCCGCCCTTCTGGCAGTGGCTGCTGGCCAGTGCCGCCCAACTACTGGCCGGGCCCTTCTACCGCCGCGCCGGCCGGGCCCTCAGGGCCGGCAGTGCCAATATGGACGTGCTCATCGTGCTCGGCACCACGGCCATCTATGGCTATTCCAGCTGGGCCTATTGGAGCGGCCGCCCCGACCTCTACTTCGAGGCCAGCGTTATGGTGCTGGCGCTGGTGGGCCTGGGCAAATGGCTGGAGGAGCGCGCCAAACGCGGCAGCCTCAACGCCCTGGCCCTGCTGCTCCAGCTGACGCCGCGCACGGTGCAACGGCAGACGGCCACCGGAACGGAGACGGTGGCAACGGCGGCGGTGGCCGTGGGTGATGTGCTCCGGGCCCAGACCGGCGACCGCATCGTTGCCGACGGCCGGGTGCAGGCTGGCTCCGGCTGGTGCGACGAATCCCACCTCACCGGCGAAGCGCTGCCCCAGTGCCGGGAGCCCGGCGCCCGGGTGCTGGCCGGGGCCCTGGTCAGCGACGGCGCCTTCAGCTACCGGGTCGAGGCCACCGGCGCGGCCACCCTGCTCGGCGATTTGACCACGGCCCTGCGCGAGGCCCAGAACAGCAAGGCGCCCCTGGCCCGGCTCGCCGACCGGGTGGCGGCCCACTTCGTCCCGGCGGTGCTGGGCCTGGCCCTGCTCACCCTGCTGGCCACGGCCGCCCTCGGCGACGGCCGCACGGCGCTGATTCATGCGGTCAGCGTGCTGGTGGTGGCCTGCCCCTGTGCCCTGGGACTGGCGACGCCGGCCAGTCTGATGGTGGGCCTGGGCCGGGCCGTGGGCCGGGGCATCTGGTTTCGCGACGCCGAGGCCCTGGAAACCTTCGCCGCCACCGACGTGCTGCTGCTGGATAAAACCGGCACCCTGACCGTCGGCCAGCCCCACATCGTCGCCCGCTGGACGGCCCCGGCCTTTGCCTCGGCACCGCTGGAACGCTGGGCGGCGGCCCTGCAGAGCTCGGTGCGCCACCCGCTGGCCCGGGCCTTTGCCCTGGACAGCGGGCCCCGGCCGCCGCTGGCGAATCTGCGCGTGGTGGCCGGCGCCGGCGTCGAAGCCGAGCTGGACGGCAAACGGCTGCGCCTGGGCAGTCCGGCCTTCAGCGGCGTGAACCTGCCGCCGGCTTTGCCCGCCAACCCCTGGGCCACGGCCACGCTGGTGGGCCTGAGCGTGGACGGCGAGCCAGCGGCCCTCTTTGCCCTCGGCGACCCGCTGCGCCCGGACAGCGCAGCGGCCCTGGCGGCCCTGCGTGGGCTGGGGGTGGAACTGGAGATGGTCAGCGGCGACCGGCCGGCGGCGGTGGCAGCGGTGGCGGCATCCTTGGGATTGGCCTCGGCCACGGGCGGTCTCAGTCCCCGGGCCAAGGCCGAGCGGGTGGCGGCGCTGCAGGCCCAGGGGCGGCGGGTGGCCATGGTGGGCGACGGCATCAACGACGCCCCGGCCCTGGCCCGGGCTGACAGTGGCATCGCCGTTCAGGGCAGCAGCGACGTGGCCAGTGCCAGCGCGGCCCTGCGGCTGGTGCAACCGTCGCTCATGAATCTGGCCCGGGCCCTGCTGATTGCCCGCCAGACCGTGGCCAATATCCGCCAGAACCTGTTTTTTGCCTTCGCCTACAACGCCATCGCCCTGCCCCTGGCCATGGCCGGCCAGCTGACCCCGGTCATCGCCGCCCTGGCCATGACGCTCAGTTCCCTGTCGGTGCTGGCCAACGCCCTGCGCCTGCGCCGCCGGCCGCTGCCGTTCTAGGGGCCCGCCCGCCCCGAAGTGCTTCGCTGCCAACCGACGGGAAGAGGCGCTTTTTTTATTGCTGCCGGCGCCTAATCCCAACGCCCGCCCCGGCCAAACAGAAGAAGCGCTTCTAGCTAAGTCATCAACCCAAACCGAAGCGCTTCGGTCTAGAAAGCCCCGGGCTAACGAAGCGCTTCTTCCCTTTGCACTGTCCGTTCTAGAGGGAAGCACTTCGGTTTAGCCAATGGCACCGGAATCTTCCTGGGCCGGGCCGGGGTTCAAAAGGAAGCGCTTCGACGCCGTGAGTTCATTGTTCCCACCCAAAAAACCGCGCCCCAGACCGAAGCGCTTCGGGCCGGAAGCGCTTCCCCAGCGTGGCCATCAGTCCCAGCCTGCTTTCTAGGAACAAGGGGAGCGCTTCGTTCTGGGAAGGTTGAACCGGGTGGAACCGAAGCGCTTCGGCCTGCCGAGCCAGAGTTAAAAGAAAGGGAGTGCTTCCGGCTGGGGAATTAATTCCGACCGTTCGGCATCTCTTCCCGAGGGAAGCGCTTCCCCAATCTTCACCGCCCGCCCCGGCCCGTTTTCTGGAAAGAGGGGAGCGCTTCAATTTAAAAAGCCGCCGGCAACCGAAGCGCTTCATTCATTTGCCCCCCTGTTCTAGAGGGAAGCGCTTTGACTCGGCTAAACAGAAGAAGCGCTTCGCTCTAAACAGCCCCTAGCCAACGAAGCGCTTCCCCAATCCCCCGACCCCCGGCCACTTCC
>ERZ773090.617-NODE-617-length-16405-cov-8.49333_pt1 | contig 16405 bp, 15 predicted proteins | sample MGYA00580579_ERZ773090 | MGnify/ENA primary metagenome ERZ773090 (study PRJEB29015, sample SAMEA2738014) | human oral metagenome | biome: human oral; feature: human-associated habitat; material: dental | place: China | collected 2132 ... | reverse complement strand
TCATTCTACGAATGTTAATGTTGAGAGCCAGACTATTGAGTATGCTACTAATCCTGGTAAGTTGAAAGAAGATTTGAATAAGGCTAAAGATGAAATAAAGGATGTTACAAAGGCACTTGATAATTCAATTCATGACCCAGGAGATGACAACAGAAATTTCTTTGGACAGTTAAGAGAAACTAGACTTTCTGAGACTGTAGAGAATATCGCTGGTGAAAGGTTGAAAGTTGCAAGTACTCAAAATGAAATTAAATCAGCTTTTGAAGAAGCATACTCTGATTTAGGTTATAAGGCTGAAATTAAATTCAGTACCCCCGAAGAAACTCCTGAATTAAAAGACAAAGCAGGAACTGCTTATGTTTCATCTACAGGAGTACATACGATGATAATAAATATAAATGCCAAAGAAAATAGTACAAAATCGGGGCTTATTGGAACAATCTCGGAAGAAGGAAGCCATATAATTAATGGAGTTGAAGGAAGACAAATAGAAACAGGAACTGAAGAAAAAGGACTTGAAAGTACAGGAAGAGCAACTAATTCATATTTTCAGGATAAGTATAAGGATGATAAAACTACTATTTCTATGAAATCTGATGGCGCTATTGATACTAGTAAGTTGGGAGTTAATGTTGGAGATCGTCCAGAATATGAAGATATTTTCACTATAAAAAATTCTTTATATAAAGGATTAAGTGATAATCAAATAGTTGAAAAGGTTGGTAAAGATTATAATTGGGAAGGAGTTAATTATCGAAATTTAGTAGAAGAAATGATGCAAAAAGATTATGATAATTCACTATTGAGTCGTATTAAAGATCATGCTGGAAAAAAAATAACAATAGCAGTTATTTCAACTTTAGCAAGGAAATATTTAATTGGAAAAGGATTTTCTAATGCAGCTGCAACAAAAGCAGGAGGTTGGATTGCATTTGGATTATTTACAGTTGATGAAGTAAGTAAATTGAAAGAATTTAGAAATTTTGGTTCAAATGGTAGAGCAGCTTTAATTTTAGCATTAGGAAAAGAAAGAGAGAGATTTAATAGTGCTGTAAAGGCAGCAAGTTGGGAAAGAGATTATATAAAAAATAATTTTTATAATGGAGCAAAGAAAATTCAGAATGAAAATAATTTTGATATATTTTACCAAACTGAATATTTATTATGGCAACAAACATATGAAAAATGGCCAAAAGAACATCAAGAATTTTTTAAAAATGCTATAAATGCTTCAGGAAAAGGTAAGGAATTAAATACTATCATAAAATCTCAAAAAAGATATTACAGATTTATAAATAGTGGATATTATAAAAATTCAAATGGTAAAAATATCTATTATCCCGCTGGAAGTCCTAATTGGTATAATAGAAGAAATGGAGAAACTAATTGGAATGTTTGGAATAGTTTTTAAATTCATAAAAAATAATGAATATGTATATTATTCATTGTATTCAGTGTTAAGTTTAGCAATAATATTTATATTTTATAAATATATAAAATTATTTGAAAAATTTAATGATTTAAAAAAAATATTTTTATGGTATTTAGTATTCTTTGGAATTTATGGACCTTATAAAAAATTAAAAGTTAAAAATTATTTAATTAGATTTTTAATATCGACATCTATTTTAGTTATAATTTCAATAGGTGATAAGCTATGAAAATATTAATTGTAATTATTTTTTACTTAAGGATATTTATTTTGATTAAATTGTTGTTTTTATCTAATTTAAATATTCCAAAAGAAAATGAAATATATACATATTTAAAATTTGTAGATTTTGAATATACGTTATTAATTTTTAGTAATGACAAAAAAAATATATTGAATTTGTTTATAAATATTTTCTTTCTCTTTTGGCTTTTAAAAATTATGTAAATATATTCTAAATTATATACATATAAAAAATGTATCAAGGAATAACTTATGAAAATTATAAAATAATTGAAGAAAAAGGAAGTATTTGTAAATTAGTTGATAAAGATTTTTCACTTTCTTCTAGAACAATAATACATCTTATAAAAAAAATATCTGATAATATGTAGTAGCACGAATATTAAATAACGATAGATAGATGGTTATTGATAACGTTACAGAACATTTGATGAAAAAATTATAATAGATGATTAATGATATAATTCCTACTCATTTAATAATAAAAAATTCAGACACATTAATCGAAAAGCAAATTTTAATACCAAACAAGTTTAAAATTTGTGAGAGTGTCCAAAATTTTATGTAAACTCAAAATACAATATATGGTACAGGATGGTTTTTTATCATCCTGTTTTTAAATTATTCGGGAGCATAAATTTTTTTATATAAATTCCTAAAATTATAAATGGACACTCCCTTTTTTTTATTTATCTTTCCAAAAATTTTGAAATCAAATCTTTAACTTTTTCATTAAATTCTTTACTTAAAAAATAGTCTTTTATTTCTTTCTGAATGCTGGAAAGTCTAGTTGCAGATTCCATAATTTTAGTAACAGTATTTTCTTTTCCTGAACTGAATTTCTTTATATTTTTTTCTTCTAATTTAAATTGCTTTTCAAATTCAAAATATTGTTTTTTTAAAGTCATTTCTTCTTCAAAATTTAACAATTTTTCAAAATTAATTACTGGATAAAACTTATTTTTATACATTCCATAAAGATAAGATTTCTGATTAAATTTCTTAGATTTTAGATTACTTTTTTCTTCCATAGTTATTACTCCTTTTTTTATATTTATTTATAAAATTTCTTGTTTAATTTTGTAAAAAATAATATTTTTTAGCTCTCTGCAAGAGCGAGTGAACCAACAAATGATATTGCCGATTTTTCGGTAATGTCATTTTTGGTGTAACGAGCTACAACTTACTTTGTAAGTTGTAGAAAGATTATTCTAAATTTGACTAATCCATATTAAATATAATATAATAAAAATATAAATAAATCAAGTACCAAAGGAGAAATTTTTTTATGGAAAAAGCACATAACCTTATTAATATAAAAAAGTCAAAAATGTCAAATTATACTTCAATTATTGACCACATTTTCAGAAAACATAGGCAGTATAAAAATCAAAATATTAATTCTGAAAAGACTGAATTAAATACAATAATTCTAGACAAATTTGGATATAAAAATGGAAATTTTGAATTATCAGAATACTTTAAAAAAAATAAAATTAAAATCAAAAAAGATAGCGTTGTTCTAGTCAATTTTCTTTGCAACCTTGATGAAAAAATTTTTGAAAATATGGGTCAAAAAGAGATGACAGAAGTGTTCAAAAAAAATTTAAGCTGGCTAGAAAAAGAATACCCAAAAATGAATTTTATTTCTGCCGTAATTCATTACGACGAGAAAAAACCGCATATGCATGTCTGTGCAATTCCTTTAGCAGTTAAGGAAAAAAAACTTACTCAAAGAGAAGTTTTAAAAGAGCTTACAAAATTAAATTTAAGTGATAAAAAAAGTGATAAAGAGTTTATAAAAAAATTTCAGAATGAGCATAAGTATACAGCAACTACGCTTTCAGCAAAAAAATATTTTGATGGGAAAAGTTCGCTTTATGAACTTCAAAATAAATGGTTTGAATATCAGAAGGAACTGTTTAAGGACAAAAATATTGAAATTTTAAGAAGAAAACACGAAGGAAGAAGATATATTAAAAATATTGAGGTCTTTAAAGCTGAAGCACAAAAAGTTGCTGATGAAATGACCGAAGAACTCAAAATTGAAGACATACAAATTCCTGAAGCAAAAGTTTCACTTGAATATCCTAAAATTCATCAAAAAAAAACCTTTTGGGGAGCAAAAAAAGAATATGTATTAAAACAAGATTTTGATAACTATTTAAAAAATCTGGATGAATATTTTTTAAAACATAACAAAAATGTAAATAACTTAACAAAAGAATACAACAATTCAAAAAACATCATAATTAGCGACTTTATATACAACCAAAGCGGAGAAAAGGTAAGAAGCGACTATGAGCTTACAATGACTAAAAAAAAGCTTGAAAACATAAAAGAAAAGGGAGAAGTGTACCATTTTATCGACAGCAAGTCAAAAAAATTGGAAGAAGGGTTTGATAACGTTATTTCTCAAAAGCTTCAAAAGATTGGAAAAATAGATGAAGAAATAGATGAAAGGCAGAAAGAACTTGAAAAAAATGACAAGTTTATAAAATCTCAAGAAGAAAAAATAAAAGACAATAATTTAATTATTGAGCCAATCATAAAAAAAGGCAAGGAAGAATGGGAAAAAGAAAAAGTTCAGCTAAGACAAAATTTTGATAAAAAAATTGATACTGAATACAGAGAAGTTGTAAGGGAAGCCAAAAAATATATAGCAGATGGACAAGATGCAAAAGAATTTCTGGAACAGAATCAGAAAACTATAGATGCCATAAAAGATTACAAGTTAAATTATAAGGCAAAACAGCAGGAGTTAAAGGATTTAGAGCCAAATTTTAAAAAAAATATCAGAAACGAAATTGAAACTGAATTTAAAATCAAAGAAGACAGCTTGAAAAAATCTCAGGAAAAAATTTCTGAAAAAGAAAAAACTCTTGAAAAAGAGTCGCTTGACTTAAATGCCAGAAAAGAGAAAATTACTCAAAGAGAAAACGGACTAAATACAAGAGAAGAAAAACTGCACCAAAGAGAAATAAATATTGAACCAAGAGAAAACGCATTAAACAGGCTATCTCAAGAATTAAGCAGAAAAGATGACAGATTGCAGAAAAAGGAGCAGGAAATTGACAAACAAATAGATCGAATGAAAGCTATTACAGAAAAATCTCTTGAAAGAGAAAAGCAACTAGCAATCAGGGAGCAGAAAGTAGGAAGAACGGAGAATAAAATATTTCTTAGTCAGGATGAAGAAATAAGCAATTATTTTTTTAACATTTTTGAATTTCAGGCACAAATAGGAAATTATAATGACATAACCGCTCAAATTGAAGAAAGAAACAAGATAAACTCTGTAAAACAAAATAAAATATCTAATAAAATAAAAAATTTTATTTTAGATTTAAGCGATCTATTCAATCAGGGATTCTATGAACTTGTGAATTTTGTTAAAACAAAAGTAAAAAATTTTTCTGCAAACAAACAGATTGAAGAGAAAATACCTGAAAATGATGAAATATTTTTTGGTTTAGTAGAAGACTACAAGAATTGTGAAAAAGAAGAAAAAATTGAAAAACTAAGAAGAGAACAGGACAGAGGCTTCAGCAGATAATAAAATTTATAATATATTTGCCAAAAGATTTTAAAAAATTTTATTTTTTTAGTGGAGCAATATTCCAGGAGGTCATATGAAGCAATATAAAGGCTCATATTCAACAAGAATTAAGTTTTTGATATAAAAGTCAAGCAGAAGGGAAAAGGCTCTTAAAACTAAAATTTGAGCGTCTGAGACATATTCGGCATATTTATTATTGATTCCACCATTTATACACAGTCATTTTTGACAATCCAGTGTCTCTAATGCACTGTGCCTTTTTTCCATCAGGATTATTTTTTCTCCACTCTTTTACCTGATTTTCTTTTGTGCCACTTCCTTTAGGTCGACCTCCCTCATTAACATATTCTCCCATTTTTTTCCTTATTTTTTTTATCTCTTTTAATAATTCTAAATGTGCTTTCTGTTTTCTTCCATTTCTTTTGTTTTTAGGAATGTCAACATTAGTCAGTTTTGCTATAGTATCTCTAGGAAATGTAAAATAATTATCATGATAACAATTTAAAGCTGCCACAATATCATCAATTTCAAAATGATTATCTTCCTCCTCAGTTCTGTTATCTAAAATTTCCAGAAATCCAAAAGCATCCTTTTCTAACTCTTCATAGCTTATCCCGCACTTCTTAGCATAAATTGCCAGAGTCATAATCCCAAAATATCTATGACCCGCACCTATTTTCTCTATAATTTTCATTTTCCACCAGTCATACAAGGCTCTCTTAACTATCCATTTTCTTTCCCTTGCCGGTTCTTTATTTACAATCGTTCTCTCATACCAGTCTGGAAAATTTTTTTTGTAATATTCTAATTTTTTAGATTTTTTCTTATCTTTCTGTGGAAATTTTAAACTGACATCAAATTTACAAAACGGAATACTCGCTTTTAATTCTTCCAAATTCGTTCTTTTACCTACTTTAAAAGCTCTTACTGGATATTCTTTTCCTAATTTGCTCCAAGATCCAACAGCCCTAAATCCTTGTAGAACTCCAGTCATATCCTTTTCTTTTTTAGAGCTTGTATAATCATTCCAGATTCTATCAATCAGAAGCTCTTTAAATTGAGTTAAAGTTTTTTGATAATGCCGATACAACGGCAACGGTTCATCAAGAAAATAATATAGATGAAGTCCACGACCGCTATTTACAATATATGTAGGATTAGGCAAAACCTTATTTTTAATTTGAAACAGCAGATCTCTAATATTATTTTCCCTTACATAGTCCAAATCAATGACGAAAGCAAAAAGAAATCTGGCATTTTTAGAAACCCTATTCTTTCCAAAATAATTAACAGGAGCGATTAAGCCAAAGGAAACACCTGTAACATATTTTATTCCTTCCAGATCATCAGTGATAACAAAACTTTTACTTCTTTTCTTTGCCTTACTAATTTGAATACCAATTATATTGCCCTTAATGCTATGATTTTCATCTAGGTGCTCTCCCTTTTTCTGTAAGCTACCTTCAGGAAATAAATCCCTATAGAAAGTAAAAGGATCAACTTCCTTAAACCCTCTATCTTTCAAAAACTTATTTTTATAACCATACAAACGAATCCAATCTTCAACTGGACCTAATTCATAAGGACTAATCCTAACTAAAGCATCTTTAGACATAAGAACATCCTCTCTTAACAAATAAATACTTAGATAATAAAAAAATAAAAACCCAGGGTAAAGGGGGACTACCCCCTTTAAATCCCCCCTCCCCTTGACGCTTTATATTATCAATGAGTTTTTTATACCTTTTTTCAATTATACAAAATTTTCTATATTTTTTCAAGAAAAAAAATTGAGGTTTCTAAAATTTAAGAACTTAAAAAAATGAACTTATTTTAAATTCAAACTAGAAATGTATCAAAATATATTTTAAAAATTTTTTAAAAAAGTTAATTTAATAGCATAAATAAAGGATTTGGTAATGTTGTCGGGTGTCACCCGACAACATCATAAATTTTTATATTCCTCCTTTATTTTTTTCTTTTTTTCTTGTAATTTTTTTATTTTGGTTTCTATTCTTGTTAGTTCTTTTTTCAAATAATTTTTTCTTTCTTCTTTGCTTGACATTCTCTCGTTATTTTTCTTAATTTCAATATTCTTAAATGCTTTTGCCGGGTTGCTCGCTGAAACAATTTCAATTATCTCTGATTCAGCAAAAACATCTTTTTCACTACCAGTTAATTTCTTTACAGCTACTTCAGGCAATTCCAATATTTGTGGGTTCTCTATCCCCTTGTTTTTGCTTTCTAAGTACAATGTATATTTTCTGACTACCATATTTGCCTTATCTTTTAAAATATTTATCTTGCTTAACCATTTTCTCCAATATCCCTTTGTCTTATCATGACTTGAGAATATTTTATTTGCTTTATAAAGTGCATCATAATAATAAATTGTGTGTTTAGTTATATCTTGTAAATGTTGCGATATATTGTGCTCACAATCAATTAATTCCTCTTTTTCTTCATTTGTTATTTCAAATTCTGAATAGTCTATATCAAAAATTGATGTCTGGTCAGAAAATTTCTGCATGCTTCCTTTAGCAGTTTCCGCATTGCTCAAAAATTGGTTAAGACCTAGTTTTTCTTTTTTCTTCATATCAGCCCTTCCCTCTCCAAAATTTCTTCAGCTATTTTTGTATAATCTTTTGCACCATGTGAATTTTTCCTGTAATCAAAAATACATTTATTCTGTAACACACATTTGCTTAAATCAACATTTTTTCGTATAATTGTTTTTAATAAATATTCACCATATTCTGTTTCTAAAAACTTTTCTGTGTCCTTTGACAGATCATCATGCTCTTTCTTTATTAAAATAATTCCTTTTAAATCCCTATCAGTTAGATTCCTTATAAAATCTATTGTTGACCTTAATCCAAGAAGCTCAAATCCTCCTGGCACAAGAACAACATAAACGCTGGATGTAAATATAGCACTAGTTGTATACGCATTGAAGCCGGGTGCTGTGTCAATTAAGACAGCATCATATTTATCTTCCAATTTGGATAAAAATCTGTCTAATGCTTTGTAATATGCAGAATCTTTATTTTTTAATTGCAGCATATCATCTTCCGTATTATCAGTACCCGTAATTAGATGCAGATTTTTCTCTATCTCGATTGGTTTAAAATCTGTAATTCTTTTAAGCAGATAATCTCCCAAGGTTGGATAATCTTTGTAATTGTTCGCACCAAAACCTAATGTTAAATTTATTTGTGCATCTGTATCAATTGCCAAAACTTTTAATCCCTTTTTTGCAAAGTACCAGCTCAAATTAAAAACTGTAGTAGTTTTTCCAACTCCACCTTTTTTATTCACGATCGCTATTTTTTTCATGCTCTTTCACCTCTTATTCTAAAATACTATTAAGCTTTATAATTTTGCTATTGATGTCGCTAAAACTTAGATTTGTGTATATAAGCGTATTATTGATATTCTTGTGTCCTAAAACTTTTTTCAGTTCCACAAGCGATAATCCCGCATTCAGAAGATGCACAGCACGGCTATGCCTAAATACATGAGTATGCGCGTATTTCTTATCTATTCCAAGTGCTTCAAAGAGCTGCTTCATATATCTGTTTGTATGATTTTCCGACGCTCTTCCTTTTTTTGAATTTCTTGCAATGTAATCTTTTTCCGTCAGTCCCAATTGAACCTGCTGCTCCAGCAATAATGCATATAACTGCGGCGATATAACAATTTCCTTATAATCTTTCATTTTCTGCTTGGAGTTGTTTAATCTTGCAATGACTAAATTTCTCCCCTTATAATTAATTTTTTTAATATCGCTGTATTTCAAGTTTAGGACTTCATTGATTCTAGCTCCTAGTTCGTAAAGCAATGAAAATACCACTTTATAGCAAGGCTTTGCATTTTCAATAACTCTTTTTACATCAGATTCTGTCAGATATTTCACTTTTTCTTCTTTTTCTTCATCCAGAAGAATAATATCATTTTGGTCTGGTATAATAATATCGTTCATAACTTTCCCCTTCTTTAATGTATTAATTTTTCAAAAACATTCTTTACTGATATAATTATACAACATTTTTTTTTAAAAACAAGTAGGAAAGCGAGGAAAATAAAGAAAAAGGTATGAAACTGCGGTCGTTTTCACACCTTTTTGTTAAAAATCACAAAATGATATTTTAGCAAAAAAGCTTGACTTTTTCTACACAAAATATTAAAATAATACCAAATTAATATTTTAGAAAGGTAGCGTAACATGAATTCTTTAGACTTAATATTAAAAAATTTTGTAATTAATAAACCGAATCTTCAACCAAATGAAATTATATCTTTTTCTTTAAAGACTAAACCTTCTGGAGAAAAAATAGGAATAGTTAAAACTACTTTTGGAGAAACTTATATAAAGACTATAACACCTGAGGGATTAGATATAACATCAATAGTAAAGATACCACAATTCAATTCTCAAAAAGCAAGAAATGATTTTATAAAAAGTTTATATCCTAAATATAATCAAGTGGAAATTTCTTTATTTGTTGGTGTGTCCCAATCTCAGGTATCAAACATTTTAAGGAATAAGAGTTGATATAATGGATGATAAAAGATTAATTGGTATTTTAAAACCAGAAATAGTTATTAGATTTGGACTACAGAATAGTATTGTTTACATAGGTGAGCAAAATATTGAACACATTAGAAGAAAACATCTCAACGATTATAACTTATTTTATGATAAGTTATCTGAAATTATCAATACTCCCGATTATGTCGGGAAACATCCTCACAATAATTCAATTGAATTGGTAAAAGAATTCATTATTCAAGAAAAACATTATGTTAAGGTGGCGGTAAGAATAACAAGTAATGGAATTCTTTTTGCAAGAACTCTTTATACTTTAAACGAGTCTAAATTTCTGAGAAAATTAAGTAATAATCATTATGAGAAAATTCTTGACATGGAAGTAAAAAGATAATATAATACTTATATAAGGATGTTACATTTAAAATAAAACATGAAATAGCATTTGAGGATAGAAATGCGGCAGCTATCACCCGCTATGTTAGGAGATACGGGAAAAGTCGACCCGTCTGTGCTATGTAAATAAAAAAATAAGAAAACAATAAATCATATTCTTTTCTTATTTTTTTGAGAGTGTTCAGAATTTTGTGTAAACTCAAAATATTATATGGTACAGGATGGTATTTTTATCATCCTTTTTTATGCCACTCATCAGGAAAATCCATTTTAACTAAATGTCTCATTTAAACAAATTGAATGTAATTTACTCTCCAAATTTTTCATTAGTTTTATTAAGTTTTTTAAAAAACTAGTAAGACATCCGTAATCGTCTTCAGATGAAAATAATTTTAAAGTATTATATAGAAAAAATAATTTCTGATTATTTGACGGACTACCATTTAGAAATTAAAAATACCTTGCTTTTTTCTCCAATATTTGTTAATATTATTGTAGGAAGATTCTGTTTGTAGTGTGGCAAACAGGGTAATATAAAAAAATACACAAGAAGAAGAATCTGTTCGTAGTACAGCGAAACAGGGTAATATAAAAAAATGTACATTAAGAAGATAATTAAACTCAAAAAAAGCAGTTTTTACTGCTTTTTTTAGTTTTTTTTTTAAATATGATATAATACAATTACTAAAAAATTTTTACGAAAGGAGAAATAATGAAATTCAGATTTTTAACAGATAAATTTTTTGAAAAGTATTCACAATGTCATGAAATAGAAATGAAAAAAGAACGACCTTACGCAATTACATGTATTATTAAATATCAAAATATTACGTTTGCTATTCCAATAAGGCACAATATAAAACATCCATTTAAGATTACGACTATTGAGAATAGAGGTTTAGATCTTTCAAAAACTATTGTAATTTTAGATAAAACATATATTAATAACACTATTACAGCATATATTTCTAGCGACGAATATATGATATTATTAAAGAAACAAAGTCATATTAAAAAAGAATTACATAAATATATAAAATTATACAAAAAAGCTATAAAAAACCTTGAAATTCCAAGAAATAAAAATTTGGGTGTGTAAAAATTTTTGTGTAAATAAACTAAAAAACCTTATATTACTGAGTTTATATATATTTACACAGGACACTCTCATTGAAATATTTTTTCCAAATACTATTCAATTTTTAGACATTCTTTATTTCTTTCGTATCAATTCTTTATATTTCCAATAATTCTTCTACCATCTCTTTTAAATCCTTTTCAATCTCATCATCATTAAAATTATAAATTACTTCCAGCCGATCTAATATTTTTTGTTTCTTTTCTAGTTTATTTCTTATCTCTTTTGTCAAAGAAGCGTCATTGTTTTTAGTACCATTTTTAGTATATCCTTCTAAAAAACTATTATTTTTTAAAATATATTCTTTTGTCATTTTTATCTTTTCTGCAATTTTTTCTCTGAGAGATAATTCCTTTTTTTCTTTAATCTCTTCTCTTTCAAATTTTAAAAATTTAGGATTGTACGAAGAAATTTTAACTTCCTTTTTCTTATTTTCAGTTTTAGTTTTATTATCTTCTTTTTTCATTTTTTCTGCTTCTTCAATTTTTTCTTTTGAATCCTTTGAAAATCTGAACTCAAACCCAACAACTCTACTTCTTCCTCGGCCACCAGTAGATCCATACTTTTTCCCAATTTTCAAATTATATTCCTCTCCTAATTCTTTCATGATAGGCTTTAAAACATATTTATCAATATCAATTATCCTATATTTTTGAGGAATATCCAATAAATTCCTAAATTCTTCAATACTACATTTCCAAAATCCTGTTTTTCTGAACTGTTTTATTCTTCGATAAAATTCTTTTGTATAGCTTGATTTTAAAGTTACAAATTCTTTTAATTCAAACCTTGTAAAATTTGAAGTTAATTGATTTAAAAGAAAAAAGAAATCTTCATTAACACTCACATACAAAATTTGACTATTTCCGTCAACTCTAAATTTTTTAAACAATGTAAACTGTTCAACTATATTTCCTTCTATAAATGTAAAATTTAATGCCAACAACTTTTTATTAACATTTATGACACTTTTCATAAATTTAGAATTTGAAAGATTACTTTTTAGATTAATATATTTTTTTAATTCAAAAAAAGGAATTTCAACTAGTTTTACTCCCTTTTCCTTTACTTTAGAAGCTATTGAAATTAATAAATCCAGTTCTTGTGATGAAAAATTTCTTAATGCTACTTGATTAAATTGATTGTTATATTTCACAATTGTATCCATAATTTAACACTCTCCATTGTTTTATTTTATTATATCAAATTAAAAATCTTTTTTCAATATTTACCCCCTTTAATCTCCTAAAAACTACCCTTTAATCTCCTAAAAACTACCCTTTAATCTCCTAAAAACTACCCTTTAATCCCTAAAAACTACCCTTTAATCTCCTAAAAACTACCCTTTAATCCCTAAAAACTACCCTTTAATCTCCTAAAAACTACCCTTTAATCCCTAAAAACTACCCTTTAATAGTTCAATAATACAGTATTTATAAGGTGTTGCGAGGACCTAAAAGATATAAAATATTTTAAAAGACTTAAAAGTCTTTTAAAAATATTTTATTAAAAAGAATGTAAATTAAAAAATATCATTTTTATGAAAAGGATATTTTTAATAATCGGAATCTCAATACTTATCAATATTTTATGCTTTCACTTCATGTTCCAACTACTACAAAAAAATAGACTTATTCCTTATCAACCCAACAAAATTAAAACTGTTAAATATTTTAATCAAAACATCTCATTTTCAAATACAAGCCTTTATATAGCTTCACATACTCTTTTGAACTATTGTTCTACTGAAAAAAATAAAACTTTTTTTCTAATAAAATTTCTCTATAAAATAATAATTTTAAATAAATTATAAAAAATTTTTATTCAAAAAAAGACTTCTCAAATAAATAAACTAAAATATTAGAAATCTTGACAATTTGCCAATAGAGGAGTATACTTTTAAATAATATTTTTTTTGAGATTTTAATAAAGAGGTGGTGAAAATTATAAAAAAATATATAACAATACTAATTTTTTCTCTAGCCACTATTAATTTTTCAGCACCTGTTGATGATGCTACTAAAATTTTAGATATTCAGCAAAGTCATCTTGAGCAGGAAAGAAGCAGGATGGAGCAGCAAAAAAGTCAAGAAGAATTTGAAAATACTAGATTTAATGATGTTCCAAAAATTGATAAAAATAGCAACTTTGATGATAAAAATTCTAAAAAATTTTTGATAAATGAAATTGATATTGAAGATAAAGACAAACTACTTTCTAAGAAAGAAAAGAATAATATAATTAAAAAATATGAATATTTAGAAATGGGAAGCAGCGATATTCAAAATATTCTGGTTGAAATTACTAATAAATTAGTTTCTAAAGGGTATATTACAAGTATTGCGACAGTTTCAGATAAAAATGATTTGACCACAGGAACTTTAAACTTAAAAGTTGTCGCAGGAAAGATTGAAGATGTCAGAATTAATTCTGGCAATGGACTTGATAAATATAAGGAATTTTTTATGTTCCCTAAAAACAGAGGGAAAGTGTTGAATATAAGAGATCTGGATACTGCTACGGATAACTTTAACTCTATCGGTGCTAATAATATGAAGATGGACATTGTTCCTTCAAGCCGTGAAAACTACTCAAGAATTGAAGTAAAAAACAGATTAAAGAATAAATATACTGTTGGAATTTTAACTAACAACTATGGGGACGATAAGCAGAACGGAATTTGGAGAAGAGGTATAAACCTTAATATTGACAGCCCTCTTGGCATTGGGGACAACTTCTATTTCACATACATGACAGTTCCAAAAAAAGATCCTGACAGAAGCTGGAAGAAAAACATAGAAGATTTAGCTCCGGGAGAAATTTTACCAATTGGTCCAGTTGGTTATGATCCTTCAAAGGGAGATACATTGCCATATAAAAGACGGCTTGATATGTTTAATTTTGGATATACGATGAAATTTAGAACATATACTTTAAGACTTAATTCAAGTAAAAGTATTCAGGAAAGCAGTTTCTATTCAGGCAACACAGTTTATGATATGTACTCATCGAGTCGGACTACACAAGCAAATTTGGAAAAAATATTGTTCAGAAATCAAAAGAGCAAAGTAAGTTTTGAAGCGGGGATAAAACAGAAGCATAATCAGAACTATTTGGAAAAATCGGTTCTATCGAATAGAAAATTGTCAATAGGGACAGTTGGCTTAAATACAACGACATCTCTATTTAGCGGTATTCTGGGAGTAAATTTAGGATATGAAAGAGGACTTAAAATTTTTGGAGCAGAAAGGGATAATGGAAAGCTGGATATAAATCCAAAGGCTCAATTTGATAAATATACTCTTGATGTAAGCTACTATAAGCCTATTACGAATAAATTTGTATACAGGGCAAATATTTACAGCAGTTATTCAAATGATGTGCTTTACGGAAGCGAAAGACAGACAATAGGCGGTGTAGGAAGTGTCGGAGGATTCAAGAATGATACGATACAAGGGGATAAAGCAGTTGAAATTGATAATGAGATTTCATACAACATTCCTATAAAAAAATTCGCAATAATTTCACCATATTTGAGTTATGGATATGGAACGGCAAAATATAACAAGGATAATTCAAAATATGCAATAGGGTATGTAACAGGAATTACAACAGGATTAAGGCTTAATACAAAATATCTTGATTTTGATTTTGGATATGCAAAGCCAATGGCACATTCAGATTATTTGAATCCTAAAAAGCAGGATATGTACTTTAGTGGAAATATGAAAATTAGTTTTTAAAAAGAAAGGAGACATTTAGTGTACAGCAGAGATAAAATTCTTAATAAAATAACAGCAACAATACTTTTGATAATGCTTAATATTAATATATTGGCAGATGGACTTAAATTAGATCCCAACTCAAGATACAATACAAAGCTTGACATGTCACGAAATGGAACTCCAATCGTTAATATTTCTACTCCGAATGGTCGTGGAATAAGTATTAATGAGTTTCTTGACTACAATGTCGGTCATGAAGGGTAAGTTCTTAATAATGCTGATAACATTGGGCGTAGCCATCTTGCCGGGATTATTAATGCTAATCCGAATTTGGCTGCCAACCAGGCTGCAATCCTTCAGGTAAACGGGCCTACCCTTGGAAACGATGTAGATGTAAATGTTAAAGGAAATTTAGAGATTGCAAGTTTACAGGATTATGAGAAGACAAGTCAAAGAAGTGTTGGCGGAACAGTCGGAAACGTAACTGGAAATGCAAGATCCTATAGCGGACAAGTTGGAGTAACCAATGGAACTAAGAACTGGGTAGAAGAGCAGACTTCAATCGTTGGAAGAAACAGCATAAGAGTAGATGTTGGAAATAAATTGACATTAACTGGAGCAAAAATTTCAAATGAGGAAAATGGAATTGATAAAGGCAACCTTGTAGTAAGAGCCAAGGAAATAGAGGCAAGGGATATTGAAGGGCATGATGACTTAATGTCTGTTAATGTTGAGGGAAGCCTTGCAAGAAGGGATATAGAACACAAACAAAAAAATGGAAAAAAAGCTCATGAAAAATATGAAAACGATGGAGCAGTAACAGTGGAAGGACATGAAAGAGAACAGATTGCAAGGGCAACAATAGGAAACGGTACAATCGAAGGAAATGTGTCTGGCAAAATCCACAGGGATATCAAGACATCAAGTGAAATAACAAAAGGTGTGGAAGTAAAACCAGTAAGAGTGGAATACAATGATGAAAGGTCTGATTGGGGCTCAACTAACAAGATACTTACTCAAAATGCTGGAACTCTTGGTAAGTTTTTGGATAATGTAAATGAAATTAAAGGATGGAATTTAGTTGATAATGTTGTAGGAAAACCAGTAACAAATGTTGTTAACGCATTTTTACCAAAAAAAGGAAAAATTACATTGACGAATAGTTATGAAAGCACATTTAAGAATACAACATATGATGCTGTAAGAAGTGTAGAAGATTTTATTGATAAAAATGGAAATGGAACTGTCGGATTAATTCCAACATCAGGAATGCACGGTGGGATTATGGAACAAATTCCAAAACTTGTTCTTGAAGATGAGCAAAAAGTCTATAAAATGACTGTAACTATTAAAAATGGAGAAC
>ERZ773090.616-NODE-616-length-16453-cov-4.09379_pt1 | contig 16453 bp, 15 predicted proteins | sample MGYA00580579_ERZ773090 | MGnify/ENA primary metagenome ERZ773090 (study PRJEB29015, sample SAMEA2738014) | human oral metagenome | biome: human oral; feature: human-associated habitat; material: dental | place: China | collected 2132 ... | reverse complement strand
ACTGGCCGTTGAGTCCGTTCCACCAGCGGATGTTCTCGGGGCTAAGGGGGTTTGTCATGGATTTTCCTCGGATTCAGGGTTTAAACGACTGCAGGATTTCCAGCGTCTGGGCCAGATTCTTGACGGCGTGGAGGTGCAGCTTGCTGCGTTTCGGCACGTTGGCTGTGGGTAGAATGATTTGGCGCAAACCGTGCTGTTCGGCCGTTTTCAGCCGGGCCTCGCCGTTGGCCACCGGCCGCAGTTCGCCGGCCAGACCCACTTCGCCGAGCAGCACCAAATCCCGGGGCAGGGCCTGGCCGCGCAGGCTGGAGAAGACCGCCGCCAGCACGGCCAAATCGGCGCTGGTTTCATTGATTTTCAGGCCACCGACCACGTTCAAATAGACGTCCATGTCGTGCAGGGCGATGCCCCCGTGGCGGTGGAGCACCGCCAGCAGCATATTGAGCCGGCCGCTGTCAAAGCCCAGGGTGGTGCGGCGGGCGTAGCTGCCGTTGCCGCTGTCGGTCAGGGCCTGGATTTCCAGCAGCAGCGAGCGGGTGCCCTCCCAGCTGGCGAAGATGGCGCTGCCGGCCTGGAACTCGTCCGGCCGGGACAGGAAGATGGCCGAGGGGTTGGCCACAGCCCTGAGGCCGTTTTCCAGCATGGCGAACATGCCCAGCTCGTTGACGGCGCCGAAGCGGTTTTTGATGGCGCGCAGCATGCGAAAACGGCTGCCGGCCTCGCTTTCAAAATAGAGCACCGTATCCACCATATGTTCCAGCACCCGGGGGCCGGCGATGGCGCCCTCCTTGGTAACGTGGCCGATGAGAAAAACGCTGGTGTTGGTGGTTTTGGCGAAGCGCACCAGCTGGGCCGTGCTTTCGCGCAGCTGGGAAACGGAGCCGGCGGCGCTGCTGAGGCCGTCGCTGTAGAGGGTTTGAATGGAGTCGATGACCAGCACCTGGGGCCGCTGCTGCAGGGCCGTGGCCAGAATCTTTTCAATCTGGGTTTCGCTGCAGAGCAGGATTTTGTCCCGGGCCAGGCCGAGGCGCTCGGCGCGCAGGCCAATTTGCCGGGGGCTTTCCTCGCCGCTGACGTAGAGGCAGCTCATGGTCTGGCTGAGCTGGTGCACCGTCTGCAGCAGCAGGGTGGACTTGCCGATGCCCGGGTCGCCGCCGATGAGCACGACGCTGCCGCGCACCAGGCCGCCGCCGAGCACCCGGTCAAATTCGCTGATGCCGGTGGGAATAAGGGTGTCTTCGCCCAGGTCGATTTGGTCGAGCCGTTGCACCGGCCCGGCACTCACCCCGGCATAGCCGCCGCCCTTGCTGGCTCGGCTTTTAGTAGGAAGCGCTTCCTCCTCCAGGGTGTTCCAGGCTCCGCAGTCGTCGCACTTGCCCTGCCACTTGCTGTGGACGGCGCCGCAGTCGCGACAGACAAATTGGGTTTTTTCTTTAACCATCTGAAAATCAAGAAAATAATATCGGAGGGCATTATAACAGGCTTGTTTCGGGTTAGAATTACCGCTTTTACGACAATGACCTGCCTTCGACATGGGCTCTGGCTTTGCCTTCCCCTCGGCGCCAGCCTCTGGGCCCAGAGCCAAAGCGCCAAAATTGATTACATCTGCGAGGGGAACTATCGCGCCTATGCCCAATTTAACTTTGACGCCAACAGCGGCGAACCGCTCGGCGTGGAGGAATTCGAGATACTCAGCAGCAAACGGCGCGGTAAAAACCTCAGCTTTCTATCCGACCATTCCGACGAGGACCACGGCTATTTCGCCAGCGAGGGCCGGCGCTACAAGCTCATCACCAGCCCGGCGGTGAACGCCAAGAACGTGCGCAGCGGCATCGCCATTCAAATCTTCGACAGCATCGACCAGCCCATCGCCCGGGACTGCAAACCCATTCGCCCGGAGAAGAAGGCGAAGCGCTCGGCCACGGCCCTGGATTATCTCTGCGCCCACGATGACCGCCTGTCCGCCGACTATGTGTTCAGCAGCCTGGGCATTCCGGCCAACGTTATCCTGCGCTACCAGAACCGCCAGGTCATTATGAAAATAGACCTACGCCAATCCAGCAATACGGATATGATTTTCCTCGGCCGGGGTGGCTTAAAATTATCCGGCGCCTACATCGGCGTTGATAGCCTCGGTGAGGCCCACAGCCTGAACCTGCACGACAAGAACGGCGGGACGGTGCTGCAGGATTGCACCCCGGAGCTTTAAGTGAGTTTTTAACCCAAATAAGGAAACACAAATTATGTCTAGAACTTTCAAAATGTTGGCCGTCGTGGCCCTGCTTGGCAGCAGCGCTGCCTGGGCCGCCCCCAGCAAACAAACCGTGAACTATGTCTGCCAGGGTAAGGTCCGCGCCACGGTGAGCTACAGCTTCAACGCTGAAACCGGCCTGCCCACCAGCGCCCAGGTTAAAATCAAAGGCAAAAGCTTTACCGTCAAGTATGACGAAAGCCGTTCCGACCACGTCGATAGCCATTTCCAAAACAGCCAGGGCTATAAACTGAGCGCCCCGGCCCTGACCATGAAAGGCCTGCGCAGCACCGGCGGCATCATCATCTTCGACAAGAACGACAACATGCTGGGCAAGGATTGCAATCCTAAATAGGGAGAAATCACATGAAAAAAACCTTACTGGCCAGTCTGGCCCTGCTGGGAAGCGCTTCGCTCTGGGCCCAGAGCCAACAGACCATTAGCTATGTCTGTGAAGGCAACGTCCGCGCTTCTATCAGCTACAGCTTCAATGCTGAAACCGGCTTCCCCACCCAGGCCCGGGTGAACGTCAAACGCAAAAACTTCACCGTGCAGTATGACGATGGCCATTCGGACCACGTCGGCAGCTTCTTCCAGAACCGCCAGGGCTACAAGCTGAACGCGCCGGCCCTGACCATGAATGACCTGAAGAACACCGATGGCATTCAAATCTTCGACCGCAACGACCAGATTCTGGCCCAGGACTGCAACGTCTCCAGCGCCTCGGTGGCCGTGGAACCGCTGCCCCAGGACAGCGCCGTGCGCTACCAGTGCCAGAACGGCCAGAGCCTGCGCGTGAACTATGCCTTCAACCGCGAGGGTCTGCCGGTCAGCGCCCTGGTGCAGTACAAAAAGCTGAAGCTGAAACTGCCCATTGACCTAAACCGCTCCGACCTGACCGCCTCGGTCTTCCAGGGTCGCGGCTACACCCTGGAGGCCGGCGCCCTTGACCGCAACAACTACCGCGAATCCGGTGGGGTGATGCTGCAGAACGCCCAGAGCCAGATTCTGGCCAAGGACTGTGAACCCGAGGGCTAGGGCCTAACCCTTAATGGTTCATAAAGAGAGAAGCGCTCCTCCGGGGGCGCTTTTTTATGGCTGGGGTTTTTGCAAAAAAAAGACGCTAATTCCTGGCGTCCCTGGGCAGCGAATTTTTCCCGGCCTTGCGCCAGCTTCTTCTAGTCAAATAGATATCTAGAGAAATCGCCCGGACCGCCCTGGGCCAACGGGAGCTGGCCCGCCGCGGCTGCAAAGCGGCATGGTGCTGGAGGCGGACATACTGCACGACCGCCGCAAACTCTATGAATGGGTGCTGGAACCGCTCTACAGCGTGGCCGGCCGGCTGGGCCACTAGGCCTGGCCGAAGCGCTTCGCCACCGGCAACGATGGCCGTCTTCCCGGACCGGGGCAAAAGGGGGAAGCGCTTCCTTCTGGGGTTCCAACCCGAAGCGCTTCGTTTCTAGAACCCTTCCAGAACGAAGCGCTTCGGGTTAGCGTGGCACTAGGGAAAGGGTCTTGAAATTTGGATTGGGACGACCCCGTCAATTGGCCACAGCGCTTTGCCCATGAACAGCCGGCGGCCGGCGTTCATTTACAAGAATTCAAAAGGGGGGAGCGCTTCGGACGAGCACTTGCTTGGGGGGCCGCACGCCCCTTCGGCGGGCCGGGGCTGATTCAGCCGGCGCGCCTCCTTTACCCAGACCGAAGCGCTTGGGTGCTGTCCCAGCCCGAAACACTTTTTCTCCACTTAAAACGCCGCCGATTTCCCCGGCCCGGTGGCGGTCAATCGGCTTCACCGAAGCGCTTCGCTCTGAAATCGCCCCGGCCGGAAGCGCTTCCCGGCTAAAAATGGCCCTACTCGACCGAAGCGCTTCGGTTTATCGGCCGTTGGCTTCTCGGGAAATTATTCCGCCCCGGCCCGGCAGCGCTTCATGGTTTAGCCTTCCCCAGGACGGTTCAGGGCGAAGCGCTCCCCTTGCCGGCCACCGGTTCAAAGGAAAAACGGAGAGCGCTTCCCACCGGGAAACGGGAGTCAGTGGCCGGAGAAGCGCTTCACTCCGGGGCGACTGGCTGGGTCGGCCCTTGTCCAGCTTCCCAAAACGAAGCGCTTCCCCTGTCTAGCGGCGCCCTCGGTTCAGGAAGCAACCTGAGGGCAAAGCGCTTCGGGCCGGCAGCACCGTTCGGAGAAGAAGCGCTTCTAAGCGGGCAACAAACCGAAGCGCTTCGCCGGGACGAGGGCCAGCCGGGCGGCCAAAGTTTTTAATGGGCTGAGGGGGCAAACCGGTAGCCGACCGGGGAAGCGCTTCCGCTTTGAACCGGGGCGGCCCGGGTAGGTTTACACCGATTTTTCGGAAGGAAACGCTTGGCTCTGGGAGGTTGTAAATGAAGGCCCGGCCGGCGGCATCAAATGGAGGACAGGCCGCCGTCGATATTGCCAGCCGCCGGGAAAGTGCTTCAGCTGGTGGCCCGTCGTCTTTTCCCGGTTTAAAAAGGGGAGCGCTTCCCCCGGCTGCCCCGCTGAAACCGGGGGTACTGCCGGCCCAGCGTCAGAACCGAAGCGCTTCGCTTTGCGCTCCGAGCCCAGCGAGAAAGACGGGGACGCCCAGAGGGAAGCGCTTCGTCCAGAAACCCAGTCCAGATAGGTCTTTTTCATCGACCTGGTACTGGAACAGACAGGAATGACCTTCCAGACTGAAGCGCTTCGTTAGCCGGGACTGGGTTGGAGCGCCCCCGCGTTAATTGGCCGAAGCGCTTCCTCCAGCAACCAACAACGTTGGCCGGCGGGCCGGGGGAAAGCCGCAGACTGGGGGCGAAGCGCTTCGGTTTATCGACCTTTTGCCTCTGGGGACTAGGTCGCCCGGGTCCGCCTGCCCAAAGGGAAGCGCTTCGGCCGGGCCCGCTGGGTTTGTTCGTTTTAACCGGGTTCCGAGAATGAAGCGCTTCCCCCCTTGGGCGAGTCGGTGGTGATTTAGCCGCCGGGCCGAAGCGCTTCAACACCCCCCCGCCGCCGGCCCCTTCCCCCGGCCCGAAATGGCCTCCCACTTGCTAATTACTGGACAGCCGCCCCCGGGCGGCCCCTAGCAATTTGGAGAATCCCATGTCCGAGAACTTCTTTCGTCATTTCGGCCTGGCCTGGCTCTACAGCCTGCTAACGCCCAAATACTGGCTGCTCTTCACCCTGGCCCTGCCCGCCGCCCTCTGGGGGCTGGGGGCGCTGCTGGGTGTCGGTGTCGATGCCCTGGTGCTGGCCGGCATGCTCTATCTGGCCCAGGCTCTGGCCCTGTTTATGGTGCTGGCCATCGCCGGCCACAGTATTAACCGGCAACGGCCGCTTTTCCGGGAGGACGCATGATTATTTTCTTCGCCCTGGTGCTGGCCCTGGCCCACTACTGGAGCCGCCGCAGCAGCCGCCACTGGCTGCTCAGCTGGCTGCTGCTGCCCCCGCTGCTGGCCGGCCTCGGCTGGCTGTTGCTGTCCCGGGATTTCGACGAGCTCTACCGCTACTGGCTGCTGCTGCTGAGTTACACGCTGCTGCTGATGGTGGCCGTGGGCCATCGGCGCCTGCGCGGCCACTCGCTCTGGTCGCTGTTCTGGGAGCCGGTCTATCTCATCAGCCCGGCCGCTGAAGCCGCCTACCAACGGCGCCAGCGCGCCGCCCGCTCGCCGGCCTGGGTGCGGGTGATGCTTAACCACATGAGTTTGCTCAGCCTGATCTTCATCGTCCTGCTGCTCTGGACCCTGTGGAGCAACGCCGAGTCCCCACGCCTACAGGACATCAGCACCGGCTTTATTTCCCTCTGGGCCCTGCTGATGTGGCCGCTGCCGCTGCTGCTGGCCCAGCTGCTGCGCTGGGGCAACAGCCGCCACTATCTCATCGCCCTGGTGCTGCTACCGCCGCTGGTGGGCCTGGTCGCCGCCCGGCTGCTGAATCCGGCTCTGGGCCTGTTCTGGGCCTTGAGCACGCTCAGCGCCCTGCTGCTGGCCCAGCAGTATTTCCTCGACGGGGTCGGCCGCCCCGCTGAACACTGGCACTGGGATTTGGCCTGGCGCCAGCCCTGGCCGCTGCGTTGGTGCAATCAGCCGGTGTCCTTACAGCTGTGATGGTGAACACCGTAGTTGCGGTTGCATCTTTTTGGGCCTGCTTCGGCAGGTCTTCCTTTTCTAAAAACCTACAGATAATTTAAGAAATTTTTTTTTAATAAATTTATGAAAATAAATGAGTCCCTGGCCAATGCAATAATTTTTTGTAAAACTGGCCTCTTTCAGACCTATGGCAGTACGCCTTCCACCCATTGGGAAAGTGCCGAGCCCATGGGTCTTTTTTTATTTGGGAAAACAGCATGAAAACGGCCGTACTCTTTGACGGAGCCTTCTTTATCAAGCGTATTCGTCATTTTGAACGGGATAGTTATCATGACGCCCAGCGCATGGCCCAGCTGGTGGAGAGCATTGCCCATGGCCATCTGCGCCACAAAATTCATGGCCATAAACAGTTTGATGAGCTCTATCGCATTTTTTTCTATGACTGTGCGCCGCTAGAAAAGAAGATGCACTGGCCCTGTAGTGGCAAGAGCATTGATTTTGCCAAATCGGAGGAAGCTAAATTTCGTCGCCGGTTGCATCAGGAGCTGATAAAAAAACGCAAGCTTGCGCTGCGACTGGGCAAACTTCTTGACCAAACTCGCTGGACGCCCCGGCCAGCAGCCATTGCTGCGCTAATCAAAGGCGAACGGTGCTGGGAAGAACTAACGGACGATGATTTCATCATTGATATCCAGCAAAAGGGCGTCGACATGCGTATTGGTCTGGATATTGCCACCATTGCTCACAAAAAGCAGGCCGACCGTATTGTGCTAGTTGCCGGCGATTCTGATTTTGTCCCCGCCGCCAAGTTGGCCCGCCGGGAAGGCATTGATTTCATACTTGACCCTCTAAAGCAGGATATTTCTGCTGACCTTTTTGAGCATATCGACGGCCTACGCAGCACCTATCGTCCCTCCACTAAGAAATCCGAACCTAATACCTAGGGGATAAATCACCATGAACGAACTCCCTTTCCGTTGGTCCGGGGCGCCGCTGCCGGGCTCTGCTCCGATTTTCCTTCGCCCCACTGCTGCCCGCCGTCCCACCAAGCCCCGGGGGCCACGCCCGCCGGAGGCGTTCTGATGGCCGCGCTGCTGGCCGAACTGGCCCGGGCCTGGCCGGCCGAACGCCAGGCGCTGGAGGCGGTTTTGCCCTGGCTACTGCCGGCGGCACCGCTGCTGGCCCATTTCTACAGCTATTTGCCGCCGCGCCGCTGGTACTGGCTGACCCTGCTGCCCCCGCTGTTGCTAGCCGGCCTCGGCTACGGCTGGCCCGGCGGTTTGGCCGGGGCTCTACGGCTGGGACTGCCGGCCCTGACCCTGCTCGGCGGTGCCCAGGCCCTGGCGGCGGCGGTGCTGGGGCCGTTGATACTCAAAGATAAACAGCGGGCGGCCGTCCCGCCGTTCACGGAGCCCCGGCCATGAGCTGGCCCAGCTACGGCATATTGCTGCTGCAGCTGGTGCTGCTGAGCGGACTGTTGGCCGGCGGCAATAGTCGCCACTGGCTGCTTAGCCTGGGCCTGCCGCCGCTGCTGGCCGGCCTGAACTATCTCCGCCTCGGCGACCCGCTCCGGGCCCTGAGCGCCTTCATCATAGTGGCCCTATTGGTAGGTCTGGCCCTGCTGACGGTGCTGCTGGTGGGTCATCGGGCCCTCCGCCGCCAGAGCTGGCGCCACTGCTGGGCCCAGCCCGTTCGGCTCCGGCCGCCGCTGCCCCCGGCCCACAGCGGTGGCGAAGTCTGGCGCCGGCACCGGCTGCGGCTGCTGACCTACGGCCTGCCGCTGGCCTGGTGGACGGTGCCGTTGCTGACCACCATTCTGGGCCTGCCCCCGGAAGCCACCGGGGTGGCTCTGGTCTTCGGCCTGCTGAGTCTGCCGCCGCTGCTGCTCCTTCCCCCGCTGGCCGCCCGGCTGCTGGCCCGGGGTTCCAGCCGCCATTGGCTGCTGGCCTTTCTGCTGCTGCCGCCGGCCGGGGCCCTGCTGCTGGGCCTGAACTAGGGTCTGCGCCTGGAGCTGTGGGCGGCGCTGGTGCTGGCGCTGGCCCTGCTCGGTGCCCTCTACTATCTCAGCGACGACCGGGGCCGCCGCTGGCCCGACTGGGACTGGCCCCAAGCCTGGCGTGAACCCTTCCGCCTGCACTGGCTGGGGCGGGTGTCGGGCCTAAGTAAAAAAAGTAGCGACCATGATTAAAGACTTCAGACATAAAGGATTAAAACGACTTTTTGAACGCGGCGATGGCGCCAAGGTTATAGACGACATGAATCAGATTGGCTTTCGTCTCCATGCCCTAAAGGGTGATTTGGCCAACCATTGGGCCGTGCGGGTTAATGGCAATTGGCGTCTAACCTTTCGTTTTATAGATGGCGATGCCTATGTTGTGGATTATCAAGACTATCATTGAGGAATAGCTATGAACGCTATGTATAACCCGCCCCATCCGGGCGGTCTGCTGAAAACCTTTATTCTGCCCGAACTGGGCCTAAATCTGAGTGAGGCCGCCCGTATTCTGGGGGTGAGCCGCGACACGTTGGCGGCGGTGGCCAACGGCCGGCGGGCCGTTTCGCCGAAGCTGGCCCTGAAGCTGGCCAAAGCCTTTGGGGGCAGTGCCGAACACTGGCTACGGATGCAGGCCTGCTATGACCTCTGGCAGGTCGCCCAGCACTACCAACCCGACGACGTGCCAACACTCCATTCGTCTCTACTGTCCTAAATTTTTTTAGGGCACTGAACGAAGCGCTTCCCCGTTGCCCAGTCCCCGGCCCGCATAAAAAAAGCGCGCCCCGTTTCCTTGGGAAGCGCTTCGTTCTAATGAATAGGGCGAGTTATGAACAGGATTGGTTAAGGGAGACTTATGAATCGGCCTCCAGAATGACCACCGAGGCCGAGGTTTTCAGACTATTCAGCACCGGCGACAGGCGCACCGCCTCCTCGGCCAGGGCCTCCAGCAGCTCCAGTTCGGCGTTGGATTGGATGGTGGCACGGATAAACAGCTGGTCCAGGCCGCCGTCCCCGGGGCTAAGGCCCTCCAGCTTGGCCCAATCGACGCCGCCGCTGACCTCCAGACTGAAGCGCTCCAGCCGCACCCCGGCCCGGGCCAGCTGCTGTTGCAGGCCGACGGCAAAGCAGCCGGCCACGGCGCTGAGCAGGTATTCGCTGGGGGCCGGGGCGGAGTTTTCACCGCCGAAGTTGGGGATTTCGTCGATGGCCAGCGGCGGGAAGGTGCGCACGGCCAGCTGGTTGCGGGTGCCGTGTATCCAGTCGCCGGCCACCTGGAAGCGCAGATAGCCGCGCTGGGGTTCCCGGCGGATGTCCTCCCAGCTGTGGTCGAATTGGTCAAGGTTGATGCCGTTACTCATGGAAATTCCTCATTAAAATGGCCATTTTAAGAGAGGTTTTCCGATGCAGGACATTAAAGCGCTGCTCTTTTTTGCCACCATTCTGGAGCGCGGTTCGCTGCAGGGGGCCGCCGAAGCGCTGGGGGTAACGCCCTCGGCGGTCAGCCAGCAGCTGAGCAAGCTCGAGGAAAAATACGGCGTCAAACTCATTCACCGCACCACGCGCAAACTCATGCCCACCGAGGCCGGCCGCGATTTGGCCGAGCATTGCCACCGGCTGCTTGCCGCGCTGGCGGCGGCAACCCAGGCCCTGCAGAACGTCAAAACCCAGGCTAGCGGCGATGTGCATCTGGCCCTGCCCACCGGTCTGGTGCACAACGGCGCCCTGCAGACGGCCCTGCACCAGCTCCAGCGCGAGCAGCCGGATATTCATCTGTTTCTTCACATCGGCGACCAGCTCCAGGATTTGGGCAGCACCCCGCTGGATTTGGCCATTCGCGGCGGCGATACGGCCCTGGACAATCCCCAGCTCATTGCCCGGCCCCTGGGCGAATTCCCCTGGACCATCTGCGCCGCCCCGGCCTATCTGCGCCAGCGTCCCATTCGCCAGCCCCAGGATTTGGAGCAGGGCCGCTGGATTTACAGCCGGCCCACCAATGTGCTGCTGCAACGGGACGACGTCAGCTTCCCGCTGCGCATCGACCGGGGCCTGTTCTGCAACCAGTTCAGCGCCCTGCACCAGCTCACCTGCGCCGGCTTCGGCCTGGCCCTGCTGCCGCGCTGCGACATCGAACGGGAACTGGCCGCCGGCCGGCTGGTGGTGGTGCTGCCCGAATGGCAGCTGCCGACGCTAACCCTGCATCTGGTAACCCCCCACCGGCTACAGGCGAAACGGGTGGAAATTGTCGTAAAAACACTACAACAGGCCTTCGCCCGCCAATGCTAGACTTTTCCTTCATTTCTTTAATTTTTATGAATCTATGTGGAAACATCTAACCCTGCTTAGCGGCCTATTGCTGCTGCTGAGTGGCTGCGAGCGGGCCGCCACCTCCAGCGCCACCGCCCTCTACGGTGCGCGTGGTTCACTCACGCCCACAGAGTTTTACACCATTAAGACAGGGGACACGCTATTCAACATTGCCTGGCGCTACGGCCTCGACATCGACGAGCTCGCCCGCTGGAACGACATCACCAACCAGAATCGCATTCTGGCCGGCAGCCGCATTCGGCTGAAACCCAGCGACGGCCAGCCGCGCAAAATCGACCTGCCGCCGCCGCCGCAAATCACCGCCCAGGGCCAGAGCGATTGGATTTGGCCGACCCGGGGCCGGGTTATCCGCGATTTCGTCGCCAACCGGCCCGGCTACCAGGGCATCAAAATCGCCGGCCAGCGCGGCCAGGACATCAACAGTGCCCACGCCGGCGAGGTGGCCTATGTGGGCGCCGGCATCTCCGGCTTCGGTCGCATGGTCATTCTGCGCCACGAGGACCGCATCTTCTCGGCCTATGGCTATCTGGATTCGGTGGAGGTGCAGGAGGGCCAGCAGGTGGCCAAGGGCCAGAAAATCGCCACCATGGGCATCAGTCCCCAGGAGGCGCCGGCCCTGCACTTTGAAATTCGCCAGCACGGCCCGTCGGTCAATCCCTACAGCTTTATTGGCACCACCCCCCGCTATCACTAACCCGCCCGGGAATCACCATGAACTATCAATTTGAAGTGCTGCGGGAGGAGTACGCCTACCGTGGCTTTATGAAGATTAAGCGCTTCCATCTGCGCCATGAACTCTACCGGGGCGGCTGGTCGCCGGTGCTGCTGCGCGAGTGCTCCGGCCGGCGCGGCGTGGTGGCGGCCCTGACCCATGACCCCCGGCGCCAATGTTTTGTTTTCGTTGAACAATTCCGCATTGGCGCCCTGGTGGCCGCCGACCCCCGGCCCTGGAAGGTGGAAATCGTCGCCGGCCTCATGGACAAGGCGGGCGAAGACCCGGAAAGCTGCATGCGCCGCGAAATCGAAGAGGAAATCGGCGTGCCGGCCCTGAAGCTGGAACTGCTGCAGAGCTATTACCCCAGCCTCGGCGGCAGCGGCTCCAAGGTTTACCTCTATCTGGCCGAGGTGGACAGCGACGCCCTGCCCGACTATACCGGCGTCCAGGCGGAGGGCGAGGACATTCGCGTCCGCCGTTTTTCCTATGAGGAAACCTGGCAAAACTTCGCCCGGGGCGACGTTTTCAACAATTCCAACACCATTATTGCTTTACAAACATTCTTACTGCGCGGAGGTAAATGATGAAGCGCTTCTTTCTCTTTCTGACCCTAGCCCTGGCCGCTGTGGGCCACGCGGCGGACAGCTGTAGCCCGGTGCAACTGGCCTGGGCCGACCAGCTGGGCAAACTGCGCAGCGGTTCCTGCAACCTCAAGCAGCGCGATGGCGCCGGCTTGAATCTCTATGACATCGCCGGCCTCAACGGCAACGGGGAGATGCAGAAATATCTGGCTAGCAAGGGCGTGGGCCAGTACAGTCCGGCCCTGCAGCGGCTGGTGAGCACCGGCTTGCGCTATCTCGGCCACGGCGGCGCCGACGCGGTGAAATCCTACCAGCGCGCCAACGGCTTTCCGGTCAATGGCAAGCTCAGCTACGGCTGGCTGAGCCGCTTCTACCGGGATTTGACCCGCAAGGTGCAGAGTGATTTGGCCGGCCGGGGCTACAAGGTCGGTTCGGCCGATGGGCTGATGGGCAATAGCACCGTCGAAGCGCTGCAGGATTTCCGCCGCCAGAACAAGCTGGCCGCCGTGAGCTATCGCCACCTGGACGAGCCGCTGCTGGCCCGGCTGGCCCAGACCAGGGGCACCAAGGCGGGCGATAAAGCCGACAAAAAGAATGACAAGGCCCCGGCCAAGGTCGAGAAGAACGCCAAGGACAAGGCCAGTGCCAGCCGGGAAAGCAAGGGCAAGAATGACAAGAACGTCAAGACGGCCAAAGTGGAGAAAAACAGCAAGAACGAGCGGCTCAGCGCCCTGCGGGTCAAACCGGATAACAAGGTGCTGAAGAAGGACAGCAAGCTTGCCAAGGCCGTCCGGGAGAAGGAGGCCAAGGCCGGCCGGAAGGGTCGCGAGGAGCCGAAGGCGAAGCCACTGCTCAGCAACAGCAAGCGTCTGAAGAACGTGCGCGAGCGTGCCCAGGCCCAGCGCCAGGTGGTGGAACGGCGGCGGCTGGAACGGCGGCCCGCGCCCCTGCGGCGGCCGGTGCGTACGGTGGAGGACGAGAACTTCAACTTCAGCGACGGCCGGGGCGACCACATCAGCTACCGCACCGGCAGTTTCGGGGGCGGCAGCTATGGCAACGCCAACGGCGCCGGCAGCGGCTACAACAGCAATGCCAGCAATCCGCCCGCGCGCAACGGCAACGGCGATGCCGGCTATGGCCTCGGCAGCCTAAGCGCTTCGGTCAGCCCGGCCCCGGGGGCCAGCACACCGGCGCGCAGCAGTGCCAAAACCAATGAGGCTTTGGCCCAGCAGCGGGCGTCCCTGGGCCGCAAGGCCCGCAAGGGCAGCGGCTTCACGAAGGTGGTGGGTCGCCTGGGAGCCACCAGCAGCGGCGGCCAGATTACCCGCTGCACCATCGGCGGCCAGCGCATCGAAACCGGCTGGTGCAACAGCCACTACCAGCAGAGCCGCAACAAGCTCTGCCAGGCGGTGATGGACAGCAGCGGCAACGTCTTCAGCATCACCTGCGGCAAGAAATAGTCGCCGCCGCTAGAAAAGCCAGCGCCCCTCCGGGGGCGCTTTTTTATGGGGAAACTGGCTTGGGCCGGCGGGAAAGAAGCGCTTCGGCCAGGAACGCTTTCTCGGGACCGAAGCGCTTCGATTTCCACCGCCAGAATTTTACTGAGCCCAGACTCTGGGTTTAGAGAACGAAGCGCTTCCTCTGCCTGAACGACTAGAAAGACCGAAGCGGTTGCAGCGCCGCTATGCGTCGTGCTGCGCTGAAGCGCTTCCCCCTGCCGGGCCGGATGGCCGCGCCAACTCTAAAAAGAGGGGAGCGCTTCGTTCCCGGGGGCCAGTGACCGAAGCGCTTCGTTGTAAAAGACCCGGCGGGAGCAAGCGCTCCCTCTATCCAAGCACCGAGTTCGTCCCTCAGCTCAGCCATTGGCCATTCCAAAATCGAAGCGCTTCCTCCTGGGTGAAGGGACCCCGGCCCGCTGGCCAAAAACCTAGGGCCCAGGGCCGGAAGCGCTTCCTTTTTAGTTCCTTTGCCGGCCGAGGCACTTCCCCCCGAAAATCCGGGAAACCACCCAATCCCGCCGCGCCCCGTTTTTTCAGTGGCCGACGGCCGGCCGAAGCGCTTCGTTCTGGCGGCTGGAATCGAAGCGCTGCCCTTCTTTTCAAACGCTAGAACCCACTGGCCCCAGTGCCCTTGCCCAAGGGGGAACGCTTCAGTGGGACGAACCGCCGGCGAGTACTGCGGTTTTCCGGAAGCTAGCCCCGAAGCGCTTTCGCCGGGTGCTGGTGCAGACCCATGAAGCGCTTCGCTCTGGCAATCCTGATGATTGGGCGGTCGCTAGGAGCAAACGAAGCGCTCCCCTTTCCCACGCAGATTTCGGAACGAAGCGCTTCCCCGAGGGTCATTTCCTCGGCGGGCAGCGCGCCCTAGCAGTCTGGCCACAGGGAAGCGCTTCGTTTGATTTGAGCCGCCGGCGCGCCGTGCTTCAATCAACGGCCCCGGCTCGTTCGGGGTGAAGCGCTTCGGCCTGAGCAGTCGTTGGGAGCAAATGAAGCGCTCCCCTCCCCCACGTAGATTCCGGAACGAAGCGTTTCCCCTGACCGCCAGCCGGAAGCGCTTCTTTCTGGCTGCTGAAACTGAAGCGCTTCCCCAGCCATGCCTAATAAACCCAAGCGCTTCGCTGGAAAAGCCCTCTGGGAAGGGCAGCACTTCCTCTTTTGCCCATTTTTCCTATGCGCTTCGCCCCCGAGAAGCTTGTTTCAGGGGAGCGCTTTAATTCGATGACACAGCAGAGAACCGCCGTAGTTTTCTGAGCTGCTGCCACCGAAGCGCTTCGCCGGGAAAAGATTTGTAAGCCCGAAGCGCTTCGGCCGCCGGGGCCGCTGCTGCCGCTCGTTTTTTCAGTGGCTGGCGAAAGGAGGAAGGTCTCGTTCCAACGGTGGTTCCCGGTGAAGCGCTTCGGCGCTGGCGAGCCGGTGCCAGCCGCACGACTTCGCTTCAATGAATGGCAGCGGTTTTCTGGACGGCTGGCAACGAAGCGCTTCGGTCTAGTCCCAAGGATTTAGCCAACGGGCTGGGGAAGCGCTTTATTGGGAAAGAACCCATTAGAACGAAGCGCTTTCCCTAGCCAAGCCGGTGATGATTCAAACCTGCCGTTGGCATGAAGCACTTTGGTTTCCCCCGGCTCATGGCAATTCAGCTTCGGCCAACGGAGCGCTTCGTTCCTAAACGCCAGCCGGAAGCGCTTCCTTGCCAACGTTGGCGGTCGAGCAAAGCGCTTCGGTTTATCTGGGCCGCTGGAGAAGCGCTTCCCCTTTTCCAGCCCGAAGCGCTTTGATTTGCTGAATCGGAATCGGGCGCACCGGGGGAAATCTTTCTGTCAGTAGGGAAGCGCTTTGGTCGGACTGAGCCGTTTCCCCCATTGAAGCGCTTCCCTATTTCTAAAACCAAAGCGCTCCCTTTGCTGCAACTTCATGAATGAAGCGCTTCCCGCCGGGGGAATGGCCATTGGCAAAACGTTTCGGCCCGGGAATAGCCCCGGCGGGATTAGGGGGAAGCGCTGGCTCGCGGCGCCATACTGATTTGAGGGCGTAAAAAAAGCCGGGCGTGAACCCGGCCTTTGCTCAGTGGGAAAGGGCTAGTCCGCCAGCAGGGCGCGCACCTCGGCGCCGCTGTTCAGGGTGATGGCCTTTTCCAGCAGCCCCCGGCACTGGGCGTAGCTGAGCTTGCTCAGGTGGTATTTCACCGCCGGCAGCTGTTTGCCGCTGATGGAAATTTCATCGAAGCCCAGGCCCACCAGCAGTTTCAGCGCCTCCAGCTGGCCGCCCATTTCGCCGCAGATGCCCACGTCGATTTTGGCGGCATGGGCGGCGTCGCAGGTCATCTTCATCAGGCGCAGCACCGCCGGGTGCAGGCTGTCATAGAGCTGGCTAATTTTCGTATTGCCCCGGTCGCTGGCCAGGGTGTACTGGGTCAGGTCGTTGGTGCCGATGGAGAAGAAATCCGCCACCCGGGCCAGCTGGTCGGCAATCAGCGCCGCCGCCGGGGTTTCAATCATGATGCCCACCTTCAGATTCGGATTGTGGTTGCGACCCTCCTCGTCCAGCAGCTTGGCCTGGCGCTGGATTTCACCTTTGACCCACAGCAGCTCGTCCACATTGACAATCATCGGAATCATCACCCACAAATCGCCGTAGGCGGCGGCGCGAATGGCGGCGCGAATCTGGGCGGTGAAAATGTCGTGGGCCTCGGCATACATCCGCACGCCGCGCCAGCCGAGGAAGGGGTTTTCCTCCTTGGGAAAGTTGATGTAGGGCAGGGGTTTATCGCCGCCGATGTCGAGCAGGCGCAGAATGACGGTCTTGCCCTTCAGATGTTCGGCCACCTGGCGGTAGATTTTGTACTGGGCGTCCTCGCTGGGCGCCTGGCTGGCCTCCATGAAGAGGAATTCGCTGCGGAACAGGCCGATGCCGTCGCTGCCGTTGGCCTCAATCAGATGTAAATCATTGGGCGAACCGATGTTGCTGTAGAGGCCGAAATGGCGGCCGTCGGTGGTCGATGCGCCC
>ERZ773090.615-NODE-615-length-16457-cov-7.38611_pt1 | contig 16457 bp, 15 predicted proteins | sample MGYA00580579_ERZ773090 | MGnify/ENA primary metagenome ERZ773090 (study PRJEB29015, sample SAMEA2738014) | human oral metagenome | biome: human oral; feature: human-associated habitat; material: dental | place: China | collected 2132 ... | reverse complement strand
TCAGGATGGATGGCGAAGCCCTCCACCACCGCATCACGCATCGCCGGAGCCTCCTCGCGGATGATCTGGCGAAAGCGGGCCAACGTGTGCGCCTCCTGGTCTCTCCGGAAGGTGTACTCGAAGAACGTCGACAGCAGGCCCGCACCAAACAGCGTCCCACCCAGCTCGCCCAGCGGCAGCGCGTGCAGCCACTGCCAATCTCCCAGCCGCATTGGTGCCAGCCAGGCGTTGAGCATCATGAGGAGGATACCGGCCAGGGTGAAGGAGACGGCCAACAGTGCGGCTTTGAGCCGACGGAGGCGATAGTGGGGAGAGGGCTCGACATCGGACATTACGTTATTAATTTTAGCACTTTTATAATCCGGATAAAATATGCTGGGACGTAATTTTTTTAGGTTGGTACTTCCTGTTACTGGACAAGTTATACTGACTTGGAAGCATGAGAGGGGTGCACTTAGGTTGAGAAGGTGCTCATCGCTCCTACAAGCAAAGTACCAACACGGCAGACAATCGCCAGTATATCCACAAAATGAGGAGTTGTGAGACAGTTGAACGATGATGGATGCTACTGCCCAATTGATCTCGACATTCCTTTTGTGCTGGCTGACGCGCCTCCTGATTATAATTCTGTTCCTTACTACTGGCGACGCGTCTCGGGGGCGGCTTATTGCAAAGCTGCATATACGTCGATAATTGGTTCACGAAGAAATCTTAAAACATTTGGGAAACGGTCTGTCGCATTCGAGGCAGTACCTGAACCTAATAATCCTTTTGATCCCTGTGCGGTGCGGCTAGAGCTCAATGGTAAGAAGGCGGGGTATGTAAATGCTGGCGCTGCGCCAAAAGTATATTCTGTAGCGCGATACTGGCAGATGCTAGGGAAGAAATGCCTGCTTCCTGGAATATTCTGGCCAGAATCATATAAAGGATGTCGAGGATTCGATTTAAACTCCTGGGTAGCGCTTCCAACGATTCAAGAGGTTAAGAATCACATTCCGGTGGATCTCATTATCCAAGAACTTGTAACGTGGTGGAAGAATGCTCCGCAAGATATGCGAGATGACCTTGAAGAATCTCGCTTCTATCTGTCGCGCAAGGTTTATAGTCATCTCGTCGATAATCATCATCTAATCCCGCACGTTCCATTAGAGGGCGCTGCCGAGGGGGTTTCGCCCTTGGTTGTCGACTGGGCGCTGGCCGAAATTCGCAGCATGTTCTACGAAGAGAAGGCGGCAAGACAAGCCTTGGAGCGACAGCAGTTCGAGGCGAATGTTGTGGAAAAAGTTCATGCAGGCATGAGCTATACGGCCACAGCCAAAGCTCTGGGCGTCAGCCCGGCAACAGTCTCGAAGATAGCGAAGAAGTATGGTATCCAAAGCACCCGTAATGCTACTGACGTTGCCCGGATAGTCGAGCGGTGCCGCACCGCGTTGTCGCTTCAGTCGTCAGGCATGTCTGTTGCCGAAGTGGGTGAAGCAATGGGGCTCAGTGCTCGCTCGGCCGAAAAGTTACTCGGAAATGGCAGGTTTTACGCGACGCCCAGAGACTATCCGGAGCGGTTGCACTTGGCGGAGCTCCAACTTTGTGGGAAACTAGAGCGTGACCTGGAGATATCTGAAGATAAAAAACGGCAGGCTCATCGTGATGCCGCTGTTCTGACGTACTTGAGAACAGAGCAACCGCAGAGCTAAGGTTAACGCAGGATGTCGTAAACTGAGCAATAGAAGCGTCGTTACTGAGAAAATAGTAGTAGAAATGAATGACATGAGTAAAGAAACAACTCCACTGGGCGATGACGAGACGGACGATGAAGCCTCTCACGAAGACGATGAATCCATCGATTCGATGATGGATGCTATAGAAGTGGATGGGGGTGATGGTGTTCGAATGACGTTGCGAGAGATGCAAGAAGCGATCAATGATGAGTCTCATCCTCAACATGAAGAAGCATTGAGACAAAGCAAGAAGCTCGCCGACACTCTGAAGCCTGCTATGCGAGCACTTAGCGAACGTGTGGCGGAGCAAACTTCACGAATTAAGGTGCCAGTAAGTTTTGATCCTAAAGTGACCATACAAAACGACTCATTCAAGAAGATCGTTGAATCAGTGCCTCCAATAAAGGATATAATTTCAAAAGTTTACATAGACGATGCGTCAGCGTTTCCAGAGTCAGCCATTGTTCAACCAGCTAATGAGTTTCAATATAGGCGTAACTTTGAAGTGACGCTAGACGGGATCGCAGAGGCTGTTCAGGAGCGCGATGAGCGGGCCGAGAGGCAGGTCGAAATGGCTGCTGCCCAGTTGGATGTACTGCAGACGATGGCCGCTAATTTACAGCAACTCAACCAGAAAATGGAAAGTGTGGATCGGAGAATCGATGAGAGCAACAAAAGTGCAGGCAAGGCTTCCCGATGGGCCCTTATTGTCGGGGTGTCGACTCTCATAGTCACGATAATTGGTGTTATCGTGACGATGAATATGGGCTGACAGAAATCAAGATTAAGACTTGATTCTGAGTGTTTATCGATGGTAAGCAGTGTGCTTGGATCCGCGTAAGCCTTAGGTTTTGTAGGACAAGCACGTTGGTGAGGCTGTTGTGCTAGATAGCGGCTGTCAGGGCCAGGATTCGTTGGGTGATGCGTGAGCAGACTCTGACGGGGGCGGGCACCGTGGCCCTTGAGGTCGAGTTGTCCTTTGAAGGGGAACTGGCTACATAACTTATCACAAAATACCTCGATGTGTCTGAGGCTGTCTTCTCCTGTCCTGATCTGGCGACCTTACTGGAGCTGGATGCCCTGGGACTAGCCGCCGCGGCGGGCCAGATCCTGACCTCGAAAAAGCGGTGATCGAACTCCTCATATCGGTCGGCTTGAAGAACCCCTTCTGTAAGGTTTGCTGCACCCTGGGGTGCCCTCAGATTCATTAATACCGATAGTGCTCCTCCATTCTGTAAAACTCCTCCATTTCTCTTTCTTTTTCGTGCTTTTCCTCTAGAAGCCTATCTTCATACATGTCTATGGACATGTCTTCTACCAACGATGCTATAAAATCGTCGTCTAGCGAAATTGTTGCGATTGTCGCGGAATCTAGTGAAACATCAGTGTGACAGCGCTGTTTCTCCCAGTCATCCTTCCCAATGCCGCCTCTCGCTTGATTCAACTTAAAAATCATTTCGAGAATAATCTCCCCATACATCTCCTGGATGCTAGAGTCAGAAAGGTCTAAAGACGTCATGAGGCTAGACGCGTCAATTTCAAGTAGTTTGTACCAGCGATTAACGCGCCGAATAACGTCGTTTCGGCGGTTCTCTATTCGAATTCTTCCTTCTTCAGCTCCCGGAGAAGTGGGGTACGTGTGCCCTTTGCTCTGATTGCACGGACCGCAAATATATGCAAGATTTCCTGGGTCGTGAACATCGAAGAAGTTTCTTTGGTATGTTGATGTACGAAGTGCTTCTGTGATAACTCCAATGTCTGCTGATTTTGGAACAACGTGATCAATTTCTGCTTCTCTGGGCAGCGTTACGGACTCTCTGCATTTACCCGATCCCCACCAGCATTTCCAGTTTGAAAGTTCGCCTAATGCTCTCTTGATTACATCGTTCTGCCGAACTCCAGTCTTTGTTTTGTTGCTGTAGCGAGCCAGGCCCGCTGGCTTTAAATCTAGGCTTTCAAAATGCGCATCCCATCTGTTGGAATCCCAGTTATGTGCGGCCTCCAACAACTGTTGATCTGTAGGTGCATTTCCTGGACTCGTCGACATAGTAGTCATCTTATCATTCAGTTGTTGACTTGAAAGCCAGAGGTCAATTGTACTGATCGGGAGGGTTGGTTGAGGGGGTGTGATCTGAGTCTTTGAGGTGAGGAGAGCGCCTTGGGCTGGTTGAGTGGAGGTGTTGCAGTTCCCCATCAGCCAGACACGAAAGGTGCTCTCCTCATGTCCCACGCTAACGCAGCCCTGACCCCGCGTGCTCGTGTGAGGGTCGCCCGCCTGGTGGTTGAGGAGGGCTGGCCCGTCAGCGAGGTTGCTGCCCGGTTCCAGTGCTCATGGCCCACCGTCAAGCGTTGGGCCGACAGGTACAGGGCCGGCCAGCCCATGACCGACCGCTCCAGCCGCCCACGCTCGTGCCCTCACCGCACACCCAAGGCAGTGGTCAAACGGATCGTCTCGTTGCGCATGCGCCTGCGTGAGGGTCCCGTCCAGCTCGCTGCCCGCACCGGGGTCGCGGCCTCGACCGTCCACGGCGCTTCGTGTTTGAGGGTGTTGTAGGCGGGACCTATTGTCTGGTTTAGGTGGTTGTTGTCAGGTGGTCTTTGAGGCGTCCGGTGTGGATGAGGTTGCGGAATCCCAGGGCAATGCCGCGTAGGTGCTCCATGCGTCCGTTGATCGCTTCAGTGGGGCCGTTGGAGGTACGGGGGCGGTCCAAGTAGACCAGGAGTAGGAGTGTCGGCAGTTCTTTCGGTCATGGTCTTGGCCAGGGTCGTGATCTCTTCCAGCCCGTCTGGGATGGCTTGTTTCAGGGAGTTGATGAGCCGTTGCATCAGGTACTTTCCCAGGCCCGGGTCCTCGCGCTAGGCCTGGAACCGGGCGCTGGTAGACGCTCCAGACGGCCTGGACCGCAGAGTGGCGATCATCATCGAGGAGCTCCCACAGGCCCGGGCGGTCATGGATCCCTTCCGCGTCGTATGACAACTTCCACGTCGCCTACAGCGAGAGCCACTGCAGAGAAGATCACACCACCGTTGACGTTCTGCAGTAGGCTGTGGAGTTGTTCAACATTGAAGGAATCAAGCTGGAGAGAGTCCTGCTGGGTAACGGTACCGCTCGGCAGCAACTGCTGGCACCATCTTCAACGTGGACGCTCAAGAGACCTTGAAATTGTTACAATTTTATCACAAAAAGCATGTATGGCTGACGATACGTTATATTACTGGAGGTCATTTCACCTGACTGTGCGGCCATCAAAGATAGTTGACATCACAAGTAGCTGAGTTCAACTACATGTTAGCGATCGACGCACTTAGGGATGACGATATACTCAGAGAAGAGAGAATACTTTGACAGCACCACAGGATCGGCACGCATATGTCATAGCAGGTGAAATAGGAGCCGGAAAGTCGACCGTCTCTCAGATCTTAATGCGCAACCATGGTTTCGTTCATATAAGTTACGTAGATTTAATATGGAAGCCAATTCTGGATGAACGCAGCCTACCTTACACTAGAGAAAATCTCCAGAAACTAGGGGCAGAATTAATGCGCATTCACGGACCTGTAAATTTAGCTCGAATGATTCTCGAGTATCTCCCAAATGATGCGTCGTTTGTTATTGATGATGTACGAACAGAAGCTGTTTTCTGCACCTTAAAAAAAGCGATCCCGTCCCTCAAACTTGTCTACATACAAGTTTCAGACGAGAGTCGTCGGAAGCGAGCAATTGATCGGGACGGTGTTTCGATGAATGAGCAACTTCAAGCAGAGTTGTTTTCCACAGAACGCGAGATTAAACGTCTTCGACGCCTTGCAGATTTTCATCTGCAGAATGATGGTACGATTGTTTCGCTGAATTTGCAAGTAAGTAACATTCTAAACGCGTGAGGTGGGTAGTGTGAGCTACAAGAGAGAGCTTGAATCATTCAGTATCGAATCTCTGCACGATACTGATGTCGATGAATGGTTATATCTGGCCGATAGTGACATCACCACGGTCGCTTACGTTCTAGGGATAGATCCACATTATCTCGCAGTGCAGGTTAGACTTCACCTGCCATTTTACGATCCTAAAGAAATTGAGAAACGCGGCTCACTATCGATCATTAGGGAAATTTTACACAGAATCTCTGGAAGCTTAGATGATATAGCTAACGTCCAGAAAATGCACAGCAATCTCAATGGAGCATTTTCATTTACTGAAGAGACTATAGTTGAGAATGTCGGAAGTCAAGTTCGAGTCGGTAGTAAGAGCGAAGGCTGGTTAGACGCTCACTGGGACAGGATCCCTGCCCATTTCGGAGAAAGCATTCAATGCGATCTTCATTATATCCATTCGGCACGTACAGATACTATCCTTCATGCTGGACTAGTTTTGTCGGACTACGTGGCTCCTTTCTGCTATGCGTCTTTTTCAAACCTCGATCGAGAGTATCTTGATAATGCGCTCACTCATGCCGCTTCCTTCCTAGATTTTGGCGAACATTATAATGTTGCCGTTATGACGAGAGCTTACGGTTACATGCCTGCTCCAAAGAATGCAATGAGCAAGTTATTTGATCTCAGTGGTAAGGTGCTGCAACATGAGGGGTATGATATGGTTATTACTGCTCTTAACCCGTTCTTAGGTTTTCGCGGGTCTGTCTTCACTGGTTCTTCGTTCAAGCCTTTTGCAACTAGTCCCATGAAGTATCGTTACGATAACGAAGGGAATTACGTTACTCGAAGGAAGACTGGAACCGGAGGCTACAATCAGCGCATGAAAACACCCCCAATAGTCTGGTATATGAAGCCCCTAACTCGACAGTTAAGGCGGAAGCTTGAAATGAAGCATATGAGTGTGTACAATATCAGCGATGAGGAGTATTTGCGTGGGTAACACCCTGGTTGAAACGCAGTTGAGTGTTGCACAGACAAGGTCGATTATTGACGATCTTTATTTACGGTTGCGATCTGGATGGGATGTCGATACATCACATAGTTCATGTCGTAGTATTGCTGGGCCTGGTTCACCTGTAGGGCAATGTTACGTTTCTTCGATGGTAGTTGCCGAATTTTTGGCTCGGCTTGGCATTGAGGCTAGCATAGTTCGCGGAACGATATACTGTCATGAGCGGGTGATAATTAGCGACCATGGCTGGGTGGAATTCTCGCTCGACGACCAATGGTGGATATGTGATCTGACTCTTGGGCAGGTTATGGGGTTGTCAAAAATTTCTATGATTCCTCGAAGGCTAACCGAAGTCGATTATGTTAGTAGAGATCGGCGTACGCTGTCGTCAGTGACAAACCTTGATGTCTGGTCTAGATTTTGGATCCTCTCGTCAAGAGTATTTATGAGGGAAGCTGTAGATGCTTGATCTTTCGGAAGTTACAGACGTAACCGTTCTTTCCAAGTTGGATGACGCGTTGGTTGGAGATCGCACTGCTGATTCTCGTAGATTGTTATTAGCGGTTAGAAAATGCGCTGAACGTTTTAGTTTTTCGGAAACTCGGACTTATCCTCGTCCTGATCATCCAGATCCAAAGAAAAGACGATCGATTCTGTTTTTATTCTGTGGCATTATTGTATCACTGAGAACCACATTAGAGAACGAGCAGTTAGCTATGAGTCGACTTATGGAAGAAGTTGAGGGAGACGATGAACTGCTTTCATTGAGCGAGAATAGGATTAGAGATTTAATTCGCGTTGCGGGTATGGCGGAGACTAAAGCAAAACGTATACATGCAGGTTTGAGGATGCTCCGTGAAATTGATGGTGGCCCGGACAGCCTTTCTCTTATGCCAAAAAGTGATGCGCGTGATTTTTTACTTAAGATTCCAGGTGTCGGCCCTAAGGCTGCAGATTGTTTGCTGACAATCGGGCTAGGTATGCCGTCAATGGTTGTGGACGTGAATGTGTTCAGAGCTGCTTCATGGATTTTAGATGGCCGAGTGTCTGACCTTAATTATTCGGACTCGAAGGCGGTTGGGATTATGAAGTCTCGATTGGATAAATTGCTTGAGGGTGAGGATGCTTTTCTGTTTCAGATAGTGCACACGGAGTTGCTGCTGTTGTCGAAATCAATGGGGCGGTTGGGTCATCGTCCTGATAAATGCATAGGAGCGGAGGCCTGCGTTGCTTGTAGGGCTGCGTTGATGGGTGTCAATCAGCATACGCTATTTTAGTTTAGTTCATGTTCTTAGAGTAAAAGATTCTTTGCTTGTTCACCCTATTTCCCATCTATCTTTATTGGGATGGTTACGCATTGCCACCAACCGATCTTTGGGGATGCCTCTAACATGAGAGCGCTCTACTGATGCCTGACCGTCTCACTTGCTGAGACGGTCGCTCCTCACCACTCCCACCCAAACCCGCCGAACAGCCCGCCATGCACGTCGCGCTGGGTGAGGGTGGCCTGGCCGTGCGCATCCAGGCTGGTGCGGTTGTACTGGTTGGCTGCCTGGGGGCGGGCGAAGGGGCTAGCCCCGGTGAACTGCCAGATGCTGGATGGCACCTCCCCGATGAAGCGCACCTGGATGGTGGCCAGCAGTGAGCGGGCGTGGAAGGCCCGGCTGGCCAGCGAGATCGGCGTGGTGGGCTCCTCGCTCGGCAACGGCTCTGCCCGGAAGGCGAGGTCGTAGCGCGTGGCGTCGTGCATCGGCGTGCGCCTACCGGTGGCCGGATCGATGTGCCAGAAGTGGTCGTTCCACCCCGCGCCTTCGACGGGGCGGCTGTTGACGCTGAACTCCCCGCCCGGCTGCGCCGTGACGTGGGCGGGGTAGGAGCGGGAGATGGTGACGAAGTCCAGCTCGCCGGCCATGTTGGCCAGCCGGTAGTGCTCCACCGTGCCGCGCCACAGACGGTGCTCCACCACGATGAGCGTGGTGGTCTCCTCATAGACAATCCCGCCGTGCATCTCCGGCACATCCAGCACCAGCGGTGCCTGGGCGTAGCGCCCGGCCACCAGACGGCTGTGCAGCAGACGCAGGCCAGCCTCCTCCCGAGAAGCGATCGTCTCCATGCTGCACCCCAGGCGGCTCGCTATGGCTCGTCGCCGCTCCAGCAGGCTGCCACTACCCGCTGTCTCAGGGCTGAGCGCGAAGGCCGCCAGCAGCACGCCCACTAGTGGCTCGTCCTGCTCATTCCCGCTCTCACTCAGGCTGTGGATGGCTGAGACGAAGCGATGGCGTAGCCGCTCAAAGGAGTCCTCCAAGCTGCCCCGGAGCACCTCATCGACGATCGGGGCCTGTACCAGCCGTGCCGCCGTGAAGCCACCGCGCTTACGCAGCCACGCCAGCTCACGCAGCAAGGACGCCGCATCATCGGCATCGAGATGAGCGCGGGACATGAGCAAGCCTCCTGGGGGAGTAGGAGCAGGGCGTGAGCGGCAGTGGGCTGAGTGGTGAAGCGCCCGCCAGGCGCGACAACCGCACGGTGTGAGCTGGGGACGGGCCGCGAGCCAGCCTAGACCGAGCGGACAGAACAAACCAGGAGATATACGTGGCCGACGGACGGTGGTGAGACGGCTGTTTCTGGCTTGGCCGAGATTGGCGCTTCGCCGCAGTCGTTGCTCTGTCTACTGCTGTGGGGTTGGCCATGTCGATCGCTGCTGCTCGCCTGCGTCAGTAGCGCCTGGATGAGTCCGGCGATCAGCAGCAGGGCAACTCGCCACTGGGGGAGCGATGGTGCCCACTTCGTTGTCGGGCTACTGAGAGGCAGCAGGCTGCGGCGCCGACGGCTTCTGAGCCCGCTTTTCCAACTTTCTTCCAACTTTGACGGCACTGCGGTGCGGCCTGCCTACCGTTCTAACCAACGCCACGAGCCCGGGGCCAGACCGGCGGAAAACGCCGGCCTGCCGAGGCTCGTGGCAGGTGGTACGGCCCGCTCTACCCAGGGTGGCAGCACGGGCCGTCTGCCCGAGATGACCAGCCCGGCTGGTCGTCTTTCTCTTCTTCTCTTCCTCTCTTCTCGAAAGGACTCCTCTCATGGCTTCTACCAATCTCAGTCTCTTCTCGCCCCAGCGCACCCGGATGGGGGTGGTGCTGGGCAATGGCCAGGCACGGGTGACCAGGCGGGAGATCGAGCAGGTCGCCGCCCAGGCAGAGGTGGCGGCCCAGGCCGAGCAGGCCCGGGCCTTCCTGACCTCCCAGGTCCTGACCAATATCGCCACGCTGGTCACCCAGGCCGAGGCCCAGACCCGCATCGCCCCCGGCGGTGCCCAGTTCTACGAAGCGATCATCACGGGGTACGCCCTGGGGGCTGGGCAGCGGATCGGGCAGCTGTAGGGCTGCTGTCCTGCGGCTTTGTCGGCCCGGTGGCAAGTTCCCAGTCTTGCGCCTGCTTTCCTTCTCCTCACTTCCTTCTCTTCCTCTCTCATCTCTTCTCTTCTTCGGAGGTTTCATCATGACGGTGGTAATCGGGATTCTGGCCCTCATCGGTCTGGCGGTGGTGGGTGCAGTTGGCTGGACGTTTGCCCACGGGGTGCGCGATGGCCTGGCCCAGTGGCGAGAGGCGCCACCGGGCGGAATGAGTCAGCCGCTGACCATGGGTGAGCCACCGCTCTCGCTGTCTGCCGCACTGCCGAGCAGCTACCAAGCCGGTCAGATCGCCGGTGAGGTGGCAGCCAGCTGGCGCGCCGCACACCAGGCGGCCAGAGCAGCCGGAGCAGCCGGAGCACCAGGCGTCCCGGCCAGCTCATCCTGGGCAGCCGCCCTGGCCTTGGGCAGCGAGCTGAGCCAGCAACGCCAGGAGGCAGGCCGAGCTATGCAGGCAGCTATGGCCCAGGTACTGCAGGACAACGAGCAGGCAGTGCGGGACGCAGCGGCTGAGGCTGCCGGAGGAAGACGCGACACCAGTAATGGCGGGAGTGGTGCCAGCGGCGGTGGCGGTGTCACTGACGAGAGCAGCGGCAACAGTGTCAGTGGTAGCGGTGCGTCTTCTGGCACGGAGCCGAATGGAGCGAATGGTGACGGCGACAGTGGTGAGCCTGTGGCTGGTGCGGCCCGTCCCACCTGGCCGGCTCACTCGCCCTCACGTCGCCCGCCGCGGCCGCGCCCCAGGCGGTGCACGCAGCACAGGCCGGCTCGGTCGGACGAGTGGCAGCCGTGAGCGTCGGGATTGAGCGGGCTCTGGCGGCCTGCACTACCCACCCGTCGGACTGAGTGCGCGGCAAGACAAGACGTCCGCAGGTCGCCTTGGCTGGCTGGTCGCGCTGGCGGGGTCTGGAACGTGCGGCAGCCGTGAGCGTTCGGCTCCATTCCTCATCCACATCTCGCGTCATTTCGCCCACTTGTTGCAAAAACTACAGCACCGACTTTCGTGGCCACTAAATGGCGCGTGTGTCCATTTTGTTTCCTGGGGTGGCACCACAGAAATGGATCAAGAGCGGCACGTGTCGCGTCGCTTGGCAATATGAATCGGGAAGCCTTGCAACACGCGAGTGTTCGTGGAATGTATGGGATAAGGGCAACCAGCTGCCGATGCGCGAAAAGCTGGTAGCTGGCTCGCCCGAAGTAAATAGCAAGTGTGAAAGAAAAAAGGAGGGATATCATGCAGCAGACGAAACAGACAAGACGAGCATGCGCTGGGGGAGCGGCGGCCAGGCAGGAAGGCGCAGCGACGAAGCAGAACGCCAGCGTGACGGCGCTCGGTGCCAGCTCATCACCCACCATCCCCGGCCTGCCGCCTGGCGGTTTCGCCACCATCCTGGTCGATCCACCCTGGCCGGCTCAGAGTGGTGAGAAGCACTACCGGACGATGAGCCTGGCGCGGATCAAGGCCTTGCCGGTGGGGGCACTGGCAGCGCGGAATGCCCACCTGTGGCTGTGGACGACCAACGCGCTCTTGCCAAAGGCGTATGAAGTGGCCGAGGCCTGGGGCTTTACGGTGCGTAGCCCGCTGACCTGGGTGAAGTTCCGGCTTGGCCTGGGTGGCCGCTACCAGCTGCGTAATGCCACCGAGCAGCTGCTGTTCTGCACCCGAGGGAAGGCACCCTTGGGTTCGCGCTCCCAGCCGACCTGGTTTAACGCCCCCGTCACCGAGCACTCGCGCAAGCCGGCTGAGCAGTTCGCCATTATCGAGCGGGTCAGCCCCGGGCCGTACCTGGAGCTGTTCGCCCGCCGCCGGCCAGAGTCGAACCAGCCCTGGGCGGTGTGGGGCGACCAAGTAGCGAGCGACATCCGCATCCCCGGCTTTGCTGTGCCGCGGTACAGCGAGCGGACGCACGAGGCAGAAGCCGAGACAACGACCACGGCAACGGAGCGGACGGAGTCGGCACAGACGGCGGTGGCTGAAGCGGCTGGCGTTTCTCGCCTGGGCGCGTCCTCTGCTGCGGCGATCAACCAGGCCGGCAGTGAGCGCCTTGCGGCAATGCGCCGTGGCGGCATTGGCGACGACAGAGATGAAACCGCTGACGCTAACGGCAAGGAGGTAACGCGATGAGTCGGCCGTGGCGAGACAAGTATCCAATTCGCAGTCTTCGAGGAGATGGTGATGATGAGCGATTCGAGGCGTTCTTTGCCCGGCAGCCTGCTGCGATGCGGCGTCGGCCTGCTCCTGATCGCGATAGGGATGCGGTGGATCGTCGCCATCGTGCAAAGCAGCTGGCCCTGGCTCGTCGGGCTGCTCGCCGTGAGCGCCGCCGCCTGGCTGGCAGTGCGCTGGTGGCAGAGCCGACGGGAGTGGTGAGGGAGCCAAGCACTCACGGTGGCCGCAACCGGCCTGGCCCGATTGAGCAGCGGCGAGCTGATGCAGGCCATCAGGCGGAACGGGCTGAGCAGTGGCATCAGTCGCAATGGGGCGGTCGCAGCTCCAGTCCCGCGCTTGATACTGAGACAGCCAGCCGGAAGCGACGCGCTCACTCCACTACTGGAGACCACCGGAAGAACGGTGGACGGCTTCACTCACCAAGGAGGCAGCCATGATGGCCCTCTACCGCGGTGGCCGCCCTGGTTCGTCGCGGCGGGTGCGCTTGGTGCCGGTGCGGCGAAGCGGCATGGATCACCGGACGGTGGCGCGGATCGTGCTGGCTTTGGCGCGGCAGATGGCGGCGGATGAGGATGAGGCTGTGTCCTCAGGTGTAGGGGCCTGCGCGAAGCGTGAGCCTGGCAGCAGCGATGGGGCGGTTGCCGGGAGTGATGATGCGGCGGCTCCGTGGGCTGGCGCTCGTAGCGGGCAGAGTGCCCGCGGTATCGCCTTGGTGGGGCGCTGTGCTGCAAACGAGCCCTTCTTGGCAGGACGGCGTTCTCACCAGCGTCATGACAGTGCTCACCGCTCACCTCACGAGACTGCCGCTCCGTCCTCAATGCCGGGAGGTGCCCCGTGATGGCCCGCCCCACTCAGCCCCTGGTATGGCATCAGCTCCGCTTCGCTCTGCCGCTCGCCCAGGACGCGGCGGTTGGTCTGGTGGAGCGCGTCCTGGCAGATAGCTCGCTTGGTCGGGTGGTGCTGGAGCTGCGCGCTGCGGGTGGTCAGGCAACCTGGGCACTGGGCTCGAGCGCTGGTGAGCGGCTGGCGAGGGTGGTGCGTGAGCTGGTGCCGGGTTGCCGGGTGTCGCGTGGCTTCTCGCGGCGGGCGGTGGATCAGGCGGTGATGGTATCGGCCCGGCCACAGGGGACGTTACTCGCGACGGAGCGCCTCAGCGCGGTGGTGCGCGCCGTCCTGGCTGCGTTGGCGGTGACGGCTGAGGGTGAGGAGCTGGTGGTTCAGCTGCAGGTGGGGCGGCGCTTCTCACCGCAGGCTCTGGGGCGGGTGGAGCCGCAGGGCTGGCTGGAGCTACTCGGCCTCGTACCGATTCCATCGGCTACTGGTGAGCGGGGTCGGCGGATGCGGGCGCAGGTGGGGCGGCATCGGGCGGCGGCGAGTCTGCGCTTGGGGGTGCGGGCGGCCTCACCGCTGCGCCAGCGGACGCTGCTGCAGGGGCTACTCGGGGCGCTGCGCCTGCTGGAGGGGCCGGGGGTGCGGCTGCGCGCCCGCACGGATAACCCCGCCAAGCTCGATAGCGTGCGGCGGCCGTGGCGGCCTGGGCTGGAGCTTGGTGCAGGAGAGATTGTGGCGATGGCGGGCTGGCCGGTGGGGGATGGGGCGCTGCCGGCGACGCCGTCGGCTCATCCGCGGGTGCTGGCGCTGCCTCAGGCGCGTGAGACGCAGCGGGCGTTTGCCACTGGGGTGGCGGATCAGGCGGGTGAGCGCCTTGGTATCTCGATTAGAGATGCGCTCTACCACACGGTGCTGCTGGGGCCGACGGGGGCTGGTAAGTCCACTGCCTTGGCGCATCTGGCGTTGGCGGATATTCATGCGGGTCGGGGTGTGCTCCTGATTGATCCGAAGACGGATCTGGTGGCAGACATTCTGGCGCGTATCCCTGAGCAGCGACGGAGTGACGTGGTGGTGATTGACCCGACCAGTAGCCGCCCGGTGGGGATCAATCCGCTGGCCCGGACGCAGACGACATGTGGTGCGTCGCCGGAGCTGGTAGCGGATACGGTGCTGGCGACGTTCAAAGGGGTGTTCGCTGAGTCGTGGGGTGTGCGGGTGGAGCAGGTGCTCTCTGCGGCGCTGGTGACGCTCGCGCGCACGCCCAGGGCGACCTTGGTCGATCTGCCGCTCGTGCTGACCAACACGGCTTACCGTCAGCGGCTCATTGCGGCCTCGGGGGAGGATCCGCTGGGGACGGGCCAGTTCTGGGCGGCCTATGAGGCGCTTAGTGAGGCGCAGCGCCAGCAGTGGGTCGGGCCGGTATTGACGCGGTTGCAGCCCTTCCTGATCCGCCCGCACCTGCGGGCCACGCTGGGACAGGCCGCACCGTCGTTCGACCTGGGGGAGGTCTTCACGCGGCGGCGGATTGTGCTGGTCAGTCTCAACAAAGGGGTGCTGGGGGCGGAGTCGGCTCGGCTGCTCGGGTCGCTGCTGGTGGGCCAGCTCTGGCCGCTCATCCTGGCCCGGGCAGCGGTGGAGCCGTCGCGGCGGCATGTGGTCAGTGTCTTCATTGATGAGGTACAGGACTACCTGTCGCTGCCGGGCAGCCTGGCCGACGCCCTGGCCCAGGCCCGGTCACTAGGCGCAGCCTTCCACCTGGCGCATCAGTACCGCGGGCAGCTGCCTACGGCGCTCAAGGCGGGGATCGATGCCAATGCGCGCAACAAGATCATCTTCTCCCTGAGTGCGGCGGACGCGGCCGAGCTGGCCCGTCAGGCGATTGGCCTGGAGGCGGCTGACTTCCAGCTGCTGCCGCGCTTTGGCGTCTACGCCCGCACCATGCACCACGGACGGGAGAACCCCTGGTGCCAAGCCACCACTCTGCCACCAACCTCACCGGTGCAGGACGCCCTGGCGCTGCGCGCCAGCAGCCAGGCGCGCTACGGCCAGGACGCCGCGCAGGTTGAGGCCGCCCTGCTGGCGCGGCTCGGGCAGCACGGTGAGATGACCGGTGATGACGTGGCTCAGATGGCAACGGACGACGCGACGGGTGAGCGCGGGGGAGAAGCCACGAACGACGGCACTGGGCCAGCGAACGGCGTACCTGACTCGACGGCTGGTGTGATGTTCGGCCGCAGGCCAGATAGGCGGAGCGGAGGAACAACATAACGGGCGGAGGGATTGAACGTGTCCTCCGCAGCGCGTCGTCAGCGCTGCCGTCAAGAACAGCGCCGAACCACGTTCGCTGGCTCTCTGGGCCTGCGAAGTCTGGTGCCCATACATCGCCCTTTGCCTTACCCCTGCGCTTGTCTCCACCACTGGAGCGCCGAGACGCGTCGGAGGACGAATCGCCAGACGCATCGCTGCAGCGAGCAGGCGCGGCTATCGGCGCAGTAGCGCGGCACGGGCGCGGTTACGGGAGGCGACTGATGGCCCCTTCTGGCCATCCCATCCACCACTGGCAACGGCCCCGGCCTTGCAGCACAGCCCCTGGCTCGCAGCAGCGGCTCGATCAACCACATGACGATCACACAGGAGGAAACAGCCATGAACACAGCGATATCGGAATACGCGAGCGTCGGGACAGGCACCGGTCTGGCAGTGCCGACATCGACGACGACACCAACGACAATGGAGGGAGCGGCGACGACAGAGGCAGCGAAGTCTCAGCGCCAGGCTCCGGCCCGGATCGGCCGCGCCCAGCTGCAGACGATCGCCGAGCGGCTCGATGCCACCGATCGCGAGCTGCTGGCGCTGCTGGCGGCGCATCGCTATGCCACGACGCGCCAGCTAGCGCAGATCACCGAGCTGTCGGGGCAGTACAGCTCGGCTCGTTCGGCGCTGCGCCAGACCAGTCGGCGGCTGCGGCGCCAGCACGGGCTGGGGCTGGTCGATCACCTGGCACGGCGGATTGGTGGTACGCGGGCCGGCTCCGCGGGGTACGTCTGGTACCTGACAGCAGCGGGGCAGCGCCTGACGAGCGAGGGGCAAGGGCGTGGATCGCGGCGGCGTTTTCAGGAGCCGTCGGCGCTGTTCCTGGCTCATACGCTGGCGATCACGCAGGCGCGGGTGGTCATCGAGCAGGCCATTCACGCCGTCGGTGGGCACCTGGCCCGGCTGCGTACCGAGCCGGCCTGCTGGCGCTCCTGGCTGCGGCTCGGTGGGGCGCTGGGCTGGCTCAAGCCGGATCTGGAAGCAATCACGGCAACGGACACAGGCGCAGAAGATCACTGGCTCCTCGAGGTCGACCTGGACACCGAGCATCCGGCACGGCTGCTGGCCAAGTGCCACGACTACCAGGCCCACCTGGCCAGCGGCACCTTCCAGGCCCAGCACGGCTACTACCCGCA
>ERZ773090.611-NODE-611-length-16538-cov-7.40175_pt1 | contig 16538 bp, 12 predicted proteins | sample MGYA00580579_ERZ773090 | MGnify/ENA primary metagenome ERZ773090 (study PRJEB29015, sample SAMEA2738014) | human oral metagenome | biome: human oral; feature: human-associated habitat; material: dental | place: China | collected 2132 ... | reverse complement strand
TGGAAGCCTGGCTGTTTTTGATGGTTGCTGTGTCAGTTCCGTTGAGAAAGACGCGCCCCTCAGTTGGCTTGTCCAGCATGGCTAGGATGTTGAGCAGGGTGGATTTTCCAGAGCCCGACTCCCCCATGATGGCGACATATTCGCCTTTTTCTACCGTAAAGTGAATATCTTTCAAGGCCTCTACTTGGCTGCCCTGAAAGCGGGTTTTATAAATCTTTTTCACGTGCTGTACGTCTAATAATGTCATACTCGAACCTCTTCTTTATTTAACTTGATACTACTATCATACCGGAAAGACAGACAAGTTTCCATAACCTAATCTTTCATTTTGCCTGCCAATCTTACATTTTTGTCATCTTGTACTCCAAGTCGGATAAAGAGAAAAGTCAAATGACCTTTCTCTTATCCTTGAATACTGATATCTCTCAATGACTGTACTGCAGCCAGAAATAATATTGACTGGAAGCGCAGCCTAGGCGAGTCTTCTCGATTTCTTCCTTAGAAATCTTTTGAGCTTTAGGTTTACTTTGGTGATGGTTAAAAAGATTGATTTTCATAGTGAGCCTCCTTCTTGAAGTCTGATTATTGGTTTGGAAGATAGTTATCTTCTTTTTCTTTACACTTATAGGATACCGAATTCCCTGACTAGCTGCCATAAGATAACCTTTCATTTTAGCCTTTAAACTTACATTTTTGTCACTTAGAAAAAATAGTTTTCGATTGCCCTTAAACCGCGTCAATAGCCCTAAATTCACCGATACCTATTGGCTTCTTTCATCAAGCGCATAAAAAACCGGAATTTGTTTCCGGTTTTCATGATATATTTCCTAAATTTAAAGATATAGAAGTTTTTTTCCAGAGGAGGTTCAGACTTCTGTCAATACTATCTTGAGCAGGCTATTCTTACTGCCCCTCATCCCCAAATTTACCAGTATGAAGGTGGGTAATACTGTCATGACCAGGTAGAGGAGGCAGCCCGCCAGAATCCTTACGGCTGAACACTTCAAGCAAGCCCGGTGTCAATTGAGAGTTTTTCAACTGCTCAGGGCTAATCTCATGGACAATTTCTGCTCCTCGTCCCGCCTGTACTTTATAGCCAAATAGCGGGTCAATCAGGGTACCACGGCCGATTGCAACCAAATCCGCAGCCGTATCCTCAATAGCAGCTTCTGCATCTTCCTGACTAAAGACACCACCGATTGTAATCAGTTTGGTTTGCTCATCCATCACTTCTTTAAAATGATCTGCATAGCTCTTGTCAGATCCTGCAGGTTTTGAATCATAGCCAGCCAAAAGCGACAAATGGATGTAGTCTAGTTCGTGCTTGACCAGCTCCTTGACCAAAAGCTTAGCTTCTTCATAAGTATAGCCCACTTGACCTTCATGGATTTCATCTGGGCTAATCCGATAGCCAATAATAAAATCTTCCGGCGCATACTTGGCTGCAGCACGCTTCACTTCCTCGACTACCGCTAAAGGAAAGGCCATACGTTTTTCCAAAGTTCCTCCCCATCTGTCCTGACGAACATTGGAAGTGCTAGAAAAGAATTGCTGCAGCAGATAGTGATTGGCACCATGGATTTCCACTCCTGAAAAACCAGCTTGAACTGCACGTTTGACTGCCCGACCAAAATCCTTGATAATTTCAAGGATTTCTTCATCCGTCAATTCTCTCACAGGATAAGGCAGAAAAGAAAAATCTAAGGCACTTGGAGCCAATACTTCCTCACCCTTCAAAGCAAGGCCGGAAGCTGCTATCCCACCATGATGAAGCTGCAAAATTGCTTTATTACCATCTTTCTGAAGGGCAGCAGCTAATTTTCTCTCCCCTTCGATGTGATCATCAGAGTAAATACCTAATTGAACTGGGTAACCAGTCTGGTAACAAGGCCCTCCTGATGGACTAACATAATGAAATTCAGTAATCAAAAGACTTGCAACCTGAGAGCGTGCTCCATAGTATCGCAAAGTATCCTCAGACACAAATCCTCCTTCTAAGCCACTGAAAGTATACATAGGGGACAGCACCAAACGGTTGGTTAATTTGGCACCGTGACGCAATTGAATCGGGTCTATAATTTGTTTAGACATAGTAAAAATCTCCTTTCTTCTTTGACAACTATTATAGAAGATTCAGAGACAAAAACAAGGGCTTTTCAGTAAGTGGTATTAACCATCAGGTATCTGGCAAGAAAAGGATGGTCACCTGCATAAAAAAACAAGCGTCAATTTTCATTGACACTTGTTTTCTGTTTTATTTTTTGAAACGGATCCCGAAATAAACCCCACAACCAACTATGATAATCAAGCCTATAGCAAGTAGCGTAAAGCTGATTTCTGTACCTGTGAAAGGCAGAACTTTCTTCGAGTTCCCCTTATCTCCAGGTTTATCTTGGTCTTTATCTGTTGGTTTATCTTGATTTGATTTTTTCGGATTTGGATCATCAGTTCCTTTAGTCGAATCTTTATCTGGATCAGTCGGTTTCGTTTGGTCCGTTACGACTAACTTCCCATCCTTGTATTCAACTGTATTTCCATTGGCATTTACAACTGTTACTGTGCCATCGAGATTCACTTGGAACACAATGTCAGTAACAGCTAAGTAACCAGTTGGGGCTGCAGCTTCATGGAAGGTATATACTCCAGGAGCTAATCCAAGCTCATGCGATGTATTTGCTTCTGAAGTCCATTTCGCTACAGGATTACCAGTTGCCTCTTTGCCTTGGAAAATTTGAATCTCTGCACCAGCAATCTCAGTACCGCCGAGGTTGACCTTACTAAAGGTCACCTTACGTGGAAGGTCATCATCTTTGTCAGTCACCGTAACAGTTGAACCATTGGTTGCAACGGTGTTAGATTCACCCTTAGCGTCTTTCTCGCCAACATTGGTCACTTCCACTGTGCCGTCATGTTTGACTTGGAATGTGATGTCGGTCACTTTAAGGTAACCCGTTGGAGCCGCTTCCTCATGGAAGGTGTAAATCCCTGGAGTCAAGTTGATATACTTAGACTTGTTAGCTTCAGATGTCCAGCTTTCGACTACGCTTCCTTCAGCTTTCTCGCCCTTGTAAATCTTGATTTGAGCTCCTGCAATTTCAGTACCGCCAAGGTTAACCTTACTAAAGGTAATCTTACGCGGTAGGTCATCATCTTTGTCAGTCACCGTAACAGTTGAACCGTTAGTCGCAACGGTGTTAGATTCACCCTTAGAGTCCTTCTCGCCAACATTGGTCACTTTCACTGTACCATCATGCTTGACTTGGAATGTGATGTCAGTCACTTTGAGGTAACCAGTTGGGGCTGCTTCCTCATGGAAGGTGTAGGTGCCTGGAGTCAAGTTGATATCCTTAGACTTACCAGCTTCAGATGTCCAGCTTTCTACGGCTGTGCCTTCTGCCTTATCGCCCTTGTAGATCTTGATTTGAGCTCCAGCGATTTCTGTACCACCAAGGCTAACCTTACTAAAGGTAATCTTACGTGGGAGGTCATCGTCTTTATCGGTTACCGTTACAGTTGAGCCGTTGGTTACGACCTTGTTCTCTTCACCCTTAGAGTCTTTCTCGCCAACATTTGTCACTTCCACTGTGCCGTCATGTTTGACTTGGAAAGTGATGTCGGTTACTTTGAGGTAACCAGTTGGAGATGCTTCCTCATGGAAGGTGTAAGTTCCTGGGGCCAAGTTCAAGTCTTTAGACTTACCAGCTTCTGAAGTCCAGCTTTCTACTGCGTTTCCTTCTGCTTTATCGCCCTTGTAGATCTTGATTTGAGCTCCAGCGATTTCTGTACCACCAAGGCTAACCTTACTGAAAGTCACCTTACGTGGAAGGTCATCATCTTTGTCAGTCACCGTAACAGTTGAACCATTGGTTGCAACGGTGTTAGCTTCGCCCTTAGAGTCCTTCTCTCCAACATTTGTCACTTCCACTGTGCCATCATGTTTGACTTGGAATGTGATGTCGGTCACTTTGAGGTAACCGGTTGGAGCTGCTTCCTCATGGAAAGTATAAGTGCCAGGTGCCAAGTTGATGTCCTTAGACTTGCCAGCTTCGGATGTCCAGCTTTCGACTGCTTGACCTTCTGCTTTATCGCCCTTGTAGATCTTGATCTCTGCACCTGCGATTTCAGTTCCACCTAGGTTGACTTTACTGAAGGTAATCTTACGTGGAAGATCGTCATCCTTATCAGTAATAGCCAGAGTTCCACCATTGGTCGCAACGGTGTTAGATTCACCCTTAGCGTCTTTCTCACCAACGTTTGTCACTTCCACTGTACCGTCATGCTTGACTTGGAATGTGATGTCCGTTACTTTGAGGTAACCGGTTGGAGCTGCTTCTTCATGGAAAGTATAAGTGCCAGGTGCTAAGTTGATGTCCTTAGACTTGCCAGCTTTAGATGTCCAGCTTTCGACTGCATTTCCTTCTGCTTTATCGCCCTTGAAGATCTTGATTTCCGCACCAGCAATTTCTGTGCCACCTAGGTTGACCTTGCTGAAAGTCACCTTACGCGGTAGGTCATCGTCTTTATCCATTACGGTCAGAGTTAAACCGTTAGTCGCAACAGTGTTAGATTCACCCTTAGCGTCTTTCTCGCCAACGTTTGTCACTTCCACTGTACCGTCTGTTTTGACTTGGAATGTGATGTCAGTCACTTTAAGGTAACCTGTTGGTGCAGCTTCCTCATGGAAGGTGTAGGTACCTGGTGCCAAGTTGATGTCCTTAGACTGGTTAGCTTCGGATGTCCAGCTTTCGACTGCATTTCCTTCTGCTTTATCGCCCTTGTAAATCTTGATCTCAGCACCTGCGATTTCTGTACCGCCTAGGTTGACTTTACTGAAAGTAATGGCTTTCGGACTGTCGTCGTCTTTATCCGTTACGGTCACTTTAGAACCAGCGGTCACAATCTTGTTGTCTTCACCCTTAGAGTCCTTTTCACCGACATTGGTTACTTCTACTGTTCCATCCGTTTTCACTTGTAAAGTGATGTCTGTCACTTTGAGGTAACCGGTTGGGGCAGCTTCCTCATGGAAGGTGTAGGTACCTGGTGCCAAGTTGATTTCCTTAGACTTGTTAGCTTCGGATGTCCAGCTTTCGACAGCTTGACCTTCTGCTTTATCGCCCTTGAAAATCTTGATTTGAGCTCCCGCGATTTCTGTACCACCGAGGTTGACCTTGCTGAAGGTAATCTTACGTGGTAGGTCGTCATCCTTATCAGTAATAGTCAGAGTTCCACCATTGGTCGCAACGGTGTTAGCTTCGCCCTTAGCGTCCTTCTCGCCAACATTTGTCACTTCCACTGTGCCGTCATGCTTGACTTGGAATGTGATGTCGGTCACTTTGAGGTAACCCGTTGGAGCGGCTTCTTCATGGAAAGTGTAAGTGCCAGGTGCCAAGTTGATGTCCTTAGACTGACCAGCTTCAGATGTCCATCTTTCGACTGCATTTCCTTCTGCTTTATCGCCCTTGTAAATCTTGATTTCAGCACCTGCGATTTCAGTACCGCCGAGGTTGACCTTACTGAAAGTAATGGCTTTCAGACTATTGTCCTCTTTATCGGTTACAGTAAGAACCAAGCCATTTGCTTCAACAGAATCTGTTGCTCCTTTAGCATCAACTGTAATGGTACCATCGGAATGAACTGTGAATTTAATATCTTCTACAGCTACAAACCCAGCAGGTGCATGACTTTCTTTCAGAGAATATGTCCCTGGAGCTAATTTTACTACTTTAGATGCGTTTGCTTCGGATGTCCACTCTGCAAGAGGTCTAGCTTCAGGACGAATCCGACTGCCTTTGTAAAGTTTCAGTTCCGCACCAGGAATCTCCTTCCCGTTTGGATCTACTTTTTTGATAGTCACATCACGTTCTGAGTCGTCATCCTTGTCTGTTACCTTCAAAGTTGCTCCGTCAGTCACAACCTTGTTGTTTTCACCTTTGGAGTCTTTTTCTCCGACATTAGTCACTTCCACCGTACCGTCATGTTTGACTTGGAATGTGATGTCGGTTACTTTAAGGTAACCAGTTGGCGCGGCTTCCTCATGGAAGGTGTAAGTACCAGGCTCCAAATTAATTTCTTTAGACTGATTAGCTTCGGAAGTCCAGCTTTCAAGAGCTTGACCCTGAGCCTTGTTGCCTTTGAAAATCTTAATTTGAGCACCAGCAATTTCAGTACCGCCTAGGTTAACCTTGCTGAAAGTAATGGCTTTAGGACTATTGTCCTCCTTGTCGGTAATCGTCAGAATTGACCCTGCTGCTTGAACAGTATCTTCTGCTCCTTTTTTCACAAGAGCAACAGTGCCATTAGCACCTACAGTAAATGTGATATCTTCTACATATTGATAACCAGTAGGAGCGTTAGCTTCAGTCAGTGTATAGGTTCCTGGAGACAGTTTTATTACTTTAGAAGTGTCAGCCTCAGAAGTCCAGTCTGCAACAGGAGCTTCTTCCTGATCAACATGATCACCTTTATAGATTTTCAGTTGCGCACCGGGAATTTCTTTCCCGTTTGGATCTACTTTTTTGAAAGTTATATCCTGCTCGGATACCGTCTTCTTATTGACAACCTCACGCGATACAGATTTGTCTGTTCCAAAATCCTGGGAACCAATCTTAATTTCCTCAGTTAATTTATCATATCCTGTAGGAGGAGTCACTTCACGGATGGTATAATCATCGCGCAACAAGTCACCCAAGCTGGCATTCCCGTTAGAATCTGTGGTTAATTTTCCGACAACTGCTCCGCTTCGATCACGAACAACTTCAAATTCTGCACCTTGCAGGTTCTCACCATTTTCATTAATCTTATGGAGCTTAATGGTGAAAACATAGCCTTCTCCAACACCGCCAGCAATCTGATAAGAACGATTTTCAGCTGATGTCGTTGTCTGACCACCGTTATAGGTCATGGTAGCACTATTGGAAACACGCTCACCATCAACTAGATCGTAATCTGCTTTTGTCTTATAGTCCAGCAAATACCCGAAACCATCCATGTCGCCAAGGTCAATCGTGAATCCATCACCAGCGGCATTCTCCGTGATCTTTGATTGGAAATTAGCTGTCACGTCTTCTGTTGAATCCCGCACCCAATCTCCATTATTCCAGCGCCAAGCAATTTTATAGACCCGAATTGAGTCCCTCATGATTTTAAAATTAGGCGAGGTAATCTTGTCAGTTATCGTTACACCGGTATAATGTTCCATATTGCGGTTAATCGCAATATTGTAATGAACTTCATTCTTACCGTCTTCTGCCGCCTGATAAGAGCTCTTTTCAATTTTTGAGTCATATCTTTTGGGTGGTCCATTATAATGGACGATTCCCGGATACAGTGTCCGTCCTCCTACGGTAAATCCACCATTCAAGTCACCTTCTTGTCTCACAACATCATGGTCAACTCGTGCATAGAAGAAGAATTCTCCTTGAACACCAGACTTTTGCTCAACATAATTTGTATAGGTCAAAGTAATCGTCTTGTTGGTTGAATCCAAAAATCCATTTGCCACTACATTATCCGAGCTGTCCTTAAGTTCAATAGCTGAAGAGTTCCCAAAAGCATACTCAGAAGGCAAGGTGATTGTTGTCGTATCACCTTGATGTACTTGATTATCAGGCAAGACAAACTTTGCGTAAACTCGAAAAGTTTCCCAAATATCAACCCCCTGCGTTAATTCTCCACCAGAAGAATTCTTCAGACTCATCTCCGTGATAGCATCACCAATCTCAGCTGCTTGCACCTGAGTCAGTGGAGCCAAAGATGGCAGAATTACTCCTAAAAAAAGAATAATAAGGTGGAGCAATGCTCTAATCCTTTTGTTCATGCAATTTTCCTTTCTCACAATATTCAGTTTTAAATGTACAATGTAATTGTATACTAACTGAGCTTCCCCATCTTGTCAGTGCCCACTTTTTTAAAAGCGAACATTTATAGATACATTACATCTACATTTTATCATACTATAAGAAAAATGGCTATACACAAAAGGAGATTTTTTTAACATTTATTAACCTTTTTGTCATTTAGAAAAGGTGGACGATTTGTACAGTTTATTCACAAATCAGACCACTATTGCTAGGGTAATTGTACCTGACAATCAATGTCCTCAATAACGTAGAAAAACCGGAAACAAAGTCCGGTTTTAATCATTTATTTCCTAAACGTTAGGGCATAAAATTTTCCATCCCAGAGGAATTTCAGCTCCTTCTCCTTAACCCCTGCCGGTATAACGGCCTCTAAAAAGATGAGAATTTTTCAATCGTAATTCACCTGACTGCCTATCTATATCTTTTGCTAAACCATAGGCTTTATAGAGGACTAAAAGACTAAAAGCAAGCTCAAAAGCTAGAATTATCCGACCCCAATAAGTCTGATTCGCTGGCAGATTCCACAAGAAATGTAAAACAAAAGGCAGCGTAACACAAAATAGGCCATAAGCAAATACAGATTGATTCTTCTTATGATAATGTAATATCAGTGCAAGACCGAAAGTAAGCAAAGATGTATATAGCCCGTGAGACATAAAAGCCGGAACTAAACGGCTTATGACTTGTGATAGAGAATCAGCCAAACCACGGTCTACATTATTAGCAATCCAAACAAATTGTTCTTGAATTTCAAATCCTGTACCCGCAGCATAGCCCAGCAGCAATATTGATTTTAGATTTTTTACTGGAACAAAGTAATAGGCGAAGACTACTGCTAGAAGTTTGGCAGGCTCCTCAATAGGCGGAGCAACAACAGAGTCCTGAATGATATTCACCCAGGAAGTCTTAGGAAAGTTACTTTCTAATAAATAAGTCAGTCCCCTATCAGCCGTACTAGATAGAAACTTCGACAGGAAAAGTCCGCCTATCAGTGCTAATAAAATAGCTGCCAAGGGGGTCTGCCATTTTTTAGCCAAAAGAAAGAGCAAAAGAAAGACTGGAACAATATAGAAAATTTCTAATAAACTAGCTACTCCCACTATCCCATAATCAGTACCTGACAAACTATAGGAGATATAAGGTTCTGTAACGACTCCTAGTCCAAGTATCACTAGAAAAAAGTAAATAAAAAGAATAAGTCTTTTCTTCATTCCTTTACCCCCATTCTGAAATCAAGGAAATGGTTGTTACCAATGTTTAAGTCTTGTTTTCGATCAAATTTTTTGGCAAATTGAAAAGCTTCGTAAAGAACAACTAAACTGAAAGAAACTTCAAAAGCAATCATAAGGGGACTGAAGGATAAGTGACCGTTTGGCAAATTCCATAGAAAATGCAAAACAAAAGGCAAAATGAAACAAAATATTCCTTTATAAAATACTGATTGATTCTTCTTATAATAAAGTAGCATGAGTATTAAGCCAAAAGCCGTTAAAGCTGTATAAAGACCGTGAGAAGTCAAAGCTGCGAAAATTCTCCCCAGAGCCTGAGAAATGGAATAAGCCAATCCTTTATCTAAATTTTTAGCAATAAAAGTGAACTGCTCCCTAATCTCGAATCCTGTCCCTGCCGCATAGCCTAGCAACAGTATAGATTTTATATTTTTCACAGGCATAAAATATATTGCCCAAACAACAGCTAATAACTTGACTGGCTCCTCAATAAATGGGGCTACTAAAGAATCTTTAAAGATATTAAAGAATGAGTGGCTAGGAAAAGTTGACTTTAACCAAGCAAAAATGCTCTCATCACCAACTATAGCAAAAAAACTGGATAAAAATAAGCCACCTACAAAAGCTAGCCAAAGAGCAACAGAAGGTGTTCGCCATTTGCGAGCCAAATAGGCCAATAATATTATAATAGGAACAATATAGAAGAGTTCAAGCAGACTCACTACACCAACAATCCCATAATCTTTTGCAGACAAACTATAAGATAAGTAAGGATTCATGGATAATCCTAACCCAAGACAAATCAAGGATAGGTAGCTAAATAAGACAATATTTTTCCTCATAAAAAGCCTCCTTTTCAAGAAAAACTACAAAAAGACTTATTCGAAAACGAATGATTATCATTTTTTTGCTTAAAATTCATCGAATTTATCCTCTTGAAAATAATGTAGTAGACTGCTTGTAAATCAGATTCTTAAAATCAACTGTCAAAAATTTTTGAATGAAATAGTAAAACATCTTACTAATTTCATTCTAGCAAAATATTAAAATTTTAATCTTACATAAATCTTACGTTCCAAACTTATAATCTTACAGTATTGTAAGATTGCAAACATAAGCAATTCTAATATAATCTGTCATTTCATTTCCGGTGTCAATTTATTGTAAAAAGTTTAAACTTTCTTTAATCCCTCATATTAAATATTCTAGAATACAAACATCAATTATTTTTCAAAAAATTTGCAGTTATTTTTTTCATACAATATTCCTTTCTAAAAAGTATGATATTAGCCCTAAAATCATTTCTCTATTTGAAGAACATCAAAAGGGCACCCCCTATTATGCAAAAAGAAAGATAACCTTTCTGTAACCTAACCTTTCATTTCAGCTTTTAAACTTACATTTTTATCACTTAGCATGAAGGAATATTTTTCTAACAATTAAACTGTGTCGAATGTTTCTTTTATTCAGAATCAAAAAAACCGGAAACAAAGTCCAGTTCTTCTGATTTATTTCCTAAACGTCAGGACATAAAATTTTCCGTCCCAGAGGAGTTTCAACTCCTTCTCCTTGACACCGGCCGGTATAGCGGCCTCAATTTCTCCCAAATCAACGGTAGCGTCCTTAAAATAGTCCTTGCTGAAGTGGTTCTTCTTATATTGCTGGTCCACATAGTCTGCCGTCTCGTCTGAAATCATAATCTTAGTTCCTGGCTTAGCCACCCGCAGCATTTCCTGCATGGCCTTGGCCTTATCACTAAAGAAATTAATTCCACCGATATGATAGACGATGTCAAAGCTATTATCTGCAAAAGGCAGGTCCTCTGCACAAGCATGAAAGAGTTGCAGATTTGTCTTCTTGGCACAGGATTTCTGACATTTTTTCAGCATGCCTATGGAAATATCTGCCCCAACAAAGTCTAGGCTTTTCAGGTCAATATTCTCAGGAATGTAACGCAGGTCTTGACCAGTCCCGATAGAGACATAAAGGACGGATAGATGATCCTTCCATTCTATTTCTGCCATCTGGTCCTTTCTCAGCTTGTCAATAGCTTTGCCATGGAGAAGTGGCCCCATCCATTTCTCACCAAAATCATACCAGCGAGCCAAGCGATTGTACATGGTCATATACTTGGCATTGTCCCCTGAGACATAGTCCGGATTCAGCGCCAGATAGATGTCTCCGTCTTTTTGAAGATCCTCTAACTTCAAGCCTGGCTTCAGCTTCTCTTGTATTTTTGTATCTGTCATATCTTCTGTCTCCTTTTTCTATTTGCCATTTATTATAGAGGATTCTGAGCTAAAAACAAGAGTTTTTCCGTAAGTGGCTGCCCAGCATGAGTAACTGGAAGAAATTGCTCAGTAAGCTGCAATAAAGCTAGACCAAAAATGTGCAAACAAAAGAAGATAAAGCATTCTGCCTTATCCTCTCTTTGTTTATTTACTCAGTCGAGTCTTACGGTAAAGTCCTAAAAGAGCCAGGACTACCAGACCAGCAAGAACTAGTCCAAGGCTTTCAGCAGAGCCAGTCGCAGGAAGAACTTTTTTAGATTTTCCTTGACCGTCTGCTGCTTTATCAGAATCAGATGATTGATTTGGTTTAATACCACCTTGAACTGCTTTATCAGGGGTACCAGGTTCAGCAGGTGCAGCTTGGTCAGTAATGAACAACTTACCATCCGTATATTCTACAGCATTGCTATTAGCGTCTAGAACTGTTACAGTACCATCTTCATTAACTTGGAAGATAATATCTGTCACAGCCAAGTAACCTGTCGGAGCCGCTTCTTCATGGAAGGTGTAAATACCCGGCTCTAGGTTAATTTCCTTGGATTTGTCAGCTTCTGAAGTCCAAGATGCGACAGGGCTGCCCTTGCTTTCCCGTCCCTTGAAAATCTGAATCTGAGCACCGGCAATTTCCTCACCAGCTAGATTGACCTTACTGAAAGTAACCTGTTTTTCCGTTGGAGTCTGCGTTTGCTTATTGACTACATTGACTGCAACCAATCTGCTGTCCCCAGAATCTCCAGAGGCAGGACTGCCGACGTTCAGTGTTTTACCAAAGTCTGCTGGACTGATAGTAATTTCCTCTGTCAGACGGTCATAACCAGCTGGAGCAGTCGTTTCACGCAAGATGTAGGTATCGCGAAGAAGGTTTCCAACTTCTGCATTCCCATCCGCATCAGTTGTGATGGTACCAACCACCTTATTGGTCGCTTTTCGCACCACTTCAAAGACTGCACCGCTCAGAGAAGCATTAGACTCATCTGTCTTGTGAACCTTAACCTTGAAGTTATAGCCTTCTGACTTTCCGCCAGCAATCTGATAAGAGTATTCATTGGTGACAGAAACGGTCTCGGTATTGTTGTAGTTCATGGTAGCTTTATTTCCTACAACCTCTCCATCAGCCAAATCATAATCAGCCAATGTCTTGTACTCAAGCAGGTAACCGAAACCTTCTACGTCACCGAAGTTGATTGTCAAGCTATCACCTTCAGCTCCAAAGGTCATTTTAGACTGGAAGTCTGCTGTTACGTCTTCAGTCGAATCACGTGCCCAATCACCATTATTCCAGCGCCAAGAAACCTTATAAACTCGTACAGAGTCTTGAACAATCTTAGCGTTTGTATCACCTAGCTTGTCCGTCACAGAGACATTTTTGTAGTTCCCCATGTTACGGTTAATGGCCACATTGTAGCGGATTTCATTCTTAGCATCGGCATCCCACTGAAAAGCACTCTTTTCTAGCAGAGACTCATACTTTTTCGGCGGTCCATTATAGTGAATGCTGCCGGCAGGAATCCTATTATTGCCTACCGTGAAAGTAGCTGGAATATCCCTTTCCTCTGTGACAACCTCGTGGTCAATCCGCGAATAGAAGAAAAACTCGCCTCTGACACCAGACTTCTGCTCCACATAGTCTGTGTATGTCAGTGTGATGGTCTTGGCATCGCTATCCAGGACTCCATTAGCTACCAGAGCTCCGTTTTCATCCTTAAGCTCAATAGCTGAGGAATTCCCAAAAGTAAATTCATTTGGCAAGCGGATCACTGTCGTATCACCCGCATGGGCTTGGTTGTCCGGCAGGGCAAACTTAGCATAGACACGGAAGGTCTGCCAGATATCAACACCATTGGTCAGCTGCTCACCAGAGTTAGTGGTGAGATGCATCTCAGTGATGACATCATTAAGTTCCGCCGCCTGAGCCTTAAGGGTTCCAGCTAGGAAAGGCAGGAACACGCCTAGACAGAGAATGATGAGCTGAAACCATACTCTCAGTTTTTTATTCATGCAATCTTCCTTTCTCACAAGTAAAATTTGTTTAAAAGCACAGCGTATTGGCAAGCCAGTCGAACAAGCCCTTTTCATGTTCTTCTTCCTTTTTGACAAACACTGGAAAGACAATACTAATTCATTGTACCATACTGACTATTAAAAAACTATAGGAATGCTCACAGGCTTTTATAATAAAAAGGAGAAAGAAGATGCTAATCCTTCTCTCTCCTATTGACACGCAAAACAGGTCAAAAGATGACCTAAAAATCATTGAACAAATTAAGCTCTTCTATTTTGACAAAAAAGTCAATCTTTCTGTGACGCACTGGAAGTTGCGTCTACCTGATTATGATCTGTTTCTTCTTGTTTGGAAGAATTTCTTTCCGTCTTATCTGAAGTGTCAGGCTCTTTCTGTACATGCCCGCAGGCCGTTAGGATAAAGACAGAAATCAGAGCCAGAAACAAGCTACCAATTTTCTTGAACCTAGACATACGAGTCCTCCATTTATGCGAAACTTGATGAGACTAGCACTTCGCCAAAAATGCCTGCACAGTCTTGACATCTTCTGGACTACCGCCTTGGTCAATATCACAGATATGCTGGAGCCCATATTTTTCAATAATCAAAGGGGTCGCCCCACAGAAAGTCCGACCGTGCTTGACAGAATCTCCATTATTAACAAAACCTTTAATCAGCCCAGGATGTTTCTTGATAAAGCGTTTGGTAGACCAAGGAATTTTCCCAGCACCAGCATTTCGAGTAACGAGAATACAGGGTTCTTCCAGTTTCTCCTTGATGGTCTGGGTCGGATAGCCCAGTGATTCTGCAAATCGTTTACCAACACCAGTATTTGAATCATAAACTACAATCATCTTCATCACCTACTTTCTTAAAAAAAGAATAGCAAACCAGGTCGCAAAGCCTAAAACCACAACATCAGAGATGAGCATAAGCATAAACTCCAAATCTGGCATCATGTGAATATAAATCAACAATGCCACAGTTGCCAAAGCCAGTGCCGCCAGCTTAGCAACTGCCGGCAAGCTCGGAATCAAAGCTGCTCCGATTAGGACAATGATGAGACCTCCGACTAAAAATGACTGAAAATCCACACTCAAACTAAAACCAACTGTCACACCGCCGTAGCCAATGGTCAAAAGACCAATCGCGACCAGACAGATACCCAAAATAGCCATTCCACTCATGGCAAATCCTCCTTGCTTATTCATTCTTTTCCTCACTTTCTATTTTTGAATGAACTATTAAAAATATTCATTCATATCTTGACGAAAAATATTTCACTTTATCTAATTAAGTTCCTTTCCATTTCCGAATCACAGGACATAAGCCATCACCTCCTTCGTTTGTGAATGAATGTTTTCGCAAATTCATTCATACCTACTTCTAAGAAAAGGAATTTCCTCTATTTGGAAAAAATCCCCTTAACAAAATATTTCACTAAAGTCTCAAGACTATCGAAGTAGCCTGAAAATTCCTGCTCTGTGACATGCATGTCTATGTAATAAATCAAGTCATAAACCTTCATGATCTCAGCTATTTTCTCCTGCGAAAAGCCCTCTTCCTGCAAGCGCTGGCTGAAGGTCTGAATCAGAAACTGATGAAAGGCATTGGACGCTCGTCCGGAATCCTGATTATAGTAATCGTGCAGAATCTGAGAAATGCCTGGCTTGTTCCACTCAGCCAGAATTTTATTGGGTGAAATCAATTCAAAAGTGACTGCAAAAAGCTGTTCAACGATTGCCTCGGGCTCGCCTTGCCAGTCTACGCATTGCATGATTTCCTCACGTATACGGCTATTTTCAGCTACATAAACCTCCAAGAAGATAGCTTCCTTGGACTCATAATACTTGTAAAAGGATCCGACAGCCATCTGACTTCTCTTAGCAATATCAGAAATTCCAGCTGCCTTATAGCCTTTTTCCGCAAAGACTTCCCTAGCCGCAGCCAGGAGCTCATTTTTTTTATCCATTTCTATGCCTCTTTCATGAATGAATTAAACTTTCTATTCATTCATATTTTAACACATTCTTGTCATTTGTCAAGCATTTATGCTATACTATACAAAAAAGATAATTTGCTAATCAAATTATTTTTTTATACTATATTTTGGAGGTTGAGCTATGCTCAAGGAAAGACGTAACCAGGGTACCACCGCCCTATTGGTAATTACTTTTATTTTTCTAGCAGTTGCTGCAGTGATGGGCTTTATCCAATACCAAAAAGTCAACACTAAGATTGCCTATGACCGAAATAGCGATCCTGGAGCAGATTCAGCAGTCTATGCTGAAGTGTCATATATTTTTCCAGAGGCTCTGATTGAGGTAGACGATAATACCCTAGTTTGGCTGGTTGCCTACCAAGACGGATATGTTGGTCTGCAAGCTAAAAAAGGGGATAAGCAGATTGCCCAGCTCTTAGAAAAAGAGAAAAAGGGTGAGCTGGAAAAAATCCTGTCCGAATCGTTGGCTCCTATGTCAATGCTAACTCCCCTAAAAAAAATCAGGGATATATTTCTAATTATGGCAGCCTCGTTCGCGGTCTCCTAGCAGACAATCCCGAAGTCATCACAGTAATGTCAAGCAGCTCCTATATCTCTATCACAGAATTTGAATCTGACAATCTTGCATTCATGTTCTACATTCTGTTTTTGATTGGACTCTGTGTTTTCTTTGTCGTTATAGGAATTATCGGCCGCAAGAAAAATATCGCTGCCTACGAAGAAATCTATGCAGCCTATCCAGAGGCTAAGGACAATCTCAATATCCTGCTGGAGCAAGCTTCTTTCCACGACGATGTGCTGAAAATTGCTGTTTATAAAGACCATCTCATTACCTACTATCGAGGTTTCAAGGCGATTGATCTCAAACAGGTCGTCCATCTCTACCACCACATTCTCACCATGCAGCGCGGCTTCGTTGCTTCAAACAGAAACTCAACCTTAGTTGCTATTCGAAACAATCAAAAGAAATACCAAATGCCTATTAAGAACATTGGTAAAACAACAGACACCAAACTCCAGTCAACCTTTGACTATCTCTACAACCACTTCCCTCATATCCGATTGGGAGTGTAATAGCACATAAAACTCAAGATAGCAATTGACCTGCACCCCAAAAGTTAGACAGAAAAAATCTAACTTTTGGGGTGTTTTATT
>ERZ773090.610-NODE-610-length-16571-cov-4.56297_pt1 | contig 16571 bp, 12 predicted proteins | sample MGYA00580579_ERZ773090 | MGnify/ENA primary metagenome ERZ773090 (study PRJEB29015, sample SAMEA2738014) | human oral metagenome | biome: human oral; feature: human-associated habitat; material: dental | place: China | collected 2132 ... | reverse complement strand
GGCGTAGTCCCGCTCCAGCCCCGGGCCGCCCCCCCTATAAAGGCTGCCAATCTCCCCATAGCCGAAGCTGTTGCCGGCGTCTCCGGCCTTTTCAAACCACCGTTTGGCCGTGGCCCAATTCCGCTCAATGCCCGGCCCGCCCTCCTTGTAAAGGCGGCCAATCTCCGAATAGCCATAGCTGTTGCCGGCGGCAGCCCACTTTTCAAACCACTGTTTGGCGGTGGCGTAGTCCCGCTCCAGCCCCGGGCCGCCCTCCCGGTAAAGGTCGCCAATTCCCCTATAGTTGAGGCTGTCGCCGGCGTCTCCAGCCTTTTCAAACCACCCTTTGGCGGTGGCCCAATTCCGCTCAATGCCCGGGCCGCCCCCCTTGTAAAGCCTGCCAATCCGCTCATAGCTGTCGCTGTTGCCGGCGGCAATGGCCTTTTCATACCATTTTTTAGCGGTGGCGTAGTCCCGCTCCAGCCCCGGGCCGCCCTGCCGGTAAAGGTTGCCAATTCTCCAATAGCTGTCGCTGTTGCCGGCGGCCAGGGCCTTTTCAAACCACCGTTTGGCGCTGGCGTAGTCCCGGGCGACCCCATAGCCATGGACCCCATAGCCATATTTGTACATAAGGCCGATGCTCTCCATGGCCTCGGCGTGGCCAGCGTCAGCCAGCCGTTGATAGAGCTCCAGCGCCCGGGCGTAATCCTCTCTGGCAGAGGCGGCCTTGGCCTCTTCAAAAATCTTCTTCTGCTCGGCCTCGCTCAGGTTGGAAGGAGTGCTGGCGGTGGCGACGTTGTCGGTTGCCCGCTGCATCAGGGTGCCGGTGAGGGGACGGTTGGGGCCGTTGCTCTCCCGGGCGCTTTTGTCCGGCGCGGTGGCGGCGGAAATTTGCGTGTCGTTGCCGGCGGCGTTGCCGGTAGGCAGGGCAAGGTGGGTCTCGGCGCAAACGGTGGTTGTTAGCAGCAGTAGCGGCAGAATTTTTTTCATAACTTCTCCAAAAAAAACGCCGGCCGGGGCCAGCGTTGGGGGGCTAGGCGCCCGGGGGATAGTGGCTCTCGTCGGCGCTGACATCGTAGAAGCCGAGGCCGTGGCGAATGGCCAGGGTCTGCACCAGCTGCCGGGCGTCGTCGGCGTGCTCCCAGGGGAAGGACGCCTGAATCAGGTGCGGGCTCAGGGCATAGTCGGTGCCGGGGCCGGTCTCGTCGTCGTCGCCGGCCGGGGCCAGGGGCCCATTCAGCGGCGGGAACCACTGAATCAGCTCCGTAAACAGTGCCCGTAGGGCCGGCGTGCTCTGGGCCGGGTCGTCGTAGCTGCGGCCCTCGGCCCACTCCAGCTGGCGCCGGCACCAGTCCGGCAACAAGGCCCGTTCCCGGGGGGCCGCCTCGGCCGCAAAAACCATCAAATCGTAGCTCATGGCCATCTCCTCCTGGGGAAGCGCTTCGGCCCGGCGGCCTAGGCCTCGTCCACCCAGCGTTTTTGGGCGGCGATGATGACCTGCAGCGCCTCGTCCCGGTCGCCGAAGCGCTCCACCTTCGTGCTGCCCGGCTTCTTCAAATCCTTGTAGTGGTTGAAGTGGAATTCAATCTGGCGCAGCAGGGCCTCGGGCAGGTCGGTCAGGCTCCGGATGGCGTTGCCGTTGGAACGGTCGTCGGCGGGCACCACGATGATTTTGTCGTCCACCTCGCCATCATCGACGAACTTCATCACCCCCAGCACCCGGCCCTGCAGATAGATGCCGGTGGGCAGCGGCTGGGCGGTGATAATCAGGGCGTCGAGCTCGTCGCCGTCCTCGTCCAGGGTCTGGGGAATGAAGCCGTAGTTGGTGGGCTTGGCGAAAATTTCCGGCTCGATGCGGTCCAGGGTCAGGGCGCCCACCTTCCGTTTCCACTCAATCTTCTGGTTGGAGCCGGCGGGGATTTCCACCACCACGTTAATCACACCGCCGGCCACGTCGCCGGCGTCCAAAATCTTATTAAAGTCAGCCATATAAACTCCTAGTTCAGGGGGTTAAAGTCCAGGCCAGCCGGCGGCCGGCCCAGAAGGGAATCAGCTCATCATCGCCGAAGGGGAGGGTGGCGGGAATGGTCTGCTCGCGCCGTTCCAGCCGCACCCGTTCCGTGCTGCGCGGCAGGCCGTAGTAGTCGGCGCCGAAGCTGCTGGCGAAATCCTCCAATTTATCCAGGGCGCCGACGCTGTCGAAGGCGGTGGCGTAGAGCTCCAGCAGGGTGGCGCCGGTGTAGCAGCCGGCACAGCCACAGGCATTTTCCTTGGCCCGGCGGCCGTGGGGGGCGCTGTCGCTGCCGAGGAAGAAGCGCCGGTCGCCGGAGGTGGCGGCACCGAGCAGGGCGCGGCGGTCGGCCTCGGTTTTCAGAATCGGCAGGCAGTAGAAATGCGGTTTCAGGCCGCCGACGAGCAAATCGTTGCGGTTGGCCAGCAGGTGCTGGGCGGTGATGGTGGCGGCCAGATTGGCATCGGCGGCCCGGAGATAATCGACGGCAAAGGCGGTGGTGATGTGTTCCAGCACCACTTTCAGGCCGGGGAATTCACGGCGCAGCTGGGTGAGCGTCCGTTCGATGAAGGTGGATTCGCGGCTGAAAATGTCGACGTCGTCGTCGGTAACCTCGCCGTGAATCAGCAGCAGCAGGCCCTGGCGCTCCATTTCCGCCAGCAGCGGCCGCAGCGCCTCATATTGGCCGACGCCGGCCGCCGAATTGGTGGTGGCACCCTTGGGATACCACTTCACCGCCAGCACGCCCGCCGCCGGCGCCGCCCGGATAATGGCCGGGGTCAGGTGGGCGCTGAGATAGAGGCTCATCAGCGGCGTGAAGCAGCGGCCGGCCGGAATGGCGGCCTCGATGCGTTCCCGGTAGGCCCGCAGCGCTTCCAGCGTATCCACCGGCGGCACCAGATTCGGCATCACCAGCGCCCGGCCACACTGGCGGCTGGCATCGGCCACGGTGCGGGCCAGGGCGGCGCCGTCGCGCAGGTGCAGATGGAAATCGTCCGGCCGGCGCAAAGTCAGTTCGTTCATGACACCAGCTCCGGGGCGGCCAGATTGGTGAGCTGGAGCCGGTCGCCGTCCAGGCGCACGCCGATGGTGGCATCGCGCAGTTCCTCAAAGAGCACCAGCTCGGCCAGCGGCAGTTTCAATTCCCGCTCGATGACCCGGCCCAGCGGCCGCGCCCCCATTTTCGGGTCGTAGCCGGCCCGGGCCAGCCAGTGGCGGGCGGCCTCGTCCAGCTCCAGGCTCAGCCGTTTTTCCGCCAGCTGCTCGCGCAGTTCGGCGATGAACTTATCGACGATAGGCAGCATCAGGCCCTCGGACAGCGGCGCAAAATTAATCACCGCGTCCAGCCGGTTGCGGAATTCCGGCGTGAAGTGGTTTTTCACCGCCTGCTCGTAGTCGCCCCGGCTGCGATTGACGTCCTGCTGGCCGAAGCCGATGTGCTGGCGCTCATTGACGGTGGCGCCGACGTTGGAGGTCATGACGATAATCAGGTTGCGGCAGTTGATTTCCCGGCCGGTGTTATCGGTAATCAGGCCGTTGTCCATCATCTGCAGCAGCACATTCATCAAATCCGGGTGGGCCTTTTCGATTTCGTCCAGCAGCAGCACCGCATAGGGCATCTTCAGAATGCGTTCACAGAGCAGGCCCTCCTGCTCGTAGCCGACATAGCCCGGCGGTGTGCCGATGAGCTTGCTGACGCTGTGGGCCTCCATATATTCGGACATGTCAAAGCGAATCAGGTTCATGGACATGGCCGTCGCCAGCTGCTTGCACAGCTCGGTTTTGCCGACGCCGGTGGGGCCGGTGAACAGGAAGGAGCCCAGCGGCTTTTCCTTGCTGCGCAGGCCGGCGTGGCCGAGTTTGAGGGCGCTGACCAGGGCCCGAATGGCCTCGGCCTGGCCGAAGACCTGGCGGTTCAGCTCGCCGTCGAGCTGGCGCAGGGTGCTGTGGTCGTCGTCGTTGTGGATATAGGGCAGCCGCGCCTGCTGGGCCACCAGGGTTTCAATCTGGGCCCGGTCGATGCGCTTCAGCGTGTCGTCGTTGTCCAGGCGTACCCGGGCGCCGACCTCGTCGAGCAGGTCGATGGCGCTGTCCGGCAGCTGGCGGTCGGTGAGATAGCGCTGGGCCAGGCGCACCGAGGCCTGCAGGGCCTCCTCGCTGTAGCTGACGCCGTGGAAATCCTCAAAATGGCGGTAGACGCCCCGGACAACGCGCAGGGCCTCTTCGCCGCTGGGCACGGCCAAATCCACCCGCTGGAAGCGCCGGGACAGGGTGGCCTTGCCCTCGAAAATCTTGCGGTAATCCCGGTCGGTGGTGGTGCCGATGATGCGCAGATTGCCGCCGTCGATGGCCGGCCGCATCATGTCGGCCAGGTCCGTATTGTTCTCGACGCTCTTGGAATGGCTGATGATGCCGTGAATCTCGTCGAAGAAGAGAATGGCGTTGGGGTCGGCGCTGAAGCGGTCAAGGAAGCGCTTCACCCGGGCCTCCAGGTCGCCGCGATATTTGGTGCCGGACATCAGCGAGGTTACGTTGATGCTGTAGATGACGCTGGAACGCAGGCTCGGCGGAATCTGCGGGGCGCCATTGACGATGGCATGCACCAGCCCCTCCACCAGGGCGGTTTTGCCGACGCCGGCGGCGCCGACGATGATGGGATTGTTCTTGGTTTTGCGGTGCAGAATCTGAATGACCCGCTCCAGCTCGGCCTCACGGCCGATGAGCGGCGCCAGCTTGCCCTCGGTGGCCTGCTGATTCAGATTGATACAGAACAGGGCCTCCTCGTCGGCGCTGAGCCGCTCCTCGCTGTTCTCGTTGCGGTGGATTCGGGCGCGACCCTTCACCTCCCGGGCGGTGTTGTTGAGCTCCTCGTTGAGCTTGTCCTCGTCGCGCAGTCGCTCCAGGGCGGCGTTGAGCTCATCGGCCTTGACGCCGGCCTGAAGCAGGAAATAGGCGGCATAGCTGCGGCTCTCGTCCAGCATGAACGGCAGGATTTCCGCCGGGCACACGGCCCGGTCGTTGATTTGTTCCAGGGCCCGTTTAATCACCCGATTGACGGCGTTCAGGGTCTGGGGGGCGACGCTGAACGGCTGGCTCGGCTGCTTCATCAGGTAGTCGCGCACATCGCGATAGAGCAGCATGCTGTCGATGGGGGTGGGCAGGGCGGCCAGCACGCGTTTAACCTGATTCTGGCGGAGCAGGAAGAACAAAATATGTTCCAGGGTGAGGAATTCATGGCGCCGCTGGGCGGCAAATTTACGTGCGTCTTCGATAATGGCCTGTAAATCGGCATTGAGCATGGATAATTTCCTTTGGCTAGTGGTCTGAGTCGGGGCCATAACCCCGGTAAAATGGCAAATTTCCTTCTAACCCATTCTACTATGAGCTTCTATCGAATTACCCCCCGGGCCGGCGGCCACCGTTTCCACATTCGCGCCGAACTGACCCTGACCCCCAACCAAATCAACGAACTCTATCTGCCGGTGTGGATTGCCGGCAGCTACACGCGCCGCGATTTCTCGAAAAACCTCTACGGCCTGCGCGCCGAGGGCGTGCCGCTGCGCCTGCTGGGCCCGGGCCGCTGGCAGCTGGACGCCCGGGCCGGGGCGCGCACGGTGGTGCTGGACTACGAGTTCTACGCCCACGATTTATCCGTGCGCCAGTGCTACCTGGACCACCAGCGCGGCCTCTTCAACCCCGGCGCCGCCTGTGTGCTCATCGCCGGCCACGAGCATGAGCCCTGCCACCTGGAAATCAGCCTGGACGCCGACCACGCCGGCTGGACGGTGGCCCCGGCCCGGGAGGTGGTCTGCGGCGACTACCACGAGCTCGCCGACACGCCGTTTCTGCTCGGCGCCCGGCTCGCCCACTTTGATTTCGACGTGGCCGGCGTCCGCCATGATTTCTATATTTCTGGCGACGTCTCCGCCTTCGATTTGGCGAAGCTCCGCACCGACAGCCAGCGCGGCTGCCAGAGTGCCTTCGACCTGTTCGGGGCCTTCCCGCCGACGCTGGGCCCGCACTATTGCTTCATGCTGCATCTGCTCGGCCAGGGCCACAACGGTCTGGAGCACCGGCGCAGCACCCTGCTAATGCAGCGCCGCGACGCCATGCAGACGCCCAAGGCCTATGCCGATTTGCTCGGCCTCATCGTCCACGAGTATTTCCACACCTGGAACGTCAAGGATTTGAAGCCGGCCACCTACCAGCCCTACCGGCTGGACGCCGAACAGCCCGATGAACTGCTCTGGCTCTTCGAGGGCTACACCGCCTATTTCGATAACTATCTGCTCCAGCGGGCCGGCCTGGTCAGCGTCGCGGAGTATCTCGGCCTGCTGGCGGCGGACATGGAAAGTCTGTACAGCCGGCCCGGCCGCCACCGGCAAACGCTGGTGCAATCGAGCCTGGAGGCCTGGACCAAGTTCTATGCCGGCGGCGAGAACGCGGCCAGCGTCGGCATCAGCTACTACATTCAGGGTTCGCTGGCGGCCCTCTGTCTGGATTTGTGGCTGCGCCGGAACAGCGAACTCACTTTGGCCACGGTGCTGCGCCAGCTCTGGCTGAACTATCGCGCCACGGGCATCGGCCTGAGCGAAGCGCTCTACCGGGAGCAGGTGGCGGCGCTGCTGCCCCCGGCCCGGCGCGACGATTTCCAGCGGCTGCTCGACCGGCTGCTGCATTCCACCGAGGAACTGCCGCTGGCGGCGAGCCTGGCCGATTTTGGCGTCCAGATGAAGCGCTTCGCCCAGCACCGGGCCTATCCCGGCTTCCGCTATAAGGAAGGGCGGGTGGTGCTGTTGGACGAGAATAGTCCGGCGGCCCGGGCCGGGGTGGCCATGGGCGACCGGCTGGTGGCCGTCAATGGCGAAGCGCTTCCCGACGACGAGGCCCTGAAGGCGGCCCTGCTGACCTCGGCCCCGGGCACGGCCATTGATTTGACCGTCGACCGCGACGGCGAGGCGTTCACCTTCCACTTCCCGCTGCTGGCCCCGGAGCTGGACAAGGTCGAACTGACCCTCAGCGACCCGGCGGCCAGCCAACGCTGGCTGGCGGTCTAGGGAGAACTCCATGAAAAAAATCCTGCTGCCACTGATGCAGCGCGAAAGCCTGTGGCTATACCGCCCGGCCCGGCCGCTATTCCCACGCCCTGCTCGGCCGGCTGGCCTAGTTCGTTAAAACCTATTTTTGGAGAATCCCATGAAAAAAACACTACTCATACTTTTATTAATGGCCACGGCCCGGGCCCATGAAAGCCCGGTCGCCGCGCCGACCGCCGCTCCGGTCTCCCGGCTGACCGAGGCCGAGCAGAAGAAGATTTTTGAAGAGGCCAAGACCGCCTTTTTCCAAGAGAATTACGCCCGGGCGCTGGAGCTCTATCAGCGGCTAGCCGCCGCCGGCCACGCCGAAGCTATGGAGCGCCTCGGCTTTATGTACCAACAGGGCCATGGGGTCGCCAAGGACTACGCCAGCGCCAAACGGTGGTTTGAAAAGGCCGGCGACGCCGGCGACGACGACAGCTATTGGTGGATTGGCGAGCTTTACGAGGAGGGTGGCCCGGGGCTGGAGCGGAACTACGCCAGCGCCAAACGGTGGTTTGAAAAGGCCGGCGACGCTGACCCCGGCGACTATGGGCGGATTGGCTACCTTTACGCGCAGGGCGGTCCGGGTCTGGAGCAGAACTACGCCAGCGCTAAGCAGTGGTATGAAAAGGCCATCGCCGCCGGCAAAAGCGACGGCTATGGGTGGATTGGCGAGCTTTATGAGGAGGGCGGCCCGGGGCTGGAAAAGGATTTAGAACAGGCCTGCCGCTACTACCAGAAGGCCGATTCCGACTGGCAGGAGAAGGCCGAAAAGGTTTGCTCCCGCTAGCCCCAGCCCGAAGCGCTTCGGGTCGCGAACCAATCTAACCGCACCTCCGACGCTTTACCCTCACCCGCCGGGCCTCAGCCCGGCTTTTTTGTGGCCGCCGGGGCGCTTTGAACTCCACAGGAGCCGAAGCGCTTCGATTGGCCAGGTCAGCAGAGGGAAGCGCTTCAACCCAGCAGCCAATCCGGCCAACGGCAGAGCAACATCAGCCTAAGCGGAAGCGCTTCGGAGTTGCCAAACGGGCGGCGGCCTTGATTAAACAGCCCCCCGGCGCCGTCGGTCCTACCTATTAGCTGCCGCAGCAAGCTAGAGGCGAGAGGGGGAAGCGCTTCACCCCGGGAAAGCTGGAAAAGGAGAAAGCGCTTCGATTGGCCGGCTTTTATCTCCAGTGTTGAAGGCGAGTGTCGGCAGAAGGAAGCGCTTCGGGCTGGCAGTCAAATCATCACCGGCTCGGCAAAGGGGAAGCGCTTCGACCCAGCAGCAAAGCAGCGGCCGCGGCGCTCTGCTTTACTTTATGAGCCGGGCTTTACCCCTGGCTTTTTTGTTTCTGGGGAAGCGCTTCGGTTCCAGAAGCCGGCGGAAAAGGAAGCGCTTCGCCCCGGAAAGTCTCAAATAAACCGAAGCGCTTCGGCCTAGCCGTTCAATTACCACCGGCCCGCTAAAGGAGGAAGCGCTTCGCTCCGCCGGCTAAAGGCGAAGCGCTTCGTTCCGGCTAGCCCTGGGAAGCGAAGCGCTTCCCCTAAAAATTGAAAAAGCCCCGGTGGGCCCCATTGAGTGCCTATCCCGGCGGCTGCGGCCGCCCCAACCCCTAGGAGTAATTCATGAGTCAAAGTTTTGACGCCCACAGCACCACCATTCTCTGCGTGCGCCGGGGCAACGACGTGGCCATTGCCGGCGATGGCCAGGTTTCGCTGGGCAACACGGTGATGAAGGCCAATGCCCGCAAGATTCGCCGGCTCTATCGCAATCAGATTCTGGCCGGCTTTGCCGGCGCCACCGCCGATGCCTTCACCCTCTTCGAGCGCTTCGAGGCCAAGCTGGAGGAACAGGACGGCCAGCTGCTGCGCGGGGCCGTCGAACTGGCCAAGGACTGGCGCACCGACCGGGCCCTGCGCCGGCTGGAGGCCCTGCTTATCGTCGCCAATAGGGAACACACCCTCATTCTGACCGGCAACGGCGACGTCATCGAACCCGAGGACGAAATGGCCGCCATCGGCTCCGGCGGCATGTACGCCCTGGCCGCCGCCCGCGCCCTGCACCGCCACAGCGATTTGCCGCCGCTGGCCATCGCCGAACGGAGTCTGCACATCGCTGCCGACATCTGCGTTTATACCAACCACAACATCATCACCGACCAGCTCTAGGAGGCCCCATGTCGAAACTAAATATGACCCCGAGAGAGATAGTGGAAGAACTCGACCGCCACATCGTCGGCCAGAGCGCCGCCAAGCGGGCCGTGGCCAATGCCCTGCGCAACCGCTGGCGCCGCCAGCAGGTGGCCGAGCCCATGCGCAGTGAAATCACCCCGAAAAATATCCTGATGATTGGCCCCACCGGCGTCGGCAAAACCGAAATTGCCCGGCGCCTGGCCAAGCTCGCCAACGCCCCTTTTATTAAGGTCGAGGCGACCAAATTCACCGAGGTGGGCTATGTGGGCCGCGACGTGGACAGCATCATTCGCGACCTCATCAGCGCCGCCATCAAGCTGGAGCGGGAACAGGCCCGGCGCGAGGTCAAGGTGCGGGCCCAGGAAAACGCCCTCAATCGGGTGCTGGACGCGCTGGTGCCCGGCTCCGGCGCCGACAATCCGGCCCGCAAAACCTACCGGGAACGGCTCATTCGCGGCGAGCTGGACAATCAGCAGGTGGAAGTGGAGCTGCGCCCGCGTGAGGACAGTCCGGTGCCGGAAATCGGCATGATGCCCCTGGACGAGGACATCGGCGAACGCATGAAGGAGCTGTTCCAGAATATTCAGAACGGCCGCCGGGAAAAGCGCCGGCTGACCGTGGCCGAAGCGCTGCTGCAGCTGGCCGCCGAGGAGGAGGAAAATCTCATCTCCGACAAGGAAATCAAGGAGCGCGCCATTCGCAACGCCGAACAGAACGGCATCGTCTTCATCGACGAAATCGACAAGGTGGCCAAGCGCAGCGAGCACGGCGGCGACGTCTCCCGCGAGGGCGTCCAGCGCGATTTGCTGCCGCTGATTGAGGGCTCCACCGTCTCCACCCGCCACGGCACGCTGAAAACCGACCACATTCTGTTCATCACCTCCGGCGCCTTCCACCTGACCAAGCCCTCGGATTTGATTCCGGAGCTGCAGGGCCGGCTGCCGGTGCGCGTCGAGCTGGAGGCCCTGACCGTCGATGACTTTGAAAAAATCCTCACCGCCCCCGACCACAGCCTGATTAAGCAGTACCAAGCCCTGCTGGCTGCCGAGGGCACCCGGTTGGAATTCAGCGCCGACGGCATTCGCCGGCTGGCCGAGATGGCCTATCAGGTCAATAAGAGCACGGAAAACATCGGCGCCCGCCGGCTGCATACGCTGCTGGAACGGCTGTTGGAAAACCTGTCCTTCGAGGCCCCCGACCGGCCGGCCGGCGACAGCGTCTGCATCGACGCCGCCTATGTGGAAAAGGCGCTGGCGCCGCTGGCCGCCGATGTGGATTTGAGCCGTTTCATTCTCTAGATGACGACCCTAGACCCGCCGGCCCTGATGGCCGAAGCGCTTCGCCTCGCCGCCCGGGGGATTTATTCCACCGCCCCCAATCCGCGCGTCGGCTGTGTGCTGGTGCGCGACGGCCAGATTGTCGGCCGGGGTTTTCACCGCTACGCCGGCGAGGCCCACGCCGAGGTTAATGCCCTGGCCGAGGCCGGCGACCGGGCCCGGGGGGCAACCGCCTACGTAACCCTGGAGCCCTGCGCCCACCAGGGCCGCACGCCACCCTGTGCCGATGCCCTGATTCGGGCCGGGGTAAGGGAGGTAGTCATCGCCTGCCGCGACCCCAATCCGCTGGTGGCAGGCCGGGGCATCGCCCGGCTGGAGGCCGCCGGCATTCGCACCCGGCTGGGCCTGGGGGAAACCGAAGCGCTTCGGCTGAACCGGGGTTTTTTCAGCCGTATCCAGCGCGGCCGGCCCTGGCTGACCCTGAAGCTGGCGGCCTCGCTGGACGGACGCACCGCCCTGGCCAACGGCCAGAGCCAGTGGCTGACCGGCGCAGCGGCCCGGGCCGATGTGCAGCGGCTGCGCCTGGAGGCCGACGCGGTGCTGGCCGGCACCGGCAGTGTTCTGGACGACCGGGCACGGCTCACCGCCCGCCACGATACGGATTTGCCCCGGCGCGAGCCGCTGCGGGTGGTCATCGACAGCCAGAACCGCGTCGTACCGCCGCTGCCGCTCTTCGACGAGGCCGGCCCGGTGCTGCTGGCCCGGCTCCGCCCCGGCCCCCGGCCCGGGGGGGGAAGCGCTTCGGTGGAAGAACACTGCTACCCGGCCCGGGCCGGCCGGGTCGATTTGGCCGCCCTGCTCAACGATTTGGGCGCGCGCGGCATCAATAATGTGCTGGCCGAGGCCGGCGCCAATCTGGCCGGGGCCCTGCTCCAGGCCGAGCTGGTCGATGAGCTGGTGCTCTACCTGGCCCCCTGCCTGCTCGGCCCCGACGCCCGGCCGCTGGTGGCCCTGCCCTTGCTGGAAGCGCTATCTGCTAGAATGAATTTCCGGCTGGAACGCAGTGAGTGTCTGGCCGCCGATGTCAAACTAACCCTCATACCTTCTTATGTTCACAGGAATCATTGAAACCACCGGGACGCTGGCCCGACGCGATGGCGCCGGCGACGACCAAACCCTAACCATCACCTCCGAGCACTTTGATTTTTCTCGCGTCCGGCCCGGCGACAGTATCGCCGTGAATGGCGTCTGCCTCACCGCCACCCGGCTGGAGGCCCAGGGCTTCAGCGCCGACGTGTCCGCCGAAACCCTGCGCCGCACCACCCTGGGCGGCCTGGCCCCCGGCGCCGCCGTCAATCTGGAGGGCGCCCTCACCCTGGCCACGCCGCTGGGCGGCCATCTGGTCAGTGGCCACGTCGATGGGGTCGGCACACTGATTGGCCGTTCCAGCGAGGCGCGCAGCGAACGGCTGGAATTCCGCGTGCCCCACGACATCGCCCACTACATCGCCACCAAGGGCTCCATCACCGTTGATGGCATCAGCCTGACCGTGAACCGCGTCGAGGGCGACGTCTTCAGCGTCAATATCATTCCCCACACCAGCGCCCGCACCACGTTGGCCGAAGCCAAGGTCGGCCAGAAGGTGAATCTGGAGGTGGATTTAATCGCCCGCTACGTCGAACGGCTGCTCCAGGGCAAAATCAGCGCCCAGCCGCTCAGCCTGGAAGCGCTGCAGAAGGCCGGCTTCTAAAAAACAAGGAATCATCATGGCACTGAACAGCACCGAAGAACTCATCGCCGACATCCGCGCCGGCAAGATGGTCATTCTCATGGACGACGAGGACCGGGAGAACGAGGGCGACCTCTGCATGGCCGCCGAGCACGTTACCCCCGAGGCCATCAACTTCATGGCCCGCTACGGCCGGGGTCTCATCTGTCTGACCATCGACCAGGCCCGCAATGACCAGCTCAAACTCTGGTACCAGGCCGGTCGCAACAATTCGCCGTTCCACACCAATTTCACCGTGTCCATCGAGGCGGCCCAGGGCGTAACCACCGGCATTTCCGCCGCCGACCGCGCCCACACCATTCAAACCGCCGTGGCCAGCGCTGCCAAGCCCGAGGATTTGGTGCAGCCCGGCCACATCTTCCCCATCGTCGCCCGCGATGGCGGCGTGCTGGTGCGGGCCGGCCACACCGAGGCCAGCACCGACCTGGCCCGGCTGGCGGGGCTGAAACCGGCCGGCTGCATCGTCGAAATCCTCAAGGAGGACGGCTCCATGGCCCGGCGGCCGGAGCTGGAGGCCTTCGCCCGGGAACACAATCTAAAAATCGGCACCATCGCCGATTTGATTGCCTACCGGCTGCAGCGGGAACAGACGGTGGAGCGGCTCTCCAGCTGTGAGCTGCCGACGGAATTCGGCTCTTTCACCCTGACCGCCTACCAGTCCATTTTCGACCGCCAGCGTCTGCACTATGCCCTGAGCAAGGGGCCCATTCAGCCGGGCACGCCCACCTTTGTGCGCGTCCACGTGCAGAACACCCTGGCCGACCTGTTCCATGCCAATCTGAGCGAACGGAATTTTTCCCTGGCCACGGCCCTGAAGCGGCTGGCCAGCGAGGAACATGGGGTGCTGGTGGTCATCGACGACGGCCAGAGTGCCCCGGACGTGCTGAGCCGCATCGACGCCTTCGCCCACGGCCGCCAGCCGCCGAAGCGCTCCCAGGAACAGAACCTGCGCAGCTACGGCCTGGGGGCGCAAATCCTCATCGACCAGGGCGTGCGCCGCATGCGCCTGCTCTCGGCCCCCTACAAATTCACCGGCATTTCCGGCTATCAGCTGGAGGTGGCCGAGTTCCTGCCCAGCGAGGAGCAGGATTAGGGGCTTTCGCCTTTTGTTGCCATTGCCGGGGTTCGCCCCGGTTTTTTTGTGGCCGCCGGCACCGCAGCTCCAGCAGGCCGAAGGCAAGCAAGCGCTTTGTTAGCCAAATTCCCCCCACCGAAGCGCTTCCCTTTCTTCGGCTTTAAACCTAAGCGCTTTATCAGCAAACGGCCGCAAATCAGACCAACGGCACACCCGGAGCGATGCGCTTCCTCCGCTCGAAGCGCTGCGCTGGGAATAAAGCTGTCCCCCTTCTCGCAACCCTGAACCGAAGCGCTTCCCCTGATTGTAGACCCCAGAAAATGAAGCGCTTCTCCGGGCCAGCGCCCGGAAGCGCTTCTGCCGCCGGTGGGGAGGATTAACCCCGGCCCGGGTCCGCCCGCTTTAGACGACCAAAGCGCTCCCCCTTTTGCCACCTCTCCAGCCCGAAGCGCTCCCTTTCTCCTCCGGCCCTGGCCAACGGGCGACTACCGAAGCGCTTCGTAGCAAACCCCCAACCCGATGAAGCGCTTCTTTCCTAGCCTCGGTCTGAAATCGAAGCGCTCCCCCTTTCCCATTGGGACGGCAAATCGAAGCGCTTCGCCGGGGACATTTGACGCCACTGCCAAAACCAAAGGCAGCGAATCAGAACGAAGCGCTTCGCCTCGGAACTGCAGATTTCTGGGCCGCACTTCCGTTTAAGAAGCTGGGAAGGTCGGAGTGGCTCCGGAACGAAGCGCTCCCCCGGGCGGAGTTCTGGCGGGCCACGCGCCGGTGGACGGGGAAAAGAAGAGCACCCGCCCCCGGCCAAAAAAAACCGGCCACTCGGGCCGGGGTTGGGGGAAAAAACTAGGGACAGCCGGGGAAGCGCTTCCGGGCACAGACTTCGGCCACCGACTGGCGCAGCTGCTGCCAGTCGGCCGGGCTGGGATTCTGGGCCTTAAGCGCCGCCTCGGCCTGTTGGCGGGCCGGCTCGTCGCCGCGCAGGGTGGCGATGACCCAGGCCAGTTTTAAACCCAGCGGCTGGCTAGGATTGCGGGCCAACAGCCGTTCCAGCGGGGCGGCGGCCCCGGCCACGTCCTGGCGCAGCAGCAGCCGACCGCTGGCCAGCAGCAGATAGCTATTGTCCAGCTTGCGCGCCGGCACCCCCGAGCTGGTTTCCAGCAGCGGCAGGATTTCTTCCAGCAGGTCGAGGCCGGCCGGGTCCTGGTAGGTCTGCAGCAGATAGCCGGCCAGCTGGTAATGGCGGTCGATGTCGCTGGGCCGCTGGTAGCGCTGGCTCAGCCAGTCCTCATTGGCCAGCAGCAGCCGGGCCAGGGCGCGCCGGCCGGGCCGTTTCAGCAGTTCCATGAAATAGCCCTTGTGGCTGATGCCGCCGCTCAGGGGCAGATGGTAGCGGTTCATCTGGCCGTAAAGGGCCTCGTCGCTGCGCCACCAGCGCAGATGGCCGGCGCTGACCATAAGCCAGCTCAGGCCGTAGAGCAGCAGAACGCCGGCGGTCAGACGCGGCCAGCGGGCCTGGAGGCGCTGGGCCCCCAGCAGCAGCAGGACGATGAGGAAGACCAGGGCCAGGCCCAGATAGCGGTCCTGGCGCAGATTTTCCTGGGCGTCCAGGGGCAGCAGATGCAGCACCAGCACCAGGCTCACCCCATAGGCCAGCAGCAGCGGCCCCAGCCGCCATCGCCGCCAGCCGGCTAGAGCCAGCAGGCCCAGGCTGGCCCCGGTCAGCACCAGCGCCGAAGCCAGCAGGCCGGGCCGGGGGCGGATAAATTCCAGCGGCGTAATCAGATGGTGGCCGAAGGGCCAGAGGCCATAGCGCAGATACTCGGCCCAGGCCAGCAGGGGCGCCTGCTGTTCGATGTAGTAGTAGCGCAGATAGGCCCAGTCCAGGCCGCGATGGTAGAGACCGGAGCCGTAGGCACTGCGCAGCCAGAAATAGCCGCCGTCCAGCAGCAGCAGCGCCAGCCACAGGCCCCGTTCCGAACGCCAGGCCGCCCGCCAGTCCCAGGGCCGTTCCGGCCACTGGCGCCAGAGCTGGAGGCAGTAGAGCAGGGGCAGCAGCAGCAGGCCGGTTTCCTTGGCCCCCAGGGCGCCGATGCCGCAGAGCAACAGGGCGCCATTGGCCAGCCGGGAGCGTTGGGGGCGCAGGAACAGCAGCAGGGCCGCCAGCAGAAAGACATTGGCCAGCAGGTCGAAGCGGCCGGAAATCCACACCACCTGTTCCAGCTGGGCCGGATGGCAGAGATAGAGCACCGTCCCCAGGGCCGCCCAGGCCCGGCGGCGGGGGGCTGGGCCGGGTAGCAGCCGCTGGAACAGCCGGTAGCACAGCAGCAGGGCCAGATAGAAGAGGCCGAGATTGACAGCGTGGCTCAGGGCCGGGCTCAGCGTGCCCAGGGCGCGGTATTCCAGCCACCAGCTCAGAAAGACCAGCGGCCGAAAATAGCTGGTGTCCTCCAGCACCGGCCGGCCCAGCAGGGCCCAGCTCAGTTCCGGCCGCTGTAAATCGGCGTTCTTCAGAATGATGATTTCATCGTCCCAGACATAGCCGAAGCCCAGGGCCGGGCCGTAGAGCAGCAGCACCGCCAGCAGCAGGCCGGCGGTAAAGTAGCGCCAGGGGCCGGCGGCCGGAGTCTCAGTTTCCATAGCCCAGTTCGTTGAGCAGCCGTTCCATGTCGAAATCCGGAGCACAGGCCGGCCGGTGGGCGGCGTCGGCCATTTCGCCGCAGAGTTTCTTGACGTGGAAGTTGATGTAGTTGCTCAGAATCTGGTGCACCGACTGGTCGGAGTGCTGCACCTTGTGATAGGGCGCCAGCCGCTGCAGGTCTTCCCGCAGCGCTTCGCGGTCGTCCAGCAGCGTATTAATCAGAATGTCCTGCTGCAGGAATTCCATGCTCTCCACCATGCGGCTGTCCACGTGGCGGATTTTGTTCTGGTATTCCCTGGCCTTGGCCACATCGTGGTTGATGTAGAGTTCCCCTTCGGCGCCGAAGCGATAGAGCCGGGTCAGGCCGTTGATGCGCAGGGTGTCATTCTTGTAAATCTGGCCCGGCGTCTCAAAGTGGGGAATATATTCCTCGATGATTTTCAGGCCCTCGGGGTCGCGGTAGTGGTGCACCAAATAGAGGCCGTAGGCCATGGGCAAATCAAATTCAAAGTAGCGGCCCTGCTGTTCGGCCAGCTGCCGTTCGCG
>ERZ773090.608-NODE-608-length-16682-cov-7.07349_pt1 | contig 16682 bp, 11 predicted proteins | sample MGYA00580579_ERZ773090 | MGnify/ENA primary metagenome ERZ773090 (study PRJEB29015, sample SAMEA2738014) | human oral metagenome | biome: human oral; feature: human-associated habitat; material: dental | place: China | collected 2132 ... | reverse complement strand
ACTGGACGGCCAGAGGCAGTCCGATCTTGCCCAGGGCGACGACGGCGATGCGCATGCGGGTTGGTCCTTCCGTGGCTTCTGGCGTGGCGGGTCCACCATACTCGTTCGTTCGCGCCGCCCGGCTGGCGACCGGGCGTCCTGCCTCACTGGCCGCGCTACTGCTCGCCGGAGGGCCAGCACAGGTCGATGCGGTAGACGGCCGCCGTTCCACCCTGGTCGACGAGGGTGAAGCCGTTGGAGACGTCGACGTCGTACAGACCCGGGCGCAGCTTCTGGTTGGCCACGCCGTTGAAGCGCTGCGGCTCGTCGCTGTAGAAGTGGGTGATGCGATGGCGGCGCACGATCTCGCACACCTGTGGATCGAAGTGGATGTCACGGAAGTGGGTGCGCAGGTAGAGGCCGTCGGCGTCACTGTCCGCCTGCCCCGCGAACATCCATACCGGGCTGCGTCCGGCCATGAAGGGGAGCATGGCGGTGCCCGCAACGGGGTCGCCCAGCACGTAGGCGTCCGGGGGGAGCTCCGTACTCAGGCGCTTGATCATGTCCATCTCGGCGGGTGAGGCCACCAGACGGGACTGGCCGTACTTCGGGGAGAAGGCGCCCTTGACGTCCGCCTTGACCGCGCTCATGCTGCTGGCCACCCCCAGGATGAGGACGAGCGCGCCGACCACGACGGGGCTGCTCATGATGATCCGGCCGGCCGGTGCTCGGCCCGCCGGGGCTCCAGGACGACTCATCCGGGCCTGATCGGGGCTCCTGTCATTGCCGTCGGCCGCGGTGCCGGCCTTCCCGACCCGCCGACGCCGCCACACCAGGAACCAGCCGGTCAGCGCATCCAGCCCGAGTGTGACGAGGAGGAGCGCGGGGACCACCGTCATGGCCTTGATCCGGTGCGGGTTGTTGTAGAACACGCCGGTCATGGCTGACAGGACCGGGACCGGGGCCAGCGCCGCCAGGATGAGGAGCATGCAGGCGACCCAGGCCACCACGATGCCCCGGTGGTGCCTGCGCCAGTAGGCCAGCACCGCGCCGAGCACACTGAGGCAGGCCATGATGATGTAGGCGGCGCGGATCTCCCAGCCACCTCCGCCGTAATAGAGCAGGAACGGGATGACCAGCTTGGCGAACAGTGGATCCCAGCTGCGGTCGGGTCGCCTGCCGAAGTGCGCCTGCTGCGGTCCGGGCGCCATGACGAAGACGGCGACCGCGATGACGACAGCGATGGCGATGCTCAGCAGGATGATGCCGCGTCGTCGGGCGGCGCGATCGTGCTGACGCAGTCCCCGGATCCCCGCCAGGACGATCCCCATCCAGGCCACGGCCACCAGGGGCCAGCCGATGATGATCGCGGTCGCCGGATGCGTGACGACTGAGCCCATGACCGCGGCGGCCGGTGCCGCCAGGACGATGAGGGGACGGCGTCGGCGCCCCACGGTGATGAGCCAGGCGGCACGGCGCCAGGCGGCGACCGCCCAGGCGACGGTGGCCGGGCACGCAGCCAGGGCCAGCCCGTAGGGCCACACGGCCGTGTCGGTCAGCAGCCGGATGGGGAAGATCGGTGTGAGTGCGCCGGCCCCCAGGACCAGGTACACCGAGCCACGGATCTCCGGGAGGATGACCCGGGCCAGGTAGGCCATGCCAATGAGCCACACGAGGGGCACCACGAGCAGCAGGGTGTTGGTGGCCGGGACCACCTGGTACCAGCCGACCGAGGCGAGGGTGACGATCTCGTGCCACACCATCGGGTAGAAGGAGTGGTGACCGTCCATCCCGAACATGCCTGCGTTGCCGTCGAGCATCGAGGCGTTGCCGGTGTGCTCAATGAGCCAGGCCTGGTTGTAGTGGTAGAGGGAGTCGGCGGACTGGATCGGGATGGTGGGCGACGATCTGGGCAGGATCGGCAGGATCATGATGATCCAGGTGACCGCGATGGCGGCCCACATCAGTGGCTGGGAGCCGAGAATGGAGCGGGTGTCGGGCATCTCGGGCTCACCCGGCGCCCCCATGGAGCTGGAGTACGGGCTGGGCGCCGGCAACCCGTGCGGGGCCGGTTCGGGGGCGAACCAGGTGCGCAGCGTGAGCACCTGACCCTTGCGCCTGACCCACAGCCATCGCCCCACGACGACGACCGCGGCGCACAGGAGCAGGTAGGTGATGATGGTGGGCAGGTGCCACCACACGCCCAGGCCCCGGAAGAGCACTCCCCCGAGCCCCATGAGCAGGAAGGTGAGGGCCGGGGCGCAGGCGATGCGCGCCAGTCGGAACCGTGCTCCGCCCGCGACGAGGAGCAGCCAGCCGGGAACGAAGGTCGCGGCGATCAGCGCGACCAGCAGCGGCAGGGCAGAGAGCCAGGTCACGATCCAGGTCATGCGCCGCGCACCACCGTGCGTAGATGTCGTGCCACGGCCTCACCGGTGGCTCGCAGGGAGCGGTGGTCCCGCACCCAGGCGTGGAGCCGGCGGGCCCGGGAGGTGTCCTGCGCAGCGATCCGGTCGGTCTCGTCGAGCGCCCGGGTCATGGCCCAGGCGACGTCGTCCTCGGTGTAGTCGGCCACCCATCCCAGGTCGTGGGTGGTGAGATCCTCGACGACGGGGCCCACCCCGGCGTAGACCACCGGGACGCCGCAGGCCAGGGCGGCCAGCACCTTGGTGGGGTAGGCGAAGTCATAGCCCTGCCCCGGACGGATGGACACGAGGCTGGCAACCGCGCCCCGCTGCCAGCGAGCTGCGTCAGAGGCGTCCATGAGGCCATGCATGACGACGGCGGGGGCACCATCGGGGCCGGGCGGCAGAGTCGAGGCGACCTGGGCAATCTTCTCCCAGTCCGAGCCCTGCCCGATGTAGAGGATCTGAGCGGTGGGGTGAGTGCGCCGCACCTGTGCCAGTGCCGAGGCGAAGATGTCCGCTCCCTGCCACTCCGAGGCCGTACCGGCGTAGATGAGATAGGGGCCGGTGATGCCCAGCTCGGCACGCTCGGCGTCGGAGGGCGGCTCGCCGGTGGGCTCGAAGACGTCGGTGTCGATGCCGTTGGGAACCACCACCACGTTGCGGGCGCCCAGGGCGCGGGCGCGCTCGGCGACCTCCTCGTTGATGGCGATGACGCACCGGGCACCACGCATCGCGTAGGACTCGGCGGCACGCACCGCCCGCACCACCGTATCCGGGGCACCGGTGGAGGCGGCGGCGTCGGACCAGACGTCAGGGGCGTACCAGACATAGGGCAGACGGCGCAGTGCGCAGATGGTGCGCGCCACCACGCCGGTGGTGGGCGGCGGCTCGACGAGGACGACATCGGGTCGGGAGGCCAGGCCCAGACGCAGGGCGAGGGGCACGTCGAAGGAGAGGTAGGGCAGATAGCCGCGCAGGTAGCCGCTGGCGTCCCGCAGGGCCGGCCAGCGCGAGACGCGTACGCCCCGGGGGTCGTCGACCTGAGGCGCCGGTTTTCCGTCCCGCCCGGGCACGGTCGTGGTCAGGGCCCGCACCGGCACACCGTGGCGGGCCAGGGCACGTTCGACACCGTCGAGCCGGAAGGAGGCGGCAGCGGCCTCGGGCAGGTGGATACGGGTGGCCAGCAGCGCCCCACCTCGTGGGAACCGGGTCATGGCTTCCTCTCTGTCCCACCCAGGACCTGGGCGACGGTACGGGCCCGGGCCCTCCAGGTCTGATCGGGCAGGACCTGACGCATGCGGCGGCGCACGGCCTCGATCTCCTCGGGGGCCTCCCGCAGACGCCGCAGCAGGCCGCTCAGTGCATCGGTGTCGTAGTCCAGGACCCAGCCGATCCTCATCTCCTCGACGAGGCGGCCGGTCTGGGTCCCACGCACGGCGATGACGGGCAGCTCGTGGGCCAGGTACTCGTAGAGCTTGTAGGGGACTGCGAAGTCCCAGTAGGGGTTGGGCTCGGTGAACAGGACCCCGAGATCGGCTCGCTCATAGAGCGGTAGGAGATCACTGCCGGAGCGGTGGACGACGTCGGCCCGTCCGGCGGGCAGGAGCGGGGTGTAGTGCTCGCGGGTCTCCTCCCAGGTCTCCTGGCGCACGCACAGTGTCACCCGTGTTCCCGGGGTCCGGCTCACGGCCTGGAGGCAGGCGTCCAGCCGATAGTTGTCCTGAAGCACGCCCACGAAGAGCAGCTCGAGGTCCCCGCCATCGTCACTGCCGTCGCTGCCATTGCCGCACGCGCCACCGGGCTCGACGTCGGGCGCCCCGGGCGGCAGGGCGCTCATGCGGGCCGGGTCCACGTGGGGGACGTGGCGGGCCATGGCCTGGCTGGGCAGGAAGAGGTGGAGGCCCGCCTTATCGAAGGCCATGAGCTCGCTGCGGTAGGCGACCTGGAGCCCGGCCTCGAGAATCGGGTTGATGCCCTCACGGAATCGGGGGAAGCGCCAGTAGACGTCACGGTAGAAGACGCCAATGGGCACGCCGGAGCGCTGGCAGTGACGGAAGAAGGCGGCGTCGAGCACGGGGTGGACGGGCAGGTGGCGCGGCTCGGTCAGCGCGTTGGGGATGGTCGCGTTCTCGCTGTAGACGAGCTCGATTCGCTCTCCTGCCGCGATCGCCGCCCGTACCCGTGCCATCGCCCGACGCCGCTGCGCGGCGTAGCCGGTGACCTCCATGATCCGGTAGCCGAGGTCTGCGAAGGCCTGTCGCATCGCCAGGGGACGCAGCATGGAGGCGGCCACCCGATCCGGCTGAAGCGGAAAAGGAGCGTGGAAGACCATGAGCCTGTCTGCGCTCATGACGTCACCTCCGTCTTGTGCATGGGTCCCGGCGGCCCACAGTGGGTAGGACTTCCGACCCACGGGATGCTGAGCGATCATCTCACGCCTCACAAGAACCGATGAGGCGCTTCCCTATTGTCGGGCAACGCTGAAGCCCAGTGGAATCCGCTGGGCGTCATCCGCGTCACGTGTCACAACTGTGACACACTGAGCGCCGGCAGGCGGTGTAGGCGCACCGAGCCGCCGAGGCTGCTCGGCGCCGCGGACCGATCAGAGGATTTCGAAGGATTGAGGGCAACGGTGAACGTTATCGACGTCGAGCTTCGGCTGACGAGTCCGCAGTGGCAGCAGACCGGGCCGTCGGACGGCACCGCCGAGTCCCTGTGGATGCGTTGCGACACATCCTGCCCTGATCCGACCGATCCAGAGGTCCTCGCCTCCCACCCGGGACGCCTGACCGCCATCCGGGTCAACGACGATGAGGTCATCCTGGCTCAGGATCGGCTGCGCTCCTGGCCCCTGTTCTGGGCCCTTGAGAACGGGGCCGACGGCCGGCGGCTCATCATCAGCGACGACGCCACCGCCATGCGCGGGGCCCTGAGCGCCCCCCGGCTGGATCCGCGAGCCCGCCGGGAGTTCCTGGACGCCGGTTTCATCTCCGGCACCGACACGCTGCTGGCCGGGGTCCACCAGACCGAGCAGGGCGCGATCGTGCACATCGACCGCGACACCGGCCGGGCCCGCACGGTCACCCACTCCCTGGCGCGGTTCTCCGAGGAGTCCGCCATGGTCACCGACCCCGAGGAGTTCTCCGGCCTGCTCCTGGCGGCGCTCGACGCCGGCATGGGCCGGGTCCTGGAGGACCTGGCGGCCCGGCCGGGCTCACCGCGGCTCGTGCTGCCCCTGTCGGGAGGACTGGACTCGAGGCTGCTGGTGGCGTGGCTGACACTTCACGGCACCCTGGACAGGGCGGTGGCCTTCACCTACGGACGCCCCGGAACCCGGGAGGTCGAGGTCTCGCGGAAGGTGGCCGAGGCGGTGGGCCTGGAGTGGCACGCCGTCGACTACGTCCCCGCCGAGCTGCGCGAGGCCTGGCAGACGCAGGAGGCTGCCGACTTCCTGGAGTACAGCTACGCCCTGGGGGCGCTGCCGCACGTGCAGGACTGGCACGCCCTGCGCAGTCTGCTGGAGCAAGGCGTGGTGCGTCCGGGCGACGTCGTCCTGCCGGGGCACACGATCGTGGGCAACATGCACGACGAGCACCTCTTGGAGGAACCACGCGTCACCCGCGGTCGGGTGGCCAGGGCGATCCTCATCCACCACCAGGAGCTCCAGGGGGACCAGCGGCGCGCCTATGCCGACCCCTACCGGGCCGCGAAGGTCCGCGACTTCCTGGCGCTGTGGCCCTTCACCGGCAGTCCGCGTGACGTGCAGAGTATCCTGGAGTCCTACAACGTCCGCGAGCGCCAGACCAAGTACATCAACAACTCCATGCGCGCCTACGAGCACCTGGGGCTGGAGTGGGCGCTGCCCATGCTGGACGTGGAGTTCTGGGAGGCCTGGCACCGCGGCGCCGTGGAGCTGACGGCCACACGGGACTTCTACGCAGTCTTCATCGGGCGCCTGTGGGCCCGGGCGACCGCACTGGCCGCCGGGGCCGAGGCGGACGCCGCAGGCCGTGATGCAGAGGCGGACCTGCCCTACTTCGCCGCCACCGAGGTCAGTGAGGAGACGCGCTCGCGACTCAAGACCGTGCTGTCGCGCCTGCACCTGCTGGGGCTGGCCGAGCGGACCTTCTCGGCGTGGGCGTCGCTGCACTCGACCATGGCCTTCGAGGCCTTTATCACGGACACACCCCTGCCGGTGGCGGCCGCCGAGCTCATGGGTGGGCGCAAGCTCCTGGGCTTCTGGACGCGTGCCTTCGTGAATGACGCCTGGTGCCGGCGGTGCCGGCTGTTCACCGACCTGCCCGTGGCCTCCCCGGCTGAGCTGGAGGCGGCGGCCTCGGAGGAGTGAACCGTCCTTTCCCTCACAGACGACGCGGCTACGTGTCGCCTGTGAAGAAAAGGTCGATGCGCGATCAGTGTGTGAGAGAACCGCCGGCGACCTCCTCGTGGAGGCGGCGGTAGGCAGCACCCACCTGGGCCGAGGAGAAGCTGTCCCCAATGGTGGCGGCGATGGCGGCCGCACCGCGGTGGGCGAGGCGCTCCACGGTCTCGACGACGGCGTCGGCCCACTGCCGGCTGCCGGCCCCCAGGGGCAGGACCGTGCCGTTGGCGTCGGTGACGTACTCGGTCTGGCCTCCGGCGTCGGAGACGACGACGGGCCGCCCGCTTGTGATGGCCTCGGCCGCCGAGACGAAGAAGTTGTCCCCGCGGGTGGGGCCGATGAAGACGTCGGCGCGGGCGAGCTCGGCGCGCACACCCTGAGGGTCGAGGTTGCCGGTCAGGCGGGTGCGCTCGCCCAGGGCGGGGTCGGCGGCCAGGCGCTCCTCGATGTCGGCGCGCAGCGGCCCCTCTCCCACGAAGGTCATCGTGGCCGGCAGGCCCCGGGCAGTCAGCTCGGTCAGGACGTCGAGGCAGGCCATGGGATCCTTGCGCTCCACGAGTCCGCCGACGGTGACCATGTTGATGCTGCCGGTGTCCTCGCCACCGGATGGCTTGCTCACCGCGCCCTGGGGCTCGACGATGCAGGGGACGACTTTGGTGGGCAGGCCGCGTCGCAGGGCGCGGATCGGGGCGGCCAGGTACTCGCAGACGGCGGTCACCAGGTCGGGGCGGGCCAGGCCGTGGCCGACGACGGGGATGGCGGCGCGCAGGGCGGGGCCGAGTGTGTCCGGGTTGGTCAGGCCGGACCAGTGCTCGGTGTGGACCCAGGGCAGGGTCAGAGCCCGGGCGTGGTCCAGGGCGGTCAGCGGCAGGAGCGTGCTCATCGCCATGGAGTGCAGGACGTCGGTGCCCTTGAGCGCGGGACGCAGCCGGTCGGCGGCCTGGGCGACGGACAGCGGGTTGGAGGGCTTCATGGGGATGGACAGGACCCGCATGCCCTCGAGGGTGCGGTGGCGGGCGCCGTCGTCCTGGTGGGGCGGGACCAGGTGGATGATGCGCACGTCCTGTCCGGCGTAGCGGATCGCCGCGCTGTCGCGCAGGACGAAGGAGCCCGAGCTGGGTGCCCGGTCGGTGGGGAGCCAGGTGGTGACGACGGTGACGCGCATGCCCCCATGCTAGGGCCTGTCTCGACGCGGGGAGTGCGGCCGTGTGGCATGAGTCCTCCGTCCTGCACTCTGGTGGCGCACGGCCGCGCATGGCCGTTGCGACCCGTAGGATCAGCTCATGCGCGTTGTCTCCGTCGTTGGGGCCCGGCCCCAGTTCGTCAAGCTCGCCCCGGTTGCCCACGCCATGGCTGCGGCCGGGGTGGAGCACGTCATCATCCACACCGGGCAGCACTACGACCCGATGCTCTCCGACGTCTTCTTCACCGACCTGAGGATCCCGGCGCCCGATGTTCACTTGGGTGTGGGCTCGGGCGGGCACGGCGCCCAGACCGGGGCGATGCTCGCCGCGCTCGATGAGGCCCTGCCGCCCCTGTCCGCGGACTGGGTCCTGGTCTACGGGGACACGAACTCGACGCTGGCTGCGGCCCTGGCGGCCGTCAAGCTGCACATCCCGGTGGCTCACCTGGAGGCGGGGCTGCGCTCCTTCAACCGGGCCATGCCCGAGGAGATCAACCGGGTCCTGACCGACCACGCCGCGGACCTGCTCCTGACGCCCACCGCGGTGGGGGCCGAGCACCTGGCCGCCGAGGGACTGGCGAGCAGTACCGTCGTCGTCGGCGATGTCATGACCGATGTGCTCCTCCAGGTGCGCGACCGGGTCTCGGACTCCCCCAGCCCGGTCATGGAGGAGCTCTCGCTGGCTGAGGGCTCATACTCCCTGGCCACGATCCACCGGGCCGAGAACACCGACGCCGCCGAGCGCCTGAAGAGCGTCCTGGACTCCCTGGCCCGGGTGGACCATCCCGTTGTCATCTTGGCCCACCCGCGCCTGGTGGCCAAGTGCGCCGAGCACGGCCTGGCCCTGGAGAGCCGGGGGTCGCTGCTGATTCATCCTCCGCTGGCCTACCCCGACCTCATCGCCTCGGCGCTTCATGCCCGCGGCGTCATCACCGACTCCGGCGGCCTGCAGAAGGAGGCGTTCCTGCTGCGGGTGCCGTGCACCACGGTGCGTCCTCAGACCGAGTGGGTGGAGACGGTGGAGCTGGGGTGGAACCGGCTGGTCGAGCCCGGGGAGGCGCTGGTGGAGGCGGCATCGCGACCACGGCCGGCCGAGCCGCCCCAGGCCGACGCACACCCCTACGGCGACGGCTACGCCGCCGAGCGCGTCGTCCAGGAACTCACCGCTCACCTGCCCGGCTGATGGCCGGATTCGACGGCGCACAGCAGGCACTCTCCCGGAGCGCACTGGGGCCGGGCGGCCAGGCCTGAACTTCTGCGCATCTTGAGAACGGCGATTTGCTGTGGGGACGTACTTTCATCATCGACGACTGCGGTCTGACAGTAGTCGTCAACGATAAAGCGCAGTCCTCGCGAGAAAAGTACGTTCTCACTCCTCCTACTTGCCGGCGCCAGAGCCAGTCTCCGGCACCAGAGGCAAGGTCACCTTCACCACCTCGGACAGATAGTTCCTTAGACTCTTCGATTCGATCTCCCCATCCTCCCCATCGTCGCGAATACGATTTACAACATATTTTTCAGGAATAACTTGATCGAATACCGCATTCAATTCGGCAGCAATCTGCACGTTTCGATCGACACAGGAATTCACCGAGCTTCTGCATTCAAGTAGACATTGATCGACACTAACCATCATCACACCACGCAATCCAGACCTATCCTCCAAGCAGGCACAGAGCTGATGGAACTTTTTTTTAATCCCACTTACGTCATTGTGGACAACCTCCCCGAAAGGTTTCATAAAAAGAACCAGAAGGAATCGCACAAACCACCACAAAGGCGGAGAGGCTGCGACAACGACAACAACCCACCACCTGTATAGAGCATTAAAAATCATGCTAACATACATCACCGACCATGAAAACGAGAGGATCGCAACAAGCACGGGCAGAACGCTCTGCTGGAAATTAAATCCGCCCACAGATATACTTTCTGCCTTCACATACAAGGCGAACAAAATCATCAACTCAAAAAAGGCCGCCAAAAACACCGAGGTGACGAGAAACGCAAATCCCTGACCAATATCGCGATCATTGCTATTACTTTCGGAAGCTAGACACCTCAACACCAAAACCACTACCGGCAACGCCACAGTCAAAAGCACCCCGGAATATCTCCCTACAATATAACCGCACCCCTTTGGGACTTCAAATGCGAACGCTCGTGCGACTCTACCAAACCAACGCACATCTCCACCCTTTTCAACTTTAAAGGACCGAGTGCCACCACTTTCGTTGCGATACCTAAATTCCGCCACATTAGCCAAGCGAACAAGATTATACGTATAGTTGCTAACAATCCCTACATCGCTTTTCACAACAAAGGCAGGAAGTGCGGAAATAAATAAGCTCAGCACAACTAGAATCAGAAAGATCGCAGACCCGAAGCCCTTCCAGTCCTTACCTCCAATTAAAAATCCATAACAAACTACGATAAACCCGTAAAGACCACAGAGCATAAACATGAAAAACACGGCAGCATCTTCCCTTGCAGAAGTATCTATCGCTCGCTGCAGCCAGGCTCGACGCATTCGCATCCCCTCAGGGAGATCCGGTACCTCCCATACCATGCCTCGCATTACTATCGCCACCCCCGCCACCGCCGCCAAGAGAGCGAACAGTGACGACGAAGCAGCATCGACTTCTTCCACGCTAAGGCCTTTGAACAAGTTGACGTATATCCTAAAAACACTCAGCGGGTTATCTTCATAAGCTCTGCGAATATTCGGCTTCATCAGCAGATGCGCTGAGACAATCGCAGCACACCACCACACAGTAGCCAGGAGTGTGACAAACACGCTCCCAAACAACCCAGGCTTACGGGAAGGCTTGAATGAGCGAAACGGAGCGCTCTGCGTACTAGGCAACACATCGTGATCCATCATGCGTCATTTGTATCACCAGCACAAAGTCCAATCAACCTTGAAATAGAAACACCCTGAGAGCCCTCAGTGGAACTCGCTCGTCGATTCAACTATTGAAGGATTTTATTCGCGGGATTCGCAGTCGGTTCCACCATCCTCCTGTGAAACACGAGCGAACCGGTGTCCACGCAGCGGACATAGCTGAGCCCGCAGCCGACGCGATCGACGAGCATCCTTGAAATTCCGCGGTTCTCACTCGGCTTCCAACGTCCTTGTAACCTTCATGTCCGCAGCATGGACACCTGTCACCGCGGATCCAGCGCCCCTCGCGCCAAGCATCGCGTCAAACCCCGTGAATAGGCCTTAAGGGATCATTCATCCGGCCTGTCGTTGTGACTATCGGTAGGAGCGACGATTTGACGGCGATTAGTGTCCACACAGTGGACATAAGCGCCACAGTCATGTCATAGCACACACGAGAACCGCAGGATTCTAAGGCCTTCTCTGAGACATACTCTGACCGTCGAGTCAGTCATATCCGCTGTGTGGGCACCGAGCCGCTGACACACCGCAGGAGAACGGCAGATCCGACGACGGACCTCATGAATAGCCCGCGAGGCACCTTGAATTCAGCCCTCGAGGGCGATGAGGCCGTCGACGAACTCGCGGTACTGGCGCTGGGCGTCGGACATCTCGGCCCAGGTGGCGTGCGCGTCCCGGCTCATGGCCTCGTACTCCGCGTCGCCGAGGTCCATGACCGACTCGATGGCGTCGGCGATCTGCTCGGCGGTGGTCTCCACCGGGATGAGTCGGCCGTTCTCGCGGTCGTGGACGATCTCGCCGGTCCCCCCGGCGGCCGTGGCCACCACCGGCAGCCCCGCCGCCTGCGCCTCCATGACGGCCACCGGCACGCCCTCGCCGTCGGAGCAGTTGAGGAAGCAGGAGAAGTCCGTCGTCGCGTAGAGCTCGCGGACCTCGGTGTTGGTCAGGTGCCCGGTGAAGGTGACCGGGGTCGAGTCGATCCGCTCCTCGGCCCGGGCCCGCATGGCCGTCAGGCGCTCGTCGTCGAACTCACCGATATGAGTCCAGGTGACCTTCCGGCCGCGCCTCTCCAGCTCAGCGACGGCATCCACGATGAGGTGGACCCGTTTGTAAGGCGCCATGTGCGAGCAGGAGACGAGCCGGAAGGGCTCAGTCCGATGCCGCTCGTGGCGCGGGGCGGCCGGCACGCCCAGGCGGCGCACCTCAATGGTGTCGGCCTTGGGGAAGCGGCGGCGCAGGAAGCCGGCCGCGTACTGCGAGATCGGGTAGACCCGATCCACGGCCCGCATGACGAAGCGGCGCGAGGGGACGTAGCCGCGCGGCGCGTCGGCCTCGTCGACGTCGTAGGCGTGCGCCCGGGAGACGACCTTGACCGGCCGCCCCTTCAGCTCGCGGCGCCGCAGCATCCCGCCCAGAGCCGCCCCGGTGAAGAACCAGTAGGAGTAGATCGTCAGACGATCGGCGCCCTCCAGACCGAGGCCCGGCAGGAGCCGGCGCATCCGGCCGTAGGCGCTCAGGGCGATCGCCGCGAAGCGCACATCCATCCCGAAGCGCCCGAAGCTCTTCCACGGCGGGGTCTCCACCACCATCCGTTCCCGTCCCAGCAGGATCTGCGGGGCGCGCAGAATCGCGTGAAAGCGCCAGTCGGGCAGCCGAGAGGCCGGCAACAGAGCGCAGCGGGCGTTAGCCGGCAGCGCGCGGGTCTGACGGGCGCCCTCGCTCAGGCGCACCGGGACGACGACGACCTCGTCGTAGGCGGCGCACAGTGTCTCGATCTCCTGCTCGAGGAACTCCTCCCCCACCTCGTAGGGGTAGAAGTCGGTGAGCAGGAGCAGGCTGCGTCGGCCAGACCGCTGCGTGGTCGGGCCCGTGCGGTTGCTCGGGCGCGGTGCGTGCGTCATAGTCCCGTGGTCCTTCCTAGCTCTCCTGGGTCTGGAAGCTGCCCACGCGCTTGCCGGCGTCGAACTGCTTGGCGGCGTGGTCGGCCAGGGCGGTGTTGGCCACCAGCAGCCCGGCCATCATGGCACCCAGGACGTAGCAGGTGGCCAGCAGGTCCAGCGGGGACCAGTACAGCCAGGCCAGGGGCAGCGCCGTGTAGAAGACGTTGAACCCCAGCATCCAGTCCTGGTGCTCGGTGACGATGAAGAGATTCGAGATCGGTGAGGTGATGAGCATCATGAACAGCCAGGGGGTCAGCGCGCGGGCGAAGCTCCCGGACTCGGCCCACCGCTGCCCGAACAGCAGCGGGAAGAGCCACGGCGAGAGCACGTAGATGAGCGCGAAGGGGACGATCCCGATGAGCACCGCCCGCCTGATGGTGACCCGGACCAGCGGACGCATCTGCCCGGGCTCGATCGTGGAGAGCTTCTGGAAGAAGACCCTGGCCACAGCGCCGTTGATAAGAATGAGCGGTGCATCGAGCACCCCCCACGCCATCTGGAACTGCCCGAGGGAGGCCACCGAGTAGCCCGAGATGAGCAGGGCGATGCCGTTGGTCCGCAGCGCGTCCCCCAGGGCGTTGGGGCCGTTGAGCAGCGGCATGCGACGGTATCGGTGGGCCGACCAGCGCAGGGACGGAGCCCCCTCGGGGAGCCGTCGCCACAGGGCCTTGGCCTGACGCCCCAGGTTGGCGAAGGCGAAGATCTGGCCCGCCGTGTGCCCGAGCACCAGTCCGGGCATTCCTCCCAGGCCCACGATCCCGAGAATGAACTGGCCCCCGGTCAGGCCGATCTGCTGCTCGGCCTGGTTGACCGCGATCGCGCGGTAGTCGCTGTTGCGGTTGAACCAGTACTTGAACAGCTCCACGCCGGACATGAGGAAGGTCGTCAGCCCCACCAGCGGCATCCACAGAGCCACCTCGTGCCCCCACTGCCGGGTGATGACGCCGTTGAGTGGGAAGGAGACCACTGTTGCCAGCAGCGAGACCACGGTCAGGCACACCATGCCCAGGCGGGCCACGCTCAGCGCCTCGGCCTCCTTCTTAGGCAGCATGATCGCCATGTCATAGCGCAGCGCGGCAACCGCCACCAGGATCGAGGCCACCGACACGTAGGTCCCCAGCAGCCCCATGTCATGAGGGGTGTAGACCCGGGCCAGGACGATCTTCATGAGGAAGGTAACGCCCTGAGCCACCGCCGTGCCCGTCACCAGCGTCAGCACGTGGCGCAGGAACGGCGAGGAGTCCATGACCGACCGGGCCCGGGCGAGCAGCGCTGCCAGCGGGCCCGTCGAAGCAGGCAAGCGGCTCAGAGCTCGACCGTCCGGTTCTCGCTCGCCGAGGTCAGGACCGCCTCGACGACGTCGAGCGTGGCCACGCCCTCGGCCATGGTGACGTGGCGCTGGGCCACGCCGCGCACGGCGTCGCGGAAGCTCTCCTGCTCCAGGGCCAGCGGCTCGCGCTTGGGGATCGCGTAGCGGATGACGTCGCCCTCGCTGACCCCCCGGAAGGCGGCGACCTGGTCCCAGGTGGAGGCCACGGTGCCGTTGGCGTGGAAGGTGAGGTCCCCGGTGAGGGTGTCCGCCACGAAGGCGCCCTTCTCCCCGGTGACGATCGTGACGCGCTCCTTGAAGGGCGTGAGCCAGTTGACCTGGTGGCTGACGATGATGCCGCCCTCCAGCAGGCCGGTGGCCACCATCATGTCCTCGGTCTGGCGGCCGGAGCGGTGCGTGACCTGCGCGGCCACGGAGGTGTAGCGGGCGCCGGCCACCCAGGAGGTCAGGTCGATGTCGTGGGTGGCCAGGTCCTTGACGACGCCGACGTCGCTGATGCGCGCCGGGAAGGGGCCCTGGCGGCGGGTGAGGACCTGGTAGACCTCGCCGAGCTCACCGGCGTCGAGGCGCTCGCGCAGGGCCCGCAGGGCCGGGTTGCAGCGCTCCACGTAGCCGACGGCGCCCACCAGGCCCCGCTCGGCGAAGGCGGCGGCCACGCGGCGGCCCGCGGCGGCGTCGTGGGCGATGGGCTTCTCCACCATGGTGTGCACGCCCGCCTCGGCCAGGGCCAGGGCGACGTCCTCGTGGTAGACGGTGGGGACGGCCACCATGGCGGCGTCCAGTCCGGCGTCGATGAGGGCGTGAACATCAGGCAGGACCGCCAGCCCGCCGGCCACGCCGAAGCGGTCGCCGCCGGGATCGGCCACGGCCACGAGCTCCATGCCCTCGGTGGCGCGGATGACCCGGGCGTGGTGGCGTCCCATGGAGCCCAGGCCGATGAGGCCCACGCGCAGCGGGTTGTCCGCCGTGCCCTTGTCGGTGAGGTGGTGGACCTCGGGCAGCGCGGTGGTGGCCTGCCCGTCGAGAGCGACGTTCTCACCCATGTCAGGCACCTGCCTTGACGGTGGCGGCCACGGCCTGGCCGATGCGCTCCAGGTCCGCCTCGCTCAGGGAGGGGTGGACCGGCAGGGAGAGGCACTCGTGGGCGGCCTTCTCGGTGCCGGGCAGCTCAAGGCCCTCGGCGTAGTGAGCCAGGGAGGCCAGGCGGTGGTTGGGGATCGGGTAGTAGACACCGCTGCCGACCTGCCACTCCTCGCGCAGGGCGGCCTGGACGGCGTCGCGCTCGGCGCCCGTGGCCCCCTCGAGGCGGATCGTGTACTGGTGGTAGACGTGCGTGTAGCCCTCGGGGACGAAGGGGGTGACGACGCCGTCGACGCCCGCCAGCAGCTCGTTGAGGCGCGCGGCGTTGGCCTGGCGGGTAGCGGTCCAGCCGGCCAGCTTGGTCAGCTGGACGCGGCCGACGGCGGCGGCCACGTCCGTCATGCGGTTGTTGAGGCCCACCAGCTCGTTGGCGTACTGCTGCTCCATGCCCTGGTTGCGGATGAGGCGGCAGCGGCGGGCCAGCTCGGCGTCGGCCGTGGTGATCATGCCGCCCTCGAGGCTGGTCATGTTCTTGGTGGGGTAGAAGGAGAAGGAGCCCCAGGCCCCGAAGGTGCCCACGGGCTTGCCCTCGATGGCGGCGCCGTGCGCCTGGGCGCAGTCCTCGAAGACGGCCAGGCCGTGGCGCTCGGCGATGGCGAGGATCTCGGGCATGTTGGCGGGCAGACCGTAGAGGTGGACCACCTCGATGGCCGCCGTGCGCTCGGTGATGGAGGCCTCGACGCTGGCGGGGTCCAGGGTGAAGGTCACCGGGTCGATGTCGGCGAAGACCGGCACGGCCCCGCTGATGGCCACCGAGTTTCCGGTGGCGGCGAAGGTGAAGGAGGGGACGATCACCTCCGGGGCACCTTCGGCGCGCTCCCGGAGCTCACTGGCCAGGGTGGCCACGTGCTGGGCCGAGGTGCCGGAGTTGACGGCCACGCACTCGACGCCGTCGACAACCTGGGCGGAGAACTCCTCCTCGAAGGCCTTGACCTGGGGCCCCTGGACAACCATGCCGGAGGCCAGGACGGCGTCGACGGCGTCGCGCTCCTCCTGCCCGATGATCGGCTTGGCGGCGGGGATGAACTCGCGTGACATCAGTGGGTGACCTCTCGGATGGTGGTATCGGACTCAGTGCCTGCTTCTTGGTACAGGGTCCCGGTGACGGGGCAGCGCCAGCGCCGCGCGCCGTCGGGATCGGGCTCGGCGGGAGTGAGCGGCTCGCCGGCGCGTCCCACCCAGCCGATGCGGCGGGCGGGGACCCCGGCGACCAGGGCGTGAGCGGGCACGTCCTTGGTGACGACGGCGCCGGCGGCCACCGTGGCCCAGGCGCCCACGTGCACCGGGGCGACGCACACGGCGCGGGCCCCGATCGAGGCTCCCTCATCGATGGTGACTCCCACGGGCTCCCAGTCGGCGGCCGACTTGAGGGTGCCGTCGGGGTTGACGGCCCGGGGGAAGTGGTCGTTGGTCAGC
>ERZ773090.607-NODE-607-length-16729-cov-4.25195_pt1 | contig 16729 bp, 10 predicted proteins | sample MGYA00580579_ERZ773090 | MGnify/ENA primary metagenome ERZ773090 (study PRJEB29015, sample SAMEA2738014) | human oral metagenome | biome: human oral; feature: human-associated habitat; material: dental | place: China | collected 2132 ... | reverse complement strand
GGAGATCGTATTAACTGGGGCCTGGGTTCGCTCTGGCGTACCTGGGACCGCAATGGTGTGGTTTGGGTAACACCCAGCTCATATACAACCTATCCGGACTATAGCCCGAGATTCTTTACCAATGCCTCCGATGTGTTTAAACACACCAACCGTTTGAGTATTGCCGGCTCCACGCCAACGACCTCGCGCTATCTGACCATGGCCACCGCCCTGAAGCAGCAGATTAAATACCGCTGCCAGAAGAACTACATCGTGCTTCTCTCTGATGGTGATGCCAACATCACTGGAGTTCCCAATGGCTACTATGAGCACATTGGCACCATTGCCAATAGTAGTAGTGGCGTTGAAGAAACCGGCACACACCCAGCCCGCTACTATCCGCCCAGCGGCAAGCCTCTGCGCTATCCCTATGAGGCCGGTCGGGGTAGCTACTACCTGGCCAACGTAAATGAGAGTAAGCCTAATACATTGGGCCTTATGGGTAATGGGGTAAGTCTCTTCAGCCACATTCTCTACCACGCCGACCTGAAAACTGGCCCCGATGCCGAGGGTGGCGATTTCGACGAAATCGTACCAAAGCAGTGGCTGCTGAACGAAAGCAGCGGCCGCATGGAAGAGCAGGCCAACAAGCCACGTAAACAGAATATCGAAACCTTCACCATCGGTTTTGGTAATGGTCTCTCAAAAGGGGGTAAGTCCTACCTGCAGAATGCCGCCACCGGTGCCGAGTGTCGGGGTAAAGAGGTGCCACCTTCGGCTAAACTTGGCAAATGCTATTTTGAAGCCGGCGACTCGGCCTCTCTGAAGGCAGCCTTTGACAAAATCTTCACCCACGTAAGCAACGAGAACAAGGGTGAGGAGAAACAGGTTTATGCCCCCTCCACCCCGGCTTCGGCAGGCTCCAACGTGGCCGGCTCCGCCACCTCCCTGCGGCTGGATACCAACATCTGGGGCAGCTACCTGCAGTTTGCCAAGCTGAATACCCAGGCCGAAACCAGCCCCGGCGTCCGTAACCCGGACTTCGGTCGCGTGCTGACTAACCCCGATGGCACGCCACAGACGGTTAACGCCACCTACGACGGTGCCCGTCGCATTCTGGTGAATAGCGGTCGCACCGACAGTTCATACAACGATGTCTACGACCTGGACGGTGCCAGCGCCACCAGCTCCCAGCTGGATGACTTCGGCTTCGGCGACGATGCCGACAACCGGGCCGAATTTGCCCGGGGCTTTGTGCCCTGGTACAAACGTTCCACCGCCACCGATACGGAAATTGAAGCGGCTGTGGCTGGCCTGAGTAACCGCGTTGTACCTACCTACCGCGACCGTTTTGCCAATACTCCCGCCGGCCAGGAGGCCGAACGGAAACTGTTCCGGCAGATGGGCGATGTGATTAACGCGCCGGTGGTCTCCATGGATAACACCACCACCGCCGGCAGCAATGCCACCCAGGAATTTGTCATCACCGCCGCCAACGACGGTCTGGTTTACATCTTCCGGGCCACCAACAACCCGGCCGCGCCCTACAATCTGGTGCTGAACTACCTGCCGGCCGGCATGCAGCGCGAAAGCAAGAAAACCCCTTCTAACAAGGACGCGCTGACCGTGGGCCGGGCGGTGAAAGAAATTGCCAAGTCTGACTATGGCACCAACGAGAAGAAATTCCCGCACCTGTTCCTGAACAACGGCGGTCTGGCCTGGGTGAAAACCCCTGAAACCGGTGGTCTGCAACAGCAATATGCCCTGGTGGGTACCATGGGCCAGGGGGGCCGGGGTGCCTATGCGCTGAATATCAGCGGTAAGGACCGGGCGACCAACGCCGAGGTGGGTCTGCGCTCCGGCGACTGGCGCCGTAGTGTGCCGTTCTGGGAAACCCAGAAGGGCGAAGATAATACGCTGGGCTATACGCTGAGCACGCCGGCCATTGGCCAGGTGGCCTTGGAGTTTGAGCCCAACAATATTGCCAAACGCGACCTGAACGTTCACGCCTATGCCTTCATTGCCAACGGCTACAAGGGCACCGCCGACAGCGACGCCCCCTATGACCCGGTGGCAGCGCTCTATGTCTATGACCTCTTCGGTCAGAACTTCGGCGCCGATGTCAACAGCAGCAATATCTACAACGGTAACCGTCCGGGCCAGCTGTTAGGCAAGCTGTATGTGGGTAGCGAAGGGGCCGGGGCGGGCCTGTCCACACCGGTGCTCTATGACAACAACATGGACGGCGTCTATGACTTTGCCTTTGCCGGCGATACCAATGGCAACGTGTGGCGTTTTGACCTGCGTGCCCACCCCAGCCAGTGGGGCGCCCTGGTTCGTCTGGTCTATCGGGGTCATCCTAGCCAGCCCATTACCGCAGCTCCCACCATCTACAAGGTGGACAATGACAACGTCGTGGTTATCTTCGGCACCGGCTCTGACATCTACGAAACGGACAAAGAAAACACCGACCGTCAGGTGCTGATGGGCGTTTACAACAAGGTTACCGACCTGAATGCCCAGCCGGTGAACTACAACGACAGCACCATTCTGGACCAAACCATTCTGCGCGATGAGCCTGACCCGCTGGCACCGGCCACCTACGGCCAAACCGGCGGCAAACGGGTGCTGACCAACAACAAGCTCGACCCCAACGTGCACAAGGCCTGGCGGATTGTGCTGCGTGAAGGCTATGCCAGTGCCACCGAGCCGCGCAGCTCCGAGAAAATTACCACCAAGGGCGACGTGTTCATCAATACCTTCTACATCACCTCACGGATGTACGGCTATAAGAAACAGTCCTTCGGTAGCGCCGGCAGCGGTCAAACCTGTAACTCCTCCGGCTCATCGGTGGCTTCGGCCGGTTTCAGCTGGATTATGTCCATCAACGCGGCCACCGGGGGCGTTCCCGACGCGGATAAACGCGATTCGGCCTTCCGCGACCTGCTGGCCTCCAACGCTGGCCTCGGTGCCAACGAGGGTGTGGTGGGTAAATCGGCCACGCTGGCTTCGGCAGCCCGGGTGCTGGAAGTATCCGGCGGTCGGGGCGACATCCTGAACACCAACGCCCAGGGTGAAAGCCTTGAGGGCGGTAAGCTGGCCTCCTTCATCAAAGGCGCCGACGGCAAAATCAAAAATGATGAGAAGCTGAAGGGTCTGGAAAAAATGCGGAAGTGCCTGCCCAAGGATAAAACCGTGCTGCTGTCCTATGCCACCGAGAAAGAAGGTGCGCAGATGGCCGCCATCAAAGCGAAAAAATGCGGCGCCGACGTCTTTGTTCGGGTTAACTGGCGTGAAGTTCCTCTGTAGGTTACAAAACCCAGCGGAACCTCAGTCCAACAAGCGCTCCCTCCGGGGGGCGCTTTTTTTATGGCCGCTGGCGAAGCGCTTCCCTCCAATTGACCCATTTACCCAGAACGAAGCGCTTCCCTCCCGGCAACCCGGAAATAGCCCAGCGCTTCTTCAGAGCGAAGCGCTTCACCATTTCGCCAGTCCTGTAGCCGAAGCGCTCCCCTTTCCTTTATTTGAAGCGCTCCCCCCATTTCTCTAATCCCAATGGCCGAAGCGCTTCCTTCCCGGCAAGCTCGAAATAGCGAAGCGCTTCTCTTGTTCCAGACCGAAGCGCTTCGGTTCTGGCGAAGATGAAGCGCTTCCTCTCCCGGCAACTGGGAAATGGCGAAGCGCTTCCCGCCGATTTCCCTGGTCGCCCCCAACGAAGCGCTTCCCCTCTTCCCGGTTTAAAGCGCTTCCCCTGGTAGCCACTCCGACCGAAGCGCTTCGGTTCAGCCGGGCCCCGGGCCGAAGCGCTCCCCTGCTAATCCGTCCTTCCCAACCGAAGCGCTTCCCCCCCCTACGGATTTAGGCTCCGCTCCGCCCCCGGCCGCCGCTAGAATGGCGGCCCAGGTATTTAAATTGATTGAATTGTTACAGCGCCGTGCCATGAGTTCCTATTCCGACCTATTCCACGCCCTGGGCCGTGTCCTGCCCAACTACCAAGCCCGCCCCGAACAGCAGAAGCTGGCCTTCCGCATCGGGGGCCATCTGCACCGGCCCGAAGTGCTGCTGGTGGAAGCCGGCACCGGCACCGGTAAAACCCTCAGCTATCTGCTGCCGGCCCTGGTGGAACACCGTCCCGACGAGCAGATTGTGATTTCCACCGCCACCCACACCCTGCAGGAGCAGATTTATCAGAAGGATTTGCCCCTGTGCCAGCGCATCTATCCCAATGATTTGAAAGTGGTGCTGCTCAAGGGCTGGCAAAACTATCTCTGCCTCTACCAATATGAGGAGCTGCAGAGCCGCCTGGCCCTGGACCGGGAGGAGCAGCGCCAGCTGGACGCCGTGGCCGCCTTCCGCCGCCAGACCGCCGATGGCGATTTGGCCCTGCTCCGGGGTGTGCCGGAAAATGCGCCGCTGCGCCGGGAACTGACCATCAGCAGCGAGGAGTGCCTGAAGCGCTCCTGCCCGCTCTACGAGAAATGCTTCGCCGTGGCCGCCCGCCGCCAGGCCCAGCGCGCCGATATTGTGCTGGTCAATCATGCCCTGCTGCTCAGCGATTTGAGCCTGCGCTTCCGGCCCAACAGCGACGCCGTCGTGAGTCTGCTCGGCCCCCGGCTCCAGGCCATCATCGTCGATGAGGCCCACCATCTGCCCCAGCTGGTCAGCAATAGGCTCGGCCGCCAGATTAGTGGCGCCAGCGTGCAACAGCTGTTCAGCCAGAGTGCCCACCGCGCCCAGGAGCAGGGCCATAAACTGCCCGGCGAGCAAAAATTGAAGCGACTGCTGAAGGATTTGGCCGCCGCCCTCGGCCCGGGCAGCGAGGATTTGAGCGAAATCAGCGGCGACGAACTGCGCGCCAAGGTTGATTTCTGGGCCCGGCTCGACGAACTGCGCCAGCTGGCCAGCAAGACCGGCGATGAGCTCAGCGCCCTGGCCCTGCGCCAGCGTGAGGACAGGGAGGAGCCGGAGGACGAGGACGAGCGCGAGGAACGGCAGCGCCAGCTGGCCCTGCTCGAAACCCTGGGCCGGCGCTGGGACGATTTGGCCGACCGCCTCGACCACTGCCAGGGTCTGCTGCAGAAGAACGGCGGCGTGCTGACCCAGCCGGCGGCCGGCGGCGCCTGGGCCCCGACGAAAGCGCTGGCCCTGAGTGCCATCGACCAGGCGCTGGTGCTGCCGGCCGGGGCCGAGGTCAATACGGAAGCGCTCTGGGCCGACCGCGACCGGCGCGGCTTCGTCCTCCACGCCGAGCCGGTGCAGATTCAGGACACCTTCGCCCACTGGGTCAAAACCAGCGGCGCCAGCTGGACGCTACTGTCCGCCACCCTCAGCACCAACGGCAATTTCGACTATTTCTGTGGCAATCTCGGCCTGAGCTCGGTGCAGACGGCCCAGCTGCCTAGCCCCTTCGACTACCGCCGCCAAACCCTGCTCTACCACCCGGACGGCCTGCCACCGCCGAACCACCCCCGCTACGAGGAGGCCCTCATCGAAGTGGTGCTGCCGGTGCTGCGCCAGAGCCGGGGCCGGGCCTTCCTGCTCTTCACCAGCCACGGGGCCCTGCGCCGCTGTGCCGACCGGCTGCGGCCGCTGAACGAATTCCAGCTGCTCGTCCAGGGCGCGGCCGGCAAAAATGAGCTGCTGGAGCGCTTCAAAACGCTGCCCCGGGCGGTGCTGCTGGCCACGGCCAGCTTCTGGGAGGGCGTGGACGTGCCCGGGCCGGCGCTGGTCTGCGTGGTCATCGACAAATTGCCCTTCGCGGTGCCCACGGGGCCCGTTGTAAAATTGCGCCATCAACTGCTGCGGGCGCGCGGCCTTGACCCCTTCACCGCCGATAGCCTGCCCCAGGCCATCATGATGTTGAAACAGGGGGTGGGCCGGCTGATTCGCAGTGAAAAAGACTATGGCGTGCTGCTGCTGGCCGACCCCCGGCTGAGCAGCAAGTCCTATGGCTCGGCGTTTCTCCACAGCCTGCCGCGCATGACCCAAACCCGGCGGCCGGAGGTGGTGGAGCGCTTCTATCGTTTTCATGAGAACCACAATGACCCAAACCCTCCTCGCCCTTGATACCTCAACGCCGGCCTGTTCGGTGGCCCTGTGCCACCGGGGCCAGATTCACCAGCGGCTGCAGCTGGAAGAACGGCAGCACAGCCGGGTGCTGCTGCCGCTGGTGGATGAGCTGCTGGCCGAAGCCAGCCTGGGCCTCACCGCCCTGGACGGCCTCATCTGCACCAGCGGTCCCGGCGCCTTTACCGGCCTGCGCGTCGGGGCGGCCATGGCCTCGGGGCTGGCGGCGGCACTGCAACGGCCGCTCTATCCGCTCTCCTCGCTGGCCCTGCTCGCCGCCAGTGGCCGGGCCCGGCTGGGGCCGCTGCCGCTGCTGGCGGTGCTGAACGCCCAGATGGGGGAAATCTACGCCGGCCTCTACGATGCCGACGGCCGCTGTCTAGAGCCGGACTGGCTCGGCCGGCCCGAAGCGCTGCCCCCGGCCTACCGGAACGCCGAATGGGCGGTGGGTTCGGGTACGGTCTACCCGCTGCCGCTGCCGGGCCAAATGCTGGTGCCCGAAGCCCAGCATGCCTTCGCCCTGCCGCTGCCCCCGGCCCTGGCCCCCAACGAAGCGCTTCCCCTGAACTATCTGCGTAATTCTGTGGTTTGACCCCCAACCGGAGACTTTCTATGAACCCTTTTTTAACCACCCTCACCGTGCGCATCGGCGACATCAACTATGGCAACCACCTGGGCCATGACCGGCTCATCACCCTGATGCACGAGGCCCGCATTCGCTTTCTCCAGGCCCTGGGCGCCAGCGAACAGTACTTCTTCGGCGCCGGCCTCATCATGCGCAGCCTCAACGTGAAATATCTGAACGAGGCCTTCCTCGGCGACGAACTCACCTTCGCCCTGCGCATTACCAAGGTGGAGAAGGTGCGCTTCACCCTGAGCTATGTCATCAGCCGGGGCGAGACGCCCATTGCCGAAGCGCTTAGCGAAATGGTGGCCTTCGACTACCAGCAGCGCAAAATCCTGGCCCTGCCCCAGCCGTTTTTGGACGCCGTCCATGGCCCGGCCCAGTCCTAATAGCGGTCTGCTGCGCAAGCTGCTGGTGGCTGCCGTGGTGCTGGTGGTGCTGGTGATATTTCTCCTGCTCTTCCAGTTCACCGACGTGGCCTTCCGCGTCTGGGAACGGCTGCGCGCCACCAACGGCTTTTTCCTGACCATCTATCTGTTCGGCGTCGCTATCATTGCCGGCGGTGGGGCCCTGCTGGCCTGGAAAATCTGGACGGTGGGCCGGCCGAAGAAGAAGAAAAAGCCGACGGCCGGAGCCCCGGGGGGAAGCGCTTCGGCGCCGCACCCGGCCCAGATGGCGGCCCTGCGCCAGAAGGTGGAGACGGCCAAGGCCCAGGGGCTGGACGTGGCCCACATCGAAGCCGACCTGGCCAGCGTCGCCACGCCGCCGCTGCAGCTGGAGGTGGCCTTCTTCGGCAAAATCAGCACCGGCAAGAGTTCGCTGATTAAAACCCTGATACCCGAGGCCGAGGTGAATCTATCCATCATCGGCGGCAGCACCAGCCAGTTCCAGCGCTACGAATACCGCGATGAAAATCTGGATTTGGTGCTGCTGGATATGCCCGGCACCCAGCAGGTGGAGGCGCTACTCGGCCAGGAGGAGGAAATTGTGCGCATGGCCCGGCGGGTGCACCTCATCGCCTACGTCCTCGACCAGGACATGACCCAGACCGACCGGGACGCCCTCGACCAGCTGCAGGCGCTGGATAAGCCGCTGCTGCTGGTGCTGAACAAGAGCAGCCGCTACAGCGCCGAGGAGCTGGCCCAGCTGCGCGGCCGCCTACGGGAACGGCTGCCGACGGTGCCGCTGGTCTGCACCGACAGCCTGCACTGGCAGAAGCGGCGCAAACTCAAGGCCGACGGCAGCCAGGAATGGCTGGAAAAACTCGGCGGCGGCGACGTCAGCGAGCTGCTCGAGGCCCTGGTACGGTTCAGCGCCCAGCGTGAGCAGCTCAGCCAGAAGCAGCGGGCGGCCCTGCTCCATCTGGCCGAGGAAAATCTGACGGCGGCGGTGCACAGCTTCCGCCGGGCCAAGGCCGAAGCGCTGGTTAAAAGCACGGCCCACAAGGCCATGCTCGGCGGCGTGGCGGCGGTGGGGCCGGGGACGGACGTCATTATCCAGGGCTATCTGGGCGTCAATCTCTTCCAGGCCCTGGCCCGCATCTATGACATTTCCGTCCGCGACATGGACGCCCAGGTGCTCATCGACCAGGCCACCCAGAAGGCTTCGACCAAATGGACGCTGACCCTGGCCCTGGCCGGCAATATCTGCAAGGCCTTCCCGGGCATCGGCACGGTGCTGGGCGGCGCCTCCCACGCGCTGGCCTACGGGCTGATTTTTGAGAGCCTGGGCAAGGCCTGCATCGACGCGCTGGAGGCCGGCGCCTATGACCGTGAGCACGTGCTCGCATCGTTTGAACAGGAACTGGGACATGATTTGGAAAATCGGGCAAAAATTCTCCTCAAAACCTTCAAGCCCTGACGGCGACAACCTCGACCGGGCCAAGGACAGCCTCAGCGCGCTGGTCAATGACCCCCGGCTGAGCGCGGCGGCCCGGGGGCGGCTCGGCGAGGAATACCGCCAGCTGGAGCGCTATCTGGACAAGCTGGAGCGCGGCGATATTCACGTAGCCGTCTTCGGCCGGGTCAGCGTCGGCAAGTCGGCGCTGCTCAACGCCCTGCTCGGCGAGCCGGTCTTCGCCACCAGCGTGCTGCACGGCGAAACCAAGGACAGCCAGCACAGCCTCTGGCAGAGCTACGACAGCGGCGGCATCTTCCTCATCGACACGCCGGGCATCGACGAAATCGACGGCGCCGAGCGCGAAACCATTGCCCAGCAGGTGGCGAAAACCGCCGATTTGCTGCTGTTCGTCGTCGATGGCGACATGACCATGCTGGAATATGAGGCCCTGCAACGGCTGGCCAATCCGCTGCAGCCGCTGATTCTGGTGCTGAACAAGGTGGACCGGCTCAGCCTCCGGGAGCGCAGCCAGCTGCTGGTGCATCTGCAACGGCTGACGGAAAACCGCTTTCCCATCGTCGCCACCAGCGCCCTGCCCGACGAGTACATCGAGGAAATCGACACGCCGGCCGGGCCCATCGAGCGCACCATTCGCCCGGAACCGGACATCAACGCCCTGCGCGATTTGCTCTGGCAGCTGCTCCAGGAGAGCGGCCGCAGCTATGCCGCCCTCAACGCCAGCCTCTTTGCCGGTGAAATTTCCGCCCGCATCGGTGAGGAAATCGTGCGGGCGCGCCGGGATTTGGCCGAACAGCTGATTCAGCGCTACGCCCTGTTCAAGGCCTTCGGCGTCGCCCTCAACCCCATTCCGGCCATGGATTTGCTGGCGCTGGCCGTGGACGCCTCGATGATTGGCCACCTTTCCAAGCTCTACGGCGTCGAATTCACCCGGGCCCAGGCCAACGACCTGCTCAAAACCATCGGCACGCAAACGGCGCTGCTGATGGGCACGGTCTACGGCGTTCATCTGCTGTCGTCGCTGCTCAAGGGTCTGAGCGGCGGCCTGTCGACGGTGCTCACCGCCAGCGCCCAGGGGGCCGTGGCCTTCTACGGTTCGACGCTGATTGGCAAGGCCGCCGAGGTCTACTTCGCCCAGGGGGCGAGCTGGGGCGAGCGCGGTGCCAAGCAAACCATCAAAGACATTCTCGCCACCCTGGACCGGGACGCCCTGATTAAAGAGGCACAGGCGGCCATGAAAAATTTAAAATAAGCCCTTCTGGTCATTAACTTTTCTCGTATTTTTAGGAACCCATCATGAGCAATAAACCCTCTGCGGGCCTGCCGGCCTGGCTGGCCCTACTGGTCGCCCCCCTCTTTCTGCTGGCGGCGCTGTTGTTTTACCGCAATGTCCATTCGCAGCTGCCCCCGGCCGAGCAGGAAACGCTGCTGGCCCCGGTGGGCCGGCTGGTGGTGAAGGACGCCGCCCCGGCCGCCGATAACAAAGCCGAGGCCCCGCCGGCCACGGCGAAGAAAGAAGCCGCCAAGGCCGAAGAGAAGCCGGCCATCGCGCCCAAAGCCGAAAAGGTTGAAGCTAAGGAAGAAGCCAAGGTCGAGGAGAAGCCGGCCGCCGAGGCTAAAGCCGAGGAGAAGCCGGCCACCGAGGCTAAAGCTGAGGAGAAAAAAGCCGAGGCCAAAGCCGAAGCTCAAGAAGGAAGCGCTTCGGCCAGCGAGGCCAAGAAAGCCGAGGCCAGGGAAGAGGCCAAGGAAGAGGCCAAGGCCGAGGAAACCAAAGCCGCAGCCGGAAGCGCTTCGGCCAGCGAAGCCAAGGCCGACGAGCCCAAAACCGACGCCAAAGCCGACGGGGCCAAGGGCGATGCCGGCTGTGAAGCCACGCTGCTGGTGGGCGACGACATGAGCTATAACCTGGCCGAAATTACCCTGGACAAGGCCGCCTGCCCGGAATTCACCGTGCACCTCAAGCACCAGGGCCAGATGAGCGCCAGCGTCATGGGCCATAACGTGGTCATCAGTGCCGCCGCCGACAAGGACGCCATCGCCGGGGCCGGGGCCGATGCCGGTCTGGAACAGAACTTCGTGCCGGCCAGCGACCCGCGCGTGCTCGCCCATACGAAAATCCTCGGCGGCGGCGAGGCGGACAGCGTTCGCTTCAGCACCGACAAATTCAAAGCCGGCGGCGACTACGATTTCTACTGCACCTATCCCGGCCATGCCTCGATGATGCACGGCAAGGTTATCGTCAAGTAGCCCCAACCCACGACCCCAACCCCAACCCCTAAGCGCTCCCCCGGAGCGCTTTTTTTATGGGCGGCGGAATGAAAGCCGGCCACCGCCGGCAAAGCAAACGCCGCCACCGCCTCCACTTTGAAAGCCGAACAAACGGCCCCGGCCCCAAACCGAAGCGCTCAGCGAGGCTCTGACCGAGTCGAACCGCTCCCCCGGAGCGCTCAGCGAGGCCCCGACCGAGTCGAACCGCTCTCCTTATTTAGCCGAAGCGCTTCGTTCCAGCGGGCTAGAAATTAGGGAAGCGCTTCCCCTCGGGCCGGGGTGGCGGCTGGGGTCATGAGTCCCCCGTCGAACCGAAGCGTTCCCTTTATTTAGCCGAAGCGCTTCGTTACCAACGGCCCAGAAAATTAAGGAAGCGCTCCCCAGCTGCCCCGACCGGAAGCGCTTCCGCTTCAGAAGCAGCACAAACGGCCCCGGCCCCAAACCGAAGCGCTTCCCTAGGGTTGGGGCTGCTGCTGTTATTAATTCCACCGTCGAACCGAAGCGCTTCATTCTTGGCCGTTGTTGATAATCCTCCCCCCAGCTGGAAGCGCTTCGTTCCAGCGGGCCAGAAATTAAGGAAGCGCTCCACCCGGCTAAACCCTCTGGCTGAACCGAAGCGCTTCACCAGTCCTCCAGAACGAAGCGCTTCCTTCTCGGCGAGTCAGCCGAAGCGGTTGTGGGTTGATGCTCCCCATCGAAGCGCTCCCCCTTCGGGGCCGCCGTGCCCACACTCCATAAAAAAAGCGCCCCCTCGGAAGCGCTTCCCCTCGGGCCGGGGTGGCGGCTGGGGTCATGAGTCCCCCCGTCGAACCGAAGCGCTTCCTTTCTTTGGCGTTGCTAGCCCAAGCCCCAAACCGAAGCGCTTCGTTGCCAGCAGAGCACCAGAGCGAAGCGGTTGCTGCGCGACAGTGTCGCTTGCGTTGCCTGCGAAAGTGTTTCGTTCCAGCGGGCCAGAAATTAAAGAAGCGCTCCCCGGTAGGAAGCGCTTCCCTCGGGCCGGGTTGTCGCTAGGACGCCCGTCCGCCGCCTAGCCCCGGAGCAGCGGGTTCAAAAGGGCCTCCACCGCCCCCTCCGGCCGGATAAAGAAGAGCTGGTAGGGACGCAGGTAGCAGCGTTCGCCGGCGCTCAGCGGCTGGCTGGCCAGGCTCTGGCTCGGCAGATTGAAGCTGAACGAGCCCTCGTCGGCCCAGTGCAGGGCCCGCACCCGCAGCCGGTAGTTGGCCCCCAGCGGCTCAATCTCCTCGATGCGCACGGGGAATTGCATCGAACCGAGGGCGTGTTTGCTGAAGGCCAAATCCTCCAGTCGAATGGCCAGTTCCCCCGGCCCGGCGGCCCGGGGCCATTCACACTTGGCAAAGGCGGCGCCACAGTGCAGCACCTGGCGGGCGATTTCCGCCGGGAAGCGCAGGCTGTCGCTCATGAAATGGAAAACCCAGCCGTTGGCCGGTTGGGCGAATAGCTCCGCCGCCGGCGCCGCCTGCTCGATGGCCCCGCCGCGCATCAGCACGATGCGGTCGGCCAGTTCCAGGGCCTCCTCCCGGTCGTGGCTGACGAAAATGCCGGTAAAGCCCAGCTGCCGTTGCAGCCGTTTCAGCCACTGGCGCAAATCCCGGCGCACGCCAATGTCCAGGGCCCCGAAGGGCTCGTCGAACAGCACCACCGCCGGCTCGGTGGCCAGGGCCCGGGCCAGGGCCACCCGCTGCTGCTGGCCGCCGGAGAGCTGGGCCGGATAGCGGTCGGCCAGGGCGCTCATCTGAATCTGTTCAAGCAGATGTTCCACCCGGGCGGCAATGGCCCCCCGGCTCGGCCGCCGGCGCCGGGGCAGGATGTCGAGGCCGAAGGCGATGTTCTCGGCCACGGTGAGATGTTTGAAGAGGGCGTAATTCTGGAAAACAAAGCCCAGCTGCCGTTCCTGCACGCCCAGGCCGCTGACCTCGCGGCCCTGGAGCCAGATTTGGCCGCCGCTGGCCCGTTCCAGGCCGGCGATGAGGCGCAGCAGGGTGGTTTTGCCGGAGCCGGAGGCGCCGAGCAGGGCAATCATTTCACCCGCGCGGATGTCCAGGCTGGTGGGCTGGAGGGCCACGGCGGCGCCGAATTTTTTGTGGAGTCCTTGGATTTTTATCATGGCTAGGGCCTCGTTCAACGGGAAGCGCTTTGATGCTGGCGCCGGCGGCACCAGGCCTTGAACAGCAGCGGCGGCAGGGCCAGCAGCAGCAACAGCAGGGCGCTGGCGAAGGCGGCGGCGGTCTGATAGTCCTGGTAGAGCAATTCCACGTGCAGGGCCAGGGTGTTGGTCAGGCCGCGAATATTGCCGGACAGCACCGACACGGCGCCGAATTCACCCACGGCCCGGGCGTTGGTCAGGGCAATGCCGGAGAGCAGCGGATAGAGAATGGTGGGCAGGGTAACCCGCCGCCACAGGGCCCCGGCCCGGGCGCCCAGGGTGAGGGCGGCCTCCTCCTCGCGGCGGCCGTGCTGCTGCATGAAGGGAATCAGCTCCCGGGCCACCAGCGGCGCCGTGACGAAGATGGTTACCAAGACAATGCCGGCCAGGGAAAAGACCAGCGGCAGATGAATCGCAAAGAAAAAGCGGCCCAGCGGGCTTTCCCGGCCGTAGAGCATCAGATAGAGCAGGCCGGCAATCACCGGCGACACCGCAAAGGGCACGTCGAGCAGGGTCAGCAGCAGGCTGCGGCCGCGAAACTCAAAGCGGGTCAGCAGCCAGGCCAGGGCCAGGCCGAAGAGGAGGTTCACCGGCACGGTCAGGGCACTGACGGTCAAGGTCAGCAGCAGGGCGTGGCGGGTGTCCGGCTCCTGCCAGGCGCGCCAGCAGTGTTCCCAGCCGGCGCTGAGGGCACCGGCCACAATCACATAGAGCGGCAACAGCAGCAGCAGGGCGGCGGCGAGCCAGGCCGTGCCAATCAGCAGCCGGCGGCTCACAGGCCCGCCCCCAGCCGCCGGACGAAGAAATGCTGCCAGCGGTTGGCCAGGGCCAGCAGCAGCAGCGTGCTGGCCAGCAGCAGCGAGGCCAGGGCACAGGCCCGGGGCAGGTCATATTCGCTGGCGGCGGAAAAAATCAGCAGGGACAGCACCTCGCTGACATAGGGCTGATTGCCGGCGATGAAAATCACCGCGCCAAATTCGCCCAGCGACCGGGCCAGGGACAGCATGAAGCCGCTGACCAGAGCCGGCAGCAGCAGCGGCAGAATCACCCGGCTGAAAATCTGAAATTCACTGGCCCCCAGGGTGCGGGCGGCCTCCTCCGGCGCCGGCGGCAGGGCGGCCAGCACCGGCTGCAGGGCGCGGACGATGAACGGCAGGCTTGTGAAGACCAGGGCAATGACGATGCCGGCCGGCCGGTAGGCCAGCTCCAGGCCCAGGGCGGCCAGCGGACGGCCGAGCAGGCCCGTCGGAGCCAGCAGGGTGGTCAGGGCGATGCCGGCCACGGCCGTGGGCAGGGCCAGGGGTAAGTCCATCAGCAAATCCAGCAGGCCCCGGCCGGGAAAACGGTAGCGGCTCAGCACCCAGGCGAAGAGCAGGCCGAGCAGCAGATTCACCCCCGAGGCCACCAGGGCACAGCCGAAGGTCAGGCGCAGGCTGGCCAGCACGCGCCGGTCGCTGATGAGGGCCCAGTAGTCGGCCCAGGACAGCTGCTGCAGCTGCAGCACCAGCACCACCAGCGGCAGCAGAAACATCACCCCCATGAAGAGCAGACTCACGCCCAGGGTCAGGCGGAAGCCCGGCAGTGGCGAGCTCATGGCCGACGTTGCAGCTGGTCCAGGAGGGCGCCGGGGGCGAAGTGGTCGCCCAGGGCCGCCGTCCAGCTGCCGGCCACCTCGGCCACGGTGCGCAGTTGCACCGGCGGGAAGCGCTCCCCAAATTCGGCCAGAATGGCCGGGTCGCTGGGCCGGAAAAAGTGCTGGGCCAGCAGCCGCTGCCCCTCGGGCCGGTAGAGGCCGCGCAGATAGTCGATGGCGGCGGCGGTGGTGCCGTGGGCCTCGGTGTTGGCGTCGAGCCAGGCCACCGGGAATTCGGCCTTGATGGTCAGCGGCGGCCGGATGATTTCATAGCCGGCGCCCAGCTGTTGCTGAATGGCCAGGGCCTCGGCCTCGAAGCTCAGCAGCACGTCGCCACGCTGGCGTTCGACGAAACTGCCGGTGGCGCTGCGGCTGCCGCCGTCCAGGGCCACCACCCGGGCCAGCAGCCGGCGCAGAAAGTTCTGCTGGGCGGCCGGGTCCTGGGGATAGCGCTGCTGGGCATAGGCCAGGGCGGCCAGATAGCTGTAGCGGCCGTTGCCGCTGGTTTTCGGATTGGGCAGGACGATGGCCACATCGGGACGAATCAGGTCGTCCCAGTCGCGGATAGCCTTCGGATTGCCCGGACGCACCAGAAAGACGCTGATGGAATAGTAGGGCGACGATTGCTGCGGCAGCCGGTCGGCCCAGTGGGACGGCAGCAGCTGGCCGCGCTGGGCGAGCAGGTCGATGTCCGAAACCTGGTTGAAGGTAACCACATCGGCGGGCAGCCCCTGGAGAATGGCCAGGGCCTGCTTGGCGGCGCCGGCGTGGGACTGTTTAATCTCGACGCCGGGATGCTGGCTCTGGTAGAGACGGTTGTAGTGGGCGAAGAGTTCGCGCGACACGTCATAGGAGACGTTGAGCAGCGTCTGCGCCCGCACGCTGCCCAGGGCCAGCGCCGCCAGCCACAGGAATTTTGTCGTCATGATGAGGAGGTCCTTGGAGTAATAGGAATGGCCGTCATCTTAGGAAAAATCCCCGCCGCCCAACCAAACCCTTTGTTCTAGAGGCATAACTAGAAGGGGAGCGCGGCGCCGGCGGCCGGGCGGCCCGGGAGCGCTTCGTTCGGATTATTCGGAGGGGAAGCGCTTCGGTTTAGCCCACTGGGTCGGGGTAGTAAAGAAAACCCGGGGGCAGAGAACGAAGCGCTTCCTTTTGCCCGGATTAGGGAGCGCTTCCGGCTGGAAAGCCGCAAAGCAACGAAGCGCTTCGGCCGGGGGAAGCGATTACGGCCCGGCCACTGCTCTTTTAGCCCAGCCAGCGCCGCCGGGCCCCGGCCGCCGATTTCCCAACGAAACGCTTCGTTCTATTGGCCTACTCGGAACGAAGCGCTTCATCGTTGGCTGGGATTTTGGCAGTGGCTCAGAGCGAAGCGCTTCGGTTTAACCGGCCGGGCCGAAGCCAAGACCAGCCCCACCCTAACCAGCCCACTAAGCGGGAGCGCTTTCCTCTTCTCGCTATCCAAAATAAAAACGGCCGGGGGCCAAGCCGAAGCGCTTCGGTCATGGCGCTGAATAAATTCCCGGCCCATTTGTTTCTGCTGGCGCCGGGCAGAGCACTTCGATGTTAAAAGCCGTGCCGGCGGCCAATGATGACTTTAGGGTCGAAGCGCTTCCTTCTCAGCCAACCAAACCCGGGCCGACCGCCCCCCAGGGTTCCCCGACCGAAGCGCTTCGTTCCGACAGAACGGCTTTTCATCACAGCAACCCCAGCCCGCTGGGAGGGAAGCGCTTCACCCCAAAAAGACGACGACCGACCTGGGGGAGCTTTCAGAAGGAAGCGCTTCGACCGGCCCGTAAAGCCAAAGGGGAGCGCTTCGCCTTGGGAAGCCACAAAAAAAGGAAGCGCTTCAACCCAAAGCGCCGCCAGCTATGAAGCGCTTCCAATAAAAAACGGGCGGGGCCAAGCCCCAGCGCTTCGTACCCATTCCTCCTAAATCGAAGCGCTTCACTCCGGGAATCTACAAAACCGGTAAGCGCTTCTCGCCGCTGGAGTTGTTTTTACCGAAGCGCTTCGGTCGGGTAAGCCAGAAAAGATGAAGACAGCTAAAAAAGCGGGAGCCAGCGAAGCGCTTTGCTCAAAGCGCGGGTTCTTTGGGCTGAAGCAGCGCCGGCGGCGCGAAGCGCTTTACCGGCGG
>ERZ773090.606-NODE-606-length-16733-cov-6.67136_pt1 | contig 16733 bp, 14 predicted proteins | sample MGYA00580579_ERZ773090 | MGnify/ENA primary metagenome ERZ773090 (study PRJEB29015, sample SAMEA2738014) | human oral metagenome | biome: human oral; feature: human-associated habitat; material: dental | place: China | collected 2132 ... | reverse complement strand
AATTCATTGATATAGTCAACTAATTCTTTAACCTCTTTTAAAATCATTTCTTCATTTGAATAATTGTTTTTTGAAATTTTTTGTAAGGAATCTATATAAGTGATTATTTTCTTTTTTAATAGGGAAATATCTTTTTTCTTATAGTTAGATGAGCATAAATTTTCTAAAAAATATTCCATAAATTCATCTACATATATTTTTATTTTATCAAATTCTCCTTGTTCTTTTAATTTTTTTATTGCTAAATCCTCTTTCTCTTTTAATTCCTTCTCTGATATTTTTTTTGTTGTAATTAGTGAAACAAGCTTAGACTTAAAAATTTGTTTCCAAGTTTTTTTTGAGTAAAAATCTTTTTTGTTAAATGAAGTATAGCCAACTGTGAAAGTAGATACATATCTAAAAATTTCATCTATCAATTCTTCACTTCCATCAAGTCCTAGCATACCCTCAGGAACTACTATTCTTTTAAGTGATTTACATTTTGTAAAAGGATTTCCAACAATATGAGTAAGTGTACTTGGAAGAACAACAGTTTCTAAATTTGTACAGCCTCCAAAAGCATCTTCCCCTATTGCAACTACTCCTTCAGGAATTACAATATTCACAAGATTATTACAGTTAGCAAAACAAAGAGCTCCTATCACTTTTAATGTTTTAGGTAAAATTACCCTACAAAGAGAAGTACAAGCATAAAAAGTAGCATTTGGAAGAATTTCTATTCCTTCAGGAATTTCTATTTCTGTTAAAAATTCACAACCAGTGAAAATACTTCTATTCTCAATATCTTGAAATTCATATCCTTCTTTATCTAATAAATCTGATCTTTTTAAATTTTCTTCAAAACATTCTTTCCAAATACGAGGTGCATTTGGATTTTTTGAAATAGGGTAACTATTAAAAAGAAAATTTCCATAGTACTTTTTATTCCTTTCAACACGAAATAAAGTTGGAATGTCATTGATTTTTACACCTTTTTCCATTTTGATTTCCTTTAAATCACTATATTCAAAAACTTGTCCACAAAGAGTTACTCCTGACTTTAAAAAAACTTTCTCTATTGAATGATTAAGTGCAAAAAGTCGCCTCTCCAATGTAATTCCACTTGATATTGTAATTTCTTTTAATGAAGTACATCTATATGTAGGGAATTCAGCTGTCATACGAGTTACTTTCATATCTTCTATTGTATCTGGTACTTCAGCTACTTTTGTACTATTTTTAAAACCTACAATAGTTAGTGTCTTACTATCTTCATTTATATAATAAAAAATATCTTTATATAGTTTTACATCTTTTTCTTCCATAAATTTTCCTCATTTTAAAAGATAATACAAATTTTCTAATATGTCAATTTTGAGAAAGTTTTTAATTCATTCAATTCTTCTAAAACACTTTCAATATCTGCTTTTTCATCATTTACTGCAACTCCTGCAATAAGTCCTTCAACCAGTGGAACATCTGCAATCTTTATATTTTCTATGTCAACATCTTCATCAGCTAAAAAGTCTATTGCTACTTGAGTATTTAAAACAGAACTTCCAATATCTACAAAAATTAAAGCTCCTTTATCTGTTTTGGCTTTTAATATAGCTTCTTTTATTATAAGTGGATTACTTCCTAAAAAATTTCCATCTGTTCCACTTCCATTAATTAAAGGAAAATCATATCTTTTCATTTCATTAGCAAGATGTATTGCTGCTTCTGCCAATTCTTTACTATGTGATACAACTACGAAACCTACCATAAACACCTCCTAAATATTTTCACAAACGGTTTTTATCATTATATATGAAGACATTGCACCAGGATCAATATGTCCAACACTTCTTTCACCTAAATAAGAAGCTCTACCCTTAGTAGCAATAATATCTTTTGTTGCTTCCATAGAATTTTTAGCCACTTCTATAACTTCATTTTTAATATCTTTTAGATTTTTTCCTTCATTAAAAGATTTTTCCAGAAAATTATAAGTAGGCATTATTGTATCAAGCATTGTTTTCTCATTTAATACAGCTTTACCTCTTTTTTGTATTCCTTCTATCATAGAATTTAAAGTTTCAAGTAAAATTTGATTATTAAATTCTGTTTTTCCTTTTAAATATGTTCCAGCACTCATAAAGGCAGTTCCATAGATCGCCCCAGAAGCTCCTCCAACTTTTGTAAGTAGTATCATACCCATTTTTGTAAATACATCAGATACAGGTAAATCTTTAAAGTTATTTAATTGATTTTTAATTTCTGTAAAACCTCTTGCTAAATTAACTCCATGATCACCATCTCCAATTTCTCTATCTAATTCTGTTAAATATTCTTCATTTTTTATTATCTCATCAGATATTTTTTCAATAATTTCTAAAAACATTTTATCTCTTCCTTTTCCTTCTTTTGTTAGATGTTTATAAAAATAAGTGAGTTACATTTCAGATTTTAGAATAAAAATTAAATAGAATGAGCCAAGCAAATCTCGCTGTGTTTGAACGAAGTGAGTTTAGCGAATTTGCAGCGAATTCTTAATTTTTATTCGTTAAGAAATCTGAGTAGTAACAAACTATTTTTATAATGACTAGAATGCTATTGTGTCTTCCTCTGCATTTAAAAGTTCTTCCATTTCCTTATCTAATTTTAATAAACTTATAGAGAATCCTCCCATATCAAGTGAAGTCATATAGTTACCAACCAAAGTTTTAGCAACCTCTATTCTTTTATCTTTTAGTAAATCTTGTAGATGATTATTTATAATAAATAATTCAATTAAAGTTGTTTCTCCAAGTCCGTTTACTAAAACTGCAAATCTATCTCCATTTTGAACATTAGATTCAGCATAAATTTTTTCAAATAATTTTTTAGTAAATTCATTAGCTGTTGTCATTTTTTCTCTATGAGTTCCAGGCTCTCCATGTATTCCTAAACCAATTTCAACCTCATCATCAGCTATTTCAAAACTTTCTTTACCAGTTGTAAAAACTGTACAAGGTTTTAAAGACATACCCATAGTTTTTAAATTTTTAACAACTTTATTTCCAAGTTCAACTAATTTATCTAAATCATAACCTTTTTCAGCAGCAGCACCTAAAATTTTATGAACAAAAATAGTTCCTGCTATTCCTCTTCTACCAACAGTATAGGTACTATTTTCAACTGCAATATCATCGTCAACCACAACTTGCTTTACAGTTATTCCTTCTGCTTGAGCCATTTCGCCTGCCATTTCAAAATTCATTACATCTCCACTATAATTTTTTATTATAAGAAGAACACCTTTTCCTGCATCAACAGCTTTTATAGCACTATAAACTTTATCAGCTCCAGGGGAAGTAAAAATTTCTCCACATACTGCTGCATCTAACATTCCATAACCAACATAGCCAGCATGTGCAGGTTCATGTCCACTTCCTCCTCCACTAATTAAAGCAACCTTATTAACTTTTTTATTTTTTCTTATAATTATAGGCTCATTTTCCACTCTTGAAACTTTATTGGGAAAAGCTTTTATCATTCCTTGTACAACTTCTTCTACAATATTATTTTTATCATTTATGAGTTTTTTCATATATACCTCCAATTATAATTATTTATAAAAAGGACAAAATTATACAGATATAAGTATAATCTCGCCCCCTTTCATTTTATATTATTCTTCCCATTTCTTAGTTCTTTCAACAGCTTTTAACCAACCAGCATATTTTTTGTCTCTTTCTTCTTTTGGCATATTAGGTGTAAATTCTTTATCCAATACCCATTTTTGTTTAATTTCATTTTTATTTTCCCAGAATCCAACTGCAAGTCCTGCAAGATATGCTGCTCCTAAGGCAGTTGTTTCTAATACAGTAGGTCTCTTTACAGATTCTCCTAAAATATCTGCTTGAAATTCCATTAAGAAATTATTAGCTGCTGCTCCACCATCAACTTTAAGACCATTTAATTTTATTCCAGAATCTTCTTCCATAGCTTTTAGAACATCTTTTGTTTGGTAAGCTATTGATTCCAAAGTTGCTCTTATAATATGGTTCTTATTTGCTCCACGAGTTAAACCTAAAATTGCTCCTCTAGCATACATATCCCAATAAGGTGCACCTAATCCTACAAATGCTGGAACTACATATACCCCTGCACTATCTTTAACTTTTCTAGCAAAATATTCAGTATCTTTTGAATCAGAAATTAATTTTAATTCATCTCTTAACCATTGAACACTAGCTCCACCCACAAATACACTTCCTTCAAGTGCATATTGAACTTTTCCATTAAGTCCTATTGCAATAGTTGTAATAAGTCCATTGTTACTCTTTACAAATTTTTCTCCTGTATTCATAAGCAAGAAACAACCTGTTCCATAAGTATTTTTAGATTCTCCTTCTTCAAAACAAGCTTGTCCAAATAATGCAGATTGTTGATCTCCTGCTACTCCTGCTATTGGTATTCTATGTCCACCCTTTCCTCCAAGATTTGCATAACCAAATGTCCCACTTGAATCTTTAACTTCTGGTAATATTGATTTAGGAATATTTAAAGTTTCTAATATTTTTTCATCCCATTTTAATTCTTTAATATTATAAAGCATAGTTCTTGAAGCATTAGTGTAATCTGTTGCATGGATTTTTCCATTAGTTAATTTCCAAATTAACCAAGTATCAACAGTTCCAAACAAAAGTTCTCCTTTTTCAGCTCTTTCTCTTGCACCTTCTACATTGTCTAAAATCCATTTTATTTTAGTTCCTGAGAAGTAAGCATCAACTAGAAGTCCTGTATTATCTTTAACATAGTCACTAAAACCTTCTATTTCTTTTAATTCATCACAGATTTTAGCAGTTCTTCTACATTGCCAAACTATTGCATTGTAAACAGGTTTCCCTGTATTTTTATCCCAAACTATTGTAGTTTCTCTTTGATTTGTGATTCCTAGTGCTATAATATCATGTTGACTTATTCCAGCTCTAGCAATAACTTCACTTAAAACCCCACTTTGACTTGACCATATTTCCATTGGGTCATGTTCAACCCAACCTTCATTTGGATAGATTTGTGTAAATTCTTTTTGAGCTACTCCAATTATATTTTGGCTTTCATCAAATAAAATTGCTCTTGAACTTGTTGTACCTTGATCTAATGCTACAATATATTTCATATAGTTTCCTCCTAAATATTATAAAACAGCTGATAAAAAGGCATCAAATATAACAGCACCTAAAATTCCACCAATAATTGGTCCTACAACTGGTATCCAAGAATATTTCCAATTTGAATCTCCTTTACCTTTTATAGGAAGTATAGCATGAGCTATTCTTGGTCCTAAATCTCTTGCAGGATTGATTGCATAGCCTGTTGCTCCTCCTGTTGCCATACCTATTATAACAATTAGAAGACCTACAAAAAATGCTCCATTACCTGGTTGAATTCCTACTTCGCCATAACCAATAGCTAATACACCTATTAATAATAATGCAGTACCAATAATTTCAGTAACTATATTCCATATTGGTGCATCAATAGAAGGTCCTGTTGAAAAAACTCCTAATTTCACTGCAGGTTCTGGTTCTGCATCCATTTGAGCTTTATAAGTTAAATAAGCCAAAGTTGCTCCAAAAATTCCACCTAACATTTGAGCAATAATATAGCCAAAAACTAAATCCCAAGAAAACTTTCCTGTTACTGCTAAGGCAATAGTTAAAGCAGGATTCATATGTGCTCCAGATACCCAACCTGTTACATAAGCAGGAATCATTACAGCAAATCCCCAACCAAAAGTAGTTACTATCCAGCCTCCACCTTTACCATAGCTATGTTTTAAACTACAAGTCATATTAACTCCATTTCCTAATAATAGTAAAAGTGTTGTTCCAACAAATTCTCCAATATACAAACTCATATTACTCATATAGAACCTCCTTTTATATAAAAAATATATCAATTAATACTACCTGTATAAATATATTATAACACATTTTTTAATATAATAAAGAGAGCTAATTAGAAAAAATTGTAATTATATAAAACTACTTAATCTTAATTAACACTTTCATTACTAAAAAGTTTCCAACAAGAACACATCTTCTATTTCTTATTTTTTGTAAAAAAATTAAACAAACTTTCAATTAATTTTTGAAGTCTAAGGTAAATAATTAATCTAAAAATTGTAATAATAGACTTAATATGTTATAATTTTTTTGAGCAAATTTTTCAAGGAGAGTAAGGTGAAAAAATTTTATATAAGTCTTTTAAAATCTTTGTTATATATAGCTTTCATTATTACAACAAAATTTAAAAAACAAAAATTAAATGATTATTTTTCAAGAAAATTTTTAGAAATAAATAATGATTATGTATTAAAAAAGATAAAAAAGAAATTAAATGGTAAAATTTTGATACTTTTGCCTCATTGTATACAACTCTATGATTGTGAATATAAGATAACATCTGATATAAATAATTGTAGGGCTTGTGGAAAATGTGTAGTCTATGATTTTTTAGATATACAAAATAAATATCAAGATGTAGAAATAAAAATAGCAACTGGTGGGACACTTGCAAGAAAGTATGTTAAAGAAACAAAACCTGATTTAATAATTGCAGTGGCTTGTAAAAGAGATTTAATAAGTGGAATAAAAGATGCAGAACCATTTTTAACTTATGGAGTATTTAATAAAATAAAAGGTGAGCCTTGTATTAATACAACAGTTGTTATGGATGACATTTATGAAATTTTAGATGAAATAAATTTATAGGAGAGGTGTTATGAGAAAATATTTAATAATATCACTTTTAGCTAGTTATAGTATAGTTTTTGCAGGAGAAGCAGAAGATTTTAAAGCAGTTGATAATCTATATAAAGAAAGAAATTTTAAAGCTGCTTTGGTTGAATCAGAAAAATTTTTACAAAAATATCCTGAATCAAAACATCAAAAGAGTATGAGAGACAAGGTTGCAAAAATTTACTTTTTAGAAAAAAATTATAAAAAATCCGAAGAAATATTTAAAAAATTATTTACAATAGAAGAAAAACAATCTCAAAAAGACGAGTATGCTTCTTATTTAGCAAGAGCTAATGCACTATTAAATAAGCCAGATGCAGCTATGTTTTACGTGAGAGAAATTAAAGACAAAAAAACATTTCAAAAAACATTTTTTGCAGTAGCCCAAAATTTTTTAGCCAAGGAAAATAATGAGGCTGCCCAAAAAGCATATAAAGAAATTATTGATAATAAATATGAAAATTATAAAGAATCTATGATGGGCTTAGGTATAGTTTATTATAACTTAAAAGATTATGATAAAGCAATATATTGGTTATCAGAATTTTCAAAAGAAATGCCTAAAGAAAATAAAGAAATGGTTTCATATTTAAGAGCTTCAGCACTTTATAGAAAAGGAAATACAGATGAAGCTATAGGTCGTTTTGAAGAATTAGCAAATGTAGAACCTTCAACAGAATATTCAAGAAAGGCAGCACTATATCTAATAGAAATTTATAGTAATAGAAAAGATGAAGCAAAAGTAACTTTCTATTTAAATAGAATAAAAGGTACAAAAGAATATAATACTGCAATGACTATGATAGGTGACTTATATGTAACAAAGGAAAATTACAATAAGGCTTTAGATTACTATAGTCAAAGTAATGATAAGAATAATCCAAAACTTATTTATGGTGAGGCATATTCACTATATAAAAATGGTAAATATGAAGAAGCTTTGAAAAAATTTCAATCATTAAAAAATAGTGATTATTATAATCAATCAATTTATCATATATTTGCAATAAATTATAAATTGAAGAATTTTGATGAAATTATAAGAAATAGAGAAATTATAAGAAAAGTTGTTGTTAGCCAAGTTGATACAGATAATATTATTAGAATAATTGCAAATTCTGCATATCAAGTTGGGAACTATAAGTTAGCAAAAGATTACTATGGTAGACTTTTTGCAGTTTCACCAGATAAAGAAAATTTATTTAGAGTAATACTTTTAGATAGTCAAATGCTAGATATGGAAGATTTAAGAATTAGATTTAACCAATATAATGAACTATATTCTAATGATACTGAATTTAAAAAAGATGTTTACTTATATACAGGAGATGCTTATTATAAAGCTGGAGACCCTGAAAGAGCTGAACGAATTTATAAGACTTATTTAAATCAATATACAAATACAGAAGTTATATCAAGTTTGATGTCAACATTATTAGAACAAAAGAAATATGATGAAATGCAACAATATTTATCACTTGCACAAGATGAAAGCAGTGTAAATTACTTAAAAGGTATAGCTGCTATGGGGCTTGGAAAATATGATGAAGCAGAAGCGGAATTTCAAAAGGTGCTGGCAAGTGGGGACCAAAGTTTAAGTACAAAGGTTTATTTAAATAGAGTTAGAAACTACTTCTTAGCAGAAAGATATAATGAAGCTGTTCAAGCAGGGGAACAATATTTGTCTAAGTTGAGTCCAGATAAAGACAAAGTTATATATAGTGAAATGCTAGACAAAATAGGATTAAGTTATTTTAGACTTGGAAAATATGATCAAGCAAGATCTTATTATTCAAAAATAGCTAGTATGAAAGGTTATGAAGTCTACGGTAAATTCCAAATAGCTGACAGTTATTATAATGAAAAAAATTATGAAAAAGCAGGAAGCTTATATAAAGAAGTTTATAATCAATTTGGAGAAACTTTCTATGGAGAGCAAGCATATTATAAGTATATAATGACACTTAGTTTAACAGGAAATACAGATGCTTTTGAAAGAGAAAAGAACAACTTTATGAAAGTATATCCAAATAGTAATTTAAGAGGAACAATAACAAATCTTACTACAAATATGTATATAGAAAGTGGAGATACTGATAAAGCAATAGAATCTCTAAATAATTCAAGCTCAAATACTGATGATGTTGCTGTTAAGGAAACTAATACTACTAAGATAATAACTTTAAAATTACAAAAGAAAGACTATAAAGATATAGAAAAATATATAGCAGAATTACCAACAGAAGAAGAGAGAGCTTACTATTCAGCACAATATTATGCTGCTAAAAAAGATCCAAAAGCAGTAAAAGAATATGAAGCATTATTACAATATGATAAATATAAGGCTTATGCTTCAAAGGGTCTAGGAGATTATTATTTTGACAAGAAAGATTTAGCAAAAGCTAAAAAATATTATGGAACTTATGCCACTGTAAATAAAAATCCTGATGAATATATCTTATATAGACTAGGACAAGCTAATGAAAAAGAAAATAACTTAAAAATGGCTTTAACTGATTATAAGGCAGTGTATTCAAAAAATGGTAAACTTGCAAATGATGCTATGTTAAGAGCAGCAGAAATCTATGACAAGCAAGAAAATGTAGCAGAGGCTGAAAAACTATTTACAAAATTATATGCAGTAAAGAATAATAAAGATTTAAAAGCTTATTCTATTGAAAAATTAATTTATTATAAACTTGTAAAAAATAATACAAAAGAAGCTAAAAAATTGTATGATGAGCTTAAAAAACTAGATTCAAAAAGAGCCCAAAAATTCAAGGCATACTTTTAAGACTATAAAAATAGCTCATTACTAGCCAGATTTCTTAACGAATAAAAATTAAGAATTCACTGCAAACTTGACAAACTTGCTGAAAAATCAGCTTCAAACAAGTCAAGATTTGCTCGGTTCATTCTATTTAATTTTTATTCTAAAATCTGGAATGTAACTCACTTGTTTTTAGTGTTATTTATGATTGTAAAAGGAGGAAGTGGATAAAAATGAGTAAAAAATTGTTAGCATTATTTTTAGTATTAGGACTAATGACTTATGCAGAAGATACAGATACAGTAGTTAATGACATAGCTACAACTGAAAGTTTAGCAGAAGAAAATGTTGCTACTACTGAGCTTACTAAACAAGTAACTAGTGAAAATAATCAACAATTAGATGTAAAAGAAATAGACACAGAAGATTTGATACTTCAAAATCAAAATTTAGAATCATCTTCTGTAAATATAACAGGAGAAAATTTAAAAGAAAATGGAGACAAAGTAAAGGTTAACCAAGAAAATTCTGCTACCTTAGAGGAGGAATTATCAAGAGGAGTAGAGAAAAAAGGATTTTTCAGAAGAGTTCTAGATAAATTATTTGGTTAATTATATTTGTGAAAGGAAGAAATAGGGATGCAAATACTTAAAGCAGGTGGAATATTAATGTATTTTATTCTCTTTATGGGAATAATAGGACTTTATGCAGTATTAGAAAGATTTTCATATTTTTTAATAAAAGAAAAAAACAATTTTTCCAAGTTACCCTCAGATGTGAGACAGCTTATAAATGAAGGTAAAATAAAAGAAGCAATAGTTGCTTTAAATTCTAATAAATCATCAACTTCATTAGTTTTAAAAGAAATATTGATTTATGGATATAAAGAAAATAAGGAGACTTTATCTGCACTTGAAGAAAAAGGTAAAGAAAAGGCAATAGAAAGAATAAAATCATTGGAAAGAAATATGTGGCTTCTTTCATTGGCAGCCAATGCTTCTCCATTATTGGGATTATTAGGAACAGTTACTGGTATGATAAAAGCATTTAATTCAATAGCATTAAATGGGACAGGAGATGCAGGAGTTTTAGCAAAAGGTATATCAGAAGCCCTATATACAACAGCAGGAGGGCTTATTGTAGCTATACCTTGTATGATATTTTATAATTATTTTAATAAAAAAATTGATTTGATAGTGAGTGATATAGAAAAAACTTGTACAGAATTGTTGAACCATTTCAGAGAGTAGGTGTGAGTAAATGAAATTAGAAAGAATAAAAAGAAGAAGTGGTGGAGCATTAATTCTTGAAATAACACCACTTATAGATGTAGTTTTTCTTTTACTTATTTTCTTTATGTTAGCAACAAGTTTTGATGAAAGATCAGCTTTTAAAATAGATTTACCTAAGTCTACTGCTGCAAAAACAAAAAGTACATTAAAAGAAGTGCAAGTTTTAGTTGATAAGGATAGAAATGTATATTTAAGATATACAGATAATTCTGGAAAATCTCAAAATGAGAAACTAGATTTAACAAGTTTTGTTTCAGTTGTATCTGAAAAATTGAATAATTCTGAAAATAAGGATGTAATAATTTCAGCTGATAAAGATATTGATTATGGATTCATTGTTGAAATAATGAGCTTACTAAAAGAATCAGGAGCAAGTGCTATAAATATAGATACTGCAATCAAAAGTAGGTGATAAAAATGAAGAAAAATGACTATATTTGTTTATTTTTATCAATAGTTATAAATATAGCAATTGTTTTTGTATTGGCGATGTTTTTAACAGATGAAACAGTGGAAACAGATGAAATTAAAATTGGTTTGGTAGCAGTTGAATCTGATGCAAGTACAAGATTTAAAGGTGAGAAGAATGTAGATGCTAAAAAACAAAATTTAGAAGCAGATAGTATAGATAAAAAAGCTGAAGAAGATAAGAAACAGGAAGAAAAACCAATTGAAAAACATGAAAAAGAAAAACCAGAAAAGAAAGTAGAAGAAGACAAAAAAGCTGAAAAAACAGTTCAAGTTGAAGATAAACCTAAAACAACTCCTAAAAAGGAAAAACCTTCATTAGCAGATTTGAAGAAACAAATATCTGATTCACAGCCTAAAACTTCAAATGGAGGTTTTAGTCCAAGTGCTGACCCAGATGGAGAAGAAGTTGTAGATAGGGTTTTACAAAATGTAACTTATTCAAATGGTTTAGTGTCAGGAAGTAAAATGGGAAATTCAGAAGATGGGCTTTTAGTTGACTGGAATGATTCTAATAGAGCACCAGAATTTCCTCAATCTGCAAGAGCTTCTGGAAAACATGGCAAAATAAAAATTAAATTAAAAGTTGATAAAGCTGGGAATGTTTTATCTTATGTTATAGTAGAAGGAAGTGGAGTACCAGAAATAGATGCTTCTGTTGAAAAAGTTGTGGGAAGTTGGAGGGTAAAACTTCTAAAAAAAGGTAAGCCTGTAAATGGAACATTTTATCTAAATTATAATTTTAATTTTAAATAAAAAGTGGAGGGGTAATATGTTGTTATTAGGTTTTCGTCTTGACAATGACTTAAAATTAGAGTTTGAAAATAATTTTGAAAATGATTTAGTATTTGTAGAAAATATCATGTCTTTTATGGAAGCTATAAAAAGTAGAAAATATGAAGCAATAGTTATAGATGAAAGAAATTCCAAAGAAGAAGCACTAATCAATTTAATTGTCAAAGTTACAGAGATTCAAAAAAAAGCAGTTATAATTATTTTGGGAGAAACTTCAAATTGGAGGATTATTGCAGGAAGTATAAAAGCTGGAGCCTATGACTATATATTAAAACCAGAGCTACCTAGAACTATTGTAAGAATAGTAGAAAAATCAGTAAAAGATTATAAAGGACTTGTAGAAAGAGTTGATAAAACTAAAAGTACAGGTGAAAAGTTAATAGGTAGAAGTAAACTTATGATAGACCTTTATAAAGTTATTGGAAAGGTTGCAAACAATTCTGCACCAGTTTTAGTGACAGGAGAAAGAGGAACAGGAAAAACAAGTGTTGCTAAAGCAATACACCAATTCAGTAATGTTTATGATAAACCTCTTATAAGTATAAATTGTAATTCATATAGAGCAAATTTATTAGAAAGAAAACTATTTGGTTATGAAAAAGGTTCATTTGAAGGAGCTGCATTTAGCCAATATGGTGAATTAGAAAAAGCTGAGGGAGGAATACTTCATTTAGCAAATATAGAATCCTTAAGCCTTGATATGCAATCAAAAATATTATTTTTATTGGAAGAAAATAAATTTTTGAGATTGGGTGGAATGGAGCCAATAAATGCCTTTGTAAGAATAATAGCTTCTACAAGTGTGAATTTAGAAGAACTTATTGAAAAAGGATTATTTATAGATGAGCTTTATAGAAAACTGAAAGTTTTAGAAATAGATATACCTAATTTAAAAGAAAGAAAAGAAGATATACCTTTTATCATAGATCACTATATGGCAGAATGTAATCAAGAAATGAATAAGAATATAAAAGGTGTTACTAAGGTAGCATTAAAAAAGATAATGAGATATGATTGGCCAGGTAATGTAAATGAACTAAAAAATGCTATAAAATATGCAGTTGCAATGTGTAGGGGTTCTAGTATCTTAATAGAAGATTTGCCACCTAATGTTGTTGGAGAAAAGATTTTAAATGGAAAAGAAGAATCTAAGACTGTATCTATTGAAAATCTTGTTAAAAATGAAATAAATCAATTAAGAAGTAAAAATAAGAAAAGAGATTATTATTTTGAAATAATATCAAAGATTGAAAAAGAAATTATTAAACAAGTCCTTGAAATTACTAATGGCAAAAAGGTAGAAACAGCCGAAATTTTAGGTATTACAAGAAATACTTTAAGAACAAAAATGAATTATTATGATTTGGAGTAAAAAATGCATATTACACTTTATAGAAAATATAGACCAAGTAGCTTTTCAGAAGTATCTGGTGAAAATGAAATAGTAAAAAGTTTAAAGTTATCTTTAAAAAATAAATCTATGGCACATGCTTATCTTTTTTCAGGTCCAAGAGGAGTAGGGAAAACAACTATTGCAAGACTTATTGCAAAGGGTGTAAACTGTCTTAACTTAAAGGAAACTGGTGAACCTTGTAATGAGTGTAAAAATTGTAAGGCAATAAATGAAGGAAGATTTTCTGATTTAATAGAAATAGATGCTGCTTCTAATAGAAGTATTGATGAGATTAGAAGCTTAAAGGAAAAGATTAACTATCAGCCAGTTGAAGGTTTAAAAAAGGTATACATAATAGATGAAGCACATATGCTTACTAAGGAGGCTTTTAATGCACTTTTAAAAACATTGGAAGAGCCACCTGCACATGTTATGTTTATACTTGCAACAACAGAGTTAGAAAAGATATTACCAACTATAATCTCTCGTTGCCAAAGATATGATTTTAAACCACTTGATTTAGAAGAAATGAAGTTAGGACTTGAACATATCTTAAAAGAAGAAAATTTATCTATGACTGATGATGTCTATCCAGTTATTTATGAAAATTCTTCTGGAAGTATGAGAGATTCGATTTCTATTTTAGAAAGACTTATAGTTACTGCAAATGGTGAAGAAATAGATTTAAAAATAGCAGAAGATACTCTGGGGATAACACCAAGTTCAAGAATAAAAATATTTTTAAATAAACTGTTAAATGAAAATGAGTATGATATAATAAATGAACTTGAAAATTTAGCAAATGAATCTTTTGATATAGAATTGTTTTTTAAAGACTTAGCAAAATACTGTAAAAATTCTATTGTAAAAAAAGAAATAGATATAGATAAAGGTCTAAAAATAATTTCAACAATATATGATGTAATAGGAAAATTTAAGTTTGAAGATGATAAAAAACTTGTAGGTTATGTGATAGTTGCAGAAATTTTATCAAATACAAAACAAACAGTTGTAAAAGTTGTAAATACAACTCAAACAAATGTAAATCCTCCTACTTCATCAACAGAAGAAAAGCCAAAAGATAAAGAAAAAGTAAATATAAAATTAACAATTTCAGATGTAAAAAATAATTGGAATTCTATTCTTGCAGAAGCAAATAATAAAAGATTTTCATATAAAGCTTTTTTAATGGGGGCTAATCCTGTAAGAATAGAAAATAATAACCTTTATATAAATTATGATAAAAAATATTCATTTGCAAAAGATTTAATGGAAACTCCTGAATATAGTCAAGAGTTTACTAAAATTGTAAAGAGTTTTTTTAATGAAGATGATTTAGAAATAAAGTATGAAGTTGTAGGACAGAAGAAAGAAGAAGAAAATAAAAACTCTGAATTTTTTCAAAAAATAGAGAATTATTTTAAAGGAGAAAATTAGTTAAGGGGGAGGATATGGCAATAGTGAGTATACTAATGTCAGCAGGAACAATAATAATATATTTTTTCTTATCCTTATTTATACCATTTTTAACTTATCTTATTCCATATTATAAGATAACAAGGGTAAATCTATATAAGAAGAAATATTCATTAGCAATAAATATATTAGTAGCCTTGATTTTATTTCATATAAGTCCAAGCTTTTTAATATATTATTTGATATTTCCATATACAATGGAATTTACATTCTATTTGTTTAATAAATTAACAAAAAGAATACAAGTCTATAATAGAATAGTTATTATGTCAATAATACCAACTACTTTAATATTTATATATATCTATATAAATAGAGAACAAATATTAAATATTATAAATCTATTACCACAATTAGAAGAATTTAAAGCAATAGGAATAAAATATATAAAAAGATTTCAAGAAACAATGTTATATTTAAATCAGTATATAGTTTTAGAAGTCTTTAAATATGTATTTTTGGCAACAATTTTCCTATTTTTAACTATAATACCAGGAACATATAAATTATGGAAACTTTCTTGTTACTGGATAGTACCATATATTTTGATATTGTGGAGTCAAAGGTTTTTAAATATATCTCATAATCTATTCTGGGAAAATAATATACTTGAAATAGTAAAATATATATATGTTTGGTATGGAATAAAAAATCTTTATGTTCTAACAGAAAAAATAGGTGTAAAACAAAATATATTAAAACATGGAATAAGCATGCTTTTAGGACTAAGTTATCCTATGGTAGCATTTGTAATAGGAGCATTAGCAAGTTTTGAATTTATAGAAGTAAAAGAAATAAGAATATAATGGGAGGTTAATAAAAATGGCAACAAAAATACAAGTAATACTTTTAGAAGATGTTGCAGGACAAGGAAGAAAAGGGGAGATAGTAACAGTATCTGATGGTTATGCACATAACTTTCTTTTAAAAGGAAAAAAAGGAGTCTTAGCAACTCCTGAAGAATTACAAAAAATAGAAAATAGAAAGAAAAAAGAAGCTAAAAAACAAGAAGAAGAAAGAAATAAATCTTTAGAATTAAAAAAATTATTAGAAAGTAAAGTTTTAGATATTCCAGTTAAAGCAGGAGAAAATGGGAAATTGTTTGGAGCTATTACAAGTAAAGAAATAGCAAGTCAAATAAAAGAAGAATTAGGTTTAGATATAGATAAGAAGAAAATTGAAGCAAATATTAAAAATTTAGGGCCTGATGAAGTTCATATAAAATTATTCACTGATGTTAAAGCCGTTATAAAAGTAAATGTAATAGCAAAATAAGTGGAGGAGAAATGGAATTTGAAAATTTAAAAAAAATTCCTCATAGTTTAGAAGCAGAAAGAGCATTAATAGGTGGAATCTTCTATAATCAAGATTTATTCGATGAAATTAGAGATATTGTTAATGCTGGAGATTTCTATAAAATAGAACATTCATCTATTTATGCTGCAATAGAAAAAGTTTATTCTGAAAATAAAGGAATAGATGGAATTTTAATAGAGGAAGAAATAAAAAAAAGTAATTCAAAAAATAAAGATGAAATATTGGAAATATTAAGTGATATTTTAGATGAAATTACGAGTTCATATAATCTTTTAGAATATGCAAATCTAATTAAAGAAAAAGCTATGTTAAGAAGACTAGGAAATGTAGGAGCAGAGATAACTCAACTTGCCTATAATGATGTCAGAGTAGCAGAAGAAATTATAGATGAAGCAGAAGCAAAGGTTTTAAATTTATCAAAAAATATTTTAAAAAATAATATAGTAGATATGAAAACTGCTGGTGTTGCAGAA